>ORJL010021449.1_pt1 | contig 80596 bp, 82 predicted proteins | sample 1779941 | NCBI WGS metagenome assembly ORJL01 (sample SAMEA104232317, study PRJEB22302) | groundwater metagenome | biome: forest; feature: aquifer; material: groundwater | place: USA | collected 2011-08-07 | depth 5.8 m | reverse complement strand
TTAAATTGTCGACCTTATCAGCTCCCGGAAATGCTTGGCGCAGTTCAACAAATGAATTAAAATCAGTACGTTTTACTATCCTATGCCAGGATTCAATCGCAGAAGAACAATCAGGATGCTTTTTAGTAAATTCAATCAAGCGCTTTCGGGTGATTATGTGCATGTAAGGAACCTATCTCAAAATGAGATAGATGTCAATAAAAAATATGCTGGGCAATCTATTATGTCCCTCTATGTGAGTCTTATATTCTTCCCCATCAGAATCAAACACTGTAAACATTTTTGCCTCATGCCCTAGCATCTCGGTAGCGTCCTTTGGGGAGGACAGGCTGCTTATATTCCTCTCGTTTCTTCATTAGTTCATCAGATGGCAGAATGAAGTGCTTTGGTGGCTCCACATTCTTCGGCAAATAGAAGCGACGGTAATCGCGCATCATGATTGAGTATTGTCAATGTTCTATTCCATTCAGCAAGGAATATCGTTTCAGGCATCGGGCAGGCGAATTGAATCACTAGGGCAAGAAGTTATGATTTCTGTCGCCCCTGAAGGGAAACGAGGCCAGGTCCGTATAGACCGCTCCCTGGGGCCGCAGATCGCTTTTAAATAGCACCAGACTGCGGGCGCAAAAACTTCCCGCCGTACAGTCGTTTCCCCGGGCCAGGAACCGGGCCGGGTCGCCGGAGGTGCGGGAAGATTTGATCCGGCCCATGGTCAGATGCGGTTGGAAGGGCCTCGTTTCCCTGGCAAAACCGCAATTTTCCAGTCCTTCTTCCAGGTTCTGCTGCAAAGCCAGGAGAGGCTTGATATCGCCCTCCAAACCGATCCAAAGCACCCGCGGACGCTTGGGCGAGGGGAAAACCCCCAGTTTTCTCACCGCCAGTTGCAGGGGGGCGGTTTGGGCGGCGCACTCCTGGGCCACCGGGGAAAGCGCCGCCACATCCTTTTCCGTAATGTCGCCCAGAAATTTCAGGGTCAGATGGACGGCCGCCGGCTTCACCCAGCGGATATCAAAGGGGCACGACCGCTTTAAGCTGTTCTGGATATTATCGAGGGCCTGCCGGACCTCCCCGGGCGGTTCAATGGCCAGAAAGGCCCTGATCGCTTGCTCATTGCCCATGATTATCCCCGCCGCCCGTCAAATGGTTTTTCAACATCATCAGGGCCCACTGGGAAGCGAGGACTTTGTTACGCCTGCGGTCCCAGGGAAAAGAAAAGCGGCGGCATTCCGTCCCGGCCCCGTCGGCCAGGGCGATGAACACGGTACCCACCGGTTTCTCCGGCGTGCCGCCACCGGGCCCGGCAATCCCCGTTACGGAGAGGCCGAAATCCGTTTTGGCGATCCTTCTCCCCCCTTCCGCCATCAACCGGGCCGTCTCGGCGCTTACGGCACCATGCCGCCGGATCACTTCAGCCGGCACACCCAGCTGTTCCTCTTTCGACAGGTTGCTGTAAGTGACCAATCCCCGGTCAAAAAAGCCGGAGCTGCCGGGCACATCGGTCAGCCGGTCGCCGATCAGGCCGCCCGTACAGGATTCCGCCAGGGCCAGCGTCATTTTCTTGCCCAGCAGCAATGCTGCCACCACCCCTTCCAGGGTCTCCTGATCATAGGCGATGATGTGCTCGGACAGACGCTTGACAACCTGGCCGGCCACCTGAGCCATCCTTTCAGCCGCCCTTTCCGGAAGCTCATCGCGCAGGGTAAGCACCACCTCGAGTTCCGGAAAACGGGGATAAAAGCCAAGGATCACCCCCAGTCCGGCAAAGGGTATATCGGCGAGGAGCAGGTCCACAGCCGATTCCGAAACGGCCGACAGCTTGATGATCCGCGTCAAGACCTCCATTTTTGCGGCAAATTCCTCGCGCAACCTCGGGATTACTCCCTCCAGCAACATCTTCTCCGCCTCCGCCGGGACCCCGGGCATGACGGTGATGAGTTTGCCGTTTCTCTTCAGGGCAAAGCCCCAGGCTGTTCCCACTTGGTTGACGATCCTTTCCGCTCCTTCGGGAAACTGGGCCTGCTTGGCATTATTGGGTATCCAGGGGCGGTTGCGGCTGGTCATCCTTTCCTTGATCTGCCGCAGAACATCCTCGTCGGTAAACAGCGGCAGGCCGAAGGCCCGGGCGATGGCCGCCGTCGTTATATCGTCGGTCGTGGGTCCCAACCCCCCCGTCACGATGAGGGCCTCAGCCACGCCCAGCGAATACTCCAGCCCGCCCCGGATGGACTCATCGTCATCGCCTACGGAAAGTATGGCTGTGACCTGCCAGCCCTGCCGGAAAACATGGCGGGCGATAAAGGAGGCGTTCGTATCCTGGGTCTTGCCGCTGGTCAGTTCATTGCCGATGGTCAGTATGCCGATCCTCATCTCCACACCTCATAGCACCGAGAATTGCAGCAAAACATGGAGTACCAGGTTGCTGTAGACACCGGCCATAATATCGTCGCCCACAATCCCATATCCCCCGGGTAGTTTTTCCTCCAGGAGGCGGATGGGAAAGGGCTTGACAATGTCGAAGCAGCGAAACAAAATGAAACCCGCCAAAATACCCGCCGCTGTGGGTGGAACAGCAAACATCGTCCACAGGAAGCCCGCCATTTCATCGATCACGATAGCGGGCGGATCTTTTACGGCATAGCTTGCTTCCGCTTCCCGGGCCAGGAAAACGGCCGCCGCCGTGAAGAACAGCAGCCCGCCGAGGTACGCCGGCGCGGTAAGACCGGCAAAGATAAAGTATAGCGGCAGGGCGGCCAGGGTCCCCGCCGTCCCCGGGGCCCACGGCACCAGACCGCTCCCCAACCCCGTAGCGGCAATCCTGACAGCCCTTTGCCTGAAAGTGACCATAAACCTTCCGAATAAGTTAGGTAAAATAAACTAAGGTTTCAGAATAAAATTATCAACTATTATTTCCCGGTTGAATACGGTCCTGTTCCCGTGTACAATTAAACATCACGAAGTGATCGGATAAGCCAGCAGTTCTTTTACGGTTGCCGCCAAGGAAGGGAGGTTAAGGACATGAACGCTCCGGTTGGTCAAAAGGAAGAAGGAATCATCACCAAGGCATTTCTGGTAATCGCCGTCTATTTTTGCCTCCTTACCGGTACCTCCCTGGCCGGCGATCTGACAAGCACCATCTGCAACAATGAGGTGGTCTCCGTGGGAGACCGGAAAAGCGTGGTGCTGGACAAATGCGGCCCACCGTTATCCAGGGCCCAGGAGACAGTGGACGAACGCACGGTACAAACCATCAAGAAGAAGAAAACAGCCAAAAAGCTGGCGGATAAAGATACCCCCTTGACCAGCAGGACAAAGACGGTCAAAGAACGCGGCGAGAGCTGGACCTACAATATCGACGGCTCTTACCGCTTTTTCATTTTTAAGGAGGGCAAGCTGGCCAGGATCGAGGCCGGCGGCCTGGTAAGGTAAGTTTACAACTGCCGCAGCAGAGAAAAGAGGGCTGCCATGAAGATAGCAAGCGTCGCCGAAATGCGGTCCCTGGACCGCTATGCCATGGAAAACCTTTCCCTCCCCGAAGAAATCCTCATGGAAAATGCCGGCCTGGCCGCTTATTCCGTCCTCACCCGCCAAGAGGACATCAAAGGCCAAAGATATGCCGTTATCTGCGGCCCCGGCAACAACGGCGGCGACGGACTGGTAGTGGCGCGCCTCCTCCACGCCCGTGGTGCCCGGGTAAAGGTCTTCCTGGCGGCCGGGGAAGCAAAATTCCGGGGCGCCGCCCGAAGCAACCTCGAAATCGCAAGCAGGCTGCCCCTGGAGGTCAGACAGGTTGAATCAGCGGCGGCCATAAAAAGCGAAATCATGCACAGCCGCGTGCTGGTGGATGCCCTCCTGGGCACGGGTCTCGACCGCGAGGTGTCCGGCCTTTACCGGGACCTCATCCAATTGCTGAACGACAGCGGCAAAATGATCCTCAGTCTGGACATTCCTTCGGGCGTCAACGGCGATACGGGTGAAGTCATGGGCGCCGCCGTCCGGGCGGCCTGCACGGTCACTTTCGGCCTGCCCAAGATCGGCAACCTGCTTTACCCGGGTTACAGCTTAGGCGGTAAATTATACCTCTCCCATATCTCCTTTCCCCCGGCACTGCATAGTGAAAACAGCCTGCCAATCCAGACCAACGACCGCCTGACCCTTCCCGTTCGCCCGGCCGACGCTCACAAGGGGAGCATGGGAAAGGCCCTGTTCATTGCCGGCGCCGCCAATTATTATGGCGCCCCTTATTTTGCTTCCCATTCTTTTCTCAAGGCCGGCGGCGGCTATGCCTGGCTGGCCACACCCCGGCAGGTAGCGCCTTTTGTTGCCCAGCAAGCCACTGGAGTCATAATGTTGCCGCAGCGCGAGACTGCCGCCGGCAGTCTCGCGCTGGATAACAGGCAGCAACTCCTGGAGCAGGCGCAAATGGCCAACTTTGTTGTAATCGGTCCGGGCCTGACCCTGAATGAGGAAACGCAGCAGTTGGTAAGGGAGCTGGCAGCCGGCATCACCGGGCCGCTCCTGATTGATGGGGACGGGTTGGCCGCCTTTGCCGGGAACTTGCCTCTCATCCGTCAGCGGCCCGGCGCCACCATCCTGACACCCCACCCGGGGGAAATGGCGCGTTTGACGGGGAAACCATTGGCTTACATCGCCGGCAACAGGATTCCGGCACTGCAGGAAGCGGCCCGCGCATCAGGGGCCCTGGTGGTCCTGAAAGGGGCCCATTCCCTGATCGGCGCCCCCGACGGCCGGGTCTTCATCAATCTCAGCGGCAACCCGGGCATGGCCACGCCCGGTTCCGGCGATGTTCTGGCCGGTACTGTCGCCGCCATGTCCGGCCTCGGTCTTCCCTTGGAAGAGGCGGTAAGAAAAGGGGTTTTTGTCCACGGCCTGGCGGGTGACCTCGCGGCAACGGACAAAGGTGAAGACGGGATCACGGCCCAGGACATTCTCGACTACCTGCCCCCGGCCTTGAAGCAGGATCGGGAAGGGATAGCGGACAGCCTGAAAGGGAGATATGAAATTCCCGTCCTGTAATCCGGTTTATAAAGCCGTCACGCCCTGGCCCCTTGGAATTGCCGGTAGTATCCGGTAACACGGGCCACATAATCCCGCGTTTCCCGGGGCAACCTTTCCGGAGATTTCTCCACATTCCCCATCCCCCAGTTGTAAGCGGCCAGCGCAAATCTCCGGTCGCCGCCATACCGGTCCAGCAGGCCTTTCAAATACTTTGTCCCCCCCATGATGTTTTCCCGGGGATCGTAAGGATTTTGGACACCCAGCTCCCGCGCGGTGGCGGGCATCAGCTGCATGAGCCCCATCGCCCCCCGGGGAGAGGTAGCGCGGACGTCAAAATTGCTTTCCGCCTTGATAACGCTCCTGATCAAATCACCGTCCACGCCATAAGTGCGCGCGGCCTGCCCAACAATCTGTTCCAGCTTGCTGATGGCGGGCAGATCGTCATTTTTTGGGACCGGATGGTGGAATTTTGACGCCTCTCTGTCCGGAGCTGGAAAGGCAGGCCGGGATATTTCGTCCAACTTTAGCTGCCACCGCTCCGGGCTGCGGTCTTCAGTCAAGATGCGGAAAAGACGATCATTGAAGTGCTGCTGCATCTTAAAGATCAGGGTATTGACTTCCTGCGGCGACGGGGGCGCCGGCGATGGTTGCCCACCCTCCTTATTGTCAGCGGCATTAATTAAGGCCTTCTGCAAAATGTTCGTAAAGGAGCTCGCGGCGGTGCTGGCGGCCCCGGACAAATCGCTCCGGGACGACCCGGCTCCGGTAGCCCGGGAGAGCCAAGTTGGCAGCGAACTGGCCTGTTTCACCGACATCGTTATTGTACCTCTTGAGATGATCTTGATCGTAACTTCCGATTTGTTGATTTCAATTTATGTGCCAAAGGGGGGAGGAAGGAGATCGGATAACACTTTCCCGCGCGCATCAAGGATGATGAGAGGAGGAAAGCGGTCGGAAAAGACTTTAGATAACCGCCGCGAAGGCGTCGACGATTTCGCCGTCAAACTGGATGTTTCTATTCTTTTTCAGTTCCTCTATGGCCGCATCCACGCTCATGGCCTGGCGATAGGGACGGTCGCTGGTCATGGCGTCAAAGGAATCCACAACAGCGAGAATTCTGCCGAGCAGGGGAACGGCCCGGCCGGAAAGACCGCAAGGATAACCTTTGCCGTCCCACCGTTCATGGTGGTAGAGGGTGATCTCTTTTTCCTTGTCCAGGAGCAGCACGGGACTAAGGATCTTCTCCCCCACCAGGGTATGATTCTTGACGATCCGCAGCTCCTCCTCCGACAAACGCCCTGATTTAAGCAGGATGCTGTCAGGCCAGGCGATCTTGCCGACGTCATGGATCATGGCGGCAATCCGCAAAGATTCCACATCCATCGCCGGGCAGCCGCATCGCGCGGCGACCTTTACCGACAGTGCGGACACCCTTTGGCAATGCTCTTCCGTATAATGATCGCGCATTTGGATGGAAGCTACCAGGGACTTGAATGTATTCAATAGATTGGCGTATGTGCTCTCATAAAGGACCTTGTTTTCCAGGTTCAGGGAGGCCCGTTTGGCCAGACTCAAGATGTGGTGCAGGTCATTTTTGGTAAAAACCCCCAGGTTTCTCTTTCTTCTAACACTCAGCACCCCCATGACATTGCCGCGAATCATGAGGGGTACACAAATCAGTGAGGGGGCAATCAGGGGATCACTCGACGAGTGCACCATGAGGGCATCCTTTCTGGCCACCACTTCTTTGAACAGACCGGCTACAAAAGGAATGTTGCTTTCCCGGAAACCGTTGCTGCTCTTCAGCACCTGCGGATGAAAGCTGTCGGTTGTCTTATCATATAAGAAGAGCACGCAACTCTCTCCGTCCACTATTTTCAGCGCCAGTTCCACGATCTTCTGAAAAATTTCTTCCTGGTCGCCCGGGGTATTCTCAATGGCATCATAAATATAACTTTGCAGCGACAACTGCTCTTCCTTTATCTTCAAGTGGCGGCTTTCATCTTCTCCTTCATTCCCACTGGAGCCGCTGTTGCGCAGATAAAGATCAACTTTGAAAAGCAAGTCATCTATACTAAAAGGCTTTTTCATAAAATCAACGGCCCCCTGTTTCATGGCGGTGACCGTCAACTCCAGGGCGGGATGAGCAGTGACCATGATCACGGCGGTGGAAGCCTTGATTTCCCTGATCGCATCCAGCAATTCCATCCCGCCCATGACGGGCATGATGATGTCGCTGATAACCATATCATAGGGACGGCTCTTGAAAAGCGTAAGGGCCTCCGTACCGTCCGCTGCTTCGCTGATTTCATAATTACCCGATTGGCTGAGCGCTTCCACCATCAGGCTCCGCGTCGGCAGATAATCATCGACGATGAGAATATTCTTTTTGCGGTCACTATTTTCCGCCAGGGCTGCTACATCCATGAACAAGTTTTCCCAGTCTCGCATTCGATGGACCTGTAAAAAGTCCAAAGACACCCCATGAAGTCATTCCGGCAAACCCCGGATCGGTGTCCGGGGCAGGCGCCGTAATCCAGTGTTTTTTTTGATTTTTTACGATCTCTCTGGATCCGGTTTTCACCGGGGTGACGGCTTTTTACCAAGCCATCACATTTCCTTCTTCTTCAAAATGATATCGATAATACTGTAAGAGATCTTCTGATACGCCTGGGCCTTGTCACTGCCGCTATTGGAGAGCGAAACGACGTCCTCATACTTGCCGGCCTTCGGCTCTGCCAGGGAAACGGGCGTATTTACTTTGATCTTGCTCTGCTTATTGTAGGCGCTGATAACGCCGTTGACATGGTACGCTGATATAGTCACCCTTAACCTCCACCGCTATCCGGCATCAATCCACTACTTATATCGGCACCAGGTCATAATACTTTAGTAACTTTTTTTTCCGACTCCCGGGAGAAATTTTCCAAGATGATGTCCATCCACCTTTTAAGTTTTCTCCTTTTCCACCCGATTATCTTACCAAGGAAGCCATTAGTCTTTCTACGGTCGCAGGGTGCGTAAAGGAGGGGTGAAAATGGGGGAAACGATTAAAAGAGAAGAGGCCGGCGCTATCGCCCGCAAGTTGACGGAATGCGAACGCCATCTCCAGAAAGACAACATTTTTTCCTGCCTGGTGGGTTTTGAGGCCGTCCTGGTAAGAATGTTGAGCACAAAGATGCTGGCTACCGACGAGAAGGAATTAATAAATAATATCAACATATTTCAGCAGCAACTGGCGGCGAGCAAAATATTCCGGGACGTTTACGGTCCGGTGACTTTTCGTGACAACGACATACCCACGGCGCTGGACTTCATGAAACAACTGATAGAAATCAAAGAGGAAGAAACGCGCGCGCTGCTGGATAAAGAAGAAAATGCGGGTGGGCAGGACAGCACCGCCGTCTCGCGTGAGGCGCAGGAAATCCGGGCGTTGATTGACAAAGGAGAATACGCCGATGCCCGGGAAAAGATCGGCGGTCGGGAAGAAATCATCACGCTGCTCGTCGATGAATACAACGCCGTCGGTATCGAACACCGCCGCGCCGGCTGCCACGATGAGGCCATTGCCGCTTTCAAAAAAGCGCTTCTGGTCCTCCCCCAGGACGAAGGTCTCTTCTATAATCTGGCCCGGGCCTACATAGGTAAAAAGGCCTGGCCGGAGGCAGCCGAGGCCATCGGCGCCAGTCTTCAGATCAACGCGGATTTTACTGAAGGCATCAAGCTGTTGAAGTATATAAGGGAGCAGGAAGCACGGGAAGGATAAACCGGCGCCCTTTCCCCGGCCGTTTAAACATAAAGCCCTTTGAAAGCGCCGGCTATCGCTGCTAGCTGTCCCTGATTCATGTAATTGCGCAGCTTCACAAAGGCGGGAGATTGTCGATAAGAAAGGATTTCCGCCTGACGCCTGGCCTTTTCCGGATCGCCCTTGTCCACATAGGCATAGCCCAATTCCAGGTAGGCATTATCGAAACGCCTGTCGACGGCAATGGCCCTTTGAAGCCTGACGATCGCCCCGTTGAGATCGCCCGCCTTGCGGGCCACCTGCCCCAACCCATAGTGGCCGATCGGGCTTCCCGGCGCCAGGGCGGCAACCTTCTTGAACTGTTCTTGGGCTTCCGCCAGCCGGTCCGTGTCCACATACACCTGTCCGAGGGCATATCGGTTATCAATGGAACCGGGATTCAAATTGACGGCCTGACGGTATTCCGCCTCGGCCCCGGTCCCTTGGCCGTTTTTGTAGTAGATATCTCCCAGACTGAGATGGAAATTGTCCCGGGTGGGGTAGATCTTGATTGCTTCCTTATATACTTTGATCGCTTCCCCGGTTTTGTTCTGCTTCAGATAGGCCTTGGCCATATAATCATAAGCCTTGGCCGCATTGTCCGAAAAGGGAGAAAGGCCGGCAGCGCTCTTGAAAGACCGGACCGCCCGCTCGTACTCCTTTCTTAGGTAAAGATCTATGCCGCGGGAGAGGGAATTGTTCGCCAGGCTGTCAAACTGTGCTTGGGAAGAGGCCATGGAGGAAAACAGATAATCTATTGTCGATACCGCTACCTGTCCCCTGATAACCATCTCTTTTTTCCTTTCTGGTTATTTATCGGCTCCGGCAAGCGGGAACTTGAAATAAATTTGCTACTCGAGCCCGATAAGCGGGATAAGCAAAGCTGACAAAATTATTTTGCCAGCAAGACGCAAAAAATGATTTCTAACTTACTAAGAAGCAAAGGTGCCGCCGCTAAAGTTTCCCGTCCGCCTACCGATAACTGAATCAAAGGCGACTGAAGACCGTTGGTCGGAAAGGAGAGATGGAACCAAAGACCATTCAAAAGCCCTTAGCTTCATAAACGGCAAATGCAAAAGCCCGGCAAGAATTGCCGGCACAAAACCTAGAAAAGGAGAATAATTATGGCTATCAATGACATTTCCTTAACCTCGGCAATGCGGAGCAACCTCGTCACCCTTCAGTCAACCGTCAGCCTTTTAAACCGCACCCAGGAAAGATTGGCAACCGGCAAGAAGGTCAATTCGGCCCTGGACAATCCGACCAACTATTTCACTGCCCTTTCCCACACCTCCAGGGCAAGTGACCTGGTGGCCTACAAGGATGGCCTTTCGGAAGCCGTTCAGACGATCAAGGCCGCCGACTCGGCAATCTCCAGCATCACCAAGATGATCGAATCGGCCAAGGCCGTGGCCGAGGACGCCAAGGGCACCCTGGGGCAGACCGCCAACAACCAGACCCTGACGATCGAAAGCGTCAGCGGTATTTCAGCTGGCAACACAATCAACGTCGGCGGCACTACCTTCACGGCGGTATCCTCCGTATCGGCGTCGGCCACGCAATTCTCTATCAGCGGCACAGAAGCGGAGGCAGCAATCTCTCTGGCCTCGGCCATTAACCAGACAACGGAAACCAGCGACATGGAAGCCACCGTGTCCAACAACACGCTGACCATCACGCCTACCACCGCCGGCGCCACCATGGTCACTGCGGATATCGCCTTCTCTTCGGCGCTGACGAGTAACTTTACCGAATCCTCGATCGGCAGCGGCACGGAACTGGCGGCCAAGATCTCCCAGTATAACACCCTTATGTCACAGCTCGACGACTTGAAGGACGATGCCTTCTACAAGGGCAAAAACCTCTTGAATGCCGAAGACATGACGGTCCGCTTCGGTAATTCCCATACCCTCTCCGTGGCTGGGTTCGATGCTTCGGCCTCAGGTCTGTCACTGGATACCACGGCAAGCAGTTGGGTGGATGAAGACACCATCCAGTCGAGCATTTCCAAGATGGACACTTCTCTCACCAATCTGCGGACGGAATCTTCCAAGCTTTCCAACAACCTGAGCATCGTCAACGTGCGGGATGAGTGGATCACGGCCATGTCCAACACGCTGATGGGCGGTGCCGACAAACTCACGTTGGCCGACACCAACGAAGAAGGCGCCAACATGCTGATGCTTCAGACCAGACAATCCCTGGGCACCACCTCGTTGAGTCTGGCTTCCCAAGCCGCACAATCCGTCATGAGATTGTTCGGTTAATAAGCAAACCTATTAGGCTTAAGGTGGGGGGATTATCCCCCCGCCTTTTCCTGAAAGGAGATTGAACTATGAAAATCAATAGTCTCCAGGTAAATCAGGTTGCGGCCATTCCGGACTGGACTGGAGAGAAAAGTAAGGTCCGGACCGCGGACATCCCCCAGGGTGGTGAAGCGGCTGCAATCCGGACGTCCTCATTGCCCGCCGGTCCTTCTGCAGGAAGTGAGTTGCCCTCGCTAAAGGGGATCGTCATGGGTATCAATTACATGAAAGAGCAGCTTGATGCGATCCTGACCGATTATCCTCCTTTCTTTCCGCCCGGCAGCCCGCAGAGACCGGACCTCATTAAAAAGATCGAATGGTTTGTGGATGAGATAAGAAAGTCTTCCACCGATGAAGATCTCAAAAAGTTGGTCCCGGAAAAAAAGCTGTCCCAAGATGCCGGAGATGAAGAGATTGATGGGGCTTTGAAAAAGCTTTTCCAAGTGCGCGATGTTTTGGCGCAAAAGGCATCGCTTGCGACTGACCCCGTAAAACCGGGAACGCTCATGGACATCAGGATGTGAGAGGGACAAATGGCCCTGAAAATATCACTCAAACCGCATGAAAAGCTGATTATCGGCGGGGCGGTAATCGTAAACGGCGACACCAGAAGTGGCTTCCTCGTGGAAAATAACGTCCCGATCCTCAGGCAGAGGGACATAATAACCCTGAAGGATGCCGGTTCGCCCTGCAAACGGATATATTTCGCCATTCAATTGATGTACGTTGATGAACAGAATTTGCCCGACCACCACAAGGCCTATTGGGAACTGGTGAGAGATGTGGTGGAGGCGGCGCCGAGTACCCGTTTGCTGCTCCATGAAATCAGCGACCATATACTGCAGGGCCGGTATTACCAGGCGCTGAAACTGACAAAAAAGCTCATTGATTATGAACAGGAGGCGATAGAGCATGCTCGCAATGCAGCTGGCAGCATATAAAAAGGTCCAGATGTCGGATATGTCCGGCCGGGAAATCGAGGCTTCGGTACTTACGAAGGCCGCAAATCTCCTGGAAGAATGTCAATGCCGCTGGGAAGCGGAAGGACATTTTCAGAGACTCGATGAGGCCTTGAATTACAATCAGAAAATATGGACAATTTTCCAGTTGGAACTGGCCCAGGAAACCAACCCCTTGCCTAAAGAAATCAGGATTAACATTCTGAGGCTCAGCATTTTCCTTGACCGGCGAATCCTGGAAGTCATGGCGCACCCGTCGCCGGAAAAACTGAAGATCATCATCGATATCAATCGCAACATTGCGGCGGGACTACGTAGTTCAGCCGGTTAGCGAAGAGGGACTGCCTGAACCCCATGGCCACTCTCAACCAGGCACGCCAGCAACGGTAGCGCAACATGCTGCCGGTCAGCAGAGATCAACTTCTCTGCCAAGGCATTAAAGGAAGGGCTGCAATCGAAGCCCTTGCGCTTCAAACCGGCCAGTAATTCCAGGGCACGTCTCTTATCGCCACTGATATAGCAGGCGGCAGCCAAGGAAGCGGTGGCCGAGGGATAATCGGGAACCTTCTTCAGGAGATCTTCCAGGGTCGCTACCGCCTCGCTGAAATTGCCGTTACAGAAAGAAGCTGTTCCGAAACTCAGTAAAGCCTCCTGGGAATCAGGGGAAAGTTCTTTAGACTTCCGGGCGGCATGCAGCGCCTCTGCAAACTTCCCCAACCCCAGATAAGCCGTTGCCATATTGAAATAGGCAACGTGATTGTCGGGCACTATCATTATATACTTTTCAAAGAGCTCGACAGCCTCTTCGAACCTGCCCAGTTCCCCGGCCTGGATCGCCAGTTCCCGCAGTGCTCTGGCATCGCCGGCCGCTGCTGCCAGTTTTTTCTTCCCCAATTCATAATACACTTCCGCCTTATGTCGGTCTTTTTCCGGGTCCAGCTCACCGTAGTGATGGATCGTGATATCGCTGGATTTTATCTCAAAACCGGCCTGGGCCAATGCCGGCTCCAGGAGTTCATGGACCGGATTTTGAAAGCGCACCCGCGGATCGTTCCGGAACAATCTCACTTTCGGGCTGGGGTACCACCCGATGCCCGCCTCCTCTCCCGGATACTCGCCCACATTGGCGGTCCAGCCTTCCAGGGAAGAATTGGTCGTGTAGTTTCTGGTGACTAAGGTATAGGCGATGGGCCTGCCGTTTTTTTGCTGCAGGATAGCCCTGAGTTTTTCGTAATCCAATGCCGAGAGCACCTCGTCGGCATCGTGAACCAGTATCCATTTACCGGTCCCCTGGGCGAGGGAATAATTCCGGGCCTCCGAAAAGTCCTCCGTCCAGGCGAAGTCGTAGATCTTGGCCCCAAAAGCCCGGGCGATATCCTTCGTCCGATCACTGGAACCGGTATCGACCACGATTAGTTCACTGGCTACGGGACTGAGACTGCCGAGACAGCGGGCGATTTTTTTCTCCTCATTCTTCACAATCAGGCAAATCGAAAGGGTATCCCGGCTGCCGGCGCTGATCTCTCGCGGCCCGATCTTTTCCCTCACCTGCAAGGCGGCGGCGAGCAAATCGTCGTCAATGCCAAAGGCCAACATGGCCTCCTCGATCTCCCGCATGGCCTCTGCATCCCTGCCCAGGTTAAGCAAAACGGCGATGAAAGCAAACCGGACCTTCTTATGGCGGGGATAAACCGCCGCTGCCTCGCGCAAGACCCCGGCAGCGCGGTCAAACAGACCGGTGTCCATGACGGCCTGTTGATATAGAGAAAGATTTGCCGAAACAATGGGAGCCAAGATTACGGCTTTTTCCAGACAGGCAAATCCCTCTTCTTTCTTGTCTTGAGACCAGCAAAGGACGCCGAGATTGGCATAGGCCGCCCCATAGCAGGGATCACAGGCCAGGGCGCCCCGGAAATACTTCTCGGCCGCCTCTTTATTGCCTTTCTTATAGGCCAGCACTCCTTTGAGGTTCAAACGGGGGGGAGATTGTGCATCCTGATCGAGCACCCGGTCTGCATATGTGGAAGCTTCCTCATCCCGTCCCAGAGCAGCCGCGACGTACCCGAGAAGTTCCAGAGAACGCAATTCTCCCTTCGCCTCGTCCGGCAGGGACTCCAACGCCTCCTTGGCATCCAGAAACCTTTCGGCATCGATCAGGATCTCGGCCAGCAGAAAATATATTTCTTTTTCCCGGGGACAGAACTTCAACCCGTGAACGAGTCGTTCTACGGCCTTATCGATCTCATTCTCATGGAAACATTCCCGCCCCTGTTCCAGCGCATTGTAAAGAGCGAGTTTTTGCCCGGCGGCCGTGGCACACTGGATTCCGCTCCATTTGTCCAGCAAGATCCCCCGGTTTATCCTCTCCGGCCGGCCGTGATAGAAGACAAAAACATCGCCGGCGAGACAGGTTTTGAAGCCGGCGAAGGCCGCCTGAAGACAGAGGTCTTCCATTTCCACATGGCCACGCTCCATTCTTCGATCTAGCGAAACCCCCGATCGCACAATGTCGCTTTTCAAGAGCACACAGAACCCGTTGACACTTCTTACCGGAATCCGCCGACCTTTATTTCTTTCCCGGAAGCCGGCCGCATATTCCTCGATATTTCCCCTAATTCCCTGAATATCGCCCGGCACGCCTTGCGGGCCGTCGATATTGACCGTCATGGGACCGACTATCCCCACAGCGGGTTCTTTACTTATATGGCTGACCATGCCCGCAAGCCAGCTTTCCGTCACCCTTACTTCGGGGGAAAGGATGATTATATACTCGCCCGAGGCTTCTCCAATCCCCCGATTAATGCCTTCCGTGCGCCCTGATCCCGGCTCGGCATCCAGAAATCGGCCATTTCCCCTGCTCTTACCGAGCTTTTTCAGCAGGCCGGACTTTGCCTTTCGGGAGATGCACCCCAGGACGATAATCTCATGCCGTTCCGGGGTATGCCTGTCTATACTGTCGAGGCATTGTTCGATGTGCCCGTCTCCGTCGGCAAGTACTATCACAATAGACGACAACCCCTTTGTGATATGCCTATCGCGTTCCACCGAGCGCTGATCGCTTCCCTGTTCTACCGGCGTTCCACTGGGCGAAGCTTCCGACAGGTCACCGCAAGGGAGTATCTCCTGCATCCCGGCCTCCGACAAAATTTCCCGCAACTGTCCGATCCCCGCGTGTTCCGGGGCAAGCTGTTTCAGTTTGATAAGCGCCGTCTGAGCGGCATCGACATTTCCCGTTTCTGCACCAATGATCCCGAAGAGTGTTAGGACCTCCGGATCGGCGGGTGCTGCTTGGACAGCCTTGAGGATATGGACACCCGCACGGCCCGTTTGACCTTCCATCCTGCACAATCGGGCCAATTGGACGCGCAGATCCAACTCCCCGGGAAGAAGTTCCACCGCTTTTTCGAATGCCGCTATCGCCCCCTGATAATCACCCTTTCCCACCAATAAGGAACCCAGACCGGCATGAAGAACACCGAGACCGGGATGATCCCGCAGCAACTCTTCCATGAGACGCAGCGCCTCGTCCCACCGCCCTTCCGCCGCAGCCGTATTGGCCTGGGAAAAAGTATCGTTAACCCTTTCTTCCAGGAGTTCTCTCCGGTAAACCAGCCTTTCCACGTCCGAACGGGGGGGGAGGGGAATATAATGCCGATCGTGTTCAAAGGTTTGCCCCACGATTCTCTCCAGATCGTAACTTGCCCCCATGGGCAATTCCTTCGGCAGGCCCCATTTACCCTTAAAGCCCTCCCAGGCATCAATAAGCCACTTATTATACTGGTTATCTCCCCTGCCTTGCGGGCCGCCGGTGTGATGGATAAAAACGTCGCCGGCCACGACGGACTTGAAGCCGGCAATGGAAATGCGGAGAGAATAATCGTCGTCCTCAAAGCAAAACTTGCTGAACCCCGTTTCCATACCGCCGATCTTTTCCACGGCCGCCCGGCGGATAAAAACACAGAAACTTATAAGTCGCGGGGAGGGCACAAGCTCGCCGCGGTGCTCAAGCGCCCTTCTTTCCGCATACTCTTCCAGCCCGGCTAAGGTTTTATAAGCAGCCCCGGCAATGCCCTGCAACCCCGTTGCATAATTCGAAGAGGCGCCGATAATGCCGATCTGCGGATCTGATTCCATATGGGCAACCAGCTTTCTTATCCAATCTTTGGTAACAATCGTATCATTATCCAAAAAAACGATATATTCCCCGCGGGAAAGGGCGAGAAACTGATTGCGCGCCCCGGGAGCGCCCACATTGCCGGAATTCTCCACCAGGATGATGTCCTGCTGGCTGCGCAGGTATTCATGGGAACCATCGGTGGAACCATTGTCGACAACGATGATTTCATGGGCCTCGGGGGTATTCCGTCTTATCGATTCGAGACAGATTTTTATGTGCTGGAGTCCGTTATAATTTGGGATGCCGATGGTGACCAGCGGCCTGTCCGCTTCATCCGTGGCAAGGCCAAAGTAGCCCTTGCCCTGAGGAGGCAGGAATTCAAAGTCCCGCTCCTGGTGACAGCCATTAGGCGTAAAACTGGAGAATAAATCCACGTTTATGCGGCAGCCGGCCGCGAATAGTTCCGCCAGTTTTTCGACGGTATAAGCCCCTCCTGCGGCGGCCCTGTTGATCCACATCGTTTGCACCATGTTGGCGGGATTGCAGAAGGCGACACTCCGCTCGAAACAGAGGAGGTCTTTCCTGGCGCCTGAAAAGTGAGCTTTCTTTGCCGCCATCAACATTTCCAGCGTATTGGGATTCGCAAAGTCCATTTGGCCGATAAACGGCAGTATGTCGGCGGTCCGGTACAGGGAGCTGGAAAGCTCGAGTGGATAGCCAAAATCAAGTTCCGCCTTTGTCCAGTCGAATTTCAGGAGCGAACCATCCGGGTTGTCAAACAGCGGAAGAGCCTGCTCTTTACCCAGCATATAACAGTACGTGGTGTTCCTGCCCAAGCGAAGGGAAAAACCGACTGCCGTCCCATGACGCACTAAACCCTGGATCATTTGCTTCAGGGAAAAGTCCCGGACAAAGATATTATCATCCACCAGGAAGAGGATATATTCGGAAGGAGCGGCCAATGACATCAGGTCATCCTGGAAATTCTTTTCCGGCCGGAAGTCTACCGCCGGATAATCCTCCTTAAGTCTCGCATACTGACTTTCATGAAGGGGCGTCGAACATTTGTAAAGAACGCTCAAATGGATACCTTCCGGATCCTGGCAGAGTAAAAAGAAAGAGCGCAGGGTGCAATCCAGTTGCATGGCCCGGTCCTTGCTGAAAACAATGCCCAGGGTTCGCGGCCCGGAGGCGCCGGTAATCCCGTCCACCAACCCCTCAATACTTCGGGAATCGGCAAGTCCCTGTTCCCGGCCTGCGCGCGGGGTCTCCGCCAGGGCCAGATAATTCGAGTAACGGTAATTTTCGAGAGCAGCCCGCCACTGAGCGATACGAACCAGGCCGTCGGGTATGATCCTGTAGATCCGGTAGCCGGAAGAAGTTAGGAGATCATACACCTGCCGGAGGCTAACCTGCGCGTCCTTGAAGGTGCCGCCATATTCGAACTGCAGGGTCTCTATCTTCTTGTCACCCAGCAAGCCCGAAGCCCCCATTAATACGTCCAGTTCTCCCCCCTCGACATCGATCTTCAGAAAGTCGATGTGCTCTACTCCCTGCTCACGGCAGAACGCGTCCAGTGTTCGACTTGTCACCGTGATGGGACGTATCTGAATATTTAATCCTTCCTCCACCGCCGGCCGTCGGTAAAAAGAACTCAATTCTTCAATTTCCACATTGTTGGCACAATGATAAAAGGTCTTTTCCCGATCATCACAGGAAAACGCCAAGTTATATGTTTTGACGCCAGAATTATCCAGGCCCTTTTCCAGGGCGGCGAAACTGCTGGGGACGGGTTCAAAGGCAAAAAGGGTGATGCGGGGTTGAATTGCCAGGGCCTGTCGGCACCAGTTTCCCCGGTTCGCGCCCACATCGAAAACGATGTCGCCGGCCCTGAGAATAGCTGAGATTGCCCTGAATTCGCCGTTCTTCGCCGGTTCGGTAATATCAAAGCCTACCTGGTCCAAGTCCGGTGCATCCTGTTTGATGGCCAGACCTGCCAATTCCCATCTTTCCTGCCGGCCATCCGCCGTTTCCTTCGTGCCATCCCCTTCCCGCTGCCCCAGCCCCTTGCGCAGCGCATCGCACCAGACCCCGTGCATTTTCAATTCCGCCGGAACCGCGGCGACCATGGAATCCCCCAAAATCTCCTCGGCAATCCCCAGCAGCTCCTCACGGTCGATATTTCTCTCCTTAATACCGACAGCATGTACGTTGGACAACCAGGGCTCTGCATTCCACTGTTGTTTCTGACACCGCACGGCAAACCCAAACCGCGAAAGAATGCTCTCAAATTTTTCCTGATACCAGCCATCGAGATGGTAGGCCCAGGAGGCTTCATGGGAACCGAAAAGATGACGCAAAACAGCCTGTTTGGCTTTATAAGAAGGCCCTGCAGCCACGAGGGTCTGCGCCGAACCCATGGCATCCGGCGTCTCTATATGCAGCCTGCCGCCGATCTTCAGCCAGGCGTGCCAGCGTATGAGCAGGGCCAGCGCCTGCGGCCGCCCAAAATGCTCAAAAACGTGATGAAGACGGATCTCATCAACGCTTTGCTCCGGAAAATCGAGCAACGTTATATCGGCAAACAGGTCCGCAGCAATCCGCGATTGCACTGAATGTTCCGCGGGCGGATAATCTATATTGACGTAGCCCTCGAAGTGGTTTTCACCGCAACCCAGGTGGAGCCGGAGGGGCTGGCGCTCTTGCCAGAGGCCCCGGGAACGCAAGCGGACAAGGACGTTTTCGTCGTCTACGACCATATTATTCTGCATCGCTGAACCTTTGAATAAGACTTCCTCTTTCTTTGCCGCCGGCAGCGGCGGTTGCCCGACAAGCACTTCCGCCGGGAGATTATATTTACGGATAATGCTCCGGAGCCCGGCATCATCGGGCGAGCGGGTCAATAAAGACTGGGTAAAGGTGACGGCATGTTCATCAAAGCCCAGCTTGACCAGGAGTGACAGGAGATTATCGAGGGCGTGGCAATTGCGGCCATCGGCCTGAAGTGCGGCATGAAAATACTGCACCGCCTGCTTGAAGTCCTTTTTTAGCATATAAAGCGCCCCCAGGTCGTTGAGAGCCAGGGAATGGGCTGGATTGATCATGATCACCCGCTCAAGCTGTGCGAAACTTTCCTCATACTGTGACATCTCCATAAGAATTTGGGCGTACAAATAGAGAAGGTCGGCATTTAATGCCCCCCCCTGCAAAAGGACCTCAGCTGCTTCGAGAGCCTGCCGCTGTTCTCCCGACGCCCGTAATTTCTCAGCCCTGGCCAGAAAGGTTTCCACATCGGGAGAGTAATGCAAATTCACCGCGTCATAATCGATCAACGGAGAGTTCGCTTCGGCGAGTTGGGCATAGGACCATAAGGGCGCAACGGACGGCAAGAGCTGCCGGGCGTCCCCGTGCAACGTGGCCATGCCCGGTTCCCACTCCTTAGCACCAGCAAAAAAGGTCGAGATGTCCCTCCCGTTGCGGGAGGCATATAATTCCGCAAGCTGTGTATAGACAGCGTGCATGGAATAGGGCCGGAGGCCACCCTGCGCCACCCAGGCATCGATACTCCGAATATAACTTTCATAACTACGATCATCCAGGTCATGCAGAAAATCATCAAGCTCCCTGTAGTTCCGGAATTTACGGGCATCAATAAAACAATCGGGAGGGATATGATCTTCAATGTCCGGGCAACCCAGATAGATGGGTATCGTCCGCGCTTCCAGACAATCCAGAATCTTATCCACATACCCCCGGGCCAAGTCCGGGTGGTTGATATTCTCGTAACAGAGGCAATACCGGTACCTGCTGAGCGTGGTGTATTTTTCCTGCGGCCCCAGGACACCATTGTAATTCGGCAGCATAAAGGGGGGATTGCCATAGACGTCAAAGGGGATGTCTGAATAGAAATGAAACCAGAGGGCTGTTTCGCGGCGTTTGGTGTAGAGCTCGCCCGGCACGCGCGAAGTCTTATTCCCGTTAATCATACAGATGGCTTTTCTTCTGCCTCTGCAGGGGTATTTGTCCTCTCGTTCCTTCAGGTTTTCGGTTACCGGCGGCTCGGTGAGCCAACCGGACCGAAAGATTCGCACCTTCCTGAATTTATGGGGCCAGCGCTCAATGAGGGCATCGTAAAAAGTAAAAATATAGTCGAATCTGTCCCATACCTTCTCATCATATTGACCCGGCAGCACTATAGCGGGCTCATGCAGCAGGAGCACATCCATCCCGGTTTGTTTGCCATGGAAGCTGTAAGCATCTGCATAAAAGTAGAGGCCGCCTCCCTCTACGGGGCGGGGAGAAACCAGGACCGTCACGTCTCCCCGGTGAACGGCATGTATGTGTTGCTGCTGCAGATGTTCATAGACTACGTTGATAAGCAGCCCTTCCGTCATGTTCTTACCACCAGAGATTATTAGTCATTTAAGAAAATTCAAAATGCTCTGTTCGCTGATTTTAGCCACTGCGCCGTAGGAGGCATTCAGAGCCAATTCCTGCATTTGCAACTGCACTGCCAATTTTGCAACATCAACAGCTTCGAGGCCAGCCATCATATCGGCAACTTTGTTCCCCAGATCCGTCAAATGGTTCCGGGCAAATTCCAGGCGGTTCAACATGACACCGGTCCGCGAGATGCCGGTGATGACCTGCCGGCCGGCCTGTTCGAGATCTGTTGCCGCCACGCCCAGAGCGGCGCTGTCGTTATTCTCCAGAGCCGTCCGGAGATTGCCGAGCGTCAAAAATATGTCGCAGCCGCCAGCCGGCGAGAAAACGGCATCGCCGGCAATATTATGGGCAGCCGACGTATTTTGTCCGATGTTGACCGTGAGCGCACCGCTGTCACCCTGGTAGGGACCGTTGGCGCCGGCAAAGGGCGGCGTATTGGTCTTCGTTCCGGCAAAGATGTAACGGTCGCCGTGCCGGGCATTGGCCAGGGAGAGCATCCCGTCGATGATGGACTGCACGTGCCGGGCCGCCACGTCCCTTTCGGCCGCCCCGGCCCCGTCCATCGACTGGGCGATGCCCTTCGCCTCATTCACCAGCTCGCTGACCCCGGCCAGATTGACGGAGGTAACGTTCAGCCAGTTCTCGCCGTTGATTATATTGGTTTGATATTGATCGATCGAGGCACCGAGGAAGCGCAAACCGATCGATTTCCGGATGCCCTCCGGGTCGTCCGCCGGCCGGTTGATCTTCTTTCCTGTGGCCAGCTGCTCCAAGAGCCCGTTGATCCGGCTTTTGACCTGGGACACATTGCCGGCCAGGGAATCAAAGTTCATATTTTCCGTAATGCGCATTGCCATCATGTCATCCCTCGCTCAGTCCCGATAAGCGGGATAAGCGCGTTAACGAAATTATTTCCTGCCGGAAAAGCGCAACAAATAATCCCTAACTTCCTAACTGCATCAGCAGATCCAGCATCTCGTTGGCCACTTTCATCAACCTTCCCGCAGCGTTGTAACCGGCCTGGTACTTGATGAGATTTATCATCTCTTCGTCGAGAGAAACCCCGGAAGCCGCTTCCCGCTGCGCAGCCAAGCTGCTCAAGACCAGGGCGTTATGGCCGGCGTTGCGATTTGCCGCCGCCAGATCAAAGCCGACCCTTCCCACCAGGGAAGCATAGTAATCGCCGACGGTTACCGAGCCGCCGCCCAGGATGAGACTGTCCTTGAGCGAGCCGATGAGACGGGCATTTTCCCCGTCGCCGCCGCCCGCTGCCGCCGAAGCAGCTATTCTGCTGCTGTCCGCAGCGACATAGGCACTGATGGACATATTTTGCGCGGCATCGGCCGCCGCCGTGACCGGCTGGAAGAAATACTCGTTCGCCGCCGGGTCGGGCTGATTGCCGGCAGCGTTGTATCCCGCCTGATGCCCGGCATTGACCGCATTAATAATGCCAAAGGCCAGTTGGTCCAGGGCATCGCTGTAACCCTTAACCGTTATGTCGCGCAGCTCCAGCAGTCCGCCCAGGGCGCCGCCGGTAATGTAATCGTCGAGCGCAGCCGAGGGACTATTCCGGAGAACGATATTGCCGTCCATCGTTGTCAGTTCCCGGACGATGCCGCCTTCCAACAGGGACATGCCGTTGGCCAGGAAGACATCCAAAGTTCCATCGGCGTTTTCGTAGTAGCTGATATTGATGTTCTTGCTGAGTTCCTTCAACTGCTCCGTTCGCCGATCCAGGAGACCGTTGATCCGCCCTCCCCCATCTCCCGCGGCGAGGACCTGTTCGTTCAGAACACCGATTTCACGGGCCAGGGCATTAACATCTTCTATTTTGTCGGCGATGCCCTCCTGAATATTTTGCCGGACTCCGGCCAGGCCGCGGCCGGCCTCGCGAAACCGGGAGGCCAGATTATCCCCCAGGGAGATCACGCCCTCGCGGGCCACCTGACTTGTCGGGTCGGACGCCAAATCTTCCCAGGAATTCCAGAATCTGCTGAGGATGTCCTGGAGGCCGCCAGCGGCGCTATCATTAATGATCCCTTCCACCTGCCCCAGGATGTCTTCACGGACTTCACCGTAGCCCGTATTTTGCTGCCGATCGACTATCTGCTTTTCCAGATAGCGGTCATAGAGCCGCTCGATGTTGCTTACCTCCACACCGGCCAGCACCTCATTCGCCGACAGGGCCACATTGCCCGCCGCGTCAAAAACGGCACGCTGCCGCGAATATCCCGGGGTATTGACATTGGCGATGTTAGTGCCCGTCACCTCCATGGCTATCTTTTGGCTCGCAATAGCAGTGCTGGAAATATCTAAAAGGCCGCTTATGGACATGCGCATCACCCTTTCCGGTTAAGTATTTTCCCGTTCCTGTTTTTGATCTTGAGCCTGCCGGAGTTCGCGTAGTCAGCACCCGTTGATAAGAGATTATTTATAAAATTAACGGAGTTCTTTACATAGTCCAATGAATAATTCAGCAGCTGGCGGTTTTTCCCATCCGCTTCCTTTATGGATTCAATGAGGAACACCAGGGTTTTTTGCCGCGCTTTCAAGGCCGCCGCCCGCTTTTCGTCGGCCTGGGAGATAAGCGTAGTAATATTGATGTCCCTGACCTCTCGCTGGAGGTGCTGGGCAATCTTTTTGACAATGTTCGATCTTACCTCCTCCAGCATTTTGCCCTTGAGCACGCAGGTCTCCATCTTGCCGTTGTTGTCGAAAATACGCTCCAGGGTGGGTCTTGCCAGGACGTTCTGCTTTTCAATCAGAATTGCTTGTAACTCCTCGTAAACTTCCCCTTCTTGCTCCAGTACCGTCAAGAGGGAATCCAAAAAGCCCGTCAACTCCGCCTCGTCGGACAAGCGGGTTTCCGTTATTGTGGTAAGACCTGACAAAGCTGGCTCCTCCAGTGTTTTCATTGTTTTTAGCAAGTCTCATGCCAGAGAAAATAAAGAGTATTTTGAGCGGTTTTCGGGTTTTTCGCCAGCGGGGGACCGGAAATGTTGTCAGGGGGGGGGAAAATATTTCCTCCCCGGGGAGCCGGCGCCCAGGTTCAGGGGCCGGAAGCCAAAATGGCAGAATCTCGGGGGGAGAGGATCAGGTAAAAAGATCGATAAGTGAGTCTCTCACGATTTTTTGGGCGACTTTGTCGCTGTCTATTTGATAGGTTCCTTTTTCAATCTGCGCTTTCAGTTCCCGGACTTTTTCTTCCCTCATATCCGGGAGGTTGGCCACGGCCTTTTGGGCCAGCTGAATATCCCTGGCCCGTGTAGAAAGATCCACCTTCTCTTCCGCCGCTACGCCCGGGCCGGCCTGTTTATCCGCTGGGGGATTCAGGCTTTCCCCACGCTGGTATTGCTGGATAATCTGGGCGGCTGTATCCTTGATATCGCCTATTTTCATGTTTTATTCCCCCGGCAATGATTTACATTCATTATCGGCATGTTAATGGATAAACTTTAACTTTTTATTATGCCAGCCCCTGCCTGCCCCTGTTTAGCTGGTCAAAGAGCGTTTTTTGAAGTCCCAGTCCGTTTTTTTGGGCCAAGTCTTCCGCTATCTTCTGGTCCATCATCATAGCATAAGTTTCTTTGCCTGTCATCTTGTTCGTAAGGCCGCTCTCGGGAATGGTTTTACGCATCGCCTGGAAGAGCTGATAGATAAACAACGCTTCAAAATCAGCACAGGCGCGGCGCAGCTTTTTTTCCTGCCCGGATTTGATCTCCCCGCCGGCCGGCTCACTACGTTTGGCTGACTCTGCCGGTATGAGCAGCGCCTTCATGTTACCGACACCGTTATCTAATATAATATCCACCACATTCACCTCGATCTTTGTTAGATGATCCGCAAATCCGCCTGCAACGCGCCTGCTGCCTTGATCGTCTGCAGGATGGTAATCAGATCGCGGGGGGTCACCCCCATGGCATTGAGTGCCTTCACGACATCCTGAATAGTGACGCCCTGGGGTATGAGAACCAGCTGTTTCTTTTCTTCGGCAGCTGTGGCGGTTCGGCTTGTTGTTACCACCGTCTGCCCCCCCGGCGCGATTACGATATCTCCCCCCCTCACCACACTGGGGCCGTCACCGGCCGGTGGGCGCGGCGAGAAAGGCGCCGGTTGCGATACCGCCGTCTCCTCCTTGATTTGAATACTCAGATTCCCGTGGGCGATAGCCACGGTGGATATGCGCACGTTCTCGCCCATCACCACGGTACCGGTCTTTTCATTCATCACTACCACTGCCCGGGCATCGATAGGCACATCCTGGTTTTCAATGAGGGAAATAATCTCAAAAACATTTCCCTGAAAATCCGCCGGCATTGTCACCGCTACGGAAGACGAATCCACCGGCTTAGCCCCGGCCTGGCCGATTACGCTGTTGACGGCCGCCGCCAGACGCACCGCAGTGGTAAAATCGGGATGAAACAAGTTGATGGTGAGAACCCGGCTATTTTCAAATTGGTACTTGATTTCTTTTTCCACCAGGGCACCGTTGGCGATCCGCCCGGCACTGGGATGGTTCTTGACTGTGCCGCTGCCCGCCGCCCCGCCAGTGGTATAACCGCCCAATGTCAAGGCGCCCTGCGCCACGGCATAAACCTGACTGTCGGCGCCGCGCAGCGGGGTCATCAGCAGGGTCCCACCCAGGAGGCTTTTGGCGTTACCGATGGAGGAAACTTCCACATCCAGCTTGATGCCCTGTTTCGCAAAGGGCGGCAGGGTGGCCGTCACCATGACCGCGGCCGTATTGTCCGATTTCAGGGTCTTATCTTTCATCGCCAGTCCCTGCCTGCTCAGCAGATTAGCCAGGGATTCCTTGGTAAAGCCGTTTTTCACATCGTCGCCGGTCCCCGCCAGACCAACCACCAGGCCGTAACCGATCAGCTGGTTATCCCTTACCCCGCTGATACTGGCGATATCTTTGACCCTTGCCCCGTAGGCAGAAACGGTAACGAGGAAAAGGAATGCCGCCGCCAGGCCGCAGGCTACCTGTTTTTCCACTTTCATTTTGCCATCCTCCTTTTTCCGCATCTTAGAAGGGCCAGACTTTATCCAGGATTTGCGTCAGCCATCCCGGTTGCATCTTGTCGTTGATAACGCCGTCGCCGGTATAATAGATTCTGGCATCGGCAATAAACTGCGAAGCAATCAGATTGTCCGACGTGATGTCTTCCGGCCGGACGATGCCGCTCACGACGATGCACTGCTCCTCGCCGTTCATCGTCAACTGCCGCCGCCCTTCGATGAAGAGGTTGCCGTTTTCCATTACCTTTAACACCCTGGCCGTCAAACGGGCCGACAATTTACTTGTCCGGCTGGTGTCGCCTTGGCCTTTCAGCGTATTGGAGGCCGAGCCGCCAACCTCGATTTTTGGTTTCAGGTTTTCATTCGCCTGCTGGAGGGATTTGTCCAGCCCCAGGAGGGCCGCAATGCCCGCCGTGGTCGAGGCATCCCGGCTGGTATTCGTGCTGGCCTTGCTGGCGCCGTCCGTGAGCTCGCTGACAACAATGGTAACGATGTCATCCTCCTGACGGGCTTTATTGTCCGCAAAAAGCGTATTTCTGGTATTTTCCCCCGGCCAGAGGGAACCCGTGGCCGGCGGCGAGGAGAACCGGGGGCCCGCCAGCTGGTTCGGCGGCTCACTTTTTACCAGGTCTCCCCCGGCGGCGCACCCGGCAAGCAGGAATAATAAAATTACGCTTCCCGGCAACAATTTCCCCCTGTCCAGCCTGATCCCTTTATTTTCCATAGCCCCCTCGCTGCAATAACCGTTGCTAAAAAAGTCCATTCTTGCAGGCTGTTCAAAAATGCCCAGATGCAAGGCCTCCGAAATCCTGAGGAGTGAGACGTACCTACTGGTACGTCGCAGCGACGAAGGATGAGGGAACGCCGCAGGTGGGCGTTTTTCAACAGCCTGCTAAAAGTCAACCCGGACCAGCGCGCTACTGGCCACACGGGCGTAAATCGTTTTATTCGACGATAAATTCCTGACCCTGATGATCGCATCGGCGGCTCCATCATCGGCGGAGACCCCAACGGCCGCAATACTTAGCTGGCCAGCCTCCAGGACAATGCGCACCATGCTGCCCCTTTTTACCAGGAGCAACGGTTTAACGGCGTTTCTCGTTATTTCACTGTCCGGCCGCAGATTAAAAGCCGCTGCCTTGCCAATCGCCTCTGCGGGCGCGGAAATGGCGTTGGCCGGCATCCGCCGGACCCATTTCTTCAGGACCTTTACATCCTCGGCCATGATTTCCCTGTCCCGGGCCAGCGCCCGGGCGGCAACTACGAAGTCTCCCAGCACCTCCAGCACAACAGGCACTTTTCCCTCCCGGAAAAGTTTTTCGCCGGAGTAAAACTTTACTGTAAAGGCCGTTTCGCCGAGATAAATTTCCTCCGGCCGGTTTTGCACCACAATTTTGGTCGGCCCCGCCGGAAGGCAGACATCGGCCGGTCGGACCGGGAAATCCACCCTCACCATCCCCCGTGGCCAGGGCATGTTGTCCTCCACGTAGCCGACAATTGCCGCCTTTATCTCCTCCCCCGAGAGATCGGCGGCCGGCGAATCCGCCGGCCAACCGAGCAGGAGCCCCATCGCGAACCACAAGCAGATAACAAGCAAAAGTTCCGGATTTCCATACCGACCGGTACTACGGTATGCGGCAATTGGTTCGATGGGCAATTCCATGGCCAGCTCCAGAGGACAATCTACCTTTTCAGATTATTTATCATTTCCAGCATATGATCAGCCGTCTGGATGGACTTGGAATTGATTTCGTAAGCCCGCTGGCCGACGATCATCTTCACCATTTCGTCGATCACGCTGACGTTAGCCATTTCCAGGTAGCGCTGCGATACGGTGCCTAAGCCATTGTCTCCCGGACTGCCCGTGATCGGCTCCCCCGAGGCCTCCGTCTTGTCATAGAGATTTCTCCCCAGACTGGTAAGGCCGGCGGGATTCATGAAATCTGCCAGCTCCAGGCGCCCGGTGCCCATCGAGGCGCCGGCATTGTCCGAGGCCGTCCAGGTGCCACCGCTGTCCACGGTAAAAACCACCGCCCCCTGGGGAATCGTGACGTCGGGCAGCAGCTTTAAGCCATCGGCGTTGCAGAGGTTCCCATCCTTGTTGACCTTGAAATTCCCGGCTCGGGTATAAGCGGTGCGCCCATTGTTGTCCACCTGGAAGAAGCCGTTGCCTTCAACGGCAAAATCAAACTGATTGCCCGTCTGCTGGTAGTCACCCTGGGAAAATATCTTTTGCGTTGCCAGGGGCTTCACACCCAGGCCTACCTCTATCCCCACGGGCAATTGATTGCCCGCCGATGTCTGGGTGCCGGATTTGCTGATCAGTTGATACATGAGATCCTGAAAATCGGCCCTGGATTTCTTGAACCCAACGGTATTAACATTTGCCAGGTTTGTCGCTATCACGTCCTGTTCCAATTGCTGCGCCACCATCCCGGTGGCCGCCGTATACAAAGACCTCAGCATCTCTTACCTCCCTCTATTCATGCTAACTTACCCAGGCTGCTCGTGGAAAGCTTGTCCATCTCGGAAATCACTTGAATCAATTTCTGATAGGACTCAAAGGATCGCTGAATCCCTATCATATCCACCATTTCCTTGATGGCATTGACATTAGCCGACTCCAGGCTCCGGGATTTGATATCCGGCCTCTCAATTTTTTGGGCGCCCGCATCGCCGGGGTCGGTAAAAAGCCCGTCCCCTCTCCGGACAAGGTTTTGCCGCTTCTCAAACCCGGCAATCCTCAAGCTTCCGATCTCCGCCCCGTCGACCTGAATCTTGCCGTCGCTGTCAATATTCACCTGCCGGCCGTTTATCTTCAGCGGCCCCCCTTCTCCCAGCACCCGATCTCCCGCTTCGGTGACCAGCTCGTTATTCTTGTTAAGAGTAAAATTGCCCTTCCTGGTGTACGCCGTCCCCGTTCCCGTTTCGATGACAAAGAATCCTTCCCCATGCAGGGCAACGTCCAACGGATTGTCCGTCTTCTGCACCACACCCTGGCGATGGTCGACAAACAGGGATGCCTTCTCCCCGGCGGGACCCGGCTTTTCCACGATCCTCTCCCGTTGATAAAGATACTCCGCCTTGAAACCCGGCGTGCCGATATTGGCCAGATTGTGCGAAACCGCATCGAGTTGTGCCAGATTGAGGTTGCCGGCGTTGGCCAGTTCAACAATTCCGAATGACATGAAGCGCTCCCTGATTTCTTTAATCTGCAGTCTGCTTTTGCAAGGCACATGCCAGAAAGCACGGTACCGGCCAGTTCCCTGGGGCAGGGAGATGAGGCCTCGGAACAGCCGGGCATTTGCCAGTTCTTTCACCTGCCCCTGTCCCTGAACCCCAGCCCCCGATCCCTGTTATAGGAAAATATTTCCCCGGGGAGGCAGGTTTAGCCGGGTCGATTTTCGGTTCTTTTGTGGTGCGAACTTTACCGGGTTATCCCGGCAGGCGCTACCACCAGGGACAGGCAAATATTGAAATGCGGTCCCTGTTCCTTGACAATGGTCGGGATGTGCCTTTCTTAAATGAACAAGGTGTCAACTCAAATAGGGAGGTTTGCTATGGGATGACAATACCCTGGGATATGAAATTTACCTCATTCCCAAAGGAGGCCGGGAAGAGAAGGGGAGATGACCGTCACCCGAAAACGGTGCGGACCTTGATTTCCGGACCTGGTCCCGTCAGGCGATTGACGACAGAAAGGAGCTTTGTATGAGATATGTTGACGGATATGTTTTACCTGTCCCGGAGAAGAACCTGAAAGCCTATGCCCGCATGGCGAAGATGGGAGCAGAAATCTGGATGAAACACGGCGCTCTCGATTATAAGGAATGCGTCGGCGAGGACTTAACTCCAAAGTGGGGGGTACCTTTTTCACGGATGGTTAAGTTGAAGCCCGGGGAGACCGTGGTTTTCTCATGGATCGTTTTCAAGTCACGGGCACATCGCGACCGTGTAAACGCCAAGGTGATGAAAGAGATGGAAGAAAAAATGGGCGACGTAAAGGAGATGCCTTTCGACATGAAGCGCATGGTGTATGGCGGATTCAAAGTCCTGGTTAGTCGGGATAAGGAGAAAGACGCATGAGAAAAATCGTCACTACCACATTCGTGACATTAGACGGGGTGATGCAGGCGCCGGGCGGACCCGCGGAAGATACATCGGGCGGCTTTCAATACGGAGGCTGGTCAGTCCATTACTGGGACGAAATGATGGGCAAGGTCATGAATGAGTTCATGGGACTTCCTTTTGAGCTCCTTTTGGGGAAACGCACATACGACATTTTCGCCGCATTCTGGCCGCACACGACCCAAGACCCTGCCGTGGCGAAGCCGTTCAACAGCACGAGAAAGTATGTCGTTTCGCATACGCCCATGACGCTTTCATGGAATAATTCCACGCTGATCACCGGCGGCATTGTAGCAGAGATAAACAAGCTCAAAGAAGAAGAGGGCCCTGATCTGTGGGTGCACGGCAGCGGCAACCTCATCCAGACCTTGCTTGCGAACCATCTGATTGACGCTATGCACCTATGGACATTTCCTGTGACCCTGGGGAGCGGCAAACGGCTGTTTGCGGAAGGCACCCAAGCCGAAGGTCTGAGGCTCGTTGACTCGAAAGTTTCCTCAACTGGCGTGATTATCGCTTCATATGAACCGGCAGGACTACTCAAGACCGGCTCCTTCGCGGATTAGATTTGCAAAAACAAATAATTGCCGCCGCAGAGGAATAAGATCCCAAAGGAATGGAAGGAGACAGCTATGCAAGTCGAGCCCTATTTGTTTTTTGAAGGACGCTGCGAAGAGGCGCTTGAGTTCTACCGTGCGGTGCTCGGCGCCGAGGTGACGGCCCTCATGCGTTACAAGGAAAGCCCTGAGCCCGGCATGCACCCACCCGGCGCCGAAGACAAGGTGATGCATGCGAACTTCCGCATTGGCAATACAACGATGATGGCTTCCGACGGCAACTGCGAAGGGCATCCGGCCTTCCAAGGCTTTGCGTTGACTCTGTCGTTGACTGACGAAGCAGAGGTCGAGCGTCTGTTTGGGGCACTGTCCGAGGGGGGGCAGGTGCAGATGCCCCTAGCCACGACGTTCTTCTCCCCGCGCTTCGGCATGGTCAAAGATCGTTTCGGCTTGTCGTGGATGATCCTGGTGATGGCCTGAGTTTAGTTCCAAGTCCCGTCTGGCGGCAATAAAGGCGGGAGAGGTGGCCGGGATGGAAAAGAATCGCTTGCTGCGCCAACTCCCGGGTCCGCTCGGAGCTAACTTAGGGTGCGGAAAGAAAAGTCTGCCTCCCGGGGACCGTTTAACCGGGTTGGTTTTCGCTGCGCTTGTTGTTCACTGCATAGATGAAGGCCAGTATTTCGGCCACGGCCTTGTATATTTCCACCGGGATTTGCTCGTCGATATCCAGTTTGCTTAAGACCTGCACCAGGGCGGGATCGCTTTTTATGGGCACATCATGTTTCCTGGCCAATTCAATGATCTTTTCCGCTACAATGCCGCGCCCTTGGGCCGTCACTTTCGGCGCCGCGTCTTTCCTGCGGTCATATTTCAGTGCCGCCGCCACCAGTGTTTCTTTTTCCTTGGCCATGATTCATGCTCTTTCTGGACCCCGGTGCCTGCCCCGGACACCGATCCGGGGTTCACCGGGGTGACGACTTCTTACAAAGTCATCATATATAAAGGTTGATCGCATCCAGTTCAGAAGTCATCTGCCGGTGGCATTCCTGCCGGGCGGCCGCCAGATCTCCCGCCGCCATACAGGTCAGGAAGTCGCATTCATAGCCGGCCTGCCGCAGGTTTTCACCCAGCCCATCCAGCAGGGGGGCAAAAAAATCTACCGCTTCCGGCTCGGAAAATTTAAACAGGCAGCCTATCCTGTTGTCACACAAAGTGGCGTCCACCATCATATCACCCAGCTGATCCATGGATAGAAACATGACCACACGGAACCGATTTTTCCCATCTTCCCGGCCCTGGCCTTTTTTACCGGCCTCGATAAAGATTTCCCCCGGCCGGACGCCATCCGGAAAGAGCAGCGGTATCTGCACCAGGTACCTGTTGTCATTTTCCGGCGCGCCGGCATTGACTACCTGCTGCGTTTCGATGGCCCTGATAGAGGCCTCCGTAAATTTCGCCAAAGGCACCAGCTTCTGCAGCTCTTCCCGGTCCGCGGTCCCGCTTTCCTTCATCAGTACCCGCAGTTCTTCCGCCAGTTTCAGCAAGAGGCCTTTCAGGTTGTCTGACGACGGCAGGTTCTTTGCTCCCTTATCCTGCTGCAAAAGATCACGCCACCGGCCCTCCAGGGTGAGCCCCAGCAAAGAGACGTAATTCTTGATAAAAAGTGGATTTTTCAAAGAGTCGGGCGAGCAGAACAAAGAATCAATGATCTTCGCCACACTACGCAGGACAGCCCGGGTGGCGTCGGGAATGGGGCCGCTTGTCGCCTCCCGCTTAAGCACCTCCGGGCCGGTCCGAAAAATTTCCAGCAGGCCTTCCGGATTAGCACGGTGAAACCGCAGGTATTCATTAAACAGGGCTACAGATGCCGCGTCCCGGCCCACGATACGCAACAGGAGCGGCGGGACCGACTGTTCCACTCTGACCGTCAGCTTTTCACCTGCCCGCAGCAATAAATCCGCATCCGCTATCAATGATGAATTATTAACGGAGATCAGGTACTTAGACGGGCCAATCTTTTCCACAACCGTGGCCTCCAGGGTATCCCCTGCCGACACCGGCGCCATTGTTCCGGCATCTGTGGTCCTGGCCGCCCGGAGAGTGCCCCGGGGCGCGGAAGGTGGAAGGGCGACGGGGTAAATTTTCTGCATGGATGGTCCTGACGCCGATAAACGGTATAAGTCCTGCAAAGCAGGATAAAGGCGTTTAGCATAATTGCCGGCCAGGGAAAGCAATTTCTCACCGGCGAAAGGGAGCCGGAATTCCGGGGCAGGCTGGCCTGACCGCACTTCAGCTCCGGGCTGTTTCCCGTTTCTTTTTCTCCAGGTCAAGAATCAGGGAAACCTCGCCTTCCGTCAGGCCGGACTGCCCTGCGGCTTCACTGACCGGCAGCCCGGCCTGCAATAATTTAACAACCTGTTCATAGCCGCTGCCGCTATTGCCGCCGCGCCGGCCCTCCGGCATGTCAACCCTGGCCAGTATTCGTTTCGCCTCCGCGATGAGGCCCGCCAAATTTGCTTCCTTCTCCCCCAAGTGGGCAGCTAAGTCCTTAAATTTCTGACAGCTCTCCTCCATGGTCCGGGAAAAACGCGCCGCCTCGCCGCGCGATTCCTCGATCAACCTCCGCAAGTCGGAGAGATACTGCTCATCCAGGGGCAGGGAACCCGCCCGGCCCACATTCCGCCCGATCCGCCACAGCAGGAATAAAACGGCAACTAATAAGACCACATCGGCCGCAATCTGGAAGACAAGGAGCGATTGGGTATCCATTTCAGACCCTTATGTTGATATGTCCCCCCGGCAGGGGCTCATCCTGATTTTCTTCCGCTGCCGTGGTCCGCCGGGCACTTTCCTGGTGAGTTTGTCGAACCATGCCGTCACCCTCTTTTTTCCCTTTTTCCCCTTCTTTTTCGTCTCTGATCATTGCCCTGCCTGCTTCCTGGGCATGCGCCACGTTTTCCTGCTGTAATTTCTTTTCTTCCTTCAACTGCAGCTCAATGTACTTCTGCTGCAAGTCGGGGCGCTGCTCGCGCACCTGTTGGCCTTTCCCCGTCTGCTCGACCTGCGTAACGACCTGCTGAACATCTATGGCTTTCAACATATCAAGCCTCCCGTCCCGGGAAAGTGCCGGCAAGGAAGCCACGCGTTCTCCCCCGTAACTATCTTCGGTAAAAGGAGCAAATACCTTAATAAGGAATGCTGAGGGAGATCCTGTTGTAGCCGTTGCCGCGGCCAAATTGTGCCTGCACGCCGTAATGCCTCAGCAGGAAAAGGGCGCTGCAAATACTGCGTTCCGTCTGTGGCAGGGCGCCAAAGTCAGACTCATCCGCCCTTTCCGCAGCCAAGCGGTTACAGTTATCGGAAATCGCGTCCCCGCTATCCTGCATGACGAGCAAGATGCTCTTCGCATCATGGCTGGTGCTGATCATGATTTCCTTAACCGGCGAATTCTTCATCCTTTCCTTGGCGGACATGAGCAGCGAAAAGATACTCAAGGAAAAATCCGCGGCTTTCCCGACAATGGCGGGCAAATTCTGATCCAGCTGGATGTTTTTCTGGTAATCATGCTTGATATCCAGGTAGAAATCGGCAAACCGCATTTCCGACTCGATCAACCGCGACAGGTCAATTGCCGTCGGTTCCTGGCAGGCAAGGGAGGAAAACTTATCGGACAGATCACGGAACAGATGAAAAAACCTGTCTGATTCTCCGGAGATTGTACCTATATCCTTGATGATTTTCTCCGCCCCGAAATCACGGGAAAAACCCGGCCAACGGGCTTCCATCTTTTTTATGCTATCTTCCAGCCGCCTTTGCAACAACTCGGAACGGCCCATGATACCGCTCAACGGGTTGGCGAAGTTATGCAGCATCCCCGGAATGAGTTCGCCCATGAAGGTTGAAAGAAACCCTTTTTCCAGTTCCTGATAGATTGCCTCTTTATCCATGCGACGTTCCTTATTGCGGAGGTGACCGCAGGCCGGGATCAGGCGACAACCCTTCCCGACCCCTTCTCTTGATCAAATCTCCTGTTTTAGATTATAATATATTTTGTAAAGTAGACAGTTCTTATCACACCTTTGCCCAACATACTGCTCAGTTCGGCGATTATTTCCTCTTTCAGGCCCCTTCGGGCCTCCGGATCAGTCAGAAAAGGAGCCGCCTTTTTACCAAGGATTTCATAAATGATCCTCCTGACCTCCAGGATATTGGCCGGAAATTTAGCCTCCTGATTCGCGTTTAACTCAAACGCCAGATCGCAGATGAGTACCCGGTCGTTTCCTCTTTCATCTCTCAAGGTTATGGTAAAATCATTCGCCTGGGCCGCCGGCACCCGGGCAGGCAAAGGGGGAGAAGGTTGCACCGCCTTCTTCACTGCCGGGGCAACTTCCTCTTGCCGCGCCACCCCACGATAAAGCACCCCCGCCGCAATAAACAGGCTAAGGACAATCAAGGGAATGCCCACCTGCAGGAAAGGACGCCATTGGACAGACTTCAGCCGCTCCTCCTGCTCCGTCTTGACCGGCGACGGGTCCGACCTTAAGGGAGGATCGTCTTCTTCAACTTCCAGCGTATCTAAAGTTACTTTCTTGACCATGGCCTCAACTCGCTGATCCGCAGACCCCCTGTTCAGCGGTATTCCTTCACCGCGGCTCGCAGCTTCAGGGCCGCCTGAGCATGGATCTGGCAGACCCTTGATTCCGTGAGTTCCAATACCTTGCCAATTTCCTTCATCGTCAACTCTTCATAATAGTACAGCGACAGCACTATTTTTTCTTTTTCCGGCAACGCCGCAATGGCTTCCTTCAGACCTGCGACCAGCTCCTGTTTGATTAGGCAATTTAAGGGGTTGCCAGGTTCGACGGCTCCCATTATTTCTTCACCGCCCTTTAATTTTTCCAGGTAGTCGGGAGGCAAGTCTTCCTTGCTGATGATGGATAGACTCTTTGCGTCGTTGAGGAGCAAGTAGTATTCGTCCAGCGTCAGGCCTAAATGTCCGGCCACCTCCTGCTCCTTCGGCGGTCGCCCCAGCTGTCTTTGGAGCGCGGAGAAAGCCTCTTCCAACTGGCTGCTTTTGTCGCGTGTCGACCGGGGCACCCAGTCGCGCATCCTCAATTCGTCCAACACCGCGCCCTTGATCCGGAAGTGGGCATAGGTTTCAAATTGCACATTCCTTTGGGCATCATATCTTTCCAGCGCGGATATCAGACCGATGATGCCCACATTAATCAAATCCTCCTTATCCGCAGCAGGAAGCGGCATTTTCGCCGCCAGCCGCAAAACAATCGCCTTGACCAGAGGGGCATATTTGATGATCAACTCGTCACGGGTTTTCTTATCCATGTTTCAAATCGACAATATCTTCCCAGAAAAACTCTATGCTCCCACGACCGTCGCTTTCCGGCTTTTCCTGACAAATCTTCTCCGCCACCCTTAACAGACACTTGCTGGCCGGGGATTGGGGATAAAGGTTTACCATGGCCTTTTGTTGTTTCACCGCCTCGCGGAGCCTTTCATCGTAAAGGATATAGCCCAAATATTCAATGGTCAGGTTCAGAAAGTGATCGGTCGCCTGGCTCAGCCGTTTGTAGACCTCACTGGCCTCCGCCGGCGTTCTTACCATATTGACCAGCAAACGAAACCGCTTTTTGGCGTGATGCTGGTAGAGGACCTTGATCAAGGCATAGGCATCGGTGAGCGATGCCGGCTCGGTGGAGGCAACGACAATTATTTCTCTGGCTGCTGCGTTAAAGAACATGACATTCCCGGCGATACCGGCGGCCGTATCGATGAGCAGAAAATCAATTTCTTCACTGATCATGTTGAGTTCTTCCAGCAACGTCAGTTTCTGGCCGCGCGATAATTCCGCCATTTCCAGAATTCCGGAAGAGGCAGGCAGGAGCATCATGCCGCCGGGCCCCCTGACGATCGTCTCGGCAATATTTCTTTCACCTTTCAGTACATGGAACAGATTATAGCGGGGAGCAAGCCCTAATATCAGATCGATGTTCGCCAGTCCGGTATCGGCGTCCAGGATCAGGGCCTTTTTCTTCATGCCCGCCAATAGATAGGCCAGGTTGGCGGTGATATGGGTCTTGCCCACGCCGCCTTTGCCGCTGGTAACAGCAATCACCCTGACCGGCGCCTTCGGCAGTGCCGCCGGCACCGGAGCACCCTCTTCTTTCAAATTATTCCGCAAACGCCGCAGCATCAACGCCTGATCCACGATCACTCCTCTTTCTAATCCCGTAAACGGGATAAGTGCGCTCACGAATTTGCTTTCCGCTGGAAAGCAAATTCTAGCTTACTAATGGCGCATAATCAGTTCCGCCAGCCGCGCCGGATCAGCCGTCTCGATATCCTGAGGCACATTCTGCCCCGTCGTTACATAAGCCACCGGCCGGCCGGCCTGTTCGATCACATCGTATAAAAACCCGCAGCGGGTGCCTTCGTCCGCCTTGGTAAAAATGATCTGCTCACCGGGAAACTTGCCGAACCGCGCAACAACATCCAACATATTTTCCCGGCTCGACGTCAAGCTAAGCAGCAGGTTCGTTTCCACTTCCCGCGCGTCCGCCAATATTTCCTGCAGACCGGTGAAGTATCCGGCTTCCACCGGCCCTTTACCCGGCGTATCCACGAGAATAATGTCCCGATCACTGAACCGTTCCAGGACCTGCCCGAATACATCTCTTTGCGTTGCCACTTCCAGCGGCAAATCCATGATGCGGGCGTATATTTTCAATTGCTCCAGTGCTGCTATCCGGTAGGTGTCCATGGTGACCAAGCCTACCTTCAACTTCTGTTCCAGGGAATAGCGGGCGGCAAGCTTGGCCAGCGTCGTTGTTTTACCTACGCCCGTAGGGCCGATAAAGACCTTGACCCGCTTTTCTTGTTTGCCGCTCTTCTTAACGAAGGTTTCCCTGATAATGCCTTCCGCAATTTTAAGACAGCTTTCGTAATCGGGGATCTTCCCGCCCGGACAGGACCGCTTCATTCGGTCAAGCAGCCGGCACGCCCTGGCCTTCGAGACCCCCTGGCCGACGAGATAATGATAGATGCGGGAAAGGCTGCTTTTTTCCTCCCGCCGGCCCTGCAACCCCAAGACATCGAAAAAGGCCTGCATGCTGTCCTTTAACTCCGCAAATTCCCCGGACAGGTTTTCCTTGCTCACGCCCCGGACCAGTTCTTTCAATTCTTGCAGCTCTTTCTTCAGATAGCTGAACCCCTCCCCCCCGGCCGGGGAAAAGCTCCTCTCATCTCTGCCGGCAGCGTCCCCGACGGAAAGCCCTGCTGCCCGCTGATGGTTGTCATCACTGGCGGCCACGATTTCCATCAACTGTTTCTCTCCCGGCATCCGTTTGGCGGAGAGCACTATGGCCTCCGGCCCCAGGTCTTTTTTTATCTTGGCCAGCGCTTCCTGAATGTTTTCTGCCTCATACCTCTTAACCTGCATACTACAACTCCACCATGCCGAGCGACTTGATGTTGACGTCACGGACTATTTCATTGTGGGAAAGGACCACTAAGTTGGGAAAATATTTTTCCAAGGTCTTCCGGAGGCACATCCGGGAATTGGGAGAGCAGAGCACGATGGGCTGGAGGCCGTTTTGGGCAAAGGTACCGATGAAATTCTGTAAGTTGCCCACCAATCCCTTGACCATGTTGGGATCAGGCGATACGAAAGATTCGTATTCCGTGTGCTGTACGGCCTGGTTTATCTTATCTTCGAGGTCCGGGGAAATAATCATGACCGTAATATTACCGTCCTGATCCTGGTATTGCCTGGTGATCATCCGGGCCTGGGCCTGCCTCACATAGCCGGTGAGGACGTCGACATTCTTGGTCAGCGGATAGTAATCGGCCAGGGTTTCCAGGATTGACAGCAGATCGCGGATGGAAATCCTTTCCCGTAAGAGTTTTTGCAGCACTTTTTGCAAAGTCCCCAAGGGAACCACCTTGGGTACTATTTCTTCCACCACCTTGGGATAGGCGGCCGACAAGTTATCCAGGAGATGTTGAACTTCCTGCCGGCCCAACAGTTCGTCGGCATAGGATTTGACGATTTCCGTCAGATGAGTGGTGATTACCGTGGCCGGATCCACGACCACGACACCTCTGGCCTGCAGCATTTCTTTGTCCGCCTCGGGTATCCATACGGCCGGCAGGCCGAAGGCCGGTTCCTTTGTACCAATGCCTTTGACTTTAGGACCGCTTTCATCAGCAGTAATGGCCAGGCAGTGGCCGGGCATCAATTCACCTTTGGCAATCTCCACGCCCTTTATTAAGACCGTGTATTCATTCGGCCTCAATTGCAGGTTATCCCGGATATGAATAGAAGGCACGATCATGCCCATCTCCAGCGCCATCTGTTTTCTCAAGGCTTTGATCCTCTGCAGGAGTTCGCCGCTCTGGGCGGCGTCAACGAGGTAGATCAAGCCATAACCGACCTCGATCCCCATGAGATCCAAAAGGGCCACCCCTTCCTTATTCTCTTCAGCCGGCAGGGGTGGCAGTTCCTCCTCTGCCTCCCTTTCCCTTTCCTTTCCCGCCACGCGGAAAAGATTATAGGCGGCAAAACCCACCAGGAGAGCTACGGACATGAAGGAAAATTTCGGCATCCCCGGGATCAGGGCGAAGATGAAAATCATGCCCGCCGCCGCCGCAATGGCCTTGGGCTGGGCGAAAAGTTGTCCCCTGATTTCTTCTCCCAGATCTGCAGCCGCGGCAGTCCTGGTTACCAGCATGCCGGCGGCAGTGGAAACAACGAGCGAAGGCACCTGAGTAACCAGTCCTTCCCCGATCGTCAACAAGGTATAATTGCGCGCCGCATTGACGATGGGCATACCCTGCTGCATGACACCGACAATCAACCCGCCGATAATGTTGACGAGGGTGATGATCACCGCGGCGATGGCGTCGCCGCGCACGAATTTGCTGGCCCCATCCATAGCGCCGTAAAAACTTGCCTCCTTTTCCACTTCCGCCCTTCTGCGGCGGGCTTCGGCATCAGTAATTAAACCGGCGTTCAGGTCGGCATCGATGCTCATTTGCTTGCCCGGCATGGCATCAAGGGTAAAGCGGGCCGCCACTTCAGCGACCCTGGTAGCTCCCTTGGTGATGACGACAAAATTGATCAGCACCAGCACCAGAAAGACGATGAAACCGACGACATAATTGCCGCCCACGGCAAACATCCCAAAGGCCTTGATAACCTGGCCGGCGGCATCGACGCCTTCATTGCCGTGCAGGAGAATGACGCGGGTAGCGGCCACATTGAGCGACAGGCGCAGCAGGGTAACGATGAGCAAAAGGGAAGGGAAAACGGAAAATTGCAGCGGCCGCAGCACATACATGGACATCATCAGGATGATGATGGCAAAGGTCAGACTGAGCGATAACAGGATGTCGAGCAACAACTTCGGCAAAGGAATGATCATGACGAAAAGAATGGCAATCACGCCCATGGCCACCATGGCGCTGCTGGCCCGGGTCCGCGCCATCACGAAATTGTGCTCTATAATTGCCGGTTCAGCCATTTCATCCTCGTTCCGATTTAACCCCGCTTCCTAAGACTGTAGACATAGGCCAGCACCTCGGCTACGGAGCGGTATAGGCTTTCCGGGATTAAATCGTCCACCTTGACTATCTTATACAATACCTGTGCCAAGGGCTTATCTTCAATTACCGGCACCTTGCTCTCGCCGGCCACTGACTTGATCTTCTCGGCAATGAGCCCGGCCCCCTTGGCAACCACTTGAGGAGCGCTTTTCTTATCCTGTTCATACTTCAGGGCCACCGCCAGGTGCGTTGGGTTCGTAATGACCACGTCGGCAGTGGGCACTGCCGCCATCATGCGCTTTCTGGCCATCTCCCGCTGGAGACGTTTTATCCTTGCCTTGATGGCCGGATTGCCTTCGGTATTCTTGTATTCCTCCTTGATTTCCTGGCGGGTCATCTTCAGGCCCTTTTCATGTTCCCAGCGCTGGTAAAAGTAGTCCAGGATAGCCAGCAGGACGAGGCCCCAGCAGGTGGTGAGCAGGATTTTAAAAGATATTCTGCCGGTATAGGCCACTATGCCCCAAACGCTCTGCTGGGCCAGCGGCAAGCAGTTAGCGATCTCTTTTGCGACTACCTGATAGGCAATGAGACCGATAAGGCACATTTTTAAAATGCTCTTTAGCAACTCCACGACGGATTTCAGGGACAGAAGGTTTTTTAATCCCTTCAGCGGATCAAGCTTGGCAAGATCCGGTTGGATGGCAGAGGAAGAGAACAGAAAGCCGACCTGCACGACATTGGCCAACAAGGCGGCAACGGTAACCAAGCCCAGTAGCGGCAGCAGCATGAAAAACGCTTTGAAAATAAAACCACTCAGCAGGGCGGACGCGTTGTCCAGGCCGATATCCGTCCGTCCGGCCTCACGGAAGGTGGAGGACATGAGAACCATGATTTTTTGCAGCAGGCCGGTAGCATTGAAATAAAAGAAAAGGAGGCAGGAAAGTAAAACAGCTACGGATGCCGCTTCCCTGCTCTTGGCAACTTGCCCCTTTTCCCGCGCTTCCTCCCGGCGTTTGGCAGTTGCCTGTTCTGTCCGTTCCTGGCCTTGATCGTTGTCCGCCATAAGCCTTTCCTAATGGTTTGTTGACAGGGGCGTCAATATTCCGTGCCGCCCTGCCTTACCCACTCTGGAGCAGCCGCATCAGCAGGCTGATCTTGCCCGCAAGATCGAAAAAAAGCCGCTGGGCCAACTGGGAAAAAATGGGGATGGTGAGGCCGAGGAACAAAAACCCAACGGCAATTTGCAGGGGGAAGCTGACAATAAAGACGTTCATTTGCGGCACCGTCCGCGCCATTACTCCCATGGCGACATTGGTAAACAGCAACACCGCCATGATAGGGGCGCTGATCTTGACGGCGATGACGAATACCTCCTGGGTGAGGCGAACCATCACCGGCAGCAGCGCTCCTGAATGCTCAACGGTGAGCGGACCTATGATGCCGTAACTCTCGGCGATCGCCTCGATAAACAGATGATGGGCATTGACGGCGAGGAACAAGAGCAAACTCAGCATATATTGAAACTCAGCCACGATGGAGACCTGCGTCGAAGAGGACGGGTCAATGACGCTGGCCATGGAAAATCCCATTTGCATCCCCGTGAGTTCGCCGGCCAATTGAATGCCGGCAAAAATACAGCGGGCCGTGAAGCCGATGCTGACGCCGATGAGAATTTCGCCGGCAATTTTCAAAATCAGGGGGAGGAACTCTGTATTACCCAGGGGGGGCATCCCGGCCTTTACCGTCGGAAAGAGGAGCAGGGCCACCAAAATGGACAAACCCCATTTTATCTGTGGGGGAATGACCGAATCGCCGAAAACGGGGAGCATCAGAATGATTGAGCTCACACGGATCAGGACGAGGATGAAAGCCTCGATGAGTTCGGGTGTAAGAACCGGCAGAGTCATATGCAGCGCAACTATCTAATGTACGATGGTATATTGACTATCAGGTTATGGGTATAGGTAACCATCAGGTTGAGCATCCACGGCAGGGCAGCCACCAGCACAACCATGACGGCAACAATTTTCGGCACGAAAACCAGCGTCATCTCCTGGATTTGCGTTACTGCCTGGAAAAGACTGATCGCCACCCCCACGACCAGCCCCACAATCAGGGCCGGCGCCGAAATAAGCAGCATCATCCTGATTGCTTCCGCCATTAGTCCCACCACAAGATCCGTTGTCATAGTCTCTCCTCTTTTTCCGCTTCATCTAAAGCTTTGTGCCAGCGATCCCGCGAGCAGCGACCACCCGTCCACCAGGACAAACAGCAGCAGTTTAAACGGCAGACTGACCATAATCGGGGGAAGCATCATCATGCCCATGGACAAAAGTATGCTGGCCACAACCATATCGATAATCAAAAAGGGCAGGTAAATGATGAAGCCGATCTGAAAAGCGGTTTTCAATTCACTGATCACAAAGGCCGGAATCAGCACGCTCAGGGAAATATCGGCCGGTTTTTCCGGCCGGGTATCTTTTGCAATCCTGACAAACAGGGCCAGATCTTTTTCGCGCACCTGGCGCAGCATGAAATCTTTCACGGGTGCGGCGGCCTGGGAGAATGCCTCTTCGCCGGTAATCTCCTCGGCGTAATAGGGCTGGAGGGCTTCGCTGTTAACCCGCTGCCACACGGGAGCCATAATGAAGAAGGTCAAAAACAGGGCCAGCCCAATGATGATCTGGTTGGGGGGCATCTGTTGGGTTCCCAGGGCATGACGCAGCAGGGACAGGACCACGACCACTCTGGTAAAAGAGGTCAGCATCAGCAGGATGGCAGGCGCCAGAGTCAGTACCGTCATGATAAAGAGCAGCTGGATCACCGTCGCCGCCTTGCCGGTCTCATCGGCGCCGCCGCCGATACTTAAGCTGATGTTCGGCAGGGAGAGAGCCTGGGCCTGACAGGCCGAGGCCGAGGCCAGTAAAAGGCCGACGACAATCACCACCCCCAACCAGGACCCAATTTTTTCGGTTCCTCTCCGCTTCATCGTTTAACCCCGCCCGCTTCCCGGCGATTGCGCAAGCTGCGGAAAATCCTGTAACTCATTAGCGCATCGGCCAGGGGCGGCAGCTTTTTTTCCTGCAAACTGATGTATTGCAGCTTCTCCAGGGCCTCGGCATCGGTAATAGTTGCCAGATGCTGCATCTGGTTATTGGCCAGGCCGACGACGATTAACTTGCCCAGTACTTCCACCAGCATGATGCTGCTCTTGGGACCCAGATAACGGGCGGCTACAACGTTGATGGCCTGACCGCCACCCACTGCGCCAGGAGCCTGTTGTAAAACCCGCCGGAAGAGATACATCGCCCCGACCAACAAACCCAGGACCACAGCCAGCGCCAGCAACATTTTTAGAAACGAGGGCCAGAAAGCTACGGAATCCATCCTTTATCCTTTTCTTAAAGTTCTATCTCAGCCTGTTGACCCGTTCCGCCGGCGAAACGATGTCGGTCAGGCGCACGCCGAATTTTTCGTTAACGACCACCACTTCTCCCCTGGCGATCAACTTCTGGTTCACAAAGATTTCCATGGGCTCGCCAGCCAGTTTGGCCAGTTCAATAACCGATCCCTGCCCGAGCTGCAGCAGTTCGCTGATCAGCAGCCGGTTGCGGCCTAATTCGACGGTTATCGTCAGGGGGATGTCCAGAATGAAGTCCACATCCAGGGATGTCTTGTTCTCCTGGACATTTCTTATTTCCTCAAAGCTGACCTCACTCACCTCCGTTTTGGCAGCCCCATTTCCGGCGGCCGCCAGGTCACCCTGCACATCATCCCAACCCAGTTCCTCATCGGCAACCGCCTCTTTTGCCGGTGCCGGGCCAGCCCCTTGCAGCAAATTATCCAGCTCACTCTGCTCCATAATCAATACCCTCTTCGCCTTTAATGAATTCCGCTATCTGTACCGCATGGTTGCCTTTGTAATTACCGGGATATCCTTTATATTTCGCCACTCCTTCCACATAGATGTCAAAGCTGTCCGTGGTATACTTGTCCAACCGGATAACGTCCCCTTTGCGGAGATTGATCAGCTCCCGGCAGGTAAGTTGCGTATGGCCCATCTCCGCCAGCACATCAACCTTGGACAGCATGAGACAGTCTTTAAACCTCTGGGACCAGGCCCTGTCCACTTCCAACTGTTCGCTCTGATAACCGGCCTGCAATTTTTCCCTGATCGGTTCGAGATTGGCGTAAGGGATACACAGAGACATGACCCCGGAGGTATATTCCATTTCTATTTCGAAATTGACGATGATCACCACATCGGTGGGAGGAACAACCTGCATGAACTGGGGATTGATTTCCGATCTCTGGTAGGTAACGTTGAGGTCGATAAGCGCCTTCCAGGCCTTTTCCAGATCGGCTAAAGCGCTCAAGACCACCCTCTTGATCAGATTATTCTCGATTGCCGTGAACTCCCGGCCCTCGACCTTAAAAAAGGATGTCCCGGCACCGCCGAAGATAATGTCCACCAGGCTGAAAATGATTTTGGATTCCAGGATGATAATGGCGCTGCCGCGCATGGGGTCCATCTTGAAGAGATGCAGGCTGGTAGGGACCGGCAACGTCTTAAGGAATTCGCCGAACTTGATCATATCTGTGGACAGGGTCGTTATGTTGACTACTTTCCTCAGGGTTGAGGACAAGGTCGTGCGAAACATCCGGGCAAATTTTTCGTTGGTCATCTCCAGCGTGGGCATTCTGCCCCGAATGATCCTCTCCTGGCTGGCCAGGTCATAAATGGCGATCTCCGAGGGATCGCCCTGTTCCTCCGCCGCCGTTTCGATTTCCCCGCCCGAGATGCCGCGCAAAAGGGCATCAACTTCTTCCTGCGTCAATATACTCGACATGGACCCTCTCTATAAATACAATCCCTATTGAATGACAAAATCCGTAAAATATACCTTGGCAATCTTGCCTTTTGTCAGATAGCTGTTGAGACGGGTAGCCAGTTCTTCGCGCAGTCTTTGCTTACCTGGCAGGTCGATCAGTTCGCTATACGTCTTGGCGGTCAGCAGATCCAGGACGTTGTCCCTCAATTTCGGTTTTAATTGTTCCAGTTCGGCAATTGCCGTCTGGTCCGACACCTCCAGCTGCATGGCTACCTTCAGGTATCTCTCGCCCTGATTGTCCAGCAGATTGACAATGAAGGGCTCCATGGGCCAAAGGGCGCCGATAAGGGGGCGGGCGGGAGGAGCAGCGGTCTTCTTCGCGGCAGCGGATTGGGTAAAGTAGAAGGCGCCGCCGCCGATTGCGGCCACCAGGATTACTAAAGACACTGCTATGATGACGATTTTCACGCTGAATTTCTTCTTTTTTACCGGCTGCTCTTCGGCATCCGTTACTTCTTTTTCTTCCTTTGCCATCTTCGCCTCTCGATCAGTTCTCGTTGATTTTTAGAATAATTTCGACCCGTCTGTTTAATTGTCTGTTTTGCGCATTTAAATTGGCTGCCCGGGGTTTGCAGTCGGCATAGCCCGCCGCCGACAATCTTTCCGGTGCCACACCGCTGGCGGCAGCGAGATATTCTGCCACGTGGACTGCCCGGGCCGCGGAAAGCTCCCAATTCGTGGGGAATCTGCCCCTCACCGGCGGCAGATCATCCGTGTGGCCCTCCACGTCGATGCCCACATCCGTTCTTTCCAGCACCTCGCCTAAAGACTCAAGCACGCGACGTCCCGGATCTGAAAGTTCCGCCGTTCCCGACGCAAACAACAAAGGCTCGCCCACCGCAACCGCAAGGCCCTCCGGGCGTTCCAGTATCGTCACCCCTTCCATACTCAACAGTAACTTACGGAGGGCCGCCTTCCGGTCCCAGAATCGCGGGGGAAGGCTTTCGCCTTTTGCCTTTTCGATGTCCGCCTGGCTGAAAGGCTGCACCGGGGGGGCAATAACTGTTTTTGCCCCTTCCGCAACGTTTTCCAGGCCCACCACTTTTCTCACCGCCGCGGCCATGCCTTTAACTTTGCTCTCTTCCAGGCGGGACATCGATACGATAAGGACAAAAAAAGCGAAGAGCAGGGTCATCATGTCGTTGAAAGACAGGAGCCACTGTCCTTTTAACTCCGTCGGCAAGTTATTTCCTCTACGCCTCATCGTCCCGATCGCCCCTGACCTCCATCCAGTTGTCTTGAATCATTGTCCTTCAGCAGCAATACTTCAATCCTCCTGTTTTGCGCCCTTCCTGCCGGGGTATCGTTCGGAGCCAGGGGGCGATACTGGCCAAAGCCGGCTGCCGATAGACGCCCGGCGGCGACATTCCCCCTTTCCGCAAAATAGCGCAGAACATTGGTCGCTCGCGCCGTGGACAGTTCCCAGTTGGAAGAAAAGGCCCCACTCCCCATCGGGACATCATCCGTGTGCCCTTCTATCTTCAGGGACAGCCTCTGCTCCCCGGCCACCCGGACCAGCTCGTCCAGATAGGGATAGAATACCCTTTTGATCACGGCTTGGCCGGAAGGAAACAAGACATCATTCTTAAATTTTAGATTCAGTCCCCGCGGCGTCATTTCCAGCACCACACCTTCCGACAGGCCGGATTCCGCTCCCGCGGCCTGCAAAGAACGCCTGACATCTTTAATCCATTCGGTGTGGGGCAAACTCTCTGGCCGCAACGGTCCCGTCAATACACCTTTTCGTTCCCCGGCCTGACTTATTTCGGGACGGCCGCCGCTTAAATTGGCCTGCAGGCCTTTCATCTTGGCCCGGTCGGCGGTAGAATAGGCGGAAAGCATGACGAAGAGCACCAGCATTATCAGGATAAGCGAGCAATAAATAGTCTGCCAGGGGGCTATCTGACCTTCCACTTCTTTGTGAACTATCGCCTTCATCTAAATACCGACTTCCGCTCGCGGGGGGAAATAAACGCATGCAGCTTCTGTTCAAGAATGCGCGGGTTATCGCCCGCCTGGATGGACAATATCCCGTTGATCATCAATTGCTTGACCATGAGCTCCTGGGTGCTCAACCTCTTTAGTTTCCCGGCCAGCGGTAGAAAAAACAGGTAGGCCAGGATGACGCCGTAAAATGTGGTGACCAAAGCGACGGACATGGCGGGTCCGATCGTACTGGGATCGTTCATGCGCACGAGCATCTGCACCAGGCCGATGAGGGTTCCCAACATCCCCATGGCAGGGGCGAAATTTCCCATCGTGGTAAATATTTCCGCCCCCAGACGGTGTCTTTCCTCAATAAAATCCAGCTCCGTCTCCAGGATGTTGGTCACGTCCCCCGGCTCCAGACCGTCCACGATCAGCCCTACAGCCTTGATCAAAAAGGGATCATGAATGCGGTGGTCGCTCATATGCTGCAGGGCCAGCAAGCCGTCCCTGCGGGAAACCCTGGACATGGCAACCAACAGATTGATCATGTCCCGCGTTTTCTGTTCCTTTTTCATAAAGACGTTCTTCGCCACTTGGAAAACGCCGAGCACGTCCGCCAGTGGATAGTTAATGAATACGGCGCCGAAAGTGCCCCCAAAAACAATCAGGGCCGAGGGGCCATCCAGGAACAATGACAACCCGCCGCCTGAAGCGACTGCTGCCAGCACCAGACTGAAGGCGCTGACGACACCGATAATAGTGGCTAAATCCATCTCTCCCGTCCCTGGACGTGTTCAATTTATGACGGTAATCTGTCCTTCCAGGTTTATAGCAATTAGCGTACCAGTCGTGCCGTAGGTTACCGGATCAGCGCTGATATATTTAGTAGTGATTACAGAATATTATAAATAAATGGCGGATTGTTTGCGGGCGCTGTGGTCCCTGAGGCGTCATTATTTTGACATCGAGATCGGGGGGCGGGGGGAGGGCAAAACGACGGACAGCGGATGAAGAGTTAAAACCGTCCGTCGTCCCTTTCCCCTCCCCGGCCGCTACTGTTTGATATTCATCAGTTCCTGCAGCATCTGGTCGGCCGAGGTAATGATCTTGGCATTGGACTGATAGGCCCTTTGGGCGGTGATCATCTTGACAAATTCCGTGGCCACGTCCGTATTGGATACCTCCAGGGAACTCGATTGCACCGACCCCAGCCCCCCGCTGCCCGGTTTGTTGTTAACCGCCGCCCCCGACTCGGCCGTTTCGGTAAAATAACTGCCGATCTTCTTCAAACCCTTAATGTCGGGGAAATCCGCCAGGAGCAGACGGGCCAGTTTCTGCGTTTGACCGTTGGAAAATTTGCCCTCCACAATACCGTCCTTGTCTATCGTCAGGCTGCTCAAGATGCCGGGGGCATAACCGTCACTGAACTGGGAAGCAATCCGCGAGGTGGTGGCAAAGGTGCTGATCTTCGGCGCACTTGTCCCCACCAAATCCCATTTAAGCACGCCGTCGGCGCCGATAGTGGAACCGTCAGGCATGGTGGGAGCAAAAGCGATATCTACATTGGCCGGTGCGACTGCTGCCGCCGTGATGCCGAATTGAATGGTGTCATTATTCGCCCAGCCGCCGCTCAAGGTAAAGGTGATATCACTGCCGCCGGCGCCATCCAGATCCACACCCACAAGGGGACTGGCGCCCGTCGTATCCAAGTTTAAGGCCGCATTTGTATAGCCGCCGTTGCCGGTAATGGCCCAACCACTTGCCTGGCTGGAGTCCCTGGTCAATAGAAGGGGCCCCGTGGCCACCGTGGTTGATTTATAGAGCTGGCCCGGATTAAGGATTGCCATTTCAGCCGTACCCCCGCCGGCCGAGGTAATGGTCGGCGTCTCGATATCGCCCTTATAGACCCCGGAGAGCGCTCCCGTAGAATCAAAGCTGATGCCGTAGTGGGACTGTGAGATATCCGAACTGCCATCCAGGCTCATCTTCACGCTCCAATAGGCCGGATCACCGGTCTTCTGGAAGACCGTGTTTAAAGTATGCGCGGCACCGCGGGAATCGTACACCACCTGGGAGGTGTTGAACGTGTCGCCGGGCGCCGTTTGCGAATCCAGCGTGAGGCCGACATTAAAGTATGTGGTGGCGCGCGGTTTGGACTGCACGTTCCGTAAGTTCAGGTCGGTCAGGGCTTTCGACTCCACCACGCCGTCCGTATCAAACATATGACCCTGGGTAGTGTAATTGTTGATGTCGGCCAGCAAACCCACATTGTTGATGTGAAAACCCCCGGCCCGGGTATAAAGGGGCAGACCTTCCTTATCTTTCATGATGAAAAACCCGTTGCCGTCAATGGCCACATCCGTCGCATTGTTGGTCGATTGCAAAGTCCCCTGGGTAAAATTCGTGGAAATGGCGCTCACGCTTACCCCCTGTCCCATCCCATCCTTGCCGCTGCCCCCGGAAAGATTCTGACTTAACATACTCGCAAAACTGATGTCCCCGGCTTTATAGCCGATTGTATTGGCATTGGCCAGGTTGTTGCCGATGACGTTCATCATCTGTTCACTGGCCGTAAGTCCCGTTGTCCCCACCCACATTGTACTCGACATATTCCCTACCTCCTGCGCAAGTTATTAATTTGTTATGTTCATCGTGGCCACAGTGCCCCCATGAAGGCCCTGCGGACTCTTTCATTTAACGGACAGGACTTCGCCGAAGGGGACCTCCCGGCCATTAACCGTCAGTGAGATGGCATTGTCCTTAAAGCTCACTGCGGAAACCTGGCCGTTAATAGCGGTTCCCGGTGTGCCATCCGCTCCGGCGGGGGCTTGTGCGCTTATCTGTTTACCGATCAGGCTCACGGACTGCAGGTTCAGCAAATTCGCATTGCCCTGATTTTGGGCTGCCATGGTGGCATTTAACTTCGTCAGTTGTTCCAGGCTGGAAAACTGGGCCAGTTGTGTCGCAAATTCCGTCCCCTCCTGCGGGTTCGTGGGGTCCTGATTCTTCATCTGGGCGATCAGCATTTTAAAAAAAGCATCCTGCCCAACAACGCTTGTCCTGCTCGGGTCTGGGGCGGTCTTTGTTGTATTGCCGCCGGTAACGCCGTTCACACTGTTCATGACTTATTACCTCCCTCCTGCAATTTCTCAGACGAAAAGATTGACAACCCCTCCACCGCTTCTCCCGTTATGTCGGGCAAGGCCGGAGGCCGTTTCCGGTAAAATAGCTTCTTCCATCATCACTTTTTTTCCCCCGGAGGCGCGGTCATTATCCCACCCCGGTGCGTTGCCGCCCCCTGAAGCGTCGCCCTGCCCCGGCCGGCCATCCTGCAAGAGGACACTGAAGCCATCCACCTGCGTCCCCTGCTGTTGCAGGGCCTCTTTGAGCTGCTCCTGGTGCGCCTGAAGGGTCTGTTGCACCTCGCGATTGTCCGCCGTCAAGACGATCTGCACCTTGTTGTCCCTTAACAGGACCTCCATATCCAGCTTGCCCATGTGCTCAGGGTGGAGACTGATTTTGACCCTTCCGGAACCGGTACCCAAGGCTTGCGGCAGCTGTTCGGCCACCTGGGCCAGGAAAGAACGGGCCTCGGGGGTGCAGGTGCCCTGCTCCCTGAAGAGCGGAACGCCGCCCGCGGCATAGATGTCGTCTCTCCCCTCCGGAGCGGTAAACATTCCTGTGCGGGACAGTTTGCCTCGCACAGCTGGGACGTCTATGCCGGTCACAGGTGGGCCGCCTGCGCTGCTGCCACTGTCAACGGGGATGGTTTTCCCTTTGACTCCGGCTGCTTCCGGCCCCGAAAATATCCTTTCCTCCTTCCGCAGGTAGGCAAAAACTTCGCGCCGCGCCGGAGCCGCCTGGTCCTCAACCAGTGTCCCGCCTTCCAGTTCCCCCGGGTTCAGCCCTTGAACCGCCGTTTCATCAGCCCGGCCGGGGGCCCTTCCCGTTTCACTGGGCGGCTGAACAAAAGCGCTTTTATTGTCGTGGAAGCGATGGATTGTTTCATCCTGCGGTGCGGCGCCCCGCGTCCCGGTGGGGTTCGCAGTGAAGGGCAAAGGCGCCGCCGGCCGCGAAATCATGTCCGGCGCAGTCAGCTGCCTGCCTGCTCTGGGTACTTCGCTTCCCGCCGGCTGCGGCCTTTCCCTGCCGACCGGCAGCAGGACCTCTTTGTCTCCCCTTTCAGCGCCACCGGACTCCGTTTCCTCTGGCCGGCCCGGATCGCTCCCTTCCCCGGGGAGGATCGGCGAACCTTTATCAGGAAAATTAACTGCCCTTCCGGCCGGGGCCGGGACCCGGGAATCAGGAATTGGATCCCCTCTGCCAGGCTCGGGGTCGGCGCCGGCGGCGTCCGTCTTGCTATAAAAAAGGGGGACATCTTGAGTTGCAAGCCCGGCACACGGCCGCAGGGCTTCCGGCCGGTTCGGGGACTCGTCCGGCCTCCGGGCCACCAATATCAGCTGCCCGTTGGTCGCGGCTGCATCCATTCGTCCCGGCGTCGGCGCCGGCAGTGTAGGCCCGTTCGCAACTTGCGGCAGCGCCTCACGGCCGCCCGCCTCAGAGCCCTCGGGCCAGACAGAAAAGAAGGGAAGGGCGGCTGATGGAACCGGTAAATACTGAGCGTAACCCGCCTCGACAATCTCTGCGGCACCGTCTTTCCTTGTTGTTGCGGTCAAGCCCCTGGCGTCGGCCGGCGGCACAGCCCCTTCCCTCTCCGTCGCCTGCTGCACAAAACCTTCACTCAGGAGTTGCAACAGGGAAAGAAAGTGACCTCCGGCGATCGCCTCCGGGACAGGGCCGTTTGTTCCCTGCGGCAGTGACTCCGGCAGCCCCGACAGCGCATCCGCCCCTTTAAACGGCGATATTCCGCTTGCTTCTTCCCGGGAAAGACCTGCTATTTCCGGCATCATGAACATCTGTTGGACCACTGTCGTCACCGTTAATTTACCGCTTACCTGCCTGGCCCCGAGAAAGGGGATCAACTTACTGATGTGAAGGAATAGCAATTGATATGCCACGGTCACGTCAGCAATATTATTAAATTAAATCAATTAGTTAACCAAGGGGAAAAAGAGGATAAGGTTTAAAGGGGAAATATTTTCCTATGATCTCCAAGTTACTTGAAAAAAGTGCCTGGCTACGCCCCGGGAGTCAGGGATCAGGAGGGGAATGAGGGACGAAGGGCTAAGAAGGGGGATGAAGCTCCGGAATCGTTCCCGGCATAGCGGAACGGTAGCCCGTCGGTCAACGTTTGCCGGAACGGGTAATCTCGCGGGTAATTTCCACGGCCTTTTGGGGACTCAGGTATCCCCAGATGGCCCCAGCCTTGTCCCGCTTCATATTCATTGTTATGCCGGCTGCCGTTTTCACATCCAGTTGCTCCAGCATAACGCCGGCCTTGGCCGCCGGGGCCGCTTCCAATACCTTAGCCAAGTCCTTGAAGTTCTTGTTCTCGGCGGTTTTCTGCACCTCCGCGGTGGCGTTCAATTTTTCTTCCTGCACCCGCAGAAGGTCTATCTTTTCCACGATCTCTTTTTTGAGCGCCAGGAGTCGCTGTTCCTCGGTGCGGATGAACTGTTCTTTCTTCTCCAGTTCGTTCCTTTTCGCCTCCAGGGACGTCAAAAGGTCGCGGGGTTTCGTCCGGGCATCCTCCCCGGCGGCGGTTTTTTCAGCGGCAGCCGCTGCTCGCGGAGGTACATCCTGCGGTGGGCGCGCGAGCGGGGCCGGCGTCGCTGACGGGACGTCCGTTTTCTTCATGACCTCTCCCAAGGCGCCGATTTTGGCCAGGAACAACAGCAAAACCAAGATCTGTAAAAGAATTATTATTTTCTTCATTTTTGTTTTCTGATAAACCTCGTCATCGCCGTCTCGTCATCCTGGCGGCGCTCAATCCCGGCCATTTCTTTCCGGTAGTCCTGCAGTTGTTTCTCGCTGAGGTTGTCCATGACTTTCCTCTTTTGGACAGCTTGCAGCAACGCTTCACGCAGGCCATTCAGCACCTCGCCGGCCTCCCGGACCTTGTCGAGCTGCACGGCCTCTTTCTCCCGGCAGAGTTCATAATAGGAAAAGTAGAGGGAAACATCGGCAGGGCTGAAGGTGTCGACCTGCAGGTCCTTCAACTGCGCCAGGAAGAAGGCCTTCTCCTCCCTGATGGCAGCAAGGACGGCGGTTTCCCGCTCCAGGGCCTTTTGCCCTGCGGCAAATTCCTGCTGCTTTCTTTCCTCCACCGCCTGGCGGTAATTCAGCACCGGCTGCAATTTGAAAGTGAACATGATGCCTTCACCGAAAAAGCCCTTTCTGCGGCAATTATCCGCAAAGGGCAAAGAGGTCCCGCCGGGACTGGTCAAAAGACACCTGCTCTTCTATCCCCTGCCGGAGAAAGGCGTTTACCCGGCCGATCATATTAATGGCGCGGTCTATTTCCGGATTGCTGCCTTTCTGGTAGGCCCCGATATTGATCAGATCTTCCGCCTTTTTATATGTGGCAAGGATATTGAGGACTTCGCCGGCCTTTTGCTTGTGCTCCCGGTCGACCAGGTCGACCATTACCCGGCTGATGCTTTGCAGGGCGTCGATGGCCGGATAATGATTCTTATGGGCCAGATCGCGCGAGAGGGTAATGTGGCCGTCCAGGATCGAACGGGCCGCATCCGCGACGGGTTCATTGAAATCATCGCCTTCTACCAGGATGGTATAAAGACCGGTGATGCTTCCCCGCCCTTCAATCGTTCCGGACCGCTCCAGGAGTTTGGGCATGAGGCTGAAGACCGAGGGGGTGTATCCCTTCGTCGTAGGCGGTTCGCCCACGGAAAGCCCGATCTCCCGTTGGGCCATGGCAAATCTGGTCAGTGAGTCCACCATCAACAGGACGTCCGCCCCCTGATCGCGAAAAAACTCGGCCACCGACGTGGCCACGTAGGCCGCCCTCATTCTGATCAGCGGATGCATATCCGAGGCCGCCACCACCACCACGGAGCGGGCCAAGCCCTCCGGCCCCAGATTCTTCTCGAGAAATTCGCGAACTTCCCGTCCCCTTTCCCCGATCAAGCCAATAACGTTGACATCGGCCTTGGTATTTCTCGCGATCATCCCCATGAGCACGCTTTTCCCCACTCCTGAGCCGGCAAAAATGCCCAGGCGCTGCCCTTTGCCGCAGGTAAAAAGACTGTTGAGCGCCCGGACGCCGAAATCCATCGGTTCGCTGATGCGTCCCCGTTGCAGCGGATTGATCGGCTCGGCGTAGAGCGGATATTCATCCTCAAAATTGCCGAACCCCTGGCTGTCAATCGGGTTGCCCAGACCGTCGATCACCCGTCCCAAAAGCCCCTTTCCTACCCGGACGCTGGCCTTCTTGCCCAAGGACATTATTTTACAGCCGGGGCCCAACCCTTGCAAGCTTTCCAGCGGCATGAGCATCACTTTGCCCTGCTTGAAACCCACCACTTCGGCGTTAAGAAATTTGTCCCGACCATTGGGCAGGATGCCACAAACTTCACCGATGGAAACGGCGGGCACCTGCCCTTCCACAACCAGGCCGATAATCTCGCTCACCTTCCCATAGGTTCTGATGGGGATTGCCAACTCCAAAAGGCGGTGATACTTGCTGAGATCGGCTGTCTCCGGGGCCGTCACTTAGCGTCCCCCCTCATGGCCCTTCATCTCCAGGGCACTCTTAACTTCTTGGAGGCGCTGCTCCAGACGGGCATCGACCTCTCCGGAAAGGGTTTCCAGCACGGCCCCCCCCTGCTTAATGCCTTCATCCTCTTCAAAGGTTAAATTTTTCATGTTTTTCAGTTCCGGCGGGAGATCGCCGGACCGATCCATGAGGTAACGAAAGTCCTGCGGATTCAGGTGGATTTTCATTCCCTCGCGATCCACAACGTTTTTGACCGCCTCTTTCAGAACGGCCAGAATTATCTTGTCGTTGGTCGCAATCTCATCACACACTACCTTTTCGGCCACCGCCAGGACAAGGCTCAGCATCTGCGCCTCCGCTTCAGCGTAGAACTTCCTTTTGCGGTCGCCCGCTTCCCGCAAAATTTCGTGCAGCGCCTTCATGGCCTGTAAACTCTGATTTTCCTGCCCTGCTGCGCCCTCGGCAAAACCGCGTTCGTAAGCCTCCTTGCCCGCTTCGGCAGGGTTTTCAGCCGGGCCTCCCGAATCGGACTTTCCGGAAGACTCCTCCGCTTTATCACGGGCGCCCGCGCCGCTCCCCTTTGTCTCCCGGGACGCCAGGAAAGAGAGGCGATGGGGCAACGGGTTTGCCAATATTTTCACATTTTCCGCTTTGATGACCTTATCAGACAAAAGTATCCTCTTCCGCCCCCCGGAGGATGACGATCCGGCCGTCCGCTTCCAGTTTCTTGGTAATATCCACGATCTTGCGCTGGCTCGTCTCCACTTCGGAAAGGCGAACCGGGGGCATCAGCTCAATTTCCTCCCGCAGCATCTCCGCACCCCTTTTGGACATGTTCCGGTAAATCCTTTCCCGCATCCCCTCATCCACCAGTTTCATGGCCCGGGCCAGGTCTTCACTGCTCACTTCCCGCAACAATTCCTGGATGCTCCGGCCATCCAACTTCAAAACGTCATCGAAGTTAAACATGAAATTACGCAGTTGGACGGCCAGTTCCGGGTCCGACTCCTCCAAGGCCGTCATGATGGTACTCTCGCTGGCGCGATTCATCCGGTTGAGGATCTCGCCCATGAAGCGGGCGCCGCCCATCTGCTGATCCGACATACTGCTGGTCATGATTTCCGTTTCCAGGGTATTGGCAATTTCCTCAATGAATTCCAAGGGGACGCCCTTCAGATTGGTCATTCGTCTGGTAATCTCGCACTGGAGGGCCGGCGGAAAATATTCCAGCATCTGCGCCGCCTGTTCGGCGCGCAGGTGGACAAGGATCAGGGCGATGGTCTGGGGATGCTCCTCCTTGGTGAAGTCGGCCAGAATCTTGGGATCGACGTCGCGCAGTTTATCGATGATCGGATTGTCGTAATCTTTGGCCTTGGAAATATCGCTTAATATTTCCTCCGCGCCCGCCTCTCCCAGGGCCTTCGTAACCAATTTCCTCGACGTATCGCCGCTGACGGAAAGCCCCCCCCATTGTGCCTTGGCCAGGCCGCAAAACTCTTTGGCAATGCTGTTGACCGTATCCTCCGAGATGTTCGTTATCCGTCCCATCTGCTTGCCCAGCCGTTTAATTTCCGAAGGGCGAAGATTCTTCATCACCTCCGCCGCCAAATCCTCATCGAGCGACAGAAGCAGGATGGCAGCCTTTTCTTCATTTGTCGTCATGTGCCATTGCCTTATTTTAACCAGACTCGCAAGATGTCAGCAAACTTCTTGGCATCGGCGCCGGCCAGTTGACGCGTAATATCCCGCTCTGTTAACTCCTGCGCCGCCCCTCCCGCTTCGGCCACCTGGTAAGCGTGCAGCCCGGCCTCGGCAGGTACGGGCGACAGGACGGGCAGTTCCTGCCGAACTTCCCTGGGCCCGCCTGCTTCCCTGGCCAAAATGCCCCTGATCAGCGGACGGGCGAAAAACATTAAAACGAAAATCATCGTTGCGAAAAGGAGACCGTACTTGATCAACGGAGAAAATACAGCCAGTTTCTCCGACCATGATGGTTTTTCGAAGGGTTCCTGGGCCGTTTCCACCCGGCTGAAGGGCATCTCGGTAACTGCGACCTGGTCTCCGCGGCCGGCATTTATTCCCGCCGCCTTCCTTACTAAATCCTCCAGGGCCTCCAGGTCTTTCTTAACCCGCGGCTGGTAAACTTCCACACCCTTCTCGTTTTTGTTGTAAATACCATCCAGCAGCACGGCCACAGAGAGCTTCCGTATTTCCCCTACGGGCATGACCGTCTTGTTGACCACCTTGTTGATTTCATAATTGATCGTTTCATCCAGCTTTTCCTGTCCCGAACTCTCGGCCGCCGGCTTGGCCGACGGAGAAGAGGCGGATTTTTCCGTTTGTCTCTTAACACTTCTGATTACTGGAGATTCCGGGTCATAATTCTCTTCCGTCTTCTCCGCCACCCGAAAATCCAGATCGGCCGAAACCCGGACCACCGCCTTGTCTTTTCCCACCACATTTTCCAGCATGGACTGGATGCGGCCCATGATCTCCTTTTCCACGTTTTTCTGGTATTCCGCCTGAGAGTTGGTCATCTTGGCCAGTTTGTCATCGCCCGGTGAGTTGGAAAGGATATTTCCTTTACTGTCCACGATTATGACATCCTCAGGGCTTATTCCCTCCACGCTGCCGGCAACCAGGTGCGCAATGCCCTCCACCTGGGGAGCGCGCAGGGTTTTGCCCTGTTTCAGCCTGACGGTCACGGATGCTGTGCCTTTCTTTTGTTGGCCCAGGAAGAGCGACTCCCGGGGCAAAGCCAGATGCACGCGACTCTGTTGAATTTCCTCCAGACTGTTTATCGTCCGCGCCAGCTCTCCCTGCAGGGCCCGCCGATAGTTTAGTTGCTGCTCGAACTCCGTAGCGCCGAGAGATTTCGTATCGAAGATCTCGAATCCCACCCCTCCGCCCTGGGGCAGACCGGCGGTGGCCATTTCCAATCTCAGCTCGGCAACCCGCTCCGCAGGAACCGAAATGACGTCACCAGCGGGTGATAGCCTGTAAGTCACTTTCTTTTCCTGCAATTTATTGACGATGCTGCCGGCATCTTCACTGGAAAGGTTGGAAAAAAGCACCTTATATTCCACCTGACCGGTCCAATAAACGAGAAGACCAATGCCGGCCATGGTAATGAAGGCCGCCAGCGCCAGTGACAGCTTGCGGGCGGGGGTCAGGGAAGCAAAACCCGCGCCCAGTTTTGTGAAGAAATCAGAAAAAGGATCCATGGTTATTACCTGTTATGTTAAACTATCCGAAGCCGTCACACCTGGATTCTCATGATCTCCTGATAGGCATCCACAATTTTATTCCGCACCTGCATCATCGCCTGGAAGGAAATGCCGGCCTTCTCCAAAGCGACAACCGCCTCGTGGATGCTCGCCGTGTTGTCCAGCTGAACTCTGGCAATCGCTTCGTCCGCCTCAGTTTGCAGCTTGTTTATGTCTTCAACGGCGCCCTGCAGCAGGTCAGAGAAGCTTTTCCCCTGGCCCTGCTCCGGAGCGGCAGGTTTATTGGCGGCATTCAGAGCAGGAGGCCGTAAGTCGCCGCCGCGGACCAAAAGATCATTCATAATTCCTCCTCCTTCGCGCGAGCCGCCTCACCGGCGAACCGCGCCTCACTTGCCCATCTCCAGAGCTTTCAGGGCCATATTCTTGGTTGCGTCAAAAGCCGTCACACAGGCCTCGTAGCTTCTGCCGGCGGCTATCATATCCACCATTTCCAGAAGCGGATTCACATTCGGCTTGGCAACAAACCCTGTCGCGTCCGCATCGGGGTGAGAAGGATCATAGGTTTTTTTCACCGACCCGTCTTCCCTGATGCTGTCAATCTTGACGGCGCTGACGGCCTCCCGGAAGGCCGAACCAAAACCGGCAGTCACCGGTGCGGCAGCCAGGACGACCGATTTCCTCTTGTAGGGGCCGCCCTCCGGAGTGCGCGTCGTTTCCGCATTGGCCAGATTGCTGGCAACAACATCCATTTTGGCCCGCTGTGCCGACAGGCCCGAACTGCAAATCCTGAAAGATGTCATAAAGTCCATTCTATTTAGTCTCCTTGATCGCCGTCTGCAGGCCTTTAAACTTTCGCGAAATCAATTCCGCCGTTAAATTGTACATCAGGTTGTTCTCGGCCAGGTTAGCCATTTCGCCATCGATATCGACCTTATCACCGGCGGAACGGACCGGAAAACGGTCTCCCGGGCCGGAGGCGGAGGAGGCAAAATGTTTTTTCTGCGTCCGCGTCAAAGCTACGGTGCCACCCCGCGCCTCAGCCTCGGCGAGGCGTTCCTGAAAAGGGAGCTCCCGGGGCTGGTAATCCGGCGTATCGAGATTAGCGATATTGGAAACGATAACTTTATGCCTCGCGGCGCGAAAATCCAGCATGTTGGAGAGCAAATCAAAGGTTTTGCCAAACAACGCCTGCATATCAAGTCCTCCCTGCCGGCTAAGAATAAGCAAGTCGCATACCAAGCGTCAGGCCTCACCGGCATCATAACCATACTCATGGAGCTTGTTCCTCATTGTCCGGACGCTGATGCCCAGTATCTTGGATGCCTTAGTCCGGTTGCCCTGCACTTTGGTCAGGGTATCATAAATCAGCGTTTTTTCCATATCCCTGAGCGTTATATCCTCCTGCAGGACCGGCCGGTCAACCTGGTCCGCCGGAGGCGCTGCTTTTCGCCCGGCGGCGTCTTCCGGGAAAAGGTGTTCCGGGGCAATCACGTCGCCTTCAGAAACCAGGACCGCTCTTTCCATCACGTTTTCCAACTCCCGGACGTTGCCTGGCCAGGGGTAATCTTTTATTGCCTTGAGGGACTCGGCAGACAGGCCCGGCTTTTGACGCTCGTTTACCTGGCTGTATTTACTGAGGAAATATTCGCTCAAAAGTAAGATATCATCCCCTCTATCCCGCAAGGGGGGTATTTTTACCGGAATGACATTCAGGCGATAGTAGAGATCTTCCCGAAAGGTCTTTTCCTCGATGCGCTTCCTCAACTCGGCATTGGTGGTCGCAATGATCCGGACATCAATCGGGACCGGCGCTTTTCCGCCCAGGCGATCCACCTCGGATTCCTGAATTACGCGCAACAGCTTGGCCTGCAGTTGAATATCCATTTCGCTTACCTCATCCAGCAGCAGCGTTCCCCCGTGCGCCATTTCAAATTTCCCCGGTTTCCTCTGCACTGCGCCCGTAAAGGCGCCTTTTTCATAGCCGAACATCTCACTTTCCAAGAGGTTATGAGGGATGGCGGCACAGTTTACCGCCACAAAGGGCATATTTTTCCTACCGCTGTGCCGATAGATGTAACGCGCAAAGAGCTCCTTGCCCGTCCCGCTTTCCCCGTAAATCAAGACTGTTGATTTGCTGTGCGCAACGTTCTTCAGCAGGTTGAGAATGGCGATGATCCCGGGGGACCGGGTGATTATTTCCACAGCCGGCGCCGGCGTTTCCGCCTTTTCTTCTTCCAGGCCTTTATTGGCCGCCAGTACATTGCGCACGGCAAATTCCAGATCATCCAGGGAAAAGGGTTTCATGATGAACTCGGCCGCACCCTCTTTCATGGCTTCCACCGCTGTTTTGACCGTTCCGTAGGCCGTAATCAGAATAACGGGCGTCCGGGGCGAAATTTTTTTGACACCCCGCAGGACTTCCATGCCGGACATCTTGGGCATCCGCATATCCGTTACAACAACTGCAAATCTGCCCTGCTGAAACTTGAGCAAGGCATCGGAGCCATTCTCAGCCGTTTCCACATCGAAACCGCAGCTTTCCAGCGACTCAGCCAGGGCTTGACGCATGGACAGATCATCATCGGCGATCAAAATCTGTTTCATTTTACCCATCACCTGTTGTTATTTTCCTGTCAAAAACTTGACGACATTAAGGGCAGCAGGACCGTGAAGGCGGTGCCCTTGCCGCTGCCGCTGTCAACGTGAATAGCACCTTTATGCATGTCCAGGATGTTGTGAACAATGGCCAGGCCCAGGCCCGAGGTGCCCTCGCGGGTACTGAAAAAGGGATCAAATATCCGGACCAGGTCTTCCTCCGGGATGCCGATACCGCTGTCGGCAAAGATTATCTCCAGAAAAGGCGTGGCCCCTGCCCGGGATTGGCCGGCAGCAGAAATATTCGTCTCGATATGCAGGCGCCCCCCATCCGGCATCGCCTGGAAAGCATTTAGAATAATATTTAAGAAAACCTGCTTCAGCATCTCGGCATCGCCCACAATGGGGGCCTCGCTTTCGGCCGGGGTAAAGGAAAGGGCGATGTTTCCCTGCCGGGCCAACTGCCGGGCAAACAGCAGGGTATCGTTTAGGATATCGTGAACATTGATGCATTCCGGACGAGGGAGGCACGTCTTAGTAAACAAAAGCAGGTTCGATACCTTGTTATCCATGTTTTTGACCGATGTCACGATCTTGGCTGCCCGGTCACGGTCCCGTTCATTCTTCAGGTCCTTCAGCAGCAGGGAGGCGAAAAGCTCTATGCTGCCCAAGGGGTTTCTTATTTCATGGGCAATATTGGCCGCCATTTCCCCCATGGCGGCCAATTTCTCCGTTCGCTTGGCCATATCCTCTAACTTTTCAATCCGCGAAATGTCGCGTAAGATAAAAACAGTGCCCTGGGATTCCCCATTGCGGGCGCTTACCGGGGAACCGAATATCTCCAGGGTCCGTCCCTTGTGCCTGATTTTATGTCCCGCCTCTCCCGGAAAGAATTCGGAAAAAAATATGTCCCGCCACCGAGCGGGCGTCAGGTCGTCAAAAAGCAGGCTGATGTGTTTGCCGCGGACCTCTTCTTGCGCAACAGAGGCAAATGCGGCGGCACAGCGGTTCATCGTCGCGATATTGCCTGCCATATCCGTAACAATGACGCCGTTGGTCAAGCTTTCCAGGATATTCTGGAGATAATTCTTCATTTCGTCATTTTCGGCGATGTTTCTTTCCAATTCCAGATTCTTTGCTGCCAACTCGCGGTTGATGCTCGCAAATTTCTGTTCCAAATTGGCATAAGCTTCCTGAAGCGTGGCCGTCGCCTTGTTGAAATTCGCAAAGGATTGCTGCAAGAATTCAAAATCGCTCATTGCCGGTTACCTGCCGTATTGAACGAGCGGCTGTTACCGATGGCGTAATCAGCAACCTTGGGCCAAAAATCCCCCACGGCATTCTCCTTGACCTGGAGAAAGCTCCTTTCAGCCCCCGGCAAGTCATTCAGCTCAGCTGATCCTCTGCCGATCATATAAATCATCCATTTACGCGCCTCGGTATTCCCGGCCGCCAGGTGGGAAAGGGCTTGCCGGTAAGCTGCGATGCCTTCCTGATACATATTCCCCCGATAATAGGCGTCTCCCAGACCAACGTAGATGTCTGCCAGCACTTCGGGCGGATAATTCTTCGGGTGTTCGCGAAAATCTTTCAAGGCCGTGAGGTAATTGGCGATTGCTTTGTCGGGCAGATTCACCGCCAGCAGGGAATTGCCGTAATTGCGGTAGGCAGCACCGGCATTGTCCCGGCCGGCGCCCAGGACATCGGCATAAAGAGGATTGGCCCTGGCAAACATACCCTTTTTATAATACAGGTCTGCCAGGGTTATTTTAATCTCCTGGCCCCAGACCCGATCTTTGATCGCCCCTTTTTGCAGCAGCAGTAATTTTTCCTCGGCAACGGCATCTTTGTTTTGCGCTATGTCGATCTTCGCCAGGGCCAGATCGATCACCTTGGCTCGCTGCCGATCCGGATGAGTTCTTCTCATTGCCTCGTACAATTCCGCCGCTTCATCATAAAGCCCGGCCCAGAGTAAACTTGTCCCGATCCTGTCCGCTGTCGGAAAATCTTCCTCCAGCCGAATCCCTTTCCCGCGGCACTGGAAAAAAACGCCCGCCACGGCCAGGTAATCATCTTTTTCATAATGGCTGTTCACTAATGAGCGGATATGAACCCCGAGCCTCTTCCTGCCTTCCCCGCTGGAAGTTCCCCGGGGGAATCTGTTCAGCAGTTCGAGATAAGCGGCAAACCCTTCTTCCAGCCGGCCATCCCTGACCAGGGCCTCACCTTTCCACAGCAATACGGCAGCCAAACTTTCCCCGCCGGCGGACTTAGTCAAGATTTTGTCGTAGGTTTTGAGCGGCTGCAAATAATCATCCCGGGCCATGATGAACGATGGAACCTTTAGGCCGGGATTGGTGACGCCCAGATTGGCCATGGCCAGCGAGCAAGCCTGTCCTTCGCTGGCGGCGGGATACCTCTCGCTGCATAGTCCGTATAGCTTCAAAGCCAGGGCAGTGGCACCCATGGCTTCTGAGGAGCGGGCCATCATGTAAGAGGCATTTCTCGCGGATTCATCGGCAGGATACAGATTGGCCAGCCGGGAAAAAAGCTGGAAGGCAACTGCGAATTTGCCGGCGGTAAAATAGTGGTTACCCATGTTCATGAAAGTGGCGGGAGAAACTCCCTGTAAATCAGGCCATTTCTTACGGGCCTCGTCATACAGCCGGTCGGCCTCTGCGCTCTTGCGCAACCGATAATAACAATCCCCAATCATAAAATTGGCCGCCTTGGCATAGGCCCCCCGGGGATTATTCTTCAGATAGGCCAGCAGTCTTTCCAGGGCGCGATTATATTTTCCCGTCTGATTCAAGATGGAGCCCAGCTTGAATGTAGCCTCCGGCAAAAAAGGAGAATCGGGATAGGACAGGATCAGGCTTTCCAAAGCACCGGCCGACTCATAATGAAAGTTCAATGTCTCATAACTTTTTGCCAGGTTGTAATAAAGCACGTCATTGCCGTCTGCCGGATCGGGATAACTCTTGAGAATAATTTTGTATTGGTCCACAGCCGTGAGCAGCAGCTGTGAATTACCTTTTGATCCCAGGAAATAGTTACAATCCGCCGCCAGGCGCAAGGCCTTATCCCTGGCGGCGGCAGGAAGGGCGGGATTGGCCAGGGAGTTCTTCAGCATTTCCAGCGCCCGGCCGTATCTTCCCGCCTGGAATTCGCGGCCGGCGCTGTCAAGAAGCGTCTCCGCCGCCGGGCTTGCCGGCCGGTCAACCGGCAGGGCGACTGGCAGACCGGGCCAGGCCGGCAACAAAAGAAAGAGAAAAATCCCCATGATAAGATGTTTAGCGCCCATTTTACCCCAAAGGCCGGACCGTGATTGGCGGATGAGAGGAAATCTTTCAGCGGCCTCCCTGTGAACAGCAATTAGCGTACCATCAGACAAGAGCCGGGACCGGCGGATAGGAAGGAGGGACGAGAGACAGGGCAGTGCCGGAATCGCACCTCTTCTCAGCGGCGCGGTCGCCCGTTGTAAACGTGGGGGCTACGCCAATAATTTGACGCGGTCGTTGCTTGCTCAGGCGCGGGATACCTATTAAGAAAAAAGGCAGTAATCACATTTAATGAATTCGGAATATTCCCAAAGCAAACTTGATGGCATGCCATCCAAAGATGTAATCAAGTGCATTTAAGTACTTATGCCATTTCCGGACCCCAATTTTCACCGCAGTGGCGGCTCCTTTACGAAATCACCGCCTTTGACCGAACGATCCTTTACTGAGTGTAAGCCAACAGAAGTAAAGGATAATTAATGGTAGTTTTCATTCGCCCCCTGTCCGCCGATGCCCCGCCTCCGTCTTGGGGCCTTGTCCCCTGACGCCGCCCCCCCAAGCCCGAACTTTCTGGTACAAAAACTGCATTTAATGCGCCTTAGAGCGTCAATAAAAAGGAGCCGATTCCATGACTGACCCCAGCGACCCCGTTATTCAAAACAAAAGAGAATTTTCCCGCGTGGACGCCCACCTTCCTTTGGAAATCCGCCTTGTCCTCCCGGAGGAGCGGCAATACATAAGGAGCCGCCTGGAGAAGCAACAACTCCCCGCCTACAGGCTTCCCCCGAACGTGGAGGATTCCCTGCTGGCAGAGTGGCTGAATCTCCTCAACGCAAAGCTGGACCGGATATTGAACCTGCTGGCTGCCAACCGGGAAGCTTCGGACAGGTCGGCTTTTCGTTCGGAAGACATCAGCGGCGGTGGGATAAGTTTCACCTCGCCGGAAGCATTTCAACTGGGCGACCTGCTGGAAATCAAAATGACATCCGGCGCCGCTTTGCGGGGCATGCTTCTCTTATACGGAGAGGTGGTGCAGACGGAGAAAAGGGAGGGCAGCAGCTTCACGGCAATCCGCTTCATCCTCCTCGATGAGGATGTCCGGGATGAAATAATAAGATTCGTTTTTGAAAAAGAACGGGAACTCCTGCGGGAAAAGGGGAGGACCGGCATATGATTGTGATTATCGGCTTTTTTATCGTTACGGCGGCGGTGGTCGGCGGCTACCTGATGGAACATGGAAACCTTTCCCTGCTTTACCAGCCGGCCGAGCTGGTTATCATCGGCGGGGCGGCAGTGGGCGCTCTGGTTATCGCCTCACCCGTTAAAGTCATCAAGGCGATCATCAGCGCGACTGCGAGAATTTTTACCCACAAGCCTTACAGCAAAGCTGATTATATTGATATATTGATGCTTTTGAACGGCATTTTTTACAAGATCCGGCAGCAGGGCTTAGTCTCCATTGAATCCGATGTGGATAATCCGCAGGAAAGCAGCCTTTTCAATCAATACCCCGGTGTGCTGAAGAATCATCACGCTTTGCACTTAATAACTGACACCTTGAGAACGGTAATGACCACGACTATCGCGCCGCATGAGCTGGAGGCCCTCATCGACAGCGAACTGGAGTGTCATCACGAAGAATCGCTGCTTCCCTCGCAAACGTTAAGTTTTATCGCCGACTCATTGCCCGGCCTGGGCATAGTCGCCGCGGTGCTGGGCGTCGTCCTCACCATGGGCAAGATCAACGAACCGCCGGCGGTATTAGGTCACAGTGTGGGCGCGGCGCTGGTGGGCACATTTCTGGGCGTTCTTCTTTGCTATGGTTATGTGAGCCCCATGGCCCGAAACATGTCGCAAATGGCAACAGAGGATCTTCAGTATCTCACTGTCCTCAAAGCATCCCTTTTGGCTTTCATCGGGGGCGGCGCCGCGCCAAAAGTCGCCATTGAATTCGGGAGGAGGGCGGTGCCGGCCAATGCAAAACCTTCTTTCTCGGAACTGGAAGAGCACCTGCGCCAAAAGAAATAATTGACGATTTCGTAAGAAGTCGTCACCCCGGTGAAAACCGGGGTCCATAAAGGATACGAGTAATTAAAAACACTAGATTCCGACGCCTGCCCCGGACACCGATCCGGGGTTCGCCGGAATGACGCCATGAGGTTTTTGCAGATGGAAGAACGCCAGCAACCACCCCTCATCATCAAGAAGAAAAAGCGGAAGCATGAGGCGCACCATGGCGGCGCCTGGAAAGTCGCCTATGCGGACTTCGTCACCGCCATGATGGCATTTTTTTTGGTCATGTGGTTGCTGGCGATGGTGGCCCCTCAGAAACGCGCCAACATGGCTGAGTATTTTAAGAATTACAGTATTTTCAAGGAAACAGGCTCTTCTTTTATGACGGGAACATCCCAGGTGCTTCGTCAGGCGGACCAGGGATTCAAACAGGCGGCTCAGGACACCTCCCGGGGAAGTGGCGGCGGCAGCCTGTCATCGGAGGATCTGGTAAGGAAGTTAAAACGGGTCATTGAAGAGAAGTTGAAGTCCGTCAAGAATCAGGTGCTCGTGGACATTGTGGAGGGCGGCGTCCGGGTGCAGATCATTGATGCCCAGGGCAATATGATGTTCCCCCTCGGCAGCGCGGAACCAACGGAAAAAGCCAGGGAAATCCTGAGGCTGATGGCGGAAAACATGGGCGGCGTCCAGAATCGCATTGCCATCGAGGGGCACACCGACGCTGCCCCTTTTAAAAGCGCCCAGACCACCAACTGGGAACTTTCTACGGCCCGGGCGTCCGCCGCCCGGCGGGAGCTCGAAAAAAACGGGATCGTCTCCTCCCAGATAGCGCGGGTCGTAGGGTATGCCGATCAGGAATTATTCGTTCCGGAAGATCCGCGGGATCCGAGAAACCGGCGGATCAGCCTCATTCTCCTGCAGACAAAAGCCACTGCGCCGCTCTGAAAAACCGCTTGCCCGGGGTACCGCAAGCAGCGCCCCGACAATTTTAGCCTTCCGCCAGGCAGACATCCACGGCAAAGGAACCCTCAGCGATACTGAAAGGTATAATGATGCTGGGACCGCCCAGAACATGGACAATGGAATGATTTCTTCCCGATACCACGGTAGGAATGGCGGCGGAAATATTGAGCCCCTCGTTGGCCAGCAGTTTTCTGGACACGCCGGAAATCATATTGGTAATCTCACCCACGGCATCGCTGACGTCGTCGTTCATCGTCGTTATTTCTTCGCCCAGCATGTTGGAGACAATCTTCAGAATGCACGCCTCGCTGAAACTTAAGGCCAGGGACCCCCTCGCCGCCCCGGTGAGGCCGATGATCCCGGAGATATCGCCATGAGCGGCGTTGCCCTTTTTCAAATACGGCACGCCGGGGTGCGGTTCAACAAAAGCCATTGTCTTCAAAACGCTGACCGTTCCTTCCAGAAAGGGGTTGATAAATTTTACTTCCATATTTCCATCTCTTTCCTGCGACTTCTGCGCCGCCCCTGCCAATCAACCCATCTTTTCCACGATCTTGGCAATCTTGTCATTGAGTACCTCGGCCGTAAATGGTTTGACAATGTAATTGTTCACCCCCGCCTTGACGGCGGCCACCACATTTTCCTGCAAAGCTTCCGCCGTCACCATGAGAAAGGGGGTCTGCGCCACCTCGCTATCGGCCCGCACCGCCTTCAAAAGCTCCAGCCCGGTCATGTTCGGCATATTCCAGTCGGAAATGATGAAATCGATCTTCTGCGACTTCAGGACCCGCAGCGCCGAAACCCCGTCCTCCGCCTCCACGATATTTTCATAGCCCGACTGTTTCAACAAATTCCTGACGACTTTTCTCATCGTCGTGAAATCATCAACCACGAGGATTTTCATGTTCTTGTCCATATCTGCCTCCACTGGCCTATTGCAAATTTTTTGCCTCCGTCATGGCAAATAAGCCTTCCGTATCCAGGATCAAACCGATCCGGCCATCGCCGAGGATGGCCCCCCCGGCTACTCCGCTGACCTTGCCCAATCCGTTACCCAGGCTCTTGATGACGACTTCCGTTTTACCGATGATTCGATCCACGAGCAGACACTTGGCGGAATTTTCCCCCTCCACAACGACTACTATGGCATCCCAAGGATTTTCATGCGCGGCCTTGATGCCGAAAAGTGCATCCAGTCGCACCAGAGGCAGCAATTGACCCATCACCGTAATCATTTCTCCTTTGCCAATCACGTTATTGTAGCTTTCTTTCCGGGGACGGAGGATCCGGCGGATCGCCGTGGTGGGCAGGATGTACAATTCGGAACCAACTTTGACGATCATGCCGCCGATGATGGCCAGGGTCAGGGGAAAGCTGGCCACGAACGTCGTTCCCGTACCGGAGGAACTTTCAATTTCAATCTTCCCCCGTAATTTTTCCACTGCTCCGCGCACCACATCCATCCCCACACCCCGTCCGGAAACGTCGGTGACTTTCTCGGCTGTCGACAACCCCGGCAGGAATATCAGCCGGTAAATGTCCTGTTCCGTAAGTCCCTCACCGTCACTCAGGATCCCATTTTTTATCGCTTTGTTCAGGATCTTTTCCTTATTCAGACCCTTACCGTCATCGGCAATCTCGATAACAATCCTCCCGCCCCGATGATAAGCCTTTAACCGGATCAAACCTCGGGCGTCCTTGCCCAGTTTTATCCTTTCCTCCGGCGCTTCTATACCGTGATCGACGGAATTCCTGATCATATGGACCAGGGGATTGTATATTTCATCCACCATATTGCGATCGATTTCCGTTTCCTCGCCCACAATTTCCACAGAGATCGTTTTGCCGCTGCTCTTGGCCAAATCCCTCACCAGGCGCGACATCCGCTGAAAAGTCTGCTTGATCGGCACCATTCTCAGACTGGTAGATATTTTTTGCAGACCGGAGGTAATCCGCATAAGCTGGGCAATGTCCCTTATCAGGTTCTTATCGGCATTCACTTGGTCCTTGAGGTCCTGCTGAACCATGGACTGGGTAATAACCAACTCCCCTACCATATCGATCAGATCATCAAGTTTTCTCGTATCCACCCTGATGTTCGCCAGGTCCGTAACCTGTTCCGCCTGCTTTCTCAGGGCCTGGGAAACCTGCTTCGGCGTCACCTTGCCTTCACCGATGAGGGTTTCGCCCAGTTTCTTGCCGGGAGGCAAAATCTTCAAGCTTTCAGCAACGGTATCCCGGGTGAGGAGACCGTCATCCACAAGTATTTCACCGATTTTCCTTTGGCAGACCCTCTCTTCCAGACCCGCTCCGACAAGGGCAATGCGCTCCGACAAAGCAGAAACATCGGGTTTGCAGATCTCCTGCACCTTGCCGTCCATTTGGTCACGCAATTGCCCGACCATGCCTTTTAAGTTATCCGCCCCGTCGAGGACAACATCGATAAGGGCCGGACTCACGCCCAGTTCGCCGTTCCTGGCCTTATCCAGTAGATTCTCCAAATTGTGGGACAAGTCGCGAATATGATCCAGATTGAGGAAACCGGCCACTCCCTTGATGGAGTGGAAGGGGCGAAAGATGGCATTGATATAATCCTTGTTTAAAGGATCATTTTCCAGATTGAGGATGTTTATTTCTATTTCGCCGATGTATTCCAGGGCTTCGGCAACAAAGTCCCGGAGCAGTGATTCGTCTTGAATGGCAACTGAATCCCGCGGGCCGGGCCCTGGGCCGACCGTCTCGGCTTCCGCCACAGGGTCAACGGCGGCGGTTCCCATCGCCGGGGCTTCCACTGTGGGCGCAGAAAAGACCGGCGCCGGACCGTCTTCCCTTGCCGCCGCCCCCGTAAGGGCGGCCACCCTGGCCAGGAAATACCCGATATCGCCTTCGTACCCACCCTCATTCCTGTAACCGTCCACCACCGCCTGGATCAGGGGAATCCCCTCCGTCAGGGCGGCAAAACCGGCCGCTTTATCCTCCAGATCATCCATAATGATCTTTTCCAGAATCTTGCCCAGACCACGAGCAATAATACCGATAAATTCAACTTCCCCGTTTTCGGCCTCAGCGGTTATCTTGTCCAACCGGTTCAGGAGCACTCCGGCCGCCGGTATATCAATCTCCACGCCTTCAGTTAACAGGAAATCAGCCGCCAGCCCATTCACTGAGACGCTGAGGTCTTCATATGCCATAGTCACACCATCCTTATAATTTCCGCGGCAATATGATGCAGGGGCAATACCTTGTCCACGGCGCCCAGCTTTATCGCCTCCCTGGGCATGCCAAAGACCACGCAGGTCTGTTCATCCTGGGCAATAGTGCGGGCCCCCATGTTCTTCATCTCCAACAGACCAGCCGCTCCATCCGCACCCATTCCCGTGAGAATGACGCCGATGGCGTTGGCGCCGGCATACCTGGCGGCTGATTTAAACAGGACGTCAACGGCCGGGCGCTGATGATGCACCATGGGCCCCGTTTTGACTTCCACGTAGTAACGGGCACCGCTCCTTTTGAGAAGCAGGTGGTAATTTCCGGGCGCAATCAAGACCGTACCCGTCGTTACGGAATCGTTATCCTTCGCCTCCTTAACGGCAACCTTGCACAAACCATTCAGCCTTTCGGCAAAGGCGGTGGTAAAATTGGCCGGCATATGCTGGACAACGACCATGCCCGGCGCATTGGCGGGCATTTGGGAAAGAATGATTTTCAGCGCCTCCGTTCCTCCGGTGGATGAGCCGATGGCCACCACCTTGTTGGTTGTCTGGGCCAGCGATGCGAGGGGCGCATATTCTACAGGACTATTATCGGCATCCTTGCGGACCATCTTGACTCGCGCCGCCGCCCTGATCTTTTCTGCCAGCTGGGCGCTCATGTCTCCCACCGTATAGGAAGCTCCCGGTTTGGCGATGACATCGACAGCGCCAATATCCAGGGCTTCCAATGTCAACTTTCCCCCTCTAGGCGTCAGGGAACTGACGACGATCGCCGGCAGAGGATAATACTTCATCAGCTTTCTGAGAAACGTGAGACCGTCCATGCGCGGCATCTCGATATCCAGGGTAATGACATCGGGCTTCAGATTTACGATCTTATCCCGCGCGACGAAAGGATCCGGCGCCGTTCCCACCACTTCAAGATCCGGATACCTGGATAATTCCTCGGAAAATATTTTTCTCACGATCGCCGAATCATCGACTATCAGGACACGGATCTTATTCACCCTTCCCTGTCGCCTCCGTAATTATAGGGATACCAGTCGTAGTACCGCAAATCGTTCACCTTGTAGACGACGGCTTCATTTCTCAAAGTATTAAAGACAATCTTTCGTCCCATCTGTCCGCCCACATCCTCGGAAAGAACCTCGATCCGCGAACTGAGCAAGATTTTCCTGGCGACCAGGATGTTTTCCCTTGCCACTCGGGCGCCCTCCAGCGACGACGTGGTGGAACCGCCAAAGATCTGAGCCTGCAAATCCTTCTGGTCGGTGCCTTCCTCCAGAAACATTTTAATCAGGTGCCGGACGGCCACATTGCCGTATCGGGAGGTGGCCGCAGCCGGCGACTCTACTGCCGGATAGAGAAAATTAGCCATGCCCCCATATTTGTTTTTCCGATCCCAAAGGGAAACGGCTACGCTCGAGCCCAGAACCGTCGACAACAGGGAAGGTGCGACATTGAAAAAAATATAGCCCGGCGCCAGAAAATAGTCGAAAAGCTGAGCATCATTTTTCTTCATTCCCGAACCATTGCCCGTTTCCCTGCGGGAACTGCCGGGGCCGGGCAAGCCCTGCCCCGGCACGCCTCATCCCTTTCCCGCACTGCCCAGGATGTCCGGGGCAGTCATGACAATCCTCATCTCACCTTGTCCACCCGCGAAGTTCAGTGTTAGCACCGGCCCGGCAAAAGAGGCGGCGCTCCGGCCGGTTTCCGGCCCGCAGCTTATAAAAACAGGCATGGAAAGGTCAAAAACCTTAGAAGCATCGAATTTTCGCAAGAAATTGCCGCAGATCATGTTAACCGATTCCTTGAGGCAATCTTCCAGCAGTTCTTCCCTGATTTCAGTCTCTTCGATACTGAGCATGTTCTCTACCATCGCCTGCGCCAAGGGACGGGAAAACAGCGCCGCCAGTTCTCCCTTATACGGACCGTGGAAATTTATAGACGCCTCATAGCGATATTCCCCCGCCTCGCCATCCAGAGGCTCTAAAAATAGGTAGAACATCTTCTCAAAAACTTCAAAAATCGAATCCATCAGCAGCCGGCGTATCTTCAGGGTATCGTCCATCCGCTCCCACTCCTATCACTTCATACAAGGTATTCCGCAAATCTTCCGGAAAAAAGGGTTTCTTTATGAACCCCCGGGCGCCGCTTACCAAGGATTCCCTCATCCGTTCCGTACTGCCGTCCGTGGAGATCATGATTACGGGTATTTCCCGGTAACAGTCGTCCGCCTTCAGACATTTCAGAAGTTCCAGCCCATTCATCTCCGGCATGTTGATGTCGGAAATAATCACATCCACCCACTGATCGGCCAGAGTTTCCAGGGCTTCTCTGCCGTTGCCCGCCTCCAGGCACTTATCCATTTTAAATCCGGACATGGTAACGATCTTCTTGATCACGGCGCGCATGGCCCGGGAATCGTCAACGACGAGTATATTGAATGACATCAAGGACCTCCCTGTATTTGGCCCGAATTAACTGCCTTTTTACCCGGCAACGATGCCGACAAGATCACGGGCGCGCTGTAAATGTTCAACCAGCTCCAGCATCCCCACCTCCAGGTCTTTTTCGTAAAAGGAAAATTTCTTCATGACCTCGTCCACGCCGCGATGGGCTAAGCCATCCATGCCGCCCGTGATGCCGGCCAGCAGGCATATCTGGTCGGCCAGATGAATCAACCAGACGGTGGTGGTATCATCACCGGCCAAATCAGGCCGGTGATGATAGGTAAGCGCCATTTCCATCTCCTGGGGATAATGCCAATGTGCAGCAATCATCCCCCCTAATTCGGCATGGTTAATGCCGATGATTTCCTCTTCCGCCTCCAGGAACGAATAGCCGCGCCGGGTGACCAGGTCCATAATCATTTCAAAGGACTCATAAATGTATTCGCCCATGACAATTTTCCCTACATCGTGCAGCAGGGCTGCCAGATACAACCTTTCGTCCTCCCGTTTCAGGATCTTCCGGGCCAGGATCTGAGACATCAGGGCGACGGCCACCGAATGTTCCCACAGTTCATGGGCGGTGGCCATTTGCCTCTGCCCTGTTGTCTGAAAGAAACGGGATACGCCTGCCGTTTGCACGCATTTAAGGAGATTCCGCTGTCCCAGATAAAGGACGGCTTCCCTGATGGTGCCGATGCTGCGGCTCGGAGACAAGTATGCTGAATTACTCATTTTAATAACATTGGCAGCGATGGCCTGATCAAACTTGATCACCTCCGTCAGGGCGTCGACGGAGTAGTCTTCATCGTTAAGCATTCCGGAAACTTTGAATATCGTTGTCGGAAAGGCAGGGATTTGCTCAATGGAGCGCAGAATTTGTTCGATCATCATAGCTCCTTAGTCATTCCATCGGAACACTTCACCGTCACCTTGCCGTCGAGGATATGCAAGCGCACCGTACGATTGCAGTTTTTCCCCGTATCTTCGCCATCAATAAACACCTTGTTGCGCCAGAATATCTTGCGCAGGGCCATGATGTTTTTCTCGCCGATGCGAAAATAATTTGTGTTGTCCAGGATGCTGGCGCCGCCGGCGACTTTAACGATAATCCGTCTCTTTTCCGCACCCAGGCTGTAACAGGATTTGAACAAGAGCTGAATGCCCGTATCGGCGAACATGCCCGGATTCGCTCTGGCCTTGCCAATATCCAGCAACGAGTCGGGCAGCATATAATGCAACAGCCCGCCCACATTAACCATGGGGTCATAGACCGCCACGGCAATACAGGAGCCCAGGGCATAGGTGGTCAAAATATCATCCGGCTTATTGCTGACCTTCAGATCGGCAATGCCGACCACCATCTCGCTCATTGCTTTATTTCCTGTAAACACTTGGTTCTACATATTTGAAGTGTTGATGCAAGCCCGCCAAACTCTCCGAGTGGCCGATAAAAAAATAACCGCCCGGAACAAGGCTGTTGTACAAACGGTTGACCAGCGCATTCTGGGTCTCCCTATCGAAATAAATCATCACATTCCGGCAAAAAATAACGTCAAACAAGACAGCGGGCGGGGGAGATGCCATCAGATTGAATCTTTTAAAACTCACCATGCCCCGCACTTCCTTCTTAACACAGCCATAGCCATCCCATTTGCCAGTGCCGCGCCGAAAATATTTCCTCAGGATGTCAGGAGATATCTTTTTCAATTTTTCTGCAGGATATATGCCATCTTCGGCTGTTTTCAGGACACTGGTAGAAATATCCGTTGCCAGAATCTTGACGAGGCAGGGCGCCCCATTCATGGCTTCCAAGGCTTGAATGGCGATGGAATAGGGCTCTTCACCGGTGGAACAAGCGGCGCTCCAGATCAGCAGTTTACGCGAAACCCTGTTGACTGCCGTGTCCGTAAGGCTGGGCAGGATAGCCGACAGTCTTTGGAAATGGCTGTCCTCACGGAAAAAATATGTCAAATTCGTAGAAATGGAATCGATCATGCGCACCAGTTCATCCGTTCCCTCCTCGGTGGTTACATGATCGTAGTACTGGGCGAAAGATTGAAAGTTGCCGGCCCGCAGACGCTTGCCCAAGCGACAGTTAACCAGCTCTTTCTTACCCTCATGCAGGTTTATGCCGCACTTCTCATAGACAAGGCGCCTGATCTTTTCAAAATCGCGATCCTTCAGTTCCCAGATCATGAAGTACCCACTATCGTATGCGCCGAGGCCGGCCCGGAAGGAGGATCATTGATGGGGGGTATAGGATCGCCCCGTCCAGCGAGCTACTTTGTCAAAGGCTTCTTCCAGAGCCCGTGACAAAATTTCATCGCTCAGCGGTTTGGTAAAGAAATCATCAAAGCCGGCTTCCCGGCATTCTTCGATTTCGAACAGGGCCGCCCAGCCGGTCATGGCATAGACAATGGCCAGCGGTTGCGTCTTGCGGATATTGCGGCATACTTCTATCCCGTTCATGCCGAATAACTTGAGATCCAGAAAAACAACATCAATCCTTTCCTTCTTTAATAGCTCTAAGGCTTCTTCCCCCTTTTCCGCTACGTAAACGTCATGGCCGGCGCTGCTGAAGATATCTTGAAATAAATCGCGGATGGTAGGTTCATCGTCCACGACCAGGATTTTCCCTTTCATCGGCCGCCTCCTTCCGTACACCCGGTCTCCAATTGACGGAATCAGCTGTCCTGCCCATTGTGCTCCGTTCCGGCGAGCATATTCAGCCGCTTTAATTTCTCCACCAACGTTGTTCTGTTCAAATTCAGCAACTTGGCCGCCTTGTTTTTTACGCCGCCGCTTCTTTTCAATGCCTCCAGCAGCAAGTCCCGCTCAAAATTTTCGACAGTCTCGTTGAATCTAAGGCCCTGGTCGGAAAACAGCGTCTTACATTCCTGAACTTCCTGCTCACGGCTGATATTGCGGATCTTGCCGGGGAGGTCATCGAGGCCGATTGTCCCATTTTCTTTCATCACCACCAGCATTTCGATCAGATTCTGAAGCTCCCGGACGTTTCCCGGCCAAGAATAACGCTGGAGCACGTTCATCGCCTCCGGCGTTACCTTCTTTACTTCCTTCCTCTTCAGGTGGCTGTATTTGGCCAAAAAATGATTGACCAGGATGGGAACATCGATCCCCCTTTCCCGCAAAGCGGGAAGGTGAATCGGGATCACATTAATACGGTAAAACAGGTCTTCCCTGAACCTTTTTTCCGCCACCGCCTCTTCGAGGTTTTGATTAGTCGCTGTCAATATACGCACATCCGCATTGATGGTCTTCACACCGCCAATCCGCTCAAATTGTTTTTCCTGAATAACGCGCAGAACCTTAACCTGCAACGCGGGGCTCATATCGCCGACCTCATCAAGAAAGATGGTCCCCCCCTCGGCCAACTCGAAACGCCCCACCCGATGGCGGATGGCGCCGGTAAAGGCCCCTTTTTCATGGCCGAACAGTTCGGCTTCCAGCAGTTCTTCCGGGATGGCGCCACAGTTTACCGCTACCAGGGGCCGATCTTTCCGGTCGCTGTTAAAGTGTATCGCCCGCGCGACCAGCTCCTTGCCGGTGCCGCTCTCGCCGTAAATAATCACCGTGCTGTCGGAAGCAGCCACCTTGGCAATCCTTTCGAAGACATCTCTCATCGGTTCACTGTAGCCGATCAGGTTGCTGAAATCATATCTCTCCCTGATGTGCTCCTTCAAGACGGTATTTTCCTCTTGAAGCTTCACATAGGACAGAGCCCTAGCCGTCGCCAGCTTGACAAGATCACTGCGGATCGGCTTGGTGATATAATCGAAGGCGCCGAGCTTCATTGCCTCCACGGCGGAATTAATGGTTCCATGGCCGGTAACCACGATGGGGATACAATGGGGATTTATTTTTTTGATCAGCTTTATCAGGGCCAGACCATCCAAACCAGGCATCTTCAGATCCGTAATCAGCAGATCAAATTGATCCTCCAGGCAGGCTTCCAGGGCCTGCTTGCCGTCGGCCACGGCTTTTACCTCATTCCCCTCTTCCTCCAGCAGTTCCGCGAGGTTTTCCCGGCTCGCGCGGTCGTCTTCGGCAATCAAGATTTTATTGGGCTTCATTCCCGTTGTTTATTACAGAATTTTTTACAATGGAAGTAAAAAAAGACTCTGCATTCTAAATCAGAGGGAATGTGCCCTGCCTTCGACCAATGGGGAGATCACCGGCGCCGGCAAATAGGTTCCGGACAACCGCTTGCCGGATTCTTCGTCCGCCAGAACGATCAACATCTGTGCCCGTCCGCCCACCAAGGCGGCAAGCGACCTTATTACGCCTCTCATGCCATCCGACAGTTGATTGAGCTCTTCAGAGGCTGCCGCCGATTCCTCCGCGCTGGCGGCATTGGCCTGGACCACTTTATCGATCTCCAACACCGCACTACTGATTTGCTCGATGCCCTGCGCCTGTTCCTGAGAAGCTGCGGCAATCCCCCCGGCCAGGACACAGGACTTTTCCGTGTATCGGACAACCTCGGAAAAATCGGTATTCGTTCTGGATACCAGATCCGAACCCGTCTTCACCTTCTGGACCGTTCCGGCAAGGAGTTCAGCCGTATCAGCGGCCGCCTGAGCAGCGCGCAGGGCCAGGCTCCTGACCTCATTGGCTACGACTGCAAAACCCGCTCCCGCTTCTCCGGCACGGGCGGCCTCAACAGCAGCATTCAGGGCCAATAGATTGGTTTGAAAGGCAATTTCGTCGATCGTCTTGATGATTTTCGACGTCGCTTCACTTGCCCGGGAGATCTCCGCCATGGATTGGGTCAACGTGGCCATATCATCATTAGCCTGCACCACGGCTTTATTAGCCTTCTGCAAAAGATCGTCCGCCAGGCCCGCATTCTCCATGTTTTTCCTGGTCATGGAGGACATTTCTTCCAGAGAAGCAGACGTCTCTTCTACGCTGGCCGCCTGCTCCGTCGCCCCTTCGGCCAGTACCTGGCTGGCGGCGGCAACCGACTCCGCCGAGGCGACTACCTGGCCGGCCTTTTCATTCAGATTGTCAATGATCTGCTCAACCGGCCGAATGACCAGTTTAGCAATCACAAGGTAGATAATTATTATGATGATAAGGCTGACCGTCAGGCCGATGATTACATTCTGCCACGCCTGTTTCCTGATGTTCCGGTACATGGCCGCCAGGTCAACGCGAATTAACAAGCCCCCCAGAACGGCACTGCCATCCGGATGACATTCACGGCACTTGCCTTCTCTTAATATGGGGTCTACGAAGGTGAGATAGGACTTGCCGTCAACCTGTTCCTCATAAACCCGCTCCGGTGCTTTCCCCCTCTGCAGCAAATCCTGGATGGCCGCCGTCAACTCGGCTGATTGGACAAGCTTTTTCAAATCAGCCCCTTCCATCCCCTTTTCCGAAGCATAGGTGACTGTTCTCTTCTCGCCAAAGATGAAAACTGTGCCCCCTTGCAGGTATTGTTTCAGGTTTGCCACCTGTTTCCGGACCTCGCCGCTGTCACCCAACCCCATGGGATAGGTAATCCCGTTAAACACCGTATGGGCAATGATCCGGGAGGCAGCCTGCGCCTCTCGGAGGACGCTCTTTTTTTGATTCGAGATATTGAAATAAACTATAAACGCCAGCGCCACGATAATGAGAACCGAAAGCAAGGTGATAATTTTTACTTGCAAGCTAATGTCATTATTCATATTCAGATCATCCCCCCTCACATGATGCTTCCGCTGGTGCAAGATGATAGAGATGCTTGGTCCGCGGAGATTCAGGCCACCTTGTCCAAAAGGCATATTTCTTCCGCGCTGAGAACTTTTCCTATATCCAGAAGGATCTTTACGCGCTCTCCGGCTTTGGCCATCCCCATAATGTAATCCGTATCCAAGCCGCCGCCAAAGTTCGGCGCGTCCTCAACATCCCCGGCCTTGATGTTCAGGACCTCGGAAACCGAATCGACCAGGATTCCCATTTGCATCTTCATACCCTCTCTGACAATCTCCACAACGATAATGCAGGTCTTTTCCGTATGGTCGACGGCTTCCATCCCGAATTTCAAGCGCAAGTCAATGATCGGAATCACCTTGCCCCGCAAATTGATTACTCCCTTCGTATAGAAGGGTGTTTGCGGAACCGTCGTGATCGGCATGATGCCGATGATCTCCTTGACCTTCAGGATCCCTATGCCATACTCCTCGCCGGCCAAAGTAAAGGTCAAATACTTCCCCTCCCGATTCACTGCCCCCTGCAGCCCTTGCTCCATCGTCCGACCCTCCATAGCATTTTCTGTTTGTTACAGCCTTGACTGTTATATCGGCTTTTCTTCATTTATCTTGAGAGTTATTTTATAGCCACAATTTCAACTCCGCTAAACGGGAGAGGTAAGTTTACGAAATTATTTTTTGCCACTCTTTTCAGTACCCCCTTGAGGGGGAGAAAAACGCCAACAACAATTTCTTACTTACTAAAAGATATTGACTTTTTGGGGTGGGGAGCGTATTTAACTTTTCTCGTCTTTTACCTGCAGGCCACCGTCAGCGCTAATTCTGAGGAGGGAACCCGTGGAAGAAAAAACAGCAAAAGTTGAAGACATCAAGGGGAGCTATTTCTATAAGGAATGGTTGAAACGGGAAGGCATCCCGGTCATTGAGGATTACTATATCAAGGACGTAAAGACCGAGAAGCTGGAACCATGGGAAAGAAAGGGCGGTTTGGGCGTCTATCTGAATCTCATCGGCACTGAAGACACGAACGACAGCTATATCTGCGAAATTCCGCCGGGTAAGGCCCTCCATCCCCAGCGGCACCTCTTCGAGGAGATGATTTATGTCGTGGGCGGCAATGGTTCCACGAGCGTGTGGGTGGAGGGGGGCGAAAAGAGGTCCTTCGAATGGCAAGAGGGGAGCCTGTTTGCCATTCCCCTGAATGCGTGGCATCAGCACTTTAACGGTTCCGGCGACCGGCCGGCCCGCTACCTGGCGGTGACCGACGCCCCGCTGGTCATGAATCTCTTTCACAATGAAGATTTTATATTTAATAACAATTTCACCTTCCGCGATCGCTTTGACGGGAGCGATGATTATTTCAGCGGTCAGGGAAAGGCCTTCGCCCCTTCCAGGATCTGGGAGACCAACTTCATTCCCGATCTCCGGCAGATGGAACTCCTGGAATGGAAAGAAAGAGGCGCGGGAGGACGGAACCGCCGTTTTGAAATCGCCGACAACACTATGTGCGCCCATCTTTCGGAATTCCCGGTCGGAACATACAAGAAGGGCCATCGGCACGGTCCCGGCGCCCACGTCATCATCGTCAAGGGCACGGGCTACACGCTGATGTGGCCTGAAGGGGCCCCCAAACAGCGGTTCGACTGGCAGGAAGGCAGCGTTATCGTCCCTCCGGATAAGTGGTTCCACCAGCACTTTAATACCGGGAATAAAGAGGCGGCTTATCTGGCCATCAGGTGGGGAGGCCGGAAATATCTGATGGGTAAACAATTCATAACCGATAAGAGTCTTAAGGAAGGCGGCGACCAGATCGAATATAAAGATGAAGACCCCCTGGTCCGCCGGATGTTTGAGGAGGCCCTGGCTAAACAGGGAGTCCAATCGAAGATGGCGCCCTTCTTTTAATACAATGAGTACGGGGTTTATGGAACGAAGTTAACATAAGTCATCACAGGATGAATTGACCCTGAGCAACCGAACGAAGTGAGGAAGTCAAAGGGGCTTGCAGGAGACGAAAATCATGGCCAAAGCAACCCGTTATACCGACGAAATGATCAAAGAATACAAACTGAAGGGCTTCTGGGATGACACCCGGCTCTGCGATCTCTGGGAGCAGAGGGCCCGGGACTGCCCGGACCAAACCGCCCTTGCCGACTCCACTACGCGTCTTTCCTATGGCGAGGCCAACCGCTGGATCGACCGTTTGGCCCTGGGGTTCCTCGAACAGGGGCTGCAAAAGGACGACCTCCTCGTTGTGCAGCTCCCCAATTCCGTCGCGCTCACATTGCTGAGGGTGGCCTGCGAAAAGGCGGGGCTCCTCTGCCTGCCTATACTGCGGACCCTGAGGCATACGGAAGTGGAATATATTCTGCGCGTTACGGGCGCCGCAGGAATCGTTATTCCCCGTGAATTCCATGGGTTTGACCACTGCCAGATGATCCGGGACCTGCAGCCGGGCCTTCCCCAGCTCCGGTACGCCTTCGTTACCGGGGAAAACGTTCCACCCGGCTTCATTTCCCTGGACGCCATCGTCAAAGACCCCCGGGAGGACAAATACCCCGCCGACTATCTGGAGGCAAAAAAATGCCCGGCCACGGAGTTTTCCCTCGTGGCCCATACTACAGGCACCACCGGTTTTCCGAAGTTTGTCGAACACCCGGTCTGCGGGCGCATGGCGCTGGCCAGGCGCAACATCGCCTGCTACGGCATCAGCAGGGACGATGTTTTCGGCCTCCTGGGGCCCGCGGCCATCGGGCCGAACAACATGGGATATTTCGGC
>ORJL010856665.1_pt1 | contig 80756 bp, 54 predicted proteins | sample 1779941 | NCBI WGS metagenome assembly ORJL01 (sample SAMEA104232317, study PRJEB22302) | groundwater metagenome | biome: forest; feature: aquifer; material: groundwater | place: USA | collected 2011-08-07 | depth 5.8 m | reverse complement strand
TGGCCTGGTAAGGGCAGGCAACTACGCAGTACTTGCACCCTATGCATCGCCCTTCGTGGATCAGTACCAGCCCGTCCTTGCGCTTGTAGTTGGCGCCGGTCGGGCAAACCCTGACGCAGGGCGCATCGTCGCAATGCTGGCATTGGACGGTCAGGAATCTCTGGCTGGTGGACGGGTACGTGCCCTCATCTTGAATCTCGACCCTGAGCCACCGTTCCTCCGGGTCCAGCTCCCACTGGGCCTGACAGGCTACCGTGCAGGAGGCGCAGCCGGTGCACTTCGACAAATCTACGAGCAGACCGTATCTAGCCATATCTAGTCACCTCCCAGGAAGTGGAGATTCATCAGGCTCTCCTTACTTTGACTATGGTCTCGCCAGCGGCTGCAGCGCCAGCGACAGGCTCCCGCCGGTCCAGCGTAAGCCCATTGTCGCCGACGCCCTTGTGATATGCCAGATGCTGCGTTCTCACGCCGTGACCGAAGCCATGGGTAGTAAACACAGCTTCCGGATGGATGCCTTCCGCAACCCTTGCCTGGATGCGGATCTCTCCGGCAGGAGAGGAGACAATGACCTCGTCTCCAGACCTAATTCCCAGGCGGGCCGCCCGGCTCGCACTGATCCAGATCTGGTTTTCCGGACTGAGATGGTGCAGATAGGCGTTGTTCTGGGTGGCGGTGCCGGTGTGTGCCGCATCCCGTCCCTGTACCAGCCGGAACGTATCCAGCTCTCTCGGCAAGGCTTCCGGCGGGGAGAAGACCGGCAAGGGATCGAATCCAGCCTTCTCTAATTGCCTGCTGTAGAGCTCGATCTTGCCGCTGGGTGTACCGAAAGCCGGCGCCCCATAGGACCCTTCTTTGCTATCCCGCCACAGACCCTCTCTGCTGAGCCCGGCCAGGCTCAGGCCCATGGGTTTCAGACTCTCCTGGATCACTTCGTTGACTCCAAAGTTGAAATACTCCCCGAGACCGGCTGCACCGGCGATCCCGGCTATGATCTCGTAGCCCGGCTTTGTGTCATACATAGGCTTGACCACCGGCTGCCTGAGCGCCACTTCCGATACCAAATACGTGGAGGGAGAGATAGGGTCGAGCCTTTCAAGGTAAGTTGACTCGGGTAGAATGTAGTCAGCCAGCAGGCCGGTGTCTGTCAGATAGGTATCGATGACCACCAGCAGCTCGAGCTTGCTCAGGGCCCTCGTCGCCTTCGCCGTGTTTGGAAGGGAACGGGCAGGGTTGATATGGTTAGCGACGAGGGCCCTTATCGGATAAGGCTGCTCAGAATCGATAATCTCCGGTAGTACCTGGATGGTTCCATCCTTTGAAGACGCCAGCGGGTACTGGCCCTGGCCCGCGCTATCCGCTCTGACCGCCTGCATCGGCGGCGTAGCGGGTAGCTGGAAAGCACCGAGCGGATTAGCGGGTGGCGTGAGCAGGCCACCCTTGGCTCCGTAGTTACCCAGCAGGGCATTCAGGACCAGGGCTGCCCGCGCCGTCTGGAAGCTGTTGCTATAAGTAGCTCCCCAGGCGCCGTGCCTCCCAGGGTCGATAAGTGCGGCCGGCCGGGCAGCAGCTACCTCTTGCGCCAGCCGCCGGATTGTTTCGGCGGGAACATCACAGATAGTAGCGGCCCAGGATGGCGTCTTGTCTGCCAGGAATCCCTTGAGCTGCTCAAAGCCGGTCGTATTTGCGGTAACAAAACCCTTATCATAGAGGTCCTCGGCCACCAGCACGTTCATCATTGCTAGAAGCATGGCTCCATCCGTGCCCGGCCGAATGGGTATCCATTCGTGGGACTGGGATGCCATTCTAGATAGCCGGGGATCGATTACTACGATCTTGGCGCCCTTTTCCTTGGCCTGAAGCAAGGCGTTCGTGGCAGCCGTGTAGAAGATGCTCTCGGCATAGTTGCGGCCGAAGAGGAGCACGTATCGGGAGTTTTTCAGGTCCGGCACCGGCTCCCATCCTGTGGTCAGGCGAGACGCCAGACGCATCGATGCCTGGCCCAATGACGACTGCGTAAAGATATTCGGGGAACCGTAGGCATTCATAAACTGCCGGTCCCATAGCTCTGAGAGATCCGGATGGACTGCCCATGCCAGGGCCTGAGGGCCATCCTTCTCCTTGATTTCCGCCAGTTTCTGCCCAATCTCTCGAAATGCCTGCTCCCAGGAGATCTGGTCGTAGAGCTGGTCGCCCACTCGCTTTAGAGGGTACTTGAGCCGGTCAGGATCGTAGAGCAGCTTCACTCCGGCGCTTCCTCTGGCGCAAATCCTTCCCTGGCTCTGTGAGTGGCGGTAGTTGCCCTCCAGCTTGTACAGCCGGTCACCAACAACATAGGCAACGACTCCGCAGCGGGCATCGCACATGCCGCAGACGGTCGGTATCAGTTGCGGCATCTGGTCCCATGTGCCCTTAGTGGTCCCCTTTCCGAGAACCTGGCTGGCCCCAATGGCGCCGGCGCCCATAGTAACGACCCCGGCTGCTCCCACGGCCTTGAGGAAGTTTCTTCGTGACAATCTTATGCGGCTCATCTGCGTCCTCTTATCAGTCCTTGATCGGTTGACCCGGGTCCTGCTCTTCCGCACTATCCTCAGGGTTCTTGCCCGTTATGCGGGCGTATTCCAGTGGGTGTTCTTCAATCATGCGTTCTTCGGAGATCTTTCCGGTGAAGATGCTGGCATCGAGGGGGAACTTGCTGGGCTTGAGATGTGTGCCATACAGGTGCCAGGTGACGATCACCAGAAGGGCCAGAAGGGCTTCCCCTCCGTGCACTCCCTTGGCCGCCGGTACAAGCTCTCCTGGGAACATGATAGTGAACTGGGCCGGGAACATCATTACAAGCCCGGTCAGGATCATGACAGCTGTACCCCATACTACGCCCCAGTACTCGAACTTCTGGGCGTAATCGTAACGGCCGAAGGCAGGTGGGTTCTTCCGTCGCCCGAAGTAGTAGAGGATCTGTTGGAACAGGTCCTTCAGGTCCCTTGGCGCCGGCGCCATGTCCGGTATCCGCCGGCTACTTACCAGCATGAAGGCAACATTGGCTACATGGAACACAGATTCAAGAATCATCATCGCAGCCAGAAGGCGGTGTATTATTCTCACCGTCTCTATGCCACCCATCAGAAGCACCATCCCCTCGCCCCAAGAAGTGAAGTAGAATCTTTGAGGTACGCCAGTCAGCACGAGGCCGGTAAATGATACCATCAGGAAAAGGTGTTCCGCGCGGGTCCTGAGATTGAAGCGCACGAACTCCTGCCCTTTTCCCAGGTAGGTATCCATGGCTTCCCATTTAATAGCTTTCTGCCAGTCCATCACTTCCTCCTTCCGCGCCGGCCCAGCATAGTCTTGGTTAGATCGAGGCCTATGTGGATCAGAAGTCCCCCAACAGTCAGCGGGATCACTATGTTGTAGAAAAGCCGGGCATAATAGACTACAGGCCACTTCACAGGCGAGGGCTCATAGTGTTGAAGCCAGGCATCCGGGAAGTTGGTGGTCGCCTGGGGGTGGCACTGCTGGCAGGTCTTGACCAGGTTAGCCTTGATGACGGGAGAATCAGGGCTGCTGATAGCCTGAATGTCGTGGATTCCGTGACAGTCCGTGCAGACTGCTTTCTGTGGCCAGATGTCACTCCCCTCCTTCTTGTAGAAGTTCACCGTGACGCCATGAAAGTCCTCCAGATAAGTCTTCTCAACCATGCTCGATATGCCGTACTTCGACATCAGCTTTTCGTCGCTATGACAGTTAGAACACATCTCCGGGGTTTCCATTCGGAATGACGCCGTCCGGGGATCATGTATGTTGTGCACTCCGTGGCAATCCGTGCAGACCGGTACGTCCTGGTTAGCCTCTTCGACCAGCGCCCTGCCGTGGATACTGCTGGCGTAGTCCTGACTTATCCCGTTATGGCACCTGGCGCATGTCTGCGAAATCTTGGGACGCGGCGTCTCGGGATCGCTCACGGTATGAGCGCCATGGCAATCAGTACAGATCGGAGCGTCCTTATGCCCGGCGGCAAGCTGCTTGTAGTGTGCGCTATCCAGCGCCTTGGTATACTGATCGAAGTGGCATTGCTGGCAGAGCTCATAGCTTGCCAGTGCATAGTCCCGTGGGCTCATGGCGAATACGGTAGGGTGCGGATACCCCTTGATATCCGCGTGGCAGCCCGTGCAGGTCAGCTTGTCACCGTGAGTTGACTTAGCTACCTCTTGACCATCAACGTAGAGGCTCAGGGTCTCGCCTCCGGGCATTTTCCAGGTCATGCCGCGAGTCCCATGACACCCGAGACAATCATTGCCCGGCTCCTTGGACGGCGCCGGTGTGATAGTCGCAGGCGGGGCCGTGGCGAAAGTTGCCTGGGTGGCGGTTCCTTCCTTGTGACAATTGACGCACAATGTAACGGCCCATCCGGCATGGCCGGCTGGTATGGCGTGCGAAGAACCGGGGCTATGGCAACCCAGGCAGTCCATTCCTTCAGTCGTTGGGTGCGGAGCGGGAGGCTGGGCCATGGCCGTGTCAGATGCTTTTAATGCCAAAATAACGGCTATGATTAGACCGATCAGTAGAACGCCGGCAGCGATATTCCTGCGGGTCACAGCCATCACCCCCTCTCCCTTTCCATGCGCCTGAGCAGATGTGAGAGAGTAGGCCCTGGGAACCGGTCGAGTAGAAGGTCCATAATCTCTCCCACCCGGGACTCAACGAAGTCCTGTCGGCTGACACTTGGTGTGTAGAGGTAGCCGTTTGTGTTTCGGCGACGCCTGAGCAGGCCCTTCCGGTTCAGATTGCGCAGAACGGTCAGCACCGTCGTGTACGCTATCTCGCGTTTTCTGGCGAAGACCTGGTACACGTCCCGCACCGAAGCCTCCTCTTTTTGCCAGACCACCTCCATCACTTCTGCTTCCAGGGGTCCCATCGTTCTGGCAACCTGGAGCAGGCTCAGGTCCTCCGTCCGGGCTTCCCCGGGGCTCTCCTGAAGGGCCTCTCGCATTAGATCGGCTAGTACTAATTCCCTTCGTACGTTAGGGCCAAAAGAAAAACCCTTGTGGCACTGGCCCTCAAACTGCTCCGACTTCACGATCAGCCTCCATTCGCCCAGTGGGATGGGCCCCAAGGCCCATCCCACTAATAGCTCCTGATTAGCGGAAAACTACAATGTAGATCCACAAAGCTCCCTGATAGATAATTGCGATTCCGATGAGGAGCAGCGCCGTGCGGGTCATCATACCGGCGAGGTCCCTCAGGCTGTAGGAATCTGCGGTATGGACGGCCGAGATGTGCAGGGCCCGTCGCTGGTACAACGCCCCCAGGCTGCTCACCACCAGAAAGGCCCCCACCCCAATGACCAGCCCAAAAAGTATAAAGGCCATCAGTATTCCAAGCGGGTTCATAGCGATTTCTCCTTTCTGGGTCCTTTACCCAGTTAGCGATTTAGCGACTCGGGGTCATTCTGGTAGCTACCGTCTAACCCTTGAGTGAAGCGCCCTGTTAAGAGCTTCAGGGCCAGGTATCCGGCCGCCATGCCTAACAGCACCGGGGCCCACATTGTGAGAATCATGATTACGAATCTCATACCTGGTCCTCCTGTTTAATACCCGGATCCTCTAGCTAACCCCGGCAAAGATCGCCAGGATCTTGACTAACACAATCCCGGCCAGAATCCAGGCCACGAAGGCCAGGACCGCCTGAAAATCATCCGGCTTGGATGCAGCCAGAATCGCTGGCAAGAGCCCTACTAGCCCAACTGCCAGAAGCCCTGTGCCCTTGTTATTGCGTTCCATGATTGACCTCCCATCCCATCAGGCGGAGCGGATAGCTTCCACTAGCTCCTCACGCTTGGTGGCTACGCGGTGGTCCTTGTAATAGACTTCCACGTTGCCATCCTCCGGGTTCAGGCAGATTACCTTCGCCCGAGGATGTTCCTCCAAGAGCTTGAGTATGGAAAGCCTCGCCTGCCCCTTTAGATCGCAGGCATCGAGAATGATCACATCGGGTGCAAGCCCGATTGCATAACCGGCGTCCTCGGCCTCTTTCTCGACCCGCACACATGCGATATCCAGGCCCTTCTCCTTCCGAAGCAGGCTCTCGATGCCCTGTGCCAGGAGAGAACCGTGGTAGAGGATGAGTACCTGTCGGCGAGCCACCTGTTATCACCTCGTTCCTTCCTTGTTCATCCCATCTGCATACATCGTAGACCTATGCGGCATGGAAAACATCGTCCATTGGGCTCACAAGCAGGTACCAAAAAGGGCCTAGCAGTAATGCTAGGCCCTTGAGGTAATGCAGGCTCGCTTATAGAGCTAAGGGTTCACCGGAGCGCGCTCAGAGGGGACAAAGGTACTAGGACTCGTGTTGTTGTGCTTGCTGGATCAGGCCCTGGCGAAGTGCATAGGTCGCAGCCTGGACGCGATTCTGCAGATGAAGCTTGTCCAGGATATTGTGCATGTGGTTCTTGACCGTGCGCTGGCTGATGCAGAGCCGGGATGCAATCTCCTTATCATGCGAGCCTTCGCTGACCAGTTGCAGTACCTCGATCTCCCGCCGGGTCAGGTCACCCCTATCGATAGCAGCCGGCTCACTGCGGCGGGACTGGAGAGCAAACTCGTTGAGTATCTTGCGGGCCATGGTGCGAGAGATCGGCGCCTCCCCCTGAAACACACCTTTGAGCAGGTCAACAAGCTCCTGCGCGTTGAGGGTTTTTAGGAGGTAGCCCTCTGCGCCATTCTTAATTGCCTCAAAGAGGTCATGATCGTCCTCGGAAACTGTAAGCATGACGATACGAACATGAGGCATCTCTTCTTTAATCAGGCGCGTCGCCTCGAGGCCATTGCAGCGAGGCATCTTGATGTCCATCAAGATAAGATCAGGTACCAGCTCTCGTGCTTTTTCAATCGCCTCGAGTCCATCATTAGCTACCCCGGCTACTTCGATGTCATCGTCCAGCGACAGAAGGCTGACCAGTCCGTCTCGGAAAAGGGCATGATCATCCGCCAGGAGCACACTGATAGGCTCCATTAGATCCTCCTTCCCGTGCCGTCTTGGGAAGCGACACTACAATCCGGGTGCCATCGCCCGGGCTGCTTCCTATTGAAAGACGTCCACCTGTCCTTTCCGCCCTCTCCTTCATTATCTGAAGACCAAAGCGGTGCCCGGGGCCCTGCTGTATGCCCCTCGGATCGAACCCCTGGCCGTCATCCCCCACGATGAACGATATCTCGTTCTCGTTCTCCGATATAGTGACCCAGGCCCGGCTGGCCTTCGCATGCTTCCGCACGTTGGTCAGCGCTTCCTGAATAATACGCAGGACCTGCATCTCGGTTTCCAGACTGAAGCGTACCCCGTCCAGTTCCCCTGTGCTTAGTTTTACACTAAGCCCTGTCTGCTCACTGAAACGAGCGAGGAAATCGGACAGCGTTTCCGCCAGCCCTCTCTCCGGGGTGACCGTTGTGCGCAGGCTAAGTATGGATTCCCGCACATCAGCACAGGCCTCCCCTGTGGCCTTCTCAATATCCCTGAGCGCTTTCTGGGCCAGGTCGGCCTTACCAGCAGCAAGCGCCTGGTGAGTTGAAAGCGCCTTCAGGTTCAGGTAGGCCAGGACCTGGCCCAAGGTATCATGCATCTCGGCTGCTATGCGATCCCGTTCTTCCAGGATGGCTACCTCCCGGTTTCTTTGCTCAACTTCCCTGCTCCGCTGCGCAACCCTCTGCTCCAGCTCCTGGTTCCACATCTCCAATTGTCTCTTGGCTGCTTGCTGCGCTGTCAGGGCCGCCTTCTGTGCCTCAAACCTCTCCTCATCGGCCAGCGATAGCCGTCTTCGGTGTTCTATCTCGAATATGCGGAGCGTACGGACCACAAAAAAGGCAATGAACAAGGCCACCGCTGCCCGGAACGCCTGTACCGGCACACCGGTGACCGCAAAGAACGAAGCATAGTCGATCAAAGAGGCGGGAAAGAACGGTGCTGGCGGGACTACCAGTCCATCCAGCAGACCCAAGATCCCAAAGAGTGTCGAGGCCCACGTGGTATCTTGTGCGATCCGAGGCAGCCCCAGCGCCCCGAACGGCCGGCGTTGGGCTAACAGTGCAGACGCCGCCATCACGGAGGCCGGGACATAGAGGATGTAGCGAGCGAGTATGCCCGCCGTTATCATCCTTTCTTCCATCCCCTCATCGATGAGGTCTCGGCCTAACAAGACGGCAGCCATCCATATAATGACCAGGGCCAGGGGCGTCCAAAGCAGCCACCGCCCCTTGCCCTCCCTGATGTCGAAGAGCAGCCGGGACCCAAAAACCAGCAGCGCCGTAGGGGCGGATACCAGGAAGAACAACTTAACCAGGTTCAGGATTTCAGGGCGGCCCCAGGCGAACCCGGCACTCGTGCCAAGCCTCTGGTGGCACGTGAAGCAATTCAGCGGTTGAATGACATGAGAGAGCACGGTGGTGGATGGCCCGGACGAGGACCCGGGCATGGCCTGGAACATATCGATCCAGCCCACAGCGCCATTCAGGAGCCCGAAAGTTCCCAAGAGCCAGAGACTTCTGGCCAGGGGCAGGGCGCTGCTCTGCCTAGACTCCGCCGCTATCACCGAGCCCATCAGAAAGAAGGCCAGGCCATACACGAAGAAGATCAGAATAATATTAGATTCGAAAAAACCTGCCGTAGGGGCCATTCACCGCGTCCAGCCGCGCATATTGCCTCCCCCTGGCGACCCTAACGCTCACAGTTTACCAGATTTGCGACCAATGGACAACGAGTGTGGAATAGCACGATGATAGATTGACGGGGTGCCTGTTAAAGTATTGGGCGAGGATAATGGCGTCAGTAGATCGGAAGACGCCTCGTCAGGAGGGCAGTTGGTCCGGAGACTGGGGCCGATGGCATTGGAACGATGCCGGACAGGCCGCGCCTATCCTTTTATTTTTCTTCAGCAGGCACGCCCCCGGGAAATAGCAGCCGTTAGCTGAGGCACTGGCGTTGGAGACGGAAAGAAAGGCGAGCCACATGGTCACAGGTGCCCCATACTCAATTAGCCATGAGTAGTACTCTTCTTCACCGGCATCCCAATCAGGCATACGTTTTTGTTCGTGCATCCAACACCTACTCCGTCCTAAAAAAATCGGACCGATTCCAGCCTAATCATGTAACGCCGAACCAGCCAGAATGTTACAAAACCAGTCCTGTCTTCTCCCCGCTCATTGGTTGCGTATCCTGCCGTGTCCTGCTTACCAAGCATGATATCAGCCGATCGTGAGCCTGTCTGTGAACAGCTTCACATCAGCCGGGATCAGTAAATCGGCCGGCGCAGCTTCTCCGGACGGCGGATGGTAACCTTGTCTCCGTCGAGGCGAAGCGAAGCTTAATGGGGGTTCAACGGTGGTAGTGCAGGAGAGCCAGGGCCCTGCCGCGCCAGCCCTCCGCAGAGATCGTCTGGTCCTGGCAGGGCCCTGGGTTAAGAGATTCCTTTGGTGCATCCGGCAGGTTGCTGGTATATCTGTCCTCGATGTCGGGCCAGACCGCTGCGGTTTCTAAGACCGCAGCGGTCTGAGTGTATGAACCATCTGTGGTCGTGGGTTAGGCGACAGAAAGCTCCCCCAGCGACCGGAAATCCCTGTGGCCGTGGCCGTTGGAGCCGTTAGTCTTGGGATCAGCCTTGTCCCAATCTGACTTACGTCTCCTTGCCAAGACGGGGGCCTCGGAGCCCCCGACGCCGTCCTCTACCTTGAAACGGGACACGGCGTTGCGTAGCTCGTCCGCCATGCGAGACAACTCCTCGGCTGAGGCCACCATCTCTTCCACCTGAGCTGACATCTCCTCGGCCCCGGCCGAGACCTCCTCTACCGATGCGGCGTTCTCTTCACTAATCGCTGCAGCGCTGTCGATAGCCTGGCTCACATCCGTGGCTCCGGCCGCCATCTCCTGCGTGGCCGCCGTGTTCTCCTCGACCACGGCCGACACCGAGTCGATTGAGTTCACGACCTCAGCAGAGAGCTGGGTCATCTCAGCCACAATACTGGATATGCCCGTCATCTGGACCGACGTTTCCTCCACTGCCTCCAAGATTTCCCTCAGAGCCTGGCCGGCCTCTACCGACAGCTTGGATCCTGCCTCTACCTCAACGGCCGCCTCTCCCATCGCCATAACCGCCTCGCTGGTACCCTTCTGGACTGTCTGGATTATCTGTGCAATCTCCTTGGTAGCCCGGGTTGCCCGTTCCGCCAGCTTCCTTACCTCGTCGGCTACTACCGCAAACCCCTTACCATGTTCCCCGGCCCGTGCTGCTTCTATTGCCGCATTGAGCGCAAGGAGATTGGTCTGTTCGGCAATGTCATCGATGGTCTCGATTATCTCGCCGATCTGGTCCGAGTGCTGACCCAGTTGCTTGACCCGCTCAGTGGACACGTTCACTTTTTCACGGATGTTCTCCATGCCCCGGACCGCCCGCTCCACGGCCACCGCACCACCCCTGGCAGCATCCTGCGCCTTGCCGGCGGATGCGCTTATTACCTGGGAGCCTGTGGCAACCTTTTTGATAGCTGTGGATGTCCTGGCAACTGTCGAGGAGGTCGTCTGGATAGCGCCTGACTGCTCTTGGGCGCCCCTGGCTATTTGCTCAATAGCCTGCTTCAGCTGCTGGATTGAACCAGAGGCGCTCACTGTCGCCTCGGACTGCGTTTGCGCCCCCCGGGCCACCTCTTGAATGGTGCTGGCGATCTGCTGCGTCGCTGCACCGGCCTGGCTGGCATTCTGCGAAAGCTGTTCGGAAGAGACGGAGACGCCCTGCGCCGATCCTGCAACCTGCGAGACCAGGTCGCGGAGGTTGAGGACCATCAGGTTGAAGGCTTTGCCCAGAACATCTCTGTCCGACTTTGGCTGGACGTTCCTTGTGAGGTCCCCGGCAGCCATCGCTCCAGCTACATCGGCCATGCCCTGTAGGTATCTAATCATGCTGGTAAACGACCCGGCCATGTCGCCGATCTCGTCTTTGGACCTGATATCGAGCTTCTGATCAAGATCGCCTGTGGCAATTCCGTCAGCCGCTAATGAGACGCGCTTCAACGCTCTGGACATCGGTAGTGAAATCGCCAGTCCTAGAGCTAGCGCAATTATCGCAGCCAACACCCCAAACCCGATAAGCATGTTCCTGGCGGTATCCATGGACTCGAAAGTCATCTTTGTGCTGGAAGACATGGCTGCGGTAGCGAAATCCTCCAGGTCGTGCAGAGGACCTACAACTTCATCGAACTTGTCATCAAAAGAGGGCATTATCGCTCTAGCCTCCGCCTCCTGCCCACCGTCAATGCGAGCGATCATCTCCAGTCCGAGCTTCTCAAAACCTGCTTGGGCGGTCATCATTTTGTCCACCATAGCCTGTTGAGCTGCAGGTAACAAAGCCCTGAACTCGGCCGCCTCCTGACGGAACTCCTTACCGTTATCAAGAGCGTCTTGGCGGGCTTGCGGATCCTTCGTTAACGTGTAGTCCGTGAAGCCGTCCTTCTGTTGTCCCAAGAAAATCTGCAATTCCATAGAATAGTCAGCTATCGGCACTTGCGTGCCCGTTATCCCAGTTATGTTGTCTGAGATCGTCCCGAACGTTACTAAGGCGAGTACTACACTGGCTACGATCAATCCAGTCAAAACCAGGAAAGAGCCAATGAGCTTGAACTTGATTGAAAGCCTCTTGAGCATATGCTTCTCCTTCTACTCTGCGCCTTCCCCTGATTCACGGTGCCTCGATTCTCCGGGCGGTTGGATCATATGGCATCCTTTCTTAATAGAGTATCGGCTCCCAGCCTTCTGCTATCGACATTGCCCGCAGGCCATCCACGGCCACTGATATAATCGGCTGGAAGAGACAAATACTTTACACTGCCTTATTATTGTAGGGACAGACCTTATTGCACCTTATTTGCAGGGGAAGTACTACGCCGCGGTTAGCGGGGCCAGGCTGACGTTTTCGGGACCGGCGGGAGATCCAAGAAGGAACGTGGGCATCGATTGAAGTTGGCGCTGGTCGCCAACTTCAATCGATGCCCACAATCACCCGGGCCAAGGTCTTTGACGGGCATCCCTTGTTACCAGACAGCACATGGCGGCCGGGTTGGGATGTCCTTTGCGCGTGGCAGCAGATTGGAGAAGTGAGTTCGGAATAGGAGAGAGCGGAGCCTTGTGCCCTAATCGATAATCAGGGCTCCAAATCTCTGAGGAGCGAGTCCTAGCCTTCCACAACCTTGAGGAGATCTGCAACGCGGATCGGCTTGTCGAGCAGCACGAATGGACCGAGCCCCAACGCCTTCGTCACTAGCTCACCCTCCGGGTAGCCCGTAATAAGCACGACCATCGGATCCGGGTCGATCTCCCTGATAGCCTTGAGGGTGTCGACTCCATCTAGCTGAGGCATGAGCAGATCGATGAAGACGAGATCGTACACGTCTTTCTTGACTTGCTCCACTGCTTCATAGCCGCTTGATACCGACAGAACAGCATGCCCGCGTCTGGTCAGCGCAACCTCAAAGAACTCGCGGACCTGAGGGCTATCATCAACCACGAGGATGCGCTTATGCTTTGGGTCATCGCCATACTGATAAGGCCTGCTAGGGCGGGCGCCGGAGATCTTCTGAAGCAAGTCCCCGTCTTCCACAGGCGACGCACTTGAAGGGGAATAGTCTCTTTGCAGGTAAACGTCGAGGCTGGTCTTCTGTATGCGCCAGCGCCCCCCTACCTTGGAAGCCTTGATAGTCCTATCACGGATTAGATCATAGAGGGTTTCACGGTGAACCCTCAGGTACCTGGCGGCCTCGGCAGGGGTAAGAATATCCGTACCTTGGTCCATTGTTCCAACCTTTCCCCATCACCCCGAGCAACCACCCCTCAGCCGGCTGAAGAGGTTCAAAGGTAACAACGTATCATAACCTCATGTCGCTCAGGAACGGTACTGCGCCTTCCCGTTATGCCAAAGCGTCATAACCACACGCATTATACACTTATTATCAACTATTTCAAGGGCGCGAGTGCTCGAGAGAGTCTAGGCGACGATAATTGTATAGAGCATTCGTCAGGAGTGTCCCCCATCATCGAGACCCCGGTCCAGTTCTTCCCGCACTGCGCGGGCCAGCTTCGCCAGTGTAATTGGCTTACGGATGTATGCACCCGCGCCAAGGGCCTGCACCTCCCTCACACGGTCCGAATCTGCAAACCCTGATAGAATGATCGCCCTCTGACCTGGGCTGACTTTCAGAACGCGCTGGTATGTCTCTGCACCATCCAGTTCCCCTGGCATTACCATATCCAGGACCAGCAAGTCCACGCTGTTCTTCTCCAGGAAGACCACCGCTTCCGCCCCGTTGGCCAATAGATCAACCCTGTAGCCGAGACTCTCCAATATTCGTCGCGCTACCTCTCCTTGCAGTGCATCGTCGTCTACGACGAGTATAGTCTCATGCCCACCCCGGACTTCCTTGGGCTGATCGGGCCTCCCCGGATCTCCGGACACCGGCAAGTAGATACTAAAGGTAGTGCCCCGGCCAGCCTCGCTCTCAACATCAACATAGCCGTTGTAGTCTTCCACGATGGTCTGAACAATACTAAGTCCCAGGCCGGAACCGCGATGCCTATCGGTGTTCTTGGTAGTGAAGAACGGATCAAAGACCTTATGCAATACCTCGTCTGGGATGCCGGAGCCCGTGTCGCTTACCTCCAACTTCACATATTCTCCAACCTCGACGCGTACATACTGGCCAATTGGCCTGTCGACATAGACGTTCTCAGTCTTGATTGTAAGCCGTCCGTCACACGGCATTGCCTCTATGCCGTTCGAAAGCAGGTTGGAGATCACACGGGACAACTGGGCTACAGAACCGCTGACCGGCAAGAGGTCAGCGTCGAGGTGGGTCTTCACGGTCATCGTTTCAGGCTTAGGTGATAACTCCTTCAGGGCACGGTCCAGCAAGCTGTTCAGACTGATGGCCTCTCGCTTGAAGTGCCCACGCCGGCTAAGGGTTAGAAGATCCTCGTTGATGTCAGCCATTTGCTGGGCTGCACTAAGCATGGAATCGCAAAGGCTGGCGGCAGGGTGTCCTTCATCCAGATCCATCTTTATCAACTCCGGATAAGCCGTCAACGGGGTCAGGAGATTGTTGAAATCGTGAGCAACTTGCCCGGCTATCCGCCCGGCCATCTCGAGCCGCTGTGCACGGAGGAGGTGTTCCTCCATCTTCTTGCGCTCAGTAGTGTCCCGGACTACGGCCTGGATTGCTGGCTTGCCCCGGTAGGTGAAGTGGATAGCGTTAGTTTCCGCAACAATTGTAGATCCATCAGCTCTCAAGTACGTCAACTCAACGAAGGGCACCTGGATCCCGCCTTCGTCCAGCAACAGACGAACGCGTTCATGGACAGTTTCCAAAGAGTCAGGATGGATGACATCAAGCATCGGCATACCTATCAACTCGTCGGGACTGCTTGCGCCAAGGAATCTGGCCAGGGCCGCATTGACAAACGCTATCTTGCCCTCGCTGAGAATGGCTATACCATCCGGGGACAGCTCAACGAGCTGCCGGTAGCGCTCTTCGCTCTCCCGCAGGGCCTCCTCTATCTGCTTGCGTCCGGCGATCTCGTATTCCAGCACCTCAACAGTTTGCGTAAGCTCAGCGGTCCGCTCCACAACACGCACTTCCAGGTCATATTGAGATGCCCGCAACGCCTTCTCGATCCGCCTGCTTTGCTTATCACGAGCCTGTATCTCCCCCGCCATGAAATCGAAGGTATCCGCTAATTGCCTCAGCTCGGTCGGCCCCCTGACAAGCTTGATCCTTCGGTTCACCTCGCCTCTCCCAAGCGCCAGGGCGTGCTCCTGCAAACGGTGAGCAGGAGTGGAAATTCTGCGTCCCATAAGCAGTGCGACGAAAAAGGCAAGGATGGTGACGAGAAAGTACAGGGCAGTCTCACTTACGATCTCCCAGACCAGCGGCAGCATTACGTCTGACTCAGCGCGGCTGGCTGAGACGACCCATCCAATGGAGCGAATGGGGGCGTAGCCAGCCATCAATCTCTGTCCGTTGATGTCCGTAATACTACCGGTAATCTCATCGCCTCCCGTGGCTCTGGCAACGATGGGCTGGGCGCCGATCACGTTGCGATGTTCCCATGGCAGATAGGATTCGGGATAGCGATAGACAAGCCAGCCCCGCCTGTCAATTATGGAGAACACCCTTTCGCCAGTTCGGCCCATTTGAAATACATCGCCCAGACGGCGAGGGTCGATCTGTGTCACCACAACACCTTCCAAGGCGCCGGCTGCGCCGCGTTTCGCTTGAAGAGTAGCGAATGCAGCCTGTCCCCCAACCTGGGCAGGGAAAACGTCGCTGACGACAAAGTCGTGCCCTTTAAGGACCTCTTGCAGGTAAGGGAGAACACCGGGATCGAGTGTGCTAATTCTGGGCTCGCTGGAGGCGATGACCCTGCCATCCGGGTCCACCCATTGCATCAAAGAAATGGAAGGAGCTCCGCTCGCGCTGGTGGTTAGCAAATGCTCCGACTCAGAAGGATCCGACTGGCTGGCAGAGCTGAGGGCTTCCGCTGTGGCCTTCTCCCGATAGGAAAGACCCCGTATGAGAGCATCGAAGGCCGCGGCGCCAACGCGGGCGAGTTCAAGATCGGTCCCGAACTGTTGAGCCCGCTCAGTTTCGAATCGGAGGTAATGGCTAACGCCTGCTACCAGCCATGTAGGCACGGCGACCAGGAAGAGAAGGAAGACGAGTGTTCCGGAGATACTGCGGGGAATTAACCGCCGGCTCGCGGTGGATGCGAGACGCGTGAATTTTGCCCCGGGCGTGCTCAACTAATACAGGCTACTCTGATATTGTCGCGTCCGAGTGTAGCACGTACACCCCACCGAATCAAGGCTTGGGGGTTGGTGGTTGAGGAGATGTCTGAGGCGGTGCGAGCCTCAACTTGAGAGAATGTCTGTCGCCCGCCAAATGGCGTCTGGCAGGCGTTACCCGCCTACCTCGAAGTGGAACGGATCGCGCGTAGCCGCGAGCTCTTCGAGTGCGTCTTCGACAGCCCGGCGCACGCGTGAATCGTGGTCGTGTAGACGCTGGCGCAGAGCGCGCCGTGCCAGTGTACCGCCTACCTTACCAAGAGCGCCAATGGCCGCCATCTGGACTTCAGGGTCAGGATCGTCCATAAGAGGGATCAGATAGGGGGTGGCCCTGGAATCTGCCATTTCACCACAGGCATGAGCCGCCTCGTAGCGCATTTCCGCATCTTCATTCTCCAACTCTTGGATCAGCGTAGGCAGCCAGCGGGAATCGGTGTTCCTGCCCATAGCGTGGATAGAGCTAACCCGCATCTCGCGCTCCGGGCTGGTATAAGCCTGCCCGATAGCCTCTGTCGCGCGGTCTAGGCTGAAGTGTCCGAGGGCTTCGATCGCCCGGCGCCGGACCTGAACCGGCTCCTTAGAGTTACCGATACAGGTGAAGAGAATCTCCTCTAACCTTTTGGTCTCCTCCGGCCTCAACTTTCCCAGCTCACCCATGAGTGCAAACCGGCCCAGGGCAGCAGCCGAGGCTGCTCTTACGTCCGGGGATGGATCACTGGAAACCAGCCTCTCCAAGATTACCATCAGCCATCTGCCCTCGCATTCCCAGAGCCCCTCCAACGCGATAACTCGTATGTCGGGAGCCTCGTCCTGCAGACAGCGCCGGAAGACGGCGTTGAAATCCAGGTCCGGGTTGTCCTCGGCCATATCTACGAGCTTGCGTACTATTTGACGGCGCCGGGGTAAGTCGATTCGCGGCCATACCTTGTCCAGGAGCTGGAATTCCTCTTTTGATAGCCCGGATAGGTAACTCAGTCTCCCAGACGCCAGGGCTGTCCCGCTATCTGCCAGGTCCGCCAGGATCTTACTTAGAACCATGCTACCTCTTGGTAGAAACGCTCAACTTGGGGATATAGACTGAAGGAGTCCAGAGAGAGCCGCCTATCCAGCGGCCGTCGTTGCCCAGGGCGATCCCGGTCTTGAGAGATTCATACACGTTGCCGGAAACCATTGTGTCCTTGACTCTCCCAACCAACTTGCCGGACTCCACTTTGTAGCCAAGCAACACATTGCCACTGAACTCTCCAGCCAGGACGTTTCCTTGCCCTGCGCCCATCAAATATTCTATCACCAAACCTTCTCGGATGTCAGCGATCATCTCCTGGAAAGAGATCTTCCCCCCAGCCAGCGTGAGAGTACTCGTGGAAGGTGATGGGGGAGTCTCCAGCGACCGGCGGCCGCTCCCAGTGGTCTCCGTACCGGCCATGCCGGCTGTCTGAAGGTCATACAGGAAGTGCCGGACCACGCCTGCCGTCACCAATTCCAAAGGACGGGTTGGCACTCCCTCCTCGTCACAAGGACTGCTGCCGGGGCGGTAAGCCCTGGTGGCATCATCTGTGAGACTGATCTGAGAGTCGAAGACCTGTTGACCCAGGCGGTTACCGAGAGGCGAGGCCCCTTGAAGCACCGTCTTGCCATTGAGGGCAACGAGAATCGGTGACAACAGTGCTCCGCCCACCCCATCCGGAGTAAAGATGACCGGGTACTCCCCGGTGGAAATACTGGCCGTCTCCGTAGCGTGTTCCAGTTGCCAAAGAGTTCTCTCAATTATGAAACCGACATCCATTACCGGCCGGCAGGATGTCTCTCCGTCTCCTACAAAGAGCATGTCAGTGCCCCGCACCAACAGGCCCTCCAACCCCATACTGTAGATACTTTTCCGGAAGGAGGCGTCTACCCCTTTTGAGTTGATTATTCTTATCTGCATGGTGTCTTTGCTTAGACCGGCCTGGCAGACAAGATCAGGATTGGAGGCGCGCACCCGGTCGATCATGGTCTGGCCGAGATCAATCATGCGCTCCAGCGGTACGGCTTCTACCGCAGGGTCATAGACCTCAACCGAGGTATAGGCAGAGCGGTTGGGAAGCTCTAAATGGGATTCCGGGCCGAAAGGCAAGGTCTCGAGAGAGGCATCAACCAGCGACTCGGGGTTCCGCAGGTCCGTAGTTGAAGCGAATCCTATCCTGCCATCCTTCACGACTCTTAAAGCAAGGCCCTTGGTCTGCCGTGACTGGAGGTGTTTCAGGCGGTTGTTTTCAAATCCGACAGGCGTAGATTCAGCCTCTAGATAAAAGACCTCAGCCTGCTCGACTGACTTGGAAGCTTTCTCTAAGACTTCTTCGATCATTATCGCCCCCCTACGACGCACTGGCGGATCCTGATATGGGGGCTGCCGTTGGATACGGGCAGCGGTGACTGCCCGGCCTTGCCGCATCCGCCGCCCTGCGTCCACTGCAGGTCATTGCCAACACCATCCACATTCTCCAATGTGGTGAAGAGGTTGCCCGTGAGCACCACGCCGCGCAATGGCTCGGCCAGCTTGCCCTCACGGATCATCCGGGCTCCACCCGAGGAAAAGGTGAACATCTCCATGCTGGTGGTGCCTCCGTACCAGTCCTCGGCATAAACTCCCTCTTTGATGCCTGATAGAAGGTCTTCCAGAGGCGTCTGACCAGGCTCGATATACGTATTGGTCATACGCACTATGGGCTCGTGGCGGTAATTGATGGCACGGGCATTGCCAGTCGGCATCTCTCCCATCTTGGCCGCCGTCTCTCTGGAATGCAGCCTGCCTACCAGCACGCCTTCGTGTATCAGATAAGTCTTGCTGGCGGGCACTCCCTCGTCATCATACTTGTAACTGCCTCTAAGCCCGGGTACGGCTGCACCATCCAGGATGTTGAGGTGCTTGCCACTAAATCGCCGTCCAAGGGCCATGATGTCTTTCAGGTGCTCATTCTCATAGATATGGTCTGCCTCGGAGAGGTGTCCAAACGCTTCATGGGCGAAGACCCCGGCAAGGATAGGGTCCAGGACGACTGTGTATTCCCCGGCCCGAACATTCGGGGCGGTAAGGAGCTGCACGGCCTTATTAGCAACGCCCTGGACCTCGTCGCGCATGGTCTCCAAGAATGAGAAATCTCCCAGCCGTCCGGTACTCAGTGACGCCTGCTGCACGTCACCATCCTTGGTCGCAATGCCGGTGAAGCGGGCAATAACGTCTACCTTCCCCTGCTCAATGTACGTGCCTTGCGAAGTCGCCAGGGTGACGCTCCTGCGCAGGTCCCGGTAGACCACCTGAGATGTCTGGATGCCAGGGGTGCTCAAGATAATGTCATTGTAGCCGTCTAGCAGCTCTTTCTTATGTGAAAGGGGTACAAGAAACGGGTCTGCCTTCATGAACGGCTCAACTATGTCTTGGACAGGTGCGACCTCGGCAAAATGGGTCTCCTCGTGGCCGACAAGCCTGGCCTGCTCAACCGCCATAGCCACCCTACGACGAAGGTCATCCACTTCGTTGAAGGTCGTGAAGCCCCACCCTCCTTTTACAAGCGCCCGTACGTCTCCGCCACGGAACGTCGTACGTCCGAGGTCCTCAATCTCCCGGCCCCGGTAGACAAGGCGGCTGGACTCACCCTCCTCCAGGCGTATCTCGATATAGTCGGCCTCATGGCCCTTGAGTGCGTCCTCTATCACGTCGCGCATATCTTACACCTATGGTAACAGCTTGATCGCTTCTTATTCAACCGTCTTTTTGCCCGGAAACCCCCTCAATTTCAGAGGAAGCAAGAGTACAGAAGTGGAAGAGATATTGCCCCTTTGCCGGGGCTCCTAACGGAGACATCCCCTTCTTATGGATAATCGCCGAAGCGTACCTTCAACCCCACGGGGGGCTCGGGCCGGAACCCTAAACCCTACGCTACTATTGTATCACTGTCCGATGCCAATAGAGGAGTGCCCCCCGGTGCCAGAATACATCATGCGTTCCACTACTACCGGAACATCGCTGTTCACGCGGACAGAGAGCGCTTTGTTTGGCACGGCACCGTTGACATTCAAAGTGAACCGGGATCTGGCTCCAACACTGTATGTGCCGTTGACCGTGCCTCCCCCTTCCAGCATAAAGGAGAAGCTGAGGTTTGCCGGCGAATCGTTGGTGTTCATAACAGAGACAAACTCGGTGAACGGCGGAGCCGTGCTGCCCTCAGCCAGGTACCAGGTGACGGCAGGGCTGGAGGCCGCCAGGGAACTGTGGCCGGAGCGGCCGTTATCCCAGTAGCTGGAACGCTCAACAACAACTGGCTGGTCGGAGGTCACCCGGGTACCGAACGCAGTATCTCTGGGCAGAAAGTCGTGTGCGTTGATCGTAGTTCGGGAGGTGGGCTTAAGGGTATAGCTCCGGTTGACGTTCTGACCGTTGTCGGTCATGAAGGTGACCGTGACCTTGGCTGTCTGAGGATTGGGGTTCATGATCGCCACAGAGGTGTTATGCCCGGTGAATCCCTCCGGCAGATACCATGTCCTGGCTGAGTAGGCTGATGCGATTCCACCGTGGCCCCCTCCCTGACCGAAGTACCCTGCCCGTTCCACCACTACGGGCTGGTCGGCAACCACTCGCGTCGAAAAGGAGACGTTGGGAACGATCTCATTGGCGTAGATACTGAGGCGGGATGTGGGCCCAAGCGAATACTTGCGCTCTACCTGGCTTCCATCTTCTTTCATGAATGTGACCGTAGCGCTGGCCGGCAGGGGATTGGGATTCATGATCAGGACCCATGTGTCCGTTCCGGCGCCCGAATAGCCCTCGGCAAGGTACCACGTCTGGCTGGGTCCGTTGACGCCGGGTGTATTATGGCCGTCGTGCCCGAAGTACATGGCGCGCTCGACGAAGACCGGAAGATCGGAATCCACCCTGGTGGAGACGGCCGCATCCGGTACTACCTGGTTAGCGAAGAGGTTGAAGCGGGACTGGGCGGCCACTTTATGGTTCTGGACGACTGTCGAGCCATCTTCCTTCATAAAGGTCACGGTGACGTTGGCGGCCGCCTCGTTAGGGTTCATGATAAGCACCCAGGTATCGAATGGCTTGCAGGTGCATCCTTCAGCCAGGTACCAGGTGCGATAGGATAGGCTGGCCTTCCACACATCCCAGACGGCGGGGTCCTCCTGGCCAAGGCGCCATCCTCCGACACCGGCCAGGCCGTACTTGTTAACCAGCTTCATCTTAGCATTCACGCTTCGCTGGTCCTCATACCAGACCTGGTGGTCCTGCCCGTTCTGATTGTAGTTGAGGACCGCCGTCTGGCTGGCCTCATCATACTCAGGACTGACCCCCAAACGGGCGGCTACTTCCATTGTCTGAGAATGGAGCATGGCCTTGGCCGGAGGGCCGGAAGTGATATTCCAATCATAACCGTACCAGGCAACCCCGAGCAAGAGTTTATGGGCGGGTATCTGGCTGGCAGCGTAGGCGACTGTGGCCTCGACCCAGTCCATCGGTGCCGTTGAGCCTGCCACCGTGCTGCTAGCCGTGCGATAGCTATACGACATTAGAAGGATGAAGTCGTTGGATGGAGCGAGTCCGGCATAATCGAAGGCCCCGGCCCAGCCGGTATCCCGGTCCTTGTCCCTGGCCGGAACGGCCTGGGTTACGAGCTTCCCCTTGGACCGCAGGGCGCTGGCAAGATCGGCCATGAAGCCGTTCAGGCTGGACCGGTCAGAAGGGTCGAGGGCTTCGAAGTCGATGTTGACGCCGTCGTACCCATGGGCGGCGACCAGGCGCAGGATATTGCTGATGGCCCGCTGGCGCAGGCCGGAGTCTGCCAGTACTCCGTGGAAGTCCCCGTAACTGGCCTCATTGCGGAAAGTCGGAAGAATCCTGGCGCCGCTCGATTTGATCAGGCGTGTAACGTCCGGCTGGTCCTTATCCGGTATCTGGCCCTGGGCATCGATATAGAACCAGAAGGGAGAGACATAATCCAGGTTAGGAAGCGCCTGGCGGAGTGACACCAGAGAGGTGGGGTCATATGGCACGTAGTAGGCCCAACGGACTTTGCCAGGGGAGGCAGCCCCTACGGGGCTCGCAGCAAAAGGCTGAAAAGGGACAAAGACAGAGAAAAGCAAAAAGCTGAGTATGCAGGATATCAGGAATCTCTTGCCCAGTGTGCCACCTCAAGGGTTCAGGTTATTGGAAGGTTAACACAGGGTTACAAAATATGTCAACGGAGCCGGGACGTCCCCATGGGGTATCTGCGCATCCGTTGTCATCTGTTGCTAATCCGGTTTATAGCAAGTTCAGCTACAATACCTTTCACTGGCCTCTTCTCGGCGGGAGGGGACATTACGGCGCGAATGCGACATTCCGTGTAGCGGCTAAGGAAGGGGGAGGCATGCGACGGCAGAGAGATAGCCACATTACGGAATATTACCAGCATGAAGCTGCACGGCTGGCCAGGGGGTCAGCGCCTTATCAGCAGCCGATCATCGATTCCTTCCTGAGGGAACTGGGCACCAAAGAGGACTTATCCGGATGGGTCTGTCTGGACTTCGGCTGTGGCGTTGGCAAGAATCAAGCAACCCTCGGCAAGCACGTTCGACGCCTTACGGCGGTCGATGTGAGCATGGACGGATTGCGAGAGGCGAAAGGCAACGCGCCTTCCGGCATTCCGAGCCTGTTCTCATGCTATGACGGGTACAGTCTGCCCTTCCCTGATTCGGTGTTCGATCTCGTCGTTTGCACTGAGGTCCTGGAGCACGTCGCCGATCCCCGTCAGGCGATGAACGAGATATGCCGGGTACTCGCACCCGGCGGTTATCTTGTCACCAGCGTCCCCAATTACTTCAATCTGGCAGGGCTGATCAAGCTAATCATGGATGCCAGAGTTGGGACACCACAGTGGGAGCCCTGGGGTTCACACCCAGGAGGCTTCGAGCGGTATTCTGTCTCCTGGAGATTCTGCATGAACTATTTCTTGCTGGGCCGGTCCCTGAAGAAGACGCCAAGTCGTTAGTTGGGTCCCTGCATGGAGCATCGCCCCATAGCTTTAGCTTAGGGGCGATGCTCCATGCGGCTATCCCATGAACGATCCGGCGTATTGGTCCAATGCGATTCTCCAACCAACCGTCTCTCGCGAACGTCTTGTTTCTGGTGGAACCGAGGAAACGCAAACCCAGGGAAACCCGAATCTTGCACACCACCGCTGTAAGTGCTATCATCGCTCCACTCCACGGTTGGACAGTAGCAAACAATATTCCAAAGGGAGGAAAGACTTGAGCACTGTGAGGAGCTTCTGGAACCCCCGGTCCGGCGAAAGTCCCTACTGGAACCGTTACCTGGAGACGATGCCGCGTGAGAAGCTTGATGCCATTCATCTGAAGCGAATCAACGCCCTCCTTCGGCACGCCTACGATAACAGCCCTTTCTACCGGCGCAAGTTCCAGGAGGCCGGGATCACACCGGATGACATCCGGTCTCTGGAAGATTTCAAGACCAAAGTCCCCGTAACCGACAAATCGGACTTCATTCACCTTCAGGAGGAGAACCCCCATTACGGCCAGACCGGCGCGGTGCCGGAGGAATACATAGCTCACCACTGTGAGACATCAGGGACCACTGGCATCCCGCTCCGCATTCCCTATACCATGTATGACACCGAGCGCTATGGCGAGTCATGGGTCTATGGCTGGTGGGCTATCGGTATCCGGCCCAGTGATTCATTCTACTTTGCCTTTAACTGGGGACTCTTTGCCGGCTTCTGGAGCGCTTACTGGGGAGCACGCCGGTTGGGCGTGAAAGTGTTCTCCGGAGGCGGCCAGACTACCGAGGGCCACGTCCGGCTCATAGAGCGTCTGAAGCCGACCGTGCTCCTCTCCACACCCACATATGCACTCTATATGGCGGAGGTGGCAAAGGATATGGGGATAGACCCGGCCAGTCTCTCTTTCAAGTACACCTACCATGCCGGGGAGCCGGGCCCTTGCGCTCTTCCCGCCGTGCGTAAACAGCTTGACGAGTCCTGGGGCGCCATCTCCTGCGAATGCTATGGAGTGGCAGAGCTGAACTCACTCACGTTCGGCTGCCCGAGCAGGGAAGGCGTACATCTTGACGAGACGAATACTTTCTCGTGGAGCCGGGACCCGGATACGGGCAAAGAGGTACCGGAGGGGCAGATCGGCGAAAATATCGTAACTACTTACGTGAACAATGCTCAGCCTCTGATCAACTACCGCACCCACGACTTGGTGGAGCGGCACTTCAACTGCGAGTGCGGGCGCACCTGGGGATTCCTGCGTGGCGTGGTGCTGGGGCGCTCGGACTTCATGATCACCATCAGAGGCACCAACGTCTACCAGTCGGCAGTGGAGAAGATACTGGGCGATACCCCCGGGGTAAGCAGCCATTACCAGATGATCATCACCAGGGTAAAGGGCCTCGACCAGATGCGAGTGCAGATCGAGCCTGTCAAGGATTACCCCAAGGACAGGTATGCCGAGCTTGGCCAGGAGGTGGGCAAGTCGATCCACCAGGCCCTCAAAGTGCGCCTGGACACGGAGATCGTGGAGCCGTCCAGCCTGCCCCGTTACGAGCTGAAGACCAAGCGGATCATCGACCAAAGGCCCAAGGAAATCCGCCGGGCCCTGGACAGGTAAGGAGCATAGACATGGAAGAGACGATTGCCAAGATAGACCAGGCCCGGGACATCGTGCGTGAGCTACGCGACACTACGGATAGCCCTCTGATCGAGCGGTGCATGCAACTGGCGGAGATGAACCTGCATTGGGCCAAGTGGTGCCTGGGTGGCGATGTGGAGATCATGCCGGAGATGGAGGCGTAGCCCGCCCCGCCCCACCCACCACCCGTTGTTCATAGTGGTTCGGTGGTTGTTCAGTAGTTGTTCGATGGTAGTTCGATTGTTGTTACGTCGAGAATGGAGCCATCTCAACGCAATAACGGTGTAGAGAACAGGTAACGGATGTGCTCGGATGTGGTCATCGGGGCGCCTTTCGGGTACATCCGTTACTCGTTTGGGTGTCGAGATGGATGTCGGGCTTAGACTATGGTTCTCTACCCCGCTGCACAGCGCCATCCAGGACTCGCTGTAGCTCAAACTCCTTCCATGGCTTACGAAGGATGGCGTCCACGCAGTCTTCTTGAAGGAGCGACCGGTCAATTGTGGCGACGGAGCCGGTCATAATGACGACAAATGGTCTGCGCCGAACCTGGCCGATCCGCCCCGCAACATCCAGGCCAGACATATCCGGAAGCTTCAGGTCGCAGAGCACCAGGTCGAAGCTCTCTGCACTGAAATCCCGGAGCCCCTCTTGCCCCGTGGTGGCAAGGGTCACCGAGTACCCATCGATCTCCAGGCGTTCCTTCAGTGCCTCCCCAAACCAGCAGTTATCCTCTATCACCAGTATCTTGAGCGCGCCTCCATGCTCCGGCGCCTCTTCGATAGCCGGAGGGGCCTCCCGCACAACCTTTTCCCGGCTAAGAACCTGGTCTATAGTTTGCCTCAGGACGCCGAGCTTGCAGGGCTTCTGGATAATAGCGTCTACGCCCAATTCGGACAGACGTTCCGCGGCGATCTCGGCGCCCCATCCCGTCAGAAAGACGACCGGCGTATCGGGAGATGTCGACTTGATACGGGCGGCTACCTCCCAACCATTGACTTCCGGCATGCCCAGGTCTGTTATCACCAGGTCGTACTCGGTCCTGGCGAACACAGCGAGGCCTTCCTTACCTCCAAGACTCTTGGTAAGGAAGTGTCCCTCCGATTGCAGCATCGCTCCAATCGCTTCGAGAACACGGGAGTCGTCGTCGATGAGCAGGATTCGCACGATCCGGGATGGGTGCGGCGCCGGGGACTCCGGCTCCATGTTCATCTTTGGCGCCGTGGGTAGGATCACTGTAAAGACCGTACCCCGGCCCGGCGCGCTATCGACGGTAAGCTCGCCTCCATGGCGGGAGACAATACCATAGGCGACAGATAGTCCCAGGCCACTTCCACCAGGGCCTTTGGTGCTGAAGAAGGGATCAAACACCCTTCGGAGTACCTCTTCAGGCATGCCAATCCCAGTGTCTTCGATGGAGGCAAAGACGTTCTCACCCCTCATACCGGTGCGGATCGTGATGTCGCCCCCCTGTGGCACCGCGTCGATAGCGTTGAAGATGATGTTGAGGAAGACCTCTCTCAGGTCCGGGGCATCCCCTCTGGCCGGTGGTATGTCGGCAAACTCCGTTGATATATTGATGGATATGCCCGCCTTCTCGGCCCAGCCCTTCCAGCGCGGGCGCGCCAGTTCGATAGCCCCACGCACGATCTCGTTGATGTCAACGCTGTTGAACTCGGTGTCTTTCCGAATTCTGGTATACTCCTGAATTCGCTTGACCGTCTCGGTACCATCAACAGCAGCCTGCTGAATCGCTCTTGCGCACTCTTTGAGCTGTGACGAGAGTTCGCTCAAGAGCATTATTTCGTTCCAGCCGATAATGCTTGCCAGGATGTTGTTGAAGTCGTGGGCAATACCGCTTGCCATCTCGCCGACCGCCCTTAGCTTCTCGGCCCGGATGATCAGCTCCTGCATCTTCTTCTGCTCTGTCACATCCTTGACAACATGCACGATAGCCGTGAGACCGGTCTTAGGGTCCACCATGGGGTAGGCTGTCAGCAGAGACATTTTGCCGTGGACGACACACTCCAGCGCCAGCACCTCCGGCGGATGGTAAGGGGCATCTCTCAAAGATTCAATAGGGCACTGAGTGCATGGCTGGTGATTCCCCCAGACCATGTCGTAGCACTTGTTGCCGATAATGTCTCTCGGGTGCTTGCCGAAAGAGGCCACGAACGCCTTGTTGGCCCGGATTATCAGGTGATCGGTATTGCTTATGAAAATGCCATCCGAGATAGCATCGAAGGTCTGTTCCCATTCCCGCTTGCCGCGTGCAACTGTCTCGAACAACTGAATGTTTATGGTCCTGACCGATTGAGCATTCTTGATGGCCGCCGCGGCATGGAACCCCAGCAATGATGCGACGTGTTCCTCGAATTCGGGGGCCATGGTGGGGTCGAGCCGGTTCATAACCAGGATGAAGCCAAGTGATACTCCATCAACAATCAGAGGAACAAGCAGCATCTGGGAGAGGGCATTGTCTGAGGCGGAGAGTAGCGAGAATAGAGAGTCTGGAAGCTGATTGCTATTGATATAAGCGGGCGCTTTCAGGTCGAGCAACTGCGCCACCTGATAGTTTGCGGCAGGCAAATACAGATTGTAGAGGCCGGCAGCGCGGGCCTGGGTAAGAGCTGACGAGACAGCCCTGACACGGAGGTGTTCCCCAGTATCATCGAGCAGGAGAACGATGGCCCGCTGGAAGTCCATTATCCGGCAGGACTCGAGTACTATACCGGATAGCGCCTGCTCCAGGTCCAGACTGGAAGAGAAGGCGATCGCGGCCCGGCTGAGGGCCGACAGCTTATCGATCTGGGCGTTCTCGGGGGCGCTCAAGGCACTACTGGATGTCCGGCCGCGGCCAGGCTTCACTGCAAGCCGACCTCGTCATCTCCATTTCTTAATGTGGAGACCAGCTCACGCACGCTGTCTATCGTGTCGCTTAGCGTGTCTTCCAGCAGCGCCAGCTCCTTTCTGACCATCTCGTACTGTTCTAGCTGGGCAAGCCTTTCGCAGTACTGGGCTTTCAAGAGGCACGTAGCAAAGGTCTGGAGAATGTCATCATGCAGAAGCTTAGCAACCTTGTCGAGCCTGCTCTGGAAGCTCGCCTCCAGGCTCGACAGTGCGTCATCGATGCAGCTATCGATAATGTCAGTCATGCTACTCCCAACGATCAGACGCAATTCTACCACATGCTATCTGCAGCAACAATGCCAGTCACTGTCTTTGCAGGAGCCGGCCGAGAACATGAACGTCATTTCATATTATCGACATTCAAGGCGTTTTGGTAAAGGGGCATGATCAGGCGGAAACGCTACCTGCCTGGGGTCCAGCGTCCCCCAAGCGCAACAATCTTGATGGCCCGCTCCGCCGCGTCGGCCAGGAGGCCGTAGGCCTCTCGCTGGGCTTCCTCTAGCGAGATAGGACCGGGCACGATCGGCATGACCGCATCTACGCCTTCCAGGTAGAGAGCCCGGTATCCCTCCCCAAGCCCGCCGGTCAGGGCCAGCACCGGGACATGGAGGTCCCGAGCCGTTCGTGCCACACCTATCGGCGCCTTGCCGTAGGCAGACTGGTAATCCAACCTGCCCTCAGCAGTGATGACGAGGTGCGCTCCAGTCAGCTTTCTCCGGAGGCTGATCTCCTCCAACACCAGGTCGGTTCCGGAGACCAGCCTGGCGCCGAGGAACGCCGCCAGTCCGGCGCCCAGGCCACCAGCCGCTCCTGCGCCCGGCAAGCCGGCTACGTCTATTCCAATATCGTGCTTTATGGTCTCGGCCAGGCGGCCCAGTGCATCTTCGAGCTTACGCACCATGTCAGGTGTGGCCCCCTTTTGCGGCCCGTAAACTTGAGGCGCTCCATTGGGACCCAGAAGTGGGTTGGAAACATCGTAAGCGGCAACAATCTTACACTGGCGGATACGAGGATCGAGCCCGCCCGGGTCGATCCTGTCAAGCTGGGAAAGAGACCCCCCGCCTCTGGGAAGCGGGCGGCCCTTGCGGTTGAGCAGCCCTACGCCAAGCGCCTGGGCCATGCCGGCGCCGCCGTCAACTGTTGCGCTGCCTCCCAGGCCGATGATCAGCTTACGGATACCTTTACCCAGCGCATCCCGGATTAGCTCACCCACGCCGTGGGTGCTGGCCCGCATGGGGTCCTGCTCTCCAGGCATTAGAAGCGCCAATCCGGAAGCCGACGCCATCTCGATGATACCGGTTTCACCATCGGAGAGCAGCGCCCATGAAGCCCGGACAGGCCGTCCGAGGGGGCCGGAGATAGTCTTCTCGTGTATCACCCCGCCCCGAACGTGGTGTATCACTTCGAGCGTGCCGTCGCCCCCGTCGGCCACTGGCACCAGAAGCGTGTCCGCCTGAGGCAGGGTCGAGCGGACGCCCAGGTCTATGGCACGGGCCGCTTGCAGCGGCGAGAGGCTTCCCTTAAAGGCGGCTGGTGCGATAACTATCTTCATGCGTCAGTATGGGGAGTCCTGTGTGTCAATGCGAGTCGCTTCGACAGGGAACCAGTGCAATGACCGTTAGCCCACGACGATGACCGGTCGCCCGTGCTTCCAGTGACAGAAGCACCTCCGAGGCTATCCGCTACGGCAACCCCATGAGAGCGCGGCGCAAGAGATTCAGGGCGCGGAGGACAGCCACTCGCTTGACGTCAACCCGGCTGCGGGGGTAAACACTGCTCGATACACGCACATCACCGACATAATCGACAGCTAAGTGGATCGTCCCGGCGGGCTGGTCTTCCACCTTGTCCGGACCGGCCACGCCCGTTATCCCGATGCCCACGTCTGCTATTAGATGCTCTCGGGCGGCTCGGGCCATGTCAGCAGCCACTTCGGGGCTGACCATGCCGTGGCGGTCCATTAGAGACGGTGCCACCCCGCAAACGGCCTTTGCCTCCCTGGTATAGGCAACTATGCCTCCCTTGAAGTAGGCGGAGCTGCCCGGGACGTCGGTCATGGCGTTGGAAAGGCTGCCTCCGGAGCAGGATTCGATGGCAGCCAGCGAGAGTCCCTTGGCCTTCAGTAGCTCTCCGCATACCTGCGACAGGGTCTCATTGTCGGTACCGTATATGAATGTACCAAGAATGCCCCTGACTTTTGCTTCAAGGTCCTCGATCATGCGGAGAGCGGTCTCCCGGTCCCCTGCCTTGGCGCCCAGTCGCACGTGGATGCCATCGTCTTTGGCATAGGTGGCCAGCGTGGGATTGGCAGACGGGACAAAATCGTGCAGGAGCTCTTCTACCTCAGACTCGCCCTTTCCCATGATCTTGAGCGTTCGCGTAATCAACACGGCCGCCCCGGTGTATGGACGCAGCCGGACCAGCACCTCATCGTTCCACATTCGGTACATCTCGCGAGGTACTCCCGGCATCGCCACCAGGACGCGCCCTTCCCTCTCTACCCACCAGCCCGGAGCCGTGCCGAAGGGGTTCGGGATGGACCTGGCAGAGGGAACAAGGGTGGCCTGCTTGAGGTTCGAGAGCGGCATGCCAATAGTCAGCCGGCTGAAGGCATCTCGCAGCCATTTCTCCAGTTCGGGATCCACCACCATCTTCTCACCGAGCAGGTCGGCAATGGCCTCCCGGGTCATATCATCATCTGTCGGGCCGAGCCCGCCGGTAATCAAGATCAGGTCGGAACGTCCCCATGCTCGCTGAAGGACCTCCAGCAGACGGCCGCGGTTATCACCGACCTGGCTGACCCAAAAGAGGTCGATGCCCAGCATCGAGAGCTGCTGGGCCAGGTAGGCGGCGTTGGTGTCTATTATCTCTCCCAGGAGAAGCTCAGTACCGACAGAGACGATCTCACTCTTCATAATGCACCACTCATTGCTCTTTGGAGTCCGTTAGGCTAACCCCAGTGCACGCTCTACCGCCTGCATCTCTGGCGCACAGGTGACCGGCTCGAACGCTGAGCGGATAGCAGTGTCCGGGTCCTTCAAGCCGTTACCCGTTATGACGCATACGACCTTTTTGTCCCTCAGGTCCAGTCCCTGCCGTGCTGCCTTGAGCACGCCGGCCAGGGATGCGGCCGAGGCAGGCTCTCCGAAGACCCCCTCCTTGCGAGCCATCAAGGCGTAGGCATGGAGGATCTCGTCATCGGTGACGAAGTCTATCCGGCCGCAGGACTCATCACGGGCCGCTTCCGCGGCCTTCCAGCTTGCCGGGTTTCCAATACGAATCGCGGAGGCAACTGTCTGGGGCCTGGCGATAGTTTCGCCCCGGACGATCGCCGCGGCTCCTTCCGCCTCGTACCCCATCATGCAGGGCACCCGGCTACTCTTGCCCGCCGCCCGATATTCCGTAAAGCCCTTCCAGTAAGCGGTGATGTTGCCGGCGTTGCCAACCGGGATAAAAAGATAGTCCGGCGCTTCCCCGAGAGCATCCACGATCTCGAAGGCCGCAGTCTTCTGGCCCTCCAGCCGGAAAGGATTGAGTGAATTCACCAGGGTGATGGGATGCTCCTTCGTAAGAATACGTACAAGCTGCAAAGCCTGATCGAAATTGCCGTCGATGGCGAGTACCTTGGCGCCATAGATTAGTACCTGGGCGAGCTTGCCCTGGGCAATTGCCCCGTGAGGGATAAGCACGGCGCACATGAGACCGCAGCGAGCGGCGTAGGCGGCGGCTGAGGCACTGGTGTTGCCGGTCGAGGCGCACATCACGGCCTTTTGGTCATCTTCGAGGGCTTTGGCCACTGCCATGACCATGCCGCGGTCCTTGAAGGACCCGGTAGGGTTGCAGCCCTCCAGCTTCAGGTAGAGCTCACCACAAGGAATCTCCGCCTCGATCTTCGAGGCACGGACCAGGGGCGTGTCGCCCTCTCCCAGGGAAATAGCAGGCGTCTTCGCCGTTATCGGCAAATAGGACCGATACCGATCGAGAAGGGATGGCTTCACGCGCGCTCCTCCGAAGCAGCCAGCGATGCTCCGCGCATCCGGGCAAGTCGCTCCTTCAAGCCCCTGAACTGGCCTTCCATGTCTGTAATCTGCCGTCTCTTGTCCTGCTCCAGCATCTCGCCGATGCTCGATAGCAGGTCGTCCAGGCGGTTCTGAGCGTCCTGGCTCCTCTGTTGTAGACGAAGTACCTGGTCCAGCATGCCCTTGCTCTTTGACTCCACGTCTCGCACGTACTGGGTCTGCTTTTCCAACGCATCGGAGAGCTTCTCGATGAGCTGGAGCGCCTGTACTGTTTGTCGCTCCACCCTGTCCACACTAACCTTCTGAACGTCCAGCCGATCGGGCAGGTCCCGCCTGGCTTGGAACTCCGTGCTGAGCGACTCTATGCGCTGTTCTATCTGCTTGGCTTGAAAGTCGATCACTTCAAGCTTGCTCTTGATGACCTCGTCCTGCTGACGCAAGGGCTCCAGCGCCAACGATAGCTGGTCCACGCGCTCCTGGACCCGGCGCCCCTGTTCCTGGGCGAAAGACACCATCTGGGAGAGCGGCTCCACCCCACTCCGCAGGTCCTCTTGCTGTCCCCTTAGCCAGTCCTGTTGCTCTTGTTGACGCTTGAGGGCCGTATCCAGGGAACGGCACCGGTCTGCGATGCTCGCGGCAGAGGCATTTAGCTCTTCAATGCTACGCGTAAGCCCGCGGATGGCGTCTCTGGTAGACTCCTCCTCAGCCTTCTTAGTCCGTTCGATGCGGTCAAGAGCACGGGAGACGTCATTCTGCGATTCCTGGACGTGACCTGTCTTCTCCTTGATCTGCCTGAGGTCCTCCTCCAGGGCGGGCAGCTTGCCCGACTGGGACTTCAGCCCCTCCGTCACCTCTTCCGTGCACTGAAGACGGAAACCGTGGTCCTGCAGCATGCTGTGCATCTGCTCTACAGACTGCTGGAGCCGGTGAAGCCGGTCCTTTGCATCCCGCTGCTCTACCTCCAGCCAGTTGACTGTCGCAGCCAGGGTCCCCGGATTTTCGCTGTCCATTTGGCTCTCCTTAACCACCTTACCCTTCTGCCCGAAGGAAGCCCCCGATCTCCCGGATCACGGGCAAAGCCCGCAGCTTGGCCAGGGCATCTTGCATGTCCTCTTCCCTGGCCTGGTGAGTCATAATGACTATCTCGGCAAGCTGGGCTTCCGGATTTGCCTCCTTCTGAATAACAGAGGCAATGCTTATCTGATTCTCTCCCAGGATACTGGCGATCTGGGCCAGCACCCCGGGATTATCGGAAACATTCATTCGCAGGTAATAACGGGTACGTACCTGGGACATGGGACTTATAGACTTGCCATCATCTTCCCGGAGCCGGAAACGGCCGGTAAGTCCGGCTGTAATGTTCTTGGCCAGAAGGATAAGGTCCGCCACGATAGCGCTGCTCGTTGGGAGGGAGCCAGCGCCCGGCCCATAGAACACGACAGTTCCGACCAGGTCTCCGTCAACACGGACCGCATTGTAGACCCCACCGATCTGGGCCATGAGGAGCTGCTGCGGTACCAGTGTTGGGTGCACTCTGGCCTCGACCATGCCGTCTTCCTCCCGGGCAATGGCGAGCAGCTTTATGGCACAGCCAAGCTCTTTCGCATAGCGGAAGTCACGCGAAGTCAGGCGGGTTATCCCCTCCACATAGACGTCACCTGGCCTGACCGGCAGATGAAAGGCCAGGGTTGCCAGAATGGCAAGCTTATAAGAGGCGTCTATACCCTCAACGTCATTGGTCGGGTCCGCTTCGGCATATCCCAGGGACTGAGCTTCCGCCAGCGCCGCTGAGAATTCCGCTCCCTGGTCCGCCATGCGGGTCAGGATATAGTTGGTTGTGCCGTTGATAATGGCCTGAATGGAAGTTATCTTGTTAGCGGCCAGGTCCTGCTGGAAGGGGCCTATCAAAGGTATCCCGCCGCCGACACTGGCTTCGTAAAGTACGTCCACGCCCTGCCGGTTCGCCTGGGTCAAGAGCTCCGGCCCGAATTTGGCCATGACCTCCTTGTTGGCGGTAATGACATGCTTCCCTTTGCGTATTGCCTCCTGGATATAGCCGTGTGCGGGGGTTTCGCCTCCCATTACCTCTATTACTATGTCGATCGATGGATCGTCCAGGATGTCACGGCTATCCCTGGTCAAGAGTTCTGCCGGCAGCTGCACGGCTCGCGGCTTGTCCAGGTCCCGCAACAGCACTTTCGCAAGCTCAACGGGATAGTCTATGTGGGCCTGGATACGATCAGCCTTTTCTGTAAGCAGGCGAGCAACTCCACTCCCAACAACTCCAAGGCCCATCAGGCCTACTCTTATTCGTTCTCTCTCCATGTTCAATCCTCTAAAGGTCGGCCTGAAAGAAGACCGCTATGTCCTTGGGGAAATAGTGGTCGTTGTAGCCGCAGTAACGCAGCCCGGCCTTCTGTACAAAACGGATGGCCGGGTAGTTGCGGGCCTGTACGGGCACTACAAGAGCCCTCAGATTCCGGGACTTGGCCCAACGGCGTCCCTCTGTGAGAAGGGAGGTTCCTCTCCCACGCCGCCGGAAAGGGCCGGCGATCGTCAAATGATCGACCCAGCCAAGCGCCTGCACAGCCTCACTCCGTAGATAGAGGTAGCCGCGCACCTGCTGGTCTTCCTCTGCCACTATAAAGTACTCGTCTTCGCGCCGGTGACGGAAGGCGTTTTCCACTCCCCACGGGGGAGCCAGCTTCACCAGGCGGGGAAGATGCACGGCACGGAACTGGACTGTCACGTCCGTACCGATCTTCTGCTCCATCTGCCATACATGGTCCGTGACGAACGAGGGGTCCAGGGAAAGGCATGCCGCTTCATCTCCGGGAGATACGGGTCTTATCTGCAGCAATCCCTAGCTCACCAATTTGGAATATATATAATCCAGGATTACCTTGGCGGTCGCGGCGGCGGGCACGGCAAGGACCATCCCCATAATACCACCCAGGACCCCTCCAGCCAGCACAGCGAAGATAACGATTACCGGATGCAGCGCCACGACCCGCCCGATGACATTCGGAATTACCAGGTAATCCTCCATGTGCCTGAGCACGATGTATCCGATTACGACGGAAAGGGCAAAACCCCAGGTTGGCCAGCCGAAGTCGTTCGGCTGGAATAGAGCGACGCTGGTAGCGATCGCGCCGGCGGTTATCGGCCCAATAAACGGGATGAGTTCCAGGACTCCGGTAGCCAGGCTCAGGATCAAGGCAAACCTGACCTTCAGAATCAGGCCGAGGAAGATCCATGTCAGGGCGGTCATAAAGGCGATCAGGAAGAACTGGCCCCGAATGTAGGCGCCCAGGACCCGGTTAATCCGGCTCAGCAGTGCCATGGCCTCAGCCCGGTGTTCCATGGGGATAAGTTTGAAGAAGCCCGTCTTGATTCTGGGGGCATCCGCTACGAGGTAGAAAGTAATCACCAGGAAGAGTATGATCTCTCCCATGAAGGTGGCGGTCTCCCGGACCACGTGCAAGGCCCCAAACGGAGACGCCCCAATAGTGCGAAGAATCGATGCAGAGATGTTTTGCGGGTCCAGGGATATGCCGAGAAAATCAATAGTCTCCGCCCCCAGGAGTTCTCCTTGAAGTGAGGCGATAATCAGCGGGATGCTCTCCCTGAAATCCCCAGCCTCTTTGATAAAGAACGGGACAAGAATGTAGAGCGTGAGCGCGGCGATTGTTCCGAAGACCAGGTATAGCCCTGCTAGAACGGCTGTCCGGGGCAAGCGTGTTCTGCGAGACAGCCAGTTCACGATTGGCGTAAGCAAATAGGCAACTACGCCACCCCAAATGAATGGAGGCAGTATTGAGCGGACGACGATGAGAAGAAATACAATAATCGCGACGATAATCGCCGCGATGATGACTTTTGTACGGTACGCCAAGCGCGCGTCCTCTTGCATCACATCCAACTCTTTCTCCTCTTTGAGGATTCTAATGCAAGGTACTGGGAAAAGCAACTCTGCTTGATTGCACCCTGCGCCGCGTCTAAAATTAGGGAGAGGCTTCCCGAGAATATGCCTACTAACTTACCTCCGCAATACTTTGAGGCCGAGAAGGTGTACCGCCAGGCCAAGACCTTGCCTGAGAAGATCGAGGCCCTGGAGCGGATGCTGGCCATTATGCCCAAACACAAGGGCACGGACAAGCTGCATGGCGAGCTGAGGTCCAAGATTGCCAAGCTCACCGAGGAAATAGAGCGAGGCTCCCGCTCCGGACGGCGCGGCGGCCTGTATCATGTAAAGAAGGAAGGCGCGGGACAAGCGGCCATGGTGGGCATACCCAATAGCGGGAAATCCCAGATAGTGGCCAGCTTGACCGAGGCTACACCCAAGGTGGCCGGCTATCCGTTCACCACCCAGGCCCCTTTGTCTGGAATGATGCCCTACCAGAACCTGCTGGTGCAACTGGTGGACATGCCCGCACTTACCGATCACGATGCACTTCCCTGGCTGCATGGGGTGCTGCGCAACGCCGACCTGCTATTGCTGGTTGTGGACCTTGGACAGGACCCTCTTGATCAGATGCAGGTTATCACGAACGAGCTTGAGAATATCGGGGTGAGGCTTGGCTCGAAGACAGACGGCCAGGAAACGGATGACTCCAACCCCCCAAGGCGCGCTCTGATTATCGGCAACAAGAATGACCTGGACCCTGATGGCCACAATTGCCTCCGCCTTGAGAGAGAATACGGCGAGCGCTTCTCAATCGCCTGCGTTTCCGCCCTTTACGGGACCGGACTGGAAGTGCTCCGGGAGAAGGTATTCCAGGCCTTGGGGATTGTCCGCGTCTATCTGAAACCTCCGGGACACGGCCCGGACATGACCGACCCCCTGATTCTCAAGAGGGGCTGTACCATAGATGAGGTGGCGGAGTCGGTCCACAAGGACATACGCCGGGGCTTGAAGTACGCTCAGGTATGGGGTTCCGGAAAGTTCGCCGGGCAGCGAGTACACCGGAGCTACGTCCCGGAGGACGGAGATATCGTGGAGCTGCACGTCTGATGAATACGAACCCCCGGCTGCGTCCTCTGGACGCAACATGGATCGATCATAACGGCCAGCCGGGCATCCTGCTGCGGGATAGACTGGGTATCAGCACCTCGGCGGCGGTAGTGCCGCGGGCGCTGGTCCCGATCCTGCCTCTCTGTGATGGCAGCAGGAGCCTGCAGGCTATCCGGTCCGTGTTCGAGCTGAGAACGGGGATACCTATTTCGCTGTCCGCAGTACAGCAACTGGCAGAACAGCTTGATGAGGCGCTGCTTCTCGATAGCCCGCGGTTCAGGGAGGCTTATCAGGCGTGCCTGGAGGAATATCGCGCGGCGCCATTCCGGCCCGCGACGCTCGCCGGCCACGTCTACCCCGCTGATCCGGATGACCTAGAGCAGGCGCTCGGCCAGTATGGCGAAGAACTTGGTGACGCGACCGGACCTGCTGCGGGTATCAGGGGCATAGTCTGCCCGCATATAGATTACGCCCGTGGCGGTCCGATGTATGCTGCGGTCTGGAGGCAGGCGGCCCGGGCCGCCCGCAACGCTGACTTGGTGCTGGTCTTCGGTACCGACCATGCCGGTGATGGGCCGGGCCTGAACCTCACGGGCCAGAGCTATGCAACTCCCTGGGGTATCCTTCCCACGGAAAAGACGGTCGTAGAGGACATGGCGGCCGTATTGGGGAATGAGGACGCGTTCTCGCACGAGCTTCATCACCGTAACGAGCACTCGATAGAAATGGCCATGGTATGGCTGCACTACACACGCCGGCGCCGGGCCTGTCCCGTAGTGCCAATACTATGCGGTAGCGTGCAACCGGGAGACTCCGGTCAGCCAGGTGCCTTCCGAGGGGCCATAGACGCTCTCCGCATGGCCACCAAAGGGCGGCGCGTGCTGGCGGTGGCCGCCGCTGACCTGGCTCATGTCGGGCCGGTGTTTGGTGATCCCAGCCCCTTCGGACCGCAGGAGCAATCCGGCGTGGCCTCCGAAGACGAGAAGCTGCTCTCCGTCCTGTGCGCCGGAGATGCTGAGGCCTTCCTGGGCACAGTAATGGCTGATGGGGACCGGCGAAGGGTCTGTGGCACACCCCCGGTCTATGCCCTGCTCCACTACCTGAACGGCTGCCGGGGAGAGATTACCGGCTACACTCAGTGTCCCGCCGATGCCTCCGGCGGTTCTTTCGTATCCATCGCCGGCGCTATCCTGCGATAGCCTGGCTGACCCTCACGCTCCGCTGCTGCACCCGGCGGTCACCTGGAAGGGGGGCGACTTGAGCTGAGACGGGCCAGGGCCGCCTGACCCCAGCACTTTCATGGTGGACCGGTCATACATCCCGATTTCCAAATAGTACTGGCCGGGCGCTGCCTTAGGGGGCACTCCAATCCATCGTTCATCGGCGACCAGGGTGCCTGCCTGCCAGCGTGTGGTGGGGTAGCCCCCACCCGCCGGCTGAGAATCGGCCTGCGCAACCGTCTTCCCCTGGCCGTCTACCAGGTGTACAAAGACGGTGTAGTCCGTGGATAGGCCTTGCAGCGCTCGCCAGTAGATGGTGAAATGAGCATCCTTCCCTGCACACACAGGACCTGCCGGCAGTTGGTAGCCCGCCAGCTCTACGGCATCGCCCAGCATCAGACCAGGCGCGGAGCCCGGTGGGAGGCTGTCGACAATGGGAGGCCGGGTGAGGTATCCCAGCACGTTCATATATCCATGAAAGCTCTTGAAGTCGGTCCTGATGGCGTGCTTATCCAGCCACCCCTGCACCTGCTTTTGCGGGTCAGTGAAGTAGTCTTGCCAGAGCACTAACCAGATCCGGTCATGCCGGCGGGCCAGGTCCTCCAATGTGGGAAGCTCCTCGTCCCAGTTGGCAGGCGTGCTCCCAGGCAGGCCCACTTCGTTGGCTCCCCCCCGATAATAGTAGTCCAGACCGGGCCGGATGTAGAAAGCGTTCATCACGATCGCATCATCGCTTCGTGAATGCTCGCTGAGAAAGCTGGCCAGCCCACGAACGTCGTCTCTCCAGTAGGCCTGATTGTAGTAGTAGTTATTCAAGGACAGGAACGACGTTGCCAGCACAGCCAGAACGGCCAGCGCACCGAGCCCCCGCTTCACCCGCTGCCCGGAGCCAAGCAGATAGTTCGTGCCCTGGCTGAGCAGGAGGTAATAGGCCGGCGCAGCAAACATGAGGTACCGGGGAGCGACATCACGTTTATCCCACGAAAGCACTACTATGGCGGCTACGGATAATAGTAGCGAAACCGGCAAGAATGCCCATTGGAGGGCCAGTCGCTGGCGTCGACGCTTGATGACACCGGCCACGAGACCGAGCCCGGCGATGACCGCCAGCGTCAGGGCCATCACCAGAACGCGTTCCTGGTCTCCGGGAACGCCCACCAGTCCGGAGGCCGATTCAGTCTGGCCGGCCGAGTAGCCGAGTCCGAAGCTCACGATGGTCTGGTAGATGAAGGTTAGCGGACTTACAGAGGACCCGGGGGTCAGGTACTCCTGGTACTTATTCAGAAGTACTCCAGCCCAGGGCAAATAGATCAATCCCAAGGCTACCTGTGCCATCATCCAGCCGGCCAATACTCGGCCCGGGGATGCCTCCGACAACGATCGCCCCGCTGATGGCGCGATCTCCGGCGAAGGCCCCTTCTTCCCGGATTGGAGGCCTACCAGGCGCCGGTGGTCCTGGTGGCTGGACCTCCAGGCCCAGAGCAGGACGAAGAAATTCAAGCATCCGATGGCCAGCCAGGTATAGTAATGCGTGTAAGCGGCCGCCGCAGCGGCGGCGACATAGCAGGCCAGCCAGGTCCGGGTCCGCTCTCCCCGCAGCCACTTGAGGGCGGCGAGCGTGAACAGCACCGTTAGGAACAGGCCCAGTGAATACGGGCGGCTCTCCTGGGAGTAGTAGACCAGGAACGGCGCCACAGCGGCGACCAACAGTGAAAGGACTGCACCTCTCCTGCCGAGGAGCAGGCGTCCCAGCTGGAAGAGTGCGACGGCAGTCAGGACTCCGAAGATGACCGACAGAAACCGGACAGGGAACTCCTTGTCGCCCACCAGCAGCATCCAATAATGTAAGAGCCCGTAATAGAGAGGCGGGTGGATGTCGGCCACGGAGAGGCCGATGATGGCTACCGGGTCGTACCTGGCGATATCGATGCTGGCTCCTTCATCGTGCCAGATGCTCTGGATATCGAGCCGAAATACCCTCAGGCCGAATCCTGCTGCAAGCAGCAGAAGGATGGTTATTCTTTCGAGACGCCTGGGTAGTGTCATAACCCTGCTACTGCTGGAATCCGTAGCTGTGCCAACGCTCTCTGACTTTCTCAACCAGCTCCGGCTCGGCCGTGCACAAGGGTGGGTGGCGAAGTCCTCCCCACTCCTCACGCGGCTCCCAGTCCATGGGCCAGGTGGCGTCAATCAAGACGGCATCCCAGGAGCCTATTCCGGTCCGGCGCTTGATCTCCGGGTCCATGCTCGGGTCCAGGAGGCCCCCATGGATACCCGGGAAGACGACCAGGTCCCGGCTGGCCTGTGTCCGGTTGGCCACAGCCGCCATTACCTTGGCGGCGTTGGTGATGTCAACGTCCGAGTCGGTGACGATCACATACTTTCCGGTGTAGTTCATGCCCAGCGACCATACCGCGGCCGCTACCTGACGCGCATGGCCGTAGAAGCGCGTATCCAGCGCAATATAGATGACGGCGGGCTGCGCTGGCTCGATGTACACTGCGGTAATGCCCTCGATCCCTGCGGCCTCCAGCCGGTTCCACACCTGGGCGCTGGAGATAAGCGTAGTGTGCGGGATAGGCTCATGGATATACATGCCCGGGATCTGGCTCTGAAGAATCGGGTCTTTGCGATGGGTGATGCACTTCACCTTGAAGACCGGCCTGGGCTCAGACCAGACCGACGTGTAATAGCCAGGATACTCACCGAAAGGCCCCTCCTGCCGGAAGGTGGAGGGATCGAGGGACATTTCCCCTTCCAGCACGATCTCCGAGGAGGCCGGGACCAGCAGGTCGACGGTCTCGCAAGGCACCAGCTCGACCGGCTCCTGGGCGAAGGCGCCCATCAGATCGTACTCGCAGACGCCGACCGGCAGATGAGCGTAGTAGGTCAGCGGAGCCAGTGCCCCCGCCGCGATTGTTACGGCCATTGGCATGGGCTTGCCCATGGCGCGGTACTTGCGCCCATGAATGCCCCAGTGCTGGGTGGGCACCCAGAGGAAGCCCATGGAGGTCTTATCATGGACCATGCCCCGGTAGATCGCAACGTTCATCCAATCGGACTCGGGGTCCCTGGTAACGACACCTCCGTACGTCTGTAGGTAGCGACCCCCGTCTTGCGCATGAAGCTTGGGAGCCGGGAACTCCAGCAGGTCGATGTCGCCGTCTCGGTGGATGACCTCCTTGCAAGGCCCGGACTTGACGACTCGCGGCTTGATGAGGTTCTTCTCTCGCTGCTTGCAGGTCCGGACTATGTCCAGGGGCGGTGTATCCGGAGGTAATCCCAATGCGATAGCGACGCGCCGCGGTGACTCAGTGGTGTTGATGAGAAGCTTGCGGCCGTGAGTCCGTTGATAGTCCTTGATGTTCTCGAAGAGGAGCGCGCCAAGGTGCTTCCGGATGGCCTCCTCGGCGACCGCGCCTATCTCCTGGTCCCAATCGACCTGGCCTGGTACCCGCTGCAATTCTCCGGCGGCCTCCAGGGCATCCAGATACTGCCTCATATCCAGATATGGCATAGTCTCCTCCGCATGGGGTTATCGACCCCGCCGTCTCTTGTCAGGAGCGCCTTCTGATAATAGCGGACACCTTCCAGGTGCGCAAGCGTCCAGCGCTTTGCCTCCTGCGGCTTATCCCTGGCAGAGCTTTGTTTCTTGACAGTTTTTAGCGCGGAGTGCTAAACTCCGCACGTCACCCCCGCTACCTACCCCAAGAAAGGAGATATGCCATGGCAGAAAGGGAACAACAAAGAACCAGAGAGGCGGAAGCACAGCAGGCGCCCTTCTACGAGTTTGTCTACTCGATGTGGAATGAGCGAGGCGAGCAGGCCAGGACTGGCCAGGTAGTCTACAGGGGCAAGGACCTGCCCTGGGAGCAAGGCCGCCAGGCGCGGCTCAAGTGGTATTTCCATCCTATGCGCAAAGAGGCCGCGGTCAGCAACTGGCTCTTCTTTGTACAGGACATCAAGACCCACTCCGGCCGGCATCGCCACCAGGGTGGCCTGGCCCTCTACGTAGTGGAAGGCGTAGGCTGGACCACCGTAAACGGTGTCCGCCATGACTGGGAAGAGGGAGACCTGATTCTCCTCCCAACTATGCCTCACGGGGTAGAGCACCAGCACTTCAATGCCAAACCCGGCACGCCGTGCAAGTGGCTGGCCATCATCTACGATCCTTTCGCAGAGGTTATGTCCAGCGAGCTGGACCAGAAAGAAGTATCACCGGACTGGACACACGCATAGACCGGACGTAAGTAACGTAAGGAGAGTCTATGGAACGGGAATTTACCAGATCTCGGGAAACGGAAGCCAAGTTGCCGGACTTCTACGAATCCACGATGAAGTTCTATGCCGAACGGCGCAATATGTACGCCACCGGCAAGGTGGTTATCAAAGGCAGCGAACGTCCTTGGGAGAAGACCCGGCAGGCCATCCTCAAGCACTTCTTCCATCATGATATGGGGGACTCTGCTTGCCGCGACTGGCTCTTCTTCCAGCAAGACATCCGCAGCAAGTCTGGCAAGCACCGGCATCAGGGTGGACTGTGCATCTACGTTGTAGAGGGTAAGGGCTGGACCACCGTAGACGAAGTCCGCCATGACTGGGAAGAGGGAGACCTGATACTCCTTCCCATCAAGCCAGAGGGCGTAGTGCACCAACATTTCAATGCGGAGCCAGGCAAATCCTGCATATGGCTGGCAATGATCTATCTTCCATGGGTCAATGCCTTCGGTAACGAGCTGGAGCAGAAGGAAGCGGCCCCGGACTGGGAAAAACTACAACAACATGCCTGAGGAGCAGGCATTACAAATTGCACAAGCATCTAATAACAGAGGAGGGAACTAAATGGCAGACAAGCTAGAGCTACTTTTTCAGAGGCGGGACAAGGAGCGGGCCCAGAAGGCCGGAAGCGTTGCCGTAGTCAAGGGGAAGCAGCTGGAGTGGGAGACCAACCGCCAGGGCAAAATGCGCTGGTACCTGCACCCCGACATCACCACCACCGCCATACGGTCCCTGCTCGTCTTCATTCAGGAGATCCCCGCCGGGAGCCGCAGCGGCAAGGAGAGGCACCAGGGTGGCCGCGTCCATTACATCCTGGAGGGCAAGGGCTATACAATAATCGATGGCAAGAAGCACGAGTGGGAAGCCGGAGATGCTATGGTACTGCCGGTCAAGCCGGACGGAGTCGAGTTCCAGCACTTCAATGCTGACCCCGGCAACCCGGCCCGCTTCATCGCCGCTGAGCCGAACCTCTACGACGCCCTGGGCGTAGACATGGGCAGCGGCTTCGAGCAGCTCGAGGATTGCCCCGAGTACAAGAAGTAAAAGCCCTTATAGCCAAATAAGGCGCATTTCCCCAACAGCCAAATAAGGCAGGTTTCCCCAGCAGGGGCGTGTTTTACTGCGTCCCTGCTGGGAGTACTCTGCCCTTCGCCTCGGCCAAGAGCGTGATCCGGATATCCGAAGCTCTCAGGAGTGGCCGTGCACGCCAGCCCGGCCGCCCCGAGAAATGCCCAGCTATTCAAGTTACTTCTTCGCCCGCCGCAATGGGGAGCTTGCTGGCGCAAGCATTCCCTCGCCCACCGTAGTGGGACACTGCTACTGTCCCCTCGCCGATCGCAGTGGAATAGCACTCACTGTCCCCTGGTCCATCGCAATGGAGCAGCACCTACTATCCCCTCTCCAACCGCAGTAGGACACTACTTATATTTATTCCCTCGCCCACCGCAGTGGGAGAGGGCCAGGGTGAGGGAACCCCATCCCGCCTCCGCCTCCCAGCCGGGAATCAGAAGATCGTAACCCCTCCCGGACGGCGCGGTTGCACTGGAGCTATGCCTGGCAGTATAATTCAACTGAGCAAGCGCCCGTAGCGCAATCGGATAGCGCGTTGGCCTCCGGAGCCAAAGGTTGCGAGTTCGAATCTCGCCGGGCGTACCATTTTCTTGTCAGCCAGGGTGCCCTTGTCATATTGGCGGGGCACCCTATAGAAGCCACCACTTTCGTGGGCGATTAGCTCAGTTGGCTAGAGCATCTGCTTTACACGCAGAGGGTCACAGGTTCAAGTCCTGTATCGCCCACCATAAACCTCTCTCCAAGTGTAGATTCTCTACTAATTGTATTGTACGCCACGTTTTGTATTGTACACTACGTTCTCCCGGTTGCTATTCAGTCCCGGACCTGCTACACTTCCCGGTACCCCTGGTGGAAGTGGAGGATATAACGAGAATATAAACAGCGTATCGCGCTGTGCTCGTTTGTTGTGTTTTGGGCGCCAGGACAGGCGCCGGCTAGCATGATTGCCTGCACAACAGCCGTATGTTCTCTGGCATAGATTCGTTGCCTGGTTAAAGTGGTCCTTTTGGGCTTCATATAGATAACAGATCAGAGACCACACGCAGCTCAATCAATAAGACCCTGCTGCCCGCCCGTCGCCGACCCAGACGAGCGATGTGGCGCTGATCAGCCCGGAGGGACCATGAAAAGATCCATCTTCCGTTTACTGCTGCCGCTCACGCTACTGTTGATCGTAACGGGGCTATCCACAGGCGCAGCGCCTATCGAGCGCTCGGTATCTGCAGTGACTAATGTATGCGGTGCCATTAGCACCAACACTACGTGGTCGCTGATCAACAGCCCCTACGATGTTTGTACCGGTGGCGTCACGGTCGGGCCGACCGCCACGCTGACGATCGAACCTGGCGTCACCGTGCAGTTCGAGAACGCTGCTGGCAACAAGCTCAACGTGAGCGGCTCCCTGAGCGCCGTCGGCACGGTGACACAGCCGATCACGTTTACTGGCGTTGTCGCTACGCCGGGATCGTGGGGCGGAATCTCGGCGACCAACACGGTCACAAGTCCGGCGCTGGTCGACTTAAGCTATGTGACGTTGGAATACGGCGGCGTCAACCTCTCTTTCGGGGCGCAGCTCTATGTTGACCAGGCCGTGGTGACGATGACGAACAGTCTCATCCGCAATGGCGTCAGCCACGGCGTGTATGTCGCCTATAATAACCCGCAGGTGAACATTCTCGACACGAGTTTCACCGGCAACGCTCGCAACGCCGTTCAACTCAATCAACCCAAAAGCGACATCTTGATGAGTGGCTTGAGCGCCAGTGGCAATGGCGTAAACGGTGTATTCATCGCCGGCGCTACTACCATGAATGGTAACCGCCGGTGGGCGTCCACGGGCATTCCCTATGTGATCGATGCCCCGGTCATCTTGGTCGCCGGCGATGTGTTGTCGATTGATCCGGGCAACGAGCTGCAATTTACCGGCAACGGTAAGCTGGACATCCTCGGGGAATTCAAAGCGATAGGCCTGCCGACTGCGCCCATCACCCTGACCGGACAAATCAAAACGCCGGGGTCATGGGCAGGCCTGGACGTGCATGGCGCCGTGGTGGATCAAGCGATTGCGCAACTGGACTACGTTACCGTCGAGTACGGCGGCAGTAGCACCGAGGGCGCAAATATCGGCGTAAGGTCCGGCGGCCAGCTGGTGGCGCGCCATAGCGTCATCCGTTACAGCTCTAGAGATGGAGTGCGTAACGATAGCACTACTTCCAGCGTTTCCTTACTGAATAGCCACGTCTACGGCAACACGCTCTACGGTGTTCGTAATGGGTTTGCCAACATGGCGATCCTGGCCACCAACAACTGGTGGGGCGATGCGAATGGACCGAAATCGGATACGGCCGCGTGCAGCACAGGCAATGGCGATAAAGTGACGAATGGCGTGCTCTTCCGTCCCGTGCTGACCGATACCCTGACGACGCGTGCCTTCCCGTTGAGTGATGCGCCCATTCTAACGCTGACGCCACGACGCTGGTTTGCGCCCGCCGACGGGACGACGAAAGTCTACTTCGATATTACTTTGCGAGACGCCAACGGCGCACCGATGCCGGGCCGCGTCGTCAGGCTTGGCTCTTCGCTGGGAACGGCCACTGACGGCGGGATCACCGATCTGGAGGGCAAGACATTGGCGTATCTGGTGTCGAGCAATGTGGGGGAGGCCAACGTCAAGGCGTCGCTCGATGCGCTGGCCTCCTGTGAGGGCGCCCTGTCGCCGGCAGCGAAAGTCACGTTCAACGCGCCTCTCAATATTACGGATCTCTTTCCAAATTCGCCTTCCTCCTACTTCGACGGCAATATCAACGTCACGCCCATGCCGGTGATTATGGGCATCACGGCGACGATTCAAGTCACACTGACCAATCCGTTGACGGTGCCAGTTACGGCCGATGTGTCGTTCGGATATGCGGAGGCGGGTATCGGTCTGGCCTTCGGCCCGATCAAGGAAATCGTCGGGCAAGTAATCCCAGCCAATAGTACCGTCAACCTCTCGGCTCCCTTCATCCCGCCCCTGTCGGGGCATTACTGTGTGCAGGTAAGTTACAGTATTACGGCGGTCGGACCGGCGGGCACGGTGCAGTCGCTGGCGGGTGGCAGACAACTGAAACAATTCAATCTCAACAGTAAGGCGGGGCCGATGGGTACGCCCAGCGACAAAGCCATTCTGGACAAAGCCGACAAGTCGTGGAATAGGGTCAGCAAGCTGACGCCGAAGCCTCTCAAGATCCAAAAAGCAATACTTGGGGGATGGTGGGATTGGGCCAAAGACTCGGCGAAGAAAATCTCTGAAGCCTTAGGTGGCGATCCACCGCGCCAGGATTATAACCAGGCGACTTTGCCGATCTGGCACACCTGGCCGCCGGTCCAATCCGGTCCCAATGTGTCAACATCGCGCGCCGACGCGCTTAACGCCGTCAGCGCCGCACTGGCCGATGTGAATGCCTACGGTACGGCGGCCACCGTCGCGCTCGATCGGTTCGGCGGGGCTTCCGAGGCCAAGAATATGGAATGGGCCGCACAGCAAGCGAACGCCCGGCTCTATTACCAGGAAAAGATGGGCGACGCCTTGTTGGCATATGCGTTCTATTTGGACACCTTTGTGCAGGTACTTCGCGACGAGGGCGAGACTGACGTTCTCGTGACCGTGGACGACATGATCAGTTACCAACAGCGTCTAGCCACCACCGGCTTCACCGCGCAGGAAATCGCCGACGCCAAACTGGTCGGCCTGACGGATGCGGACATCGAGGAGTTTCGCCAGGGCGTCATCGCCGCCAAGCCCAACGATATCGCCGGCAACCTTCTGGATATCTACACCGGCGAAGCCTCCGTCAGCCGCCAATTGGGCTCGGCGCTGCGCGCTCCGTCGAGCTACGACCCCGGCTTGAGCATCAGCGGCAGATCAGGCGGGGGGGTGCAGGCTTCGGTTGCGACCGGAAACACCCTCGTCCAGATCAACAACCTCGTGGAAACCCTGCAACTGGGCAATCCACTGACCGAGACCGCGCTGATCGATATCCGGACCCGCCGCATCGATTTGCCCGCCGATTGGACGGTCGGTGTTTCACCGGCACAGACTAGTCTTGCGCCCGGTCAACAAACTACGGTGACCGTCAGTATAAGTCCGGGCTCGCCCTTGCCACAAGGTAGCATCCCGCGCGTGGCGGTGGAAGGCTATGCCGGCAGCCAATTGTTGGGCGGGGTGGTCATCGATATTGTCGTGCCCAGGTATGTGGCATTCATGCCCTACATCATCTACCTGCCGGCGTTGTCGAAGTAGCGCATGTGACTGTATCTTTGAGCTCTACCAGTAAGGAAAGTAGGACGGCACCAGCCAACCGTGACGCATATGCGCACACTGGCGCGTAAAGAGGAGAGACTATGAAGACCGGCCGTATTCCAACGTTCCTTATGATATTGGGCATCCTCGTGATGTTGGGTATCCTCGCAGTCCTAGCCACCCCGGCCAGTCCCGCCCTGGCCAACGGCCCCGCCTGGTCGGCCCTGCGGGAGGGATTGGACGGCCGCGTCAATGCCCTGGCCTTTGATGCCAGCGGCAACCTCTACGCTGGAGGCAACTTCACCACCGCCGGTGGCTTCAGCGCCAACTATGTCGGCAAGTGGAATGGGACCTCATGGTCCTCCCTGGGCGACGGCATGAACCAGTACGGGTACGTCCGCGCCCTGGCCGTTGACAACAGCGGCAATCTCTACGCCGGGGGCAACTTCACCACCGCTGGGGGCGTCCCCGCCAGCAGAATCGCCAAATGGAACGGGACCACCTGGTCGGCGCTGGGAACGGGCCTGAACGGCGATGTCAACGCGCTGGCTGTTGACAACAGCGGCAATCTCTACGTCGGGGGCGCTTTCACCACCGCGGGGGGTGTCAGCGCCAGCAATATCGCCAAATGGGACGGGACCAATTGGTCGGCGTTGGGCAGCGGAATGGACACCTACGTTTTCGCTCTGACCTTCGACGCGAGCGGCAACCTCCACGCCGGGGGCGCTTTCACTACCGCCGGAGGGGTTACCGCCAGCAAGATCGCTAAATGGAACGGGACGGCCTGGTCGGCCCTGGCGGAGGGCTTGAATAGTGCCGTCAACGCCCTGGCCTTTGATGCCAGCGGTAACCTCTACGCCGGGGGCGAGTTCACTGCCGCCGGAAGCGTCAGCGCCAAGTACGTCGCCAGGTGGAATGGGACCTCATGGTCCTCCCTGGGCGACGGCATCAACGACAGCCACGTCGTTGCTCTAGCTGTTGACACCAGCGGCAACCTCTACGCTGGAGGCGTGTTCAGTGTCTTCCGGGGGATTCGCGCCAACGCCATCGTCAAGTGGAACGGGACCACCTGGTCGGCCCTGGGGAGCGGCGTGGACACCTATGTCTTCGCTCTGGCCTTTGATTCCGGCGGCGACCTCTATGCCGGGGGCACCTTCTTCACCGCTGGGGGAGTTAGCGCCAATTCTGTCGCCAGATGGAGCGGTCGCCCCGCTGTGTCGAACGATGGCCCCGCCTGGTCGTCCCCGGGCAGCGGTCCGAACAATAGCGTCTGGGCTCTGGCCGTTGACCGGAACGGCAATCTTTACAGCGGGGGCCTCTTCACCACTGCCGGAGGCGTCGGAGCCGGCAGAATCGCCCGGTGGAATGGGACTACCTGGTCGGCCCTGGGCAGCGGCCTGAACGACAGCGTCCAGGCTCTGGCCTTTGAAACCGGAGGCAACCTCTACGCCGGGGGCTGGTTCACCAACGCCGGTGCGGTCAGCGCCAACTATGTCGCTAGATGGAACGGATCCTCCTGGTCGGCCCTGGGCAGCGGCTTGAGCGGCGTCGTATACGCCCTGGCTGTTGACAACAGCGGCAATCTGTACGCCGGGGGCAGCTTCACCACCGCCGGGTCGGTCAGTGCCAACAACATCGCCCGATGGAACGGGACTTCCTGGTCGGCCCTCGGGGACGGTCTGAACGACGCCGTCTATAGCCTGGCCTTTGACGCCAGCGGCGCCCTCTACGCTGGAGGCGGCTTCAATACCGCCGGGGGTGTCAGCGCCAACTATGTCGCCAGATGGGACGGGACCGCGTGGTCGGCCCTGGGGGCGGGCATGAACGGCGTCGTCCAGGCTCTGACCTTTGATTCCAGTGGCAATCTCTACGCCGGGGGGGACTTCAATACCGCCGGGGGCGTCAGTGCCGTCAAGGTCGCACGATGGAACGGGACCACCTGGTCGGCCCTGGGCAGCGGCTTGAGCACTGGCCGCGTCCAGGCACTGGCTTTTGATGCCAGCGGCAATATGTACGCCGGGGGTAGCTTCACCAACTCGGGCGCGGTCAATGTCAAGTACGTTGCTAAATGGGACGGGACCTCCTGGTCGGCCCTGGGGGAAGGCCTGAACGGGTATGTCTTCGCTCTGGCCCTTGACCTCAGCGGCAACCTTTACGCCGGGGGAGGCTCCAACTTCGGGGGAGAGGGCAGAGGCTACCTCGCCAGGTGGAACGGGACATCCTGGTTGGTCCAGGGCAGCGGCGCCAGCACATACGTCCTCGCTCTGGCCTTTGACACCAGCGGCAACCTCTTTGCCGGAGGCGACTTCGCTTTCGCTGGGGACGTTACCGCCAACAAGATCGCCCGCTGGAACGGAACATCCTGGTCGCCCTTGGGCGGCGGCATAAGTGGGATTAACGACAGCGTCTTCGCTCTCGCCTTTGACGCCAGTGGCAACCTTTACGCTGGGGGCCGGTTCGCCACCGCTGGGGGCGTCAGTGTCAGCAATATCGCCAAATGGGACGGGACCTCCTGGTCGGCCCTGGGAGGCGGCATGGATGGCCCCGTCAACGCCCTGGCTTTCGACCAGGTCACGGGCAACCTCTACGCCGGGGGCGAGTTCGCCACCGCCGGAGGCGTCAGCGCCAACTACGTCGCCGGATGGAACGGGACCGCCTGGTCGGCCCTGGGGGAGGGCATGAACCTCTATGGGTATGTGCGCTCCCTGGCCGTTGACGCCGGCGGCAACCTCATAGCCGGGGGGATCTTCACCACCGCCGGGGGCGGCCCCGCAAACTACATCGCCTGGTGGAACGCGGTCTCCTGGTCCCCTTTGTTGGAGGGCACGAACAGGTATGTCAACGCCCTGGCCTTTGACGCCAGTGGCAACCTCTACGCCGGGGGCGACTTCACCGCCGCTGGAGGCGTCAGCGTCAACAGGATCGCCAAATTGGACGGTGTCTCCTGGTCCGCCCTGGGGGAGGGCCTGAACCGCGACGTTAACGCCCTGGCCTTTGATGCCAGCGGCAACCTTTACGCCGGGGGCGAGTTTACCACCGCCGGGAGCGTCAGCGCCGGCAGGATTGCCAAATGGAACGGGACCGCCTGGTCGGCCCTGTCGGAGGGCATGAACAACAGGGTCAAGGCCCTGGCTGTTAGTAACAGTGGGAACCCCTACGCCGGAGGAGCGTTCACCACTTCGGGCGGGATTCGTTCCAACTACGTCGCCAGGTGGATCAGCGACACCACGACGGCAATGATTACTTCATCATCCAACCCTCTCACGTATGGACAACCGGTCACGTTCACCGCTACCGTGACGTCCACGGCAGGCGCGCCCAATGGCAGTGTGACCTTCCAGGACGGGAACGCCACTCTGGGAATCGTGGCCGTCTCGGGCGGCGGGGCCGCCTACACCACTTCGACCCTCTCGGCCGGCTCCCACACTATTGTGGCGCAGTACAGCGGGGACACCAACTATAGAGGCAGCGCCTCGGCCGTGCTGACCCAGACGGTCAACCTGGCCCCCGGCCAACTCCCGAGTCCCTCCACGACGACCCTGGCGTCGTCCCGGAGCACGTCTACCTACGGAGAGGCCGTAACCCTCACGGCCACTGTGACATCCACGGCGGGCATCCCGACGGGTAGCGTGACCTTCCAGGACGGGGCCTCCACCCTGGGTACCGTGGCCCTCTCGGGCGGTGTGGCCGCCTACACTACTCCGAGCCTCTCCGCTGGCTCCCACAGCATCACCGCATCGTACGGAGGGTCCACCAGCTTCAACGCCAGCACCTCACCGGCGCTGGCCCAGACGGTGGTGATGACCTCCAACGGCTATCGGTTGTTCTTGCCTTTGTTATCACGGCTGTATGCGGAAGGCTGGTAGAGGCTCATTGCCGCTTCCCAGCCCTCCGGACTACGACATCTCCTATAGCCCTGACGATTAAGCCCTGTCCTTCGATCTACCAGTCGTCAGGCTCGCGGTTTGGGGCGAGGACCAGCCGGCCCCGGCCGGGCTGTTATGGGGCGGTTGACACGAGGCCGCTCCTATGATACTAAGCAGGTGAAGCCGATTCGAACGGGAGATAGGATATGAGCATGGACCTTCCAAAGCATGTCAGCATTTGTGAGCAGGGGTCTAGAGATGGTATTCAGACGCTGCCTGACTTCATTCCAACCGAGAAGAAGATAGAGCTCATCGATTCTCTTTCTGATACCGGACTCGGCCTCATAGAGGTGACTTCGTTTGTCAGCCCCAGGTCCATACCGCAGCTCCGAGACGCAGCAGAGGTCATGGCTGGGATCAAGAGGAGGCCCGGCACGCGATACATCGCGATTGTGCCCAATGAGATGGGAGCCCAGCGGGCGGCAGAGGCCAGGGTCGACGAAATGGGCTTCTTCCTGTCTGCCAGCGAATCACATAACCAGCACAACGTCCATATGTCGGTTGACGATTCTCTCAGGCAAATTGGCAGTGTTATTCGGGTAGCCCATCAAGCCGGCATTCCGGTCTTCGCCGGTATTGTCACGGCGTTCGGATGCCCCTACGAAGGGGAGGTTCCGATGGGGCGAGTGGCGCGGCCCTTGGAGGAAATGCTCCACCAGGGATGCCATAGAATCATGCTGGGGGATACGACAGGCATGGCGAACCCCCGACAGGTACAGGAGCTAATGTCTTATCTGATGGCGCGCTTTCCGGGGGTACCGATCGGGCTTCATTTTCATGACAACCGCGGCACGGCGCTGGCCAACATACTTGCGGCCCTGCAGGTCGGGATCACCCATTTTGACTCCTGCGTAGGAGGACTGGGTGGCAGCCCCACGCCCGGCGCAATGGGCAACGTTTGCAGCGAGGACCTGGTTCACGTGCTCCATGAAATGGGCATCGAGACGGGTGTTGACCTCGACAAGCTCATCGGTTGTGCCCGTCTGATCGGTGAACTGACGGGAAAAGACCTACCTAGCCACATCCTGAAAGCCGGCAAGCGCAGCGAGCTGGTTTGCGAGTAGTAGTCCGGGTCATCGACCCCAGTCAGGTAGTCATCGCAAACAACTGGGCGGTTTAACCGATCCATAGCCCTGGAGCGGGCACGATCGTACGGATTGGCAGGATCGTAAGCGCCCGTTGGCAGCGGCACTACCATTAACTGCGGGCGACCTGTATCTGGCTTTTACTTGACGCTCGCTCCGGTCGGTCTATAATAAGGCCATCCACCCCGGCAGACCGGACCCGGAGGATCGCCCTGGTCAATCGCTCGCTAGCCCATTCAGTTGGTGTGGTGGCGGCACTCACGGCTCTGTTGATCGCCGCGTTACTGCTTGGTCACAGTCATCTGACCCGAGCAGACAGCGCCAGTGACTGGCCCATGGTTCGCTACAACGCGACGGGCACCGGCTATAACCCCGTTGAGACCATCCTGAAGCCCCCCTTGCATCTTAAGTGGAGCTACCCTGCGGTTGGTGTGGTCTCGGGGTCGCCTGTAGTCAGCAATGGAAGCGTTTATCTGGTTGCCGGAGACGGGCGTATCTCTGTCCTGGATGCCTCGACTGGATCCATCAAGTCGAGCTATCTGGGCGGCATATTCCGGTCTGCTCCTGCCGTTGACAACGGAGTTGTATACGCCGGAGCCGATGACGGACGCATTTACGCCCTGGACGCAGCCACTTTAGCAACCAAATGGACCTATCAGACCGGTTCGGCCTTTAGATGGTCGCCGGTCGTTTCTGGTGGGCTGGTGTACGCGGCGTCCGGCAATAAGCTCTATGCCATCACCGCCATAACGGGTACCCTGAGCTGGAGCTACGACGTCGGCAGCCTGGCTCTCTCGGTCCCTGCCGTCTCCGATGGTTTAGTCTACGCTTCATTTTCCGACGGCACGGTTGCGCTCGATGCTACGACTGGCGCTCTCCAGTGGGAATCGACTACCTCCGGCCCCATCGGAGGGTATCTGGCGGTGGCCAACGGAATAATCTACATGTCGACCCAGACCTACGGCTACCACTGGGAGGCCGCGAGTATCGTCTCGATCAATGCCAAGAGCGGGGCCACCGGGTGGAAGTTTGAGAATTCTGGCTTTCAAACGGCGTATGCTTATTCGCCCCCGGCCGTAGCTAACGGCACAGTCTATTTCGGCAGTCAGGACCTGAGAGTGCGTGCTGTGGATGCAGTCACAGGCGCCCTCAAGTGGGTCTCAACCACGGGCGGCCCGGTGCTATCACCGCCGGTCGTAGCCAACGGCGTGGTTTACATTGGATCCAACGATGGCAAGCTGTATGGCATAGACGCCGGTACGGGCATAATCTTATGGCAATACGACACCGGGACGCTGATCACACCGTCCCCAGCGGTGGCCGGCGGTGTGTTGTATGCTGGTGCGGACAATGGGCGCGTCTATGCGTTCGAGAGCCAGACCACTAGCTCGCCGACGATCCCCAACCTGTCCGTGATGAAGGTGGCTGGCAGGGAACAGGCCTATCCCGGCGACGTGCTTCCTTATCTGGTGTTTCTCGATAACAGCGGGACTTCAGACATACCGGTAGTAGTGACGGATACACTTCCCTTCGGGGTGTCCTACATCACCAATACAGTATCGGGAGGCGCCGTATACAGTCCGACCATCAACAGCGTACTATGGTCCGGTAATGTCCCTCCAGGGAATTCCTCTCTGCCGTCGGCGGTGCTGCAATTCCGGGCCAGGGTCGATGACAGTGTTGCCTCCAGGGTCATATCCAACACAGTTTTCGTGAGCAACGGGGCTATCACCGTGACCGCGTCGGCTGGGACGCGGGTCTGGAGACAGAGGATGTTCTTGCCCACGCTGCTCAGGGAGAGCATCGGATGGTGACCAGGACTGGCGCCAGGACGCCATTTTCCGGCTCTCTGGCAGCGTGGAGCAACGCGGCATGAGACGTTGGCGCCGGCTTGTGTTCCCCGTCTGTTGCCTGATTGCTTTGGGCATGCTAATCGTGTTATCACCTGGCGCAAATACAGTTTCCGGCACTGGACGGGCCAGCGCGAGTGTGTTCCCGGGACCCGGGGTAGTCGTGCCGGGGCGTCCGGCTTCCAGCCAGGCGCGGTGGACCTGGTTGAATCCGCTTCCAACCAATGCCAACCTTCATCTTGTGTTCTTTGTGGATTCAACGACCGGCTGGATAGTGGGAGGAGGCGCTCTCTACAAGACTGAGGACGGCGGAACGACATGGAAGATCAAACCTACAGGCACCTCCTCAAGCCTTAGCTCGGTATTCTTCACCAGCGCTCTGCGGGGATGGGCAGTTGGCGCCAACGGCACCGCATTGAGGACTATCGACGGCGGGGAGACCTGGACCGCCTCATCAGGGATTGCCAACAACTTGAACGCCGTGTTCTTCATCGACGAGAATACGGGATGGACGGCTGGTTCGAACGGGCCTATCCTCAAGACTACGGATGGGGGCTCTACCTAGGTGTCCGAGCCCTCTGACCTGTCAGCCACGGTGAACTCGCTCTTCTTCCTGGATGCCAGTAGGGGGTGGGCCGTGGGGAGCGGGACTACAGTGCAACGCACGACTGATGGTGGAGCAAGCTGGGTTACCATGCCTGGGGTTAACTTTGGCTGGTCGCGCTCAGTGCAATTCGTCGATGCCAACACGGGCTGGATAGCGGATGGGGCAAGAATCTGGAAGACTGGCGATGGTGGCTCGACCTGGACAATCCAGTATTCTCCAAGTAGCAGCGGTGGTATCAACGCCATCTTCTTCAAGGATAGCCTGAATGGATGGGGTGTGGGCAACGACGGTTTAATTGTCACTACCGCCGATGGCGGGAACAACTGGACACCGAGGTATGCAGGCACTGGGGGTAACTATCTGCTGTCGGTATTCTTCGTCAGCCCGAGTATTGGATGGGCAGTAGGGTCCAACGGAGTGGTCGTGAGGAGCAGCGACGGGGGTGTAACATGGACCACGCTATCGCACGGAACCACTGCAAACCTGCGGGACGTGTTTTTCGTGGACTCTCAAACGGGTTGGGTCGCGGGTGGCAGCCTAGATAACTTGCCCAGGGGGTTGATACTGGGGACTACAGACGGAGGGAGTACCTGGACCGAGCAGTCCAGCAGCACGACCGGCGCGATCAATGCCATCAGGTTCATAGACCGGCAGACCGGATGGGCCGTAGGCGGTAGTGGCACCATACTCAAGACGACAAATGGGGGGGTATCCTGGAGCCAGCTACACTCTGGCACGACGGTCAAACTGAATTCGGTTTTCTTTCTGGATAGCTTTACGGGATGGGCAGTGGGGAATCTCGGTATTGTGTTGAAGACCACGGACGGGGGAGCCTCCTGGAATATCAGCCAGTCTTCCGGTACCACTGGTGACTTCCGCACGGTATTCTTCTTGAACAGCCAGACAGGATGGGCGGGAGGTGCGGGGCTGTTCAAGTCCGAAGACGGAGGAGCTACGTGGTCCTTGGTCCAGGCCCAGGACACTTACGAGGTATTCAAGGTGCAATTTGTAGATACCATTACGGGATTTGCCGATACGATCTCGGCCCTTCTCAAGACAACGAACGGAGGCGACACCTGGTCGAAGATAGGTCCCAGCGACTCACCCAACGCCGTCCATGTCCCCTTCTTCCTGGATGCTAAGACGGGCTGGGGCATCACCGTGAGTCAAGTCGTGAAGAGTACCGACGGAGGAACGACGTGGAATGCCGAAACTGCAAACCCGGTCCCAAATGGCGGGTTCTCCTCGCTATTCTTCCTGAATGCCGACACGGGTTGGGCTGTTGGCTCTAACGGTACGATCATGGGTTACTCGGTTCCCGGCAGCGCGGCGCCGACTCCAACTCCTACCGCCACACCATCGCCCTCGCCGACTCCTACGCCGTCACCCATTCCCACTCCCACACCTCATATCCCGTATCTATCAGTACAGACGGTTGCCTCCCGAGATAAGGTCTATACGGGCGAGACGCTGGCGTATCTGATAATGCTCGATAATATCGGGATGGCAGACATGCCGGTTGCTCTCACAGACACTATCCCGCTTGGCACGTCATACATTGCCGGCAGCCTGACAGGCGGCGGTACCTTCAGCCCCACAGCAAACGCGATTCTCTGGAGCGGCCCAGTCGCTCCAGCCGGGGCCTCCTTACCGTCGGAGGTCGTGTCCTTCAGGATCAAGGTAGCTGAGGATTTCCCGTCCAATCTGATCACCAATACGGTGCTGGTCAGCAGCAGCCAGACGGTCATCTCATCGATCGTGAAGACGGAGGTCTGGAGACGCACCTTCCTGCCGGTGATATCCAGAAGGTCAACGGGTTGGTGAGAACGGCCGGGCACAGCCCAAGTGCATGGCGCCTCGAACGACGTGCCTTGAAACGCCACGGTCGTCCGGCCAGCCGTCTGCTGTTTCTGACGGTTGCTGCCCTGATCGGCACCATCCTTATTGTATCGCTCGGGACCGTATTGCCGGCTCCTCATCCTGGGAAAGCCCTTGCCGATTCTCCCGCCGATTGGCCGATGATGGGATATGACCCGGCCTGGACGGGCTACAACTCCGGCGAGACCAGTCTGACGCCTTCCCTGCGGCTGGCCTGGGCCTATGAGACCCAGGGGGCTATCTCCGGCTCGCCCGCGGTCGCCGGCGGAATGCTTTACGTTGGCTCCCTGGATGGCAAGCTCTACGCCCTGGATGCCCGCACCGGCGAATTCCGTTGGAGCTTTGCCACTGGGGGGCAGATATGGAGTTCTCCAGCCATTGCCAACGGGATAGTGTACTTCGGCTCCTATGATCACATTGTCTACGCCCTGAATGCCACCACCGGCGCCCTCGTCTGGAGCTACCAGACGGGTGACATCGTTTTCGCATCGCCGGTTGTAGCGAATGGTATTGTCTATGTTAGCTCCGGTCCTTCGGCCCCAATGCTGTACGCTCTCGATGCTGAGACCGGCGCCGCGAGGTGGTTGAGAGGCGTTAGAAACGGTTGGTCTTCTGCCGCCTACGGGGATGGAGTAGTATACTTGGGTATCCTGAATACCAGCGAGGTCTATGCCATGGATGGCCAGACGGGGGCCGTGAAGTGGTCTGATAGCACCCAGCAAGGCTACGTGAGATCAGCTCCATCCCTTTCCGGTCCGCTGCTCTATGTGCCCCTCACCGGCATACTCGTGGCCAGAAATGCCCAGATGGGCAATCTACTATGGGGCTTTTCCGCTGATTCCGCTGTTGATTCCCCTTTGGCTACAGCCAATGGGCTGGTCTACATGAGCTCAAGAGCCGGTACCATCTTTGCCCTGGAAGCTCAGGCTGGGGGGTTGGTCTGGCAGCACCAGACTGGAGAGGCTTGGTCATCGTCACCAGTGGTTGCCAACGGAGTCGTATACGTCGGCACTGGCTGGAGCATCCACGCTCTTGACGCTCAGACCGGATCCCCACAATGGGCCTACAAGACCGGTGGCTACATAGGAGCCTCTCTGGCGATTGCCGGCGGGATGCTGTATGTAGGCTCTGAAGACCGTAAGGTCTACGCCTTCGAGACCTCTCCGACCCTGCCTACACCGAGTCCAACGCCTGTACCAACGGGAACTCCGACAGTCACACCAACAGCCATGCCCACGCCATCTATTCCCAACCTCTCTCTTATGCAGGTACCCACTGAAAAGGCGTATCCTGGTGAAGCAGTGGGGTACACGATTCTCCTGGACAACAGCAGCACTTCGCAGATCTCCGTTACTCTCACTGATACGATCCCAGCCAATACCTCGTATATCACGGGCACGCTTGTCGGCGGCACTTACGATGCGTCCACGAACAGCGTACAATGGTCGGGCGCGGTGCCTACCGGGTTCTCGTCTCTCCCCTCCGAGATCCTCTCGTTTCGTGTCAAGCTAGACAGCAATATCTCCGGCAATACCGTTACCAATACGGTGCTGCTGAGTAACGGTTCGATTACGATGACTTCAACGGCCACTACTGCAATCTGGCGTCGTACGGTTCTGCCCTTGCTTCCGATAGGGTCCACCAATTGGTGAATGATGGTGCTCCTGCGACATCGGGGAGGGTACAGGCAATGCTAAAGCCGTCGCTAGCCGTCGCAGCTCTCCTCTTCGTAGCGGCGGTCCTGCTGCTGGCCCCGACTGCTGGAAGACGTGCCGCTGCTGAGAAGCCTCTGCCGGAAAGACTCGGGGCGCTGGAACAATCCGGCCCTGGGTCTGAGAGCGGAGGCTCTCTTGCGGAGAAGCCACATCGTGAGGTCAAGCTGGTGGGACAGACGGGCATTTCCTGGCAGCATGCAGTGGCCATTCAAGGCAAGCGCGCTTACACTGTGAACGACTTCGGTCTAAGAGTTCTCGACATCTCCATTCCTACCCGGCCTAGCCTGGTTGGACAGGCTACCGTATCGCTGAAGGGGAGTGTCGGCAGCATGAGTGTTGCCGTAACTGGTACCTTCGCCTACGTGGGCGACAAGCTCGGATTACACATCTTCGGCGTGTCCAACCCGAGCTTTCCTGTTGAGATTGGCTTCCAAGCAACGCCGGGGCCCGTCACGGGCGTTGCGGTCTCGGACAAATATGTCTATGTGGCAACCTCAGACTACGGGCTGCGTGTGATCGACGTTTCTAACCCTTCAGCTCCCCTGGAGGTTGGTCACTACGATATGAGCCGCGGCGCTCTGGGGATAGCCCTTGCGGGAAGCAACTTATACCTCCTCACACCGGACGGTCTGCATATCCTGGACCTGTCTAACCCAACTACGCCTGCTGAAGTTGGATTTTACCGGACGGCAACCAACGCATCCGGTGTAGACGTGGCGGGCAACCGGGCATACATCGCTGAGGCTGCCGGTCTGCGGATTATCGATGTTTCCAATGTCGCTTCGCCAGCCGCCCTCGGGCTATACTCGACAAAGGGGCCGGCCTTGGCCGTTCTAGTATCCGGCCAGTACGCCTACCTTAGCGAGGGCTCATATGGTTCAGGCTGGAACATAACGTGGGGGGGACTTCGGATTATCGATGTTTCCAGTCCTTCCATCCCAACGAGGCTGTCCAGGCTGGACGGGGACTATTCCTACAGGTCAGACATGGCGATCTCCGATAGCTACCTGTATGCAGGAGTCTCTGGCTATCTCCCTGAAATCATTGACGTTTCCGATCCCAGCAATCCATCCGTCACCCGGGCTTATGACAACGACTCTTGGCTCCAATACAGGAGCGTCGCGGTTGCCGGACACTATGCTTACGCATCAGGCTCCAATAGCTTGCGGGTTTTCGATATCAGCAATCCGGCAGCACCGGCCCAGGTAGGTGTCTATAGCAATAGTAACCCCGGCCTCGACGGCGGCGCCGTGGTAGTAGCCGGGGACTACGCGTACTGGGCGGCTGACCAGGCAGGGCTACTCATCATCGATGTTTCCAGCCCTTCGAACCCGGTCCAGGTGGGTTCTTACACTATGCCCGGATACCCCGGCTATCCAGCGGGCTATGCCGAAGATGTCATGCTCGTGGACAGCTACGCCTACGTCGCAGACATCAGGCAGGGCATTCGGATTGTCGATGTGTCAAACCCGGCAAAGCCAGTGGAAGCAGGCCACTATGATACCCCTGGGAGAGTCTGGGATATGGCTCTTACTGGCAGGTACGCCGTTCTGGCCGAGGATGAGTCCCCGGTCCAACCCAGCTTTTCCGGACTGCGTCTCATCGATATCTCGGACCCAAGCAGTCCCGTATTGACCGGCTTCTACCGGTCCCCGGGGGCCGCAAGGGCAGTGGCTGTGGTTGGTAACTATGCTTACCTGAATACTTACGACGAATTGAGAATCGTCGACATCTCCAATCCCGCTGCACCTGCCGAAGCGTCCGTCTTCAATGGGATTAAATCCGCTCGAAGCCTGTCGGTATCCGGCCGGTATATGTATGTCCTGTCTAACCTCGACGGTCTTCACGTCCTCGACGTCTCAGACCCGAGGAGTCCTGTTGAGGTGGGGTCCAGATCCTTCGGTACCACGCCAGTCTGGTCGGTTTTGGCATCCGGTGACCTTGTCTTTGTTGCAGGCAGCCCCATTTCGATTCTCTGGTTCGCCGGGTCCGGCCCCACGGCGGCCATTCCCAATCTCACTGTCTCCAAGTTGGTTTCACGCGCTAGCATCTACCAGGGCGATAGCTCCAATCCGGATGTTACTCTGAGCTATTTCATTCTAATGGACAACAGGAGTGCTACGGGCATACCGGTAACCATCACGGATACTATTCCGGTGAATACCTCGTTTATTACCGGCACCCTTTCCGCCAGCGCAGTCTACAGCGAAAGCGTGAACAGCGTGCTGTGGTCGGGTGTGGTTCCTCCCGGGCAGTCGTCTCAGCCCTCCCAGAGCCTCGGCTTTCGGGTCAGATTGAACAGCACCGCCTCAAGCACCAGTGTTGTTAACTCGTTAATGGTGAGCAGCGGCCGGACGACCGGAATCACTGGTGCATCCACAAACATCTTCTTCCGGCGGACGTTCCTGCCATTGCTTGCATTGCGGTCAACGGGCTGGTAAGCCCCGTGCTATAATGCCTCCCGTGGGCCCGGCATGGAGGTGCCATGATTACATACAAACTGGTAAGACGATGGACCTCTATCCTTCTGATCGTTTTGGCGTCCGTCTCGTCCGTTGAATGGAATTGGCCCACTGCAGGTCAGCTGGGACCCAGATCTACCGAAGCATCTAAAATGGACCGAGCAACACCTGGCACCAGCGGCGCCGTTCCGAACGCTTCGACTGAGATTCAGGCCAGCACCTGGCAATGCGGCCCAAGTGGGGGACCGGCGTGGTCAATGAGGCGACCAGGGCCTCCCCCGCGACGCTGGCCTGGTTTCCTCGGTCCCGCCACCTCCAATCATCGAGCTAAATCCTTCGTAACCACCGAAACCCATAATCGTACGTATCCTTTTGATGTCTTCGCTATTTCCGGCTACGCCGTCAGGCTCTGAGCAGGAGGCTCCGTTGCTCCTCGTACTCCTGTTGCGTAAGCTCGCCGCTCGCGAACCGCTGCCGAAGCGTTTCCAGGGCGGGGTCGGTGCGCTCCTCGCTCATGTGCCCGGCACCACACCAGCCCATACCCCCTCGGCCCATTAGCATCATCATAGCCATCATCCCAACGCACATCACAACGGGGACGATGAGCCAGGGGCCCCAGTCCCATATGCCGTACCAAAACATCTCGCTACTCCTTTCTCGCCGGTCGAGGTCCGGCGTTGCCCTTGGGTCGTCGCGGTCGCATGATCGGGGGTGCGGGCGCCGCTTCAGTAATAGGTCCCTTCTCTCGCCGTGTTGTTGACTCATTGCCGGTCACCGTCACATCCTCCTTATTGTTCTCGAGTCGCTGGACCGCGGGAGCAGTTGAGCGTCTCTGATTGATAGGACGAAGCGAATGGTCCAAGAGATACAGGTGTATCCCTGCCTGCCGGATTTTCGTCCTTAATATCAGAACGATGAGAAGGGAGGTAGTCAAGATGCCTGCACTTTCCAAGGGCCTGGGATTGTGGGGATTAACCAGAAAGGAGGTTCAAGATGGCTGACAAGCCCGCCAAGGAGGAGACAGCGAAGTCCACAGGCTGCGGATGCGGCTGCGTTCCCCCAAAAGATAACAAGAAGAAGTAGAGGACATGGGTGGGGGAAGGGCTCCCTTTCCCCACCCAGCAGCCGGTTAATCGCCGTTGGCTGCAAGGGGCAGCCTGGGGCAGGCATCGCCCAAGAATGAAGAGGAAAGAAGATGGGAATCGATGATGGCATTAAGGAACTGATCGCTGTCGGAGCGTCGAGCGATGCGCCCATGACCGCCGGTAGCGGGTTTCAGCCGAGGATCAGAATTACGCATATTCAGGATTGCATGGCCGATCCGAACAAGATCCGCGTGATTGCAGAGCTTTCGGAGGACATCGGTGATTTTCTACCCTATCTGGCCGCTCTTCTCCCTCAAGCCGGTTATAACCATGGCGGTGCGTTTCTCTCCATGCCTCTGGAGGGAAGACTAATCACGGTGTACCCGCAGGTGGTAGTCCTGGCCAAGGCGCGAGACGAAAATGATGCCCTGGAAGTCCTGGAGTGGCTGCGAGGCCGGATAGCCGAGGCGCACGATCGCCGCGAGGAGTTGGTGCCTTGTTTCGAGCGCCACCGGTCACCGCGCCTGCTCGATGCTTACCGTCTCTTGCCCGGTGGTAACTGCAAGCGTTGCGGAAGGCCGACGTGCCTGGCGCTGGCAGCGCTCCTGGTCTTTGGAGAGGCACGCATTGCAGAATGCCCCCGCCTCTCTGAGCCGGAGTTTGCTCGCAACCGGCAGCTTCTGCTAGAGTGGCTTGGCTAGGGGTCTGTCTCCGAACTCTGGCTAGCGTGGGCTATCCAGAATGACCAACGGCAAGAACAGGCGGGTTGATGGCGGAATCACGTTTCCCGCCGCGGCATAGAGACTGAAGTGGCTTACGTCTGCCCAGGCGTACCCGGCATAGCCGCCGATGTCAGTCGTCTCCACGCCAATTGCCTTCACCCCGTCTACTCCTACCGCCAGTTTCACCCACTTCTTGGCCGTCTCGTCGTAGCGGTACAGGGTTAGCCTGGTCTCGTCAACATCGTTCATATCGCTGGCGTCGCCGTCTTTACCATCCGGGGTCTTGTCCAGGTCCAGGGCGGTGTAGTAGACCTTGATGCGGGCCGTATCGACGTTGCTGCCAGTGCTGCTCTGGATGTTCTCACTAACCTGGATGTCTACGTATCGGCCGATGGGCGCCTCGTCCCTACCGAGTCCGGAGGTCCCCGTCATAGGCTTTGGCGTCTTGTTTTCGTTATAGCGGGTGATGGTGAATGATGGCTGCACCGCCGAGAGAAGCTTCACCTCTAGCCCGACGCCAACCTCGTCCCGGGCATTCACATCGAACGCATCGCCACTAATCGGGTAGGTTACGGAGACGCTGTTGTCCAGCACCTCCGCCCGCAGGTTCTTGAGGAAGGTCAGCACCCTGGCGCTATCGCCGTGGAAAACGTGAGGGATAATCATAGTGACCTTGTTGTCCGGCCAGACATTCACGTAGGCCAGCTTGGCGCCATCGGGTAGCGAAGAATATCTCTCCCGGTCCTCCTCGGGTATGACGTTATAGGCGATGTTGCCGACCGTACTGGTGATCTGGCCCGGTTTGGCAAGCAGTACCAGGTAGGGCTTGCCCTGGTAGTCGCGGATTGCATCCAGGGTTCCGTAGGTCACCTTGGTGAGCTTGCTCAAGCCGTCAATGAAATCGGTGGTATCGCCCTGCACTGAACCGTCATAGAGCACGGTGATCTCGTCTATACTAGCCGCCTTGGTATCCGGGTCCATGGAGTCGTTGATACCGTCGTAGTCGGTGTCCTTATCCAGCGGGTTGGTGCCGTATTGCGTCTCCTCCTTGTCGGTTAGTCCGTCTCCGTCAGAGTCGGCGAGCAAGGGGTTGGTCCACAGGTCCCGCTCTTCGCCATCGCTCAGTCCGTCACTATCGGTGTCAGCTTTCAGCGGGTCGGTCGCCCTTGTCGCCTCGTCTCCGTCGGTTACGCCATCGCCATCGGAGTCGCCCTTCCACGCATCGGTGCCCAGGTCTTTCTCACGCTTATCCGGCAGCCCGTCCCCTTCGCTGTCCGTCTTGAGCAGTGACGAGCCAAACTGCTTCTCTTCCGCGTCGGTCAGCCCATCTCCATCGGAGTCGCCCAGCCGGGGGTTGGAACCGAACTGCCACTCCTCCAGGTCGCTCAAGCCGTCACCATCGGTATCGGCCAGCTTTGGATTGCTCTGGAAGGTTATCTCTGCGCCATCGTCCAGTCCGTCGCCATCGGTATCGAAGCTTACTAGGCTCGTTCCCAGTTTGCTCTCTTGCAGGTCAGTCAGTCCATCTCCATCGGTATCTACCGCCTGGGGATTGGAGTATAGCTCGGACTCGTCGGCGTCGGCCAGCCCGTCCAGGTCGGTGTCCATCAGACCCGGGTCGGAGATGACATGGACCGTGCTGGTCAAGGGCATCGAAACGGTGTTGGTAAACGTCGTGGTCTGGGTGATCGCATTGGTGACCGTCGTGATATCCCATCCGGCGGTCTCTACTGCATCTTTGAGTCCGTCACCATCGGTATCCAGGTCCGGATCACTATCATCCAGGATAAAGACGGGCGCGGCGCTGGCGGAAGTCTTTGTCCATCCGTAAGTAGGCTGCCTGTAGGTGGCTTGCGCTGAGGTCGCGATGGTTTGCACCGCGTCCAGGCTCCACTTGAATCCGTCGTATTCCCCCTGGTACGGGAGGGTCATTATGGTACTGTTGCCGTTGGCGTAGAGCGCCCGGTTGTACTTGACGTTGGTAAGCTTGTAGTAGCCGCCTCCCACCGACTCTGCACGCCACCTGTCGCTGTCGGTAGCAGGCGGGGTCTGGTAAACATAAAGGCTTCCATACGAGTCCTTTTCAGCCAGGGCAAAGCCGCTCTGCTGGTTGGTGATCCTGTAGGTCCCGTCTGACTGTGGCTCGAACCGCCACTTCTGCAAGTCGATGCCTTTATAATCCAGAAGATCTACGTTTTCCATTGTATCGCCGGGATAAGACCTCCACCCCCGGAGGGCCTTGCCATCCGTCTTAGAGGTTATCTTGTAATACTGGTTCGACGCAAGAGCCGATCCGAAACTGGTGGGACTGGGGTCGACGTCATCGGCAACGCCATCCCCGTCGCTGTCCCTGGATTGGGGATTGGTCTTCTTCTGAAACTCCTGGAGATCACCTAGCCCGTCTCCGTCGGCGTCGGCTACCAACGGCTTAGACCACACGCGGAGCCTGACCGCAGTCCCATTCCGATAGGTGACGTTGACATCCCAGCCCCGGTACTCCTCAAAGTCGCTCAGCCCGTCACCGTCAGAATCAGCCTTCCTTGGGTCGGTGCCCTGGCGGATCTCCAGGCCGTCTGGCAGGCCTTCGCCGTCGGTATCGGCCCTGGATGGGTCGGTGCCGCGGCCTAGCTCGAACTTGTCCGACAGACCGTCGCCATCGGTGTCCGAGCGCCAGGGGTCGGTCGCCGGGACCGTCTCGACCTTATCAAGCTTCCATAGCTGGTTATCGGCGCCTGCCCAGCCATATTGTTGGACGTTGGCGCCATCGCCGGTCTCGACTCCCCGGACGTCCAGGTCCTTGCCGCTCAGCATGTTGATGATCCGGTAATAGCCATTCGCCTGCGGGTCCAGTTTCCACTCCATCGCCGGACTATCCAGTGGCGTGTACTGCGCCACATTGGCGCCGTCGCTCAGCAATGACCCGGCCACACCCAGGGCCTTGCCACTATTCTTGTTAACGACGTTGTGCCCGCCATGGGCCGCTGGTACCAGTCTCCACTTCTGGTAGTCAGCCCCGCTATAGGACCACTGGTCCACGTTGGCGCCGTCGTCCCTCGACCCGGCATAGACGTCCAGAGCCTTGCCACTGTGCTTGGCAGTGATCTTGTAGTAAGAGTCTGAGCTTACCGGCTCCAGCTTCCACTTAAAGTTGTCCGCATCGACGTAGGGATATTCCCCGACACGAACGCCGGGAGTCTTTGAGGCCCCCTCAACCCCAAGGGCGCTACCATAAGAGTCGGTTATCTTGAAATACCCATCGCCCACTGGCTGCAGTGTCCAGCGCTGGCCAGCCTCGCCATCGTACGTGAACTGCACTACGTATGGGCTCCCGTACTGCCCGCTCAAGACCTTCCCGCTGTGCTTGGCATAGATAAGCGTGCGGCCCGGTTGGCTCTGGATCTTCCACTTGTAGTGGTCCTCATCCGAGAATGGGTATTGCCCGATGTTGGCGCCCTCGGATTGGCTTGCGCCCTCCACGGCCAGGACCTGGCCGCTGTTCTTGTTCACTATCTTGACATACTGGGCCTCTTCAGCATTGGGTATCCCATCGCCGTCAAAGTCCCCGGAGCTCAGGTAAGGCCAGCTCATAAAATCGCCCAGCGTACGCGGCATTACATCAAAATAGAGCCAGAGCGGGTTGTCCGCGAAAGACTGTTTCCCCTCCGACTTTTGCGTATAGCCAAACTGGTCGTAGTTTATCCTGGAGGCCGTCCAAAGCCAGATAGCAACAGGGAGGTCAGGCATGGCCACTGCCGGCCTGAAACGCACGCCGAGATCGTGTTCGACCTGCCTGGAATAAGGGTAGTTAGTCGAGCTGGAGATTGTGTTCCGGAAGTTCTCCAGCTCTGTCGCCAGGCCGCTCTGAATGGAGGAATTGTAATTGGGAGTGATGTAACTCTCAGCAACATCCTGCGCGGCGCCCGTCGCCGTCCTCTTGACTTCCTCGCGCATGCGGGCCTTGAACTCTATCCGGTCTCCTATTGTCAACCCGTTGTTATCAGAGTCGTCAATGTTGACCTTATTATCGAGATTGACCAGATTGATCTCACTCCTTGGTTTCGGAGGGTTGGCGGCCATGACTCCTTCCATCATCCACTGCACGAAACCCTTACCGGTGATAAAGCCCACGAGGAGATCGGCTATTGCGATCACGGCGGAGATGATCCATCCTACTACGGGTATCATCCCGATCGCCCAGGTAACGACGGCGTAAGCTAACTGCAGGACGGCATAGATTGCACCGATCACAATCCCGACGGGCGACCAGCCGGATTCACTGGCGATTTGAAAGAAGGAATATATAGCCATAGCCGCGGTCAACGCCCAACCGATGCCCTTGGCAATCGATGTTATCCGGTTCAGGCCACCTGCCACCCCGGTGCTAGCCTGGGACATATTCCCAAAGGCGTACTGGAACATGCCGAAAGCGTACTTGGCACGCGCCACGAAGCCGATAGAAGTTCCCCAGAACGAAGTGAAGGCCGTGAGCGCGGCGTAGGCGCCTACCGCCACCTGCATGGCGACTATCGCCTTCTGGACTCCGCCAGGCCCGAGGGTGTTCATCCAGCTTAGCACCTTGTTCTTTTCCGGAATGATAAATTCCCGCGGCGTGGCACCGATCTTTACGACGCTACCTTCCCCTATCCCCCATGCTGCTACCAGGCTTCTCATCATGGCCAGGCTATTCTGGTCCAGGTCCGGATACCATTGCGGCAGCGCTACCAGCACGTCCTCCGGCGTCATCACGGTCCGTAACGTGGTGTCGTACCACATGGTTTTTAGGAGCCTGGAGGTCACCACCTGTCCCGGCGACACCGTGTAGTCAGCACCGGCCCCCGTACCCGCGCTGATACCGTCATTGACGGCAACCCGGTCTTCAAAGGCCACCAGGACCGGCACCTTATTGTTCTTGGGTAGCTTGTCCAGGGCGGCCGGTATCATCTCCTTGATCAGGCTGATGTTAGCGGCATGGCTGCTTGAGAACTGCTTCTCCCGGAAGCTGACGGTCAGATTATGGCCGGCCAGAATACCAGGCATGCTAGACAAAGTCGACTGGCTGCGTAGGAACTCGTAGGCCAGGGTTACGTTAGCCGCCACCACCTGATCGCGGGCTGTATTCTGTTCCGGGCTCTCACTGTAAAAGAGACCCGCATCGCTGCCGTGGTTCTCCTCTAATCGCAGGCCGGTGAGCATAAAATCCGTCTGGTACCTGGCCAGGGTTGTGAACTCGGACTCCGCCCCCACGGCTACCTTATACCAGAACTGGTTGGCGCCTGGCGGGTTGTCCAGTCCGGCCAGGAGGAGGTCCAGCTTGCCATCACCGTTGATGTCGGCAAGCGTTGCCCCTCCCCCCTGGTCCTCGTGACCCAGGCCTCCAACGGTTTCCATGACACTCCAACTGTGGGGGTGACCGTTTGCCTGGTCCAGGTCCCAGCCAATAGAATACTTGTACGAGTTAGCGCCGGATGGGTTGTCTATGGCCATCAAGAGCAGGTCCGGCCGTCCGTTGCCGTTGACGTCCGCGATGGCGGCACCTCCCCCGGCTGTTGGGTTAGCGCCGATGTACGGACCGGCGAAGAGTGTACTCCAACTGGAGGGTTGTCCGGAGGTATTCAGGTCCCAGCCGAACATGTAGGTAAACTTGTTCTTGTCGGATGCTCTCTGGATGCCAGTCAGGAAAAGTTCCGGCCGTCCGTTGCCGTTCACATCGACAAGAGCAGCGCCACCACCCTGAAAATTCGTGCCAATGCCTCCGGAAGCTACGGCCGGCTGCCAGCTCGACGGTATGCCAGAGGTGTTCAGGTCCCAGGCGATGTTGTACATGAACCAGCCTCCGGCGTCAATTCCCATGAAGAGGAGGTCCGGCTTGCCGTTACTATTGATGTCGTAGGAGGCGAGGCCACCACCCAAAGTGGTGTCACCGATAAGGAAAGGAGCGGCGATAACGGTACTCCAGCTTGAAGGGTTGCCTGCAGTATCCAGGTCCCAGCCGATCCGGTACCAGTACTGGTTCCCTCCTGACGGGTTGTCTATGCCCATCAGCACCAGGTCGAGCTTTCCGTTGCCGTTAATATCCAGTGTCACGGCGCCGCCACCCTGGTTCTCCCATCCAAACTCGGGCGAGACCTTGTTCTGGCTCCAGGACAGCTGCCCTTTGTCTGTCTTGCCATTGACCATCCAGACCAGCCGCGCCTCAACGTTGCTGTTAACCCCGGCGGGCCAGGACATCCGGCCGCTCATGGCCGTAACTTCGCCGTTATCGGTCACCGGAGAGAGGGGGATGTAGGCTTTGCCGTCCGTGATCTTGATACCGTAGTCCGCCACCTGGGACTGCAGCGGGAAGATGGACCGGTCCCCGGATAGCTCCAGCATCGGGATGCCCTGCACGTTGCCGGTGGCCCCACTCCGGTTCTGCATGGTCCCGTGCGAGTCTAGAGGCCAGTCTTTCTTGATCTGGGGCAGCCGAAGGAAGTCGGAATTAGACGGCCGGACCTGGAATGTAACATCGGTGGGTTTGCCGTTACCGGCCTGGATGTTGACCTTGAGGCTCGACTTGGAGTCGGACTTGGCGAAAGGGGAGGCATCCAGTCCGTCCGGGACGCCATCATTGTCGTTGTCTGGGTCGCAGGCATTGGGGACGCCGTCATGGTCGAAGTCCCGCCCGGTGGGGTCTGTCGCACTGGAAACGAATTCCAGGTTATCGCTCAGGCCGTCGCCGTTGGTATCGGCGCTTAGCGGGTCGGTTCCGTTGGACAGCTCATTGTAGTCACTAAGCTGGTCGGAGTCAGAGTCCGCCTTCTCCCAGTTTGTGCCCAGCAGCCGCTCCACGGCGTCCGGGATACTGTCTGCATCAGTATCCGTTATCTCAGATTGCGAGTTCAGATTACTAACGTCCGCCCAGGAGATGACCGGCCGGCATCCGTTCTGGTCCGGGCCGGAAATGGAGGCGATCCCATATTCGCCTCCACCGCTCCATCCGCCACCGCCCAGGTGCGGGGCCTGGGACGCGGTCGCTGTCAACTGCCCCACGAACCCGCCGAGTTGCTCCGCCATGGCCGGGTCGTCAATTCCGTAGGCAGAGAGCCATTCCTGCATCTCGGTAGCGTTGACGGGAAGGCCCCCTTTCGCTTCCAGGAGCTGTGACATGAGAGCCGGCTGCCCTCCGGGAGGCAGGTGCTGTCCCGCTTTCGCCATAGCCCCACGGAGCCACTCTTCCATCCCCTGGCCCGGCACCGGGGGCTCGATACCGGCGGTCTGGAGCCACTGCCGGGCCTCTGGCAGGCCGGTGGGCAGGCCCAGGCCCCTCTCAGCCAGGGCAGCAGCCATCGCCTCCTTCTGCTTCTCTACCTGCACATCACGCTCGTATGCCTGGGCCATCTGCGGCAGGACGCCCATGACGACTACCAGGGCAGTTAGAATGACTACCAGGGCCTTGGTTGAAGCGTGTTTGATCATGTTGCTATACGTGCCCCTGACTCCGTGTCCCGGACCGACCCGATCCCAGGAATCTACGGTGTGCTACCCGACCTGAATTAAGCGTAGGGATTGTACCATCAGTACTGCTACGTGCGGGTATCTTTTCAGTAAAGTACGCGTAAAGATCATGGGGAAGGGACGGCCCACGCAGCGTCTATTGTGCCGAACGTTTCTTTTGGGTGCAATGGTGCTAACACCCAAGTGGGCCTCTACACAGCCCCAGGTCAGACGCCTGCTGCGCCCTCGCCTAATTAATCCGGCACGAAAGATGCTGTCTCTGGGAGCGCCGAGCTGGGGCTCGGCGCTCCCAGGCTTGACCCGGTCTGCGATATCCCCGCCGGATTATCTAGGAGAACTTGACGCTGGGCACTGCCGAAGACGCTTCGTCTCCGGCAAAGAACTGCGCCTCTTGGAAGCCGAGAGGCCCCGCCACGAATACGCCGGGGATGGTCGTCACCAGGCTGTTGTACTGCAAGACCACTGCGTTGTAGTAGTTGCGGGCGTAGGCAACCTTGTCTTCGGTTTCCGCCAGTTGCCCCTGGAGGTCGCGGAAGTTCTGATTCGCCTTGAGGTCCGGGTAGGCCTCGGCGACGGCAAAGAGCGAGCGTAGCGCCTGGGTCAAAGCGTTGTTGGCCGGGCCGGCCTGCTCCGGCGTCGCCGCGCTCTGCAACTGAGCTCGTGCCTTTGTCACGCTCTCGAACACCCCACGCTCGTGGGCGGCGTAGCCCTTCACGGTCTCCACCAGATTCGGCACCAGGTCGGCCCTGCGCTGCAGTTGCACCTGCACGCCGCTCCAGCCCTCACGCACTCGCAGTCGCCCGCGCACCAGGCTGTTGTAGAGTAAGAGCGCTCCCACCGCTACCACTAACACAACCAGCACGATCACGATAAGTGGATCCATAGCCCTCTCTAACCCCCTGACACTGACTGTCAACCTGCGTTTAACGCAGGGTCAAAACCTCGCTGGGTGCCGCCACCCCTTACCAGCTGCCACCCCCTCCGCCACCACCACCGCCGCCGGCGCCTCCGCCTCCCCCGAAGCCGCTGCTACCAGAGCCTCCCGGCGTGCTAACGACGGTCGAGGAAACTGCGGAGGAAAAGTCCTGGAGGTTGCGCGAGAACTGGGTGGCCATGAAGGGGGACCCGCCGGTGTACCACGTCCGGGTCGCCTCTGCCACGTCCAGACCCTGAAATGCGCGCGCCCACTTGTCCACGCAATGGAAGACGATGGCGTACGGCAGATACTCCGCGAAGAGGTTTGTCGCCTCGTTGAGGCGCTGGCGGTCCTTCTCTGCCGTGGCCACATACTGCCGGAAGCCAAGGGCGCGGCGCAGCCCCTCTCTTCCCCTTGCCGTGCGCTTTGGCATCCAGCGAGCCAGCAACGTCAATAGCAGCCCGGCTGGAATTAACGGCACGGAGATGAGGCCAGCCGCCAGTTGGCTGCCGAGAAACACCATGCCGACCAGGCCGATTGCCATTACGCCGATGCCTCCTGCCGCCCACCAAGCCCGCGCCAGGTCCGGGCGCTGGATGAAGTAGCGCCGCTCCATCGCATCGAGGTAGAGCTCCTGCTTGGCATCCTTGAGGTAAGTGTAGAATTTGTTCTTCAGTTGGGAAAGCATGACGGGCGAGCCACTGGCGAAGAGGCCCTGCAGCACAGTCCTCTCGTAGCTGAGCAGGCCGGCTTCGTTCTTATCGGTGCGCGCCAGCTCCCAATCGCGCTTGGCAAAGAGACCTCCCAGAATGCCCCCATGGTTCACCTCGCGGATGCTCAGGTAGCCGCGAACGGCCAAATCGATGGTCGTGGCCGTCACGTCCAGCGTATCGGCGCTCTCGTCGAGGATCAGCCCCAGTTGTCCCGGCCGTAAATTCTCCGGAGGCTCGTATTCGATGACGATGGGATCGCTGGCGAAGAGGGGACGGGTTTCCTCATTCGGGTTGTCGGTTAGATAGTAGATCGTGGTGTAACGCCGGTCGCGCCCGAAGCGCCACCAGAGATAGGCCAGCAGACCTAGTGACACGGCAAGGACGAGCAGCCCGCCGCCGACCGTAGCCGGACTGGCTTCAAAGAACTCCGTGATCTCCCGGGCCTGACGTTCGAGCTTCGGTTGTGGCTCCGGGACGAGCCCCTTGGCCATGGCCACTACAACCGTCAGCTGCTGGCCTTCGGGCAGCGGCCGCGTGCTGTTGAAGTTAGCCGAGCGGGCAGTACTCTCGAAGCGGCAGGATTCGCCGGAGCCCTGAGTGCCCTGGTAGCAGGTGACCTGCTGTACACCGTCGCCGGGTAGAGTGACCGTGGCCAGCGTCCGTTGTGTCTCCACAGGCCACTGGCCGTTGACGTTCCAATATAGCTCGTCATGGTCCGCGAAGCCGTTTAGCGCATGTCGCACCGAATAGGTGATCCGGTAGGTTTGGGCGCCGGAGACGGTGACGTTCGGATCGCCGATCTTGATGCGGAGATAGCTGCCCTCACGGCTAACCTCGTGCTGTAACGACCGGCCACCGCCGTCAGTTACCGAGCGCACGTCCAAGTCGTAGACCCGGTTGAGCTTGTCACCGACATCGTACACTACGGGGATGTCACGGAAGATGCCGTGCTTGCTGAGCCCGCCGAAGTTAGCCGAGACAGTCTCGCTGATCTGCAGCGCGCCGTCCGGAGCCACCTCGATGCGCGCCTCGAAACTGTTGATTACCCAGCCCTCGTCGGCCAGCGCCGGCCTTGCGCCGGCTACGGCTAATGCGAGCATGAGGCCGAGGAGGATATACACTTCGAGCTTCATAGCGAAACGGCCCATCGGTGCCCTCATTCGTATCGCAATGTGCAGCTGATTGTCATGCTACAGTGCGGGATTGTCGGTGTCAACCGTGAAATGCTGAACTTAACGGTTGGAGGGGCTGGCCGTGCGTGCTAACCCGCGGCCTCAACCCGGCCTTTGCCCAGGTTCTTCCCCAGATACAGCGCTTTGTCGGCGGCGTCCATCAGGCTGTCGAGGTCACGTGCGTCGTGAGGAAAGCAGGCCAGGCCAATCGTGGCGGAAATGCGAACGCCCTCCAGAGTATGCCCTATTTCGAACGAGAGCTGGCGAACCGCCTCGCAAAGCCGTTCGGCCGACGCCCGGGCCGGGGTGAGTTCGATTGGGGAGAGCACCAAGCCGAATTCGTCGCCGCCGACGCGTGCAGCGACGTCCGACGCGCGAGTGTATTGCGTCAGGAGCAGAGCTATCCGGCGCAGAACTTCGTCGCCTGCCTGATGGCCAAAGCGGTCGTTGATCTCCTTGAAGTTGTCCACATCGACGATCATCGCGGCAAGCGCCCGGCCTGTTTTCTCAGCCTCGATCACCTCCCGCTGAAGCATGTCTTGAAAGTGCCGGCGGTTGTAGAGTCCTGTGAGCTCGTCGGTCAGAGCCAGCCGTTTGGAGGCTTCCGCGACACTCCGAAGATGGGCGCGGTCCCGCTCCGACTGGCCGATCCTGACCACCAGGCGCCTCGCCTGTCTCACGCTCGCGGCCAGCACAATCCCAGCGGCGACCATCAGCACTGCCAGAGCCGCTTCTTGCGGCGCCGGCAAGGCATCTCCGCCCACCGCCTTGGATAGCTCGTTGACTAGCATGAATTCACCCGCTGTGAACGCGCCCGTAAAGGTGGAAAGGCGTGGACTGAATCGCAGCCCGGTAAGGGCTATGAACAGGAAGTAGACGCCGATGACGGTCACCCAGCCAGTCACGCTCGGGCCACGACTCAAGAACAGAGAGGAGAATACCAGGATCGAGACGCCAGTTAGATCGGCGGCGAAGCTCAGATACTTGAGCACGGGATGGTATCCCCGCCGCCGCAACCGCCATTCCAGCAGCAGGCTATAGAGGAGAAGCACAAGGAAGTTTGTGAAGATGATGTAGCCTGCGGTGTAGTGCTGCTCGGATTTCAAATAGAAAGCCGCGAAGATGAGGAGAAAGAGCGTCAGAATGCCCAGGCGCAGGTGGTTTGCGCCTCGCTCCCTGGCGCCCTCTTCTGCGTCCAGCAGTTGCCTGACATCAGTATCCAAGCTGCACCCTAAAGCTGTAATGACTCGAAGAGTAGACTGCGCCCGATTCTACCAGACCGCCTCAGCCAATACAAGGATTACCGCAGTCTCTCGGCGCACAACTGCCACAGCGTTAGCTCATACCGCCGGGCGCCGGTTCTCGGGCAGAGAGCGCCTTTGCAATCTTGTGGGGTGTGTCAGCAGAGCCTATAATCAGGGCGAAAAGGGTCGCTGCGAAGGGGCTACATAAATGCACATAGTTCGAGGCGTTATGATTGGAGGCAAGGGAATTCCAGCTGTCGTCGTCCGATTGCTGATCGGTCTGACACTGTTAGGTGTCTGGCTTTTGCCGGCAGGGGCAGCATTCGCCGGTGTGGGCAGCTGGACTCCGGCTGGGCCCGCTGATACCAATATCGGCACCATCGCTGTCGCTCCCAGCAATAACCAGGTCCTTTACGCCATCGGACGCCAGGGTCTCTGGAGGTCAGAAGGCGGCAACTGGTCACACGTCAACAGCAGGATGGCTCCCGGCGCCCCGCTGGCTATTGACCCCCGCAACGATGCCGTCCTTTACAGCAGCCGCTCTGATAACGAGGGCGAGATTATCAAAAGCACCGATAGCGGCGCCAACTGGACCGTCCTGAGGTCCGGTAGGCCGGCGACCGCCCTGGCCATCGATCCCTCCAACCCGAACACCATCTATGCGGGCATCGCCGGAGGCGGCTCTGCCCAGGTCCTCAAGAGCACCGATGCAGGGGCAAGCTGGACGGCAGTGACTGAACAGATGATTGCCAGCCCCGGCGTTCCTTCCGTCCCCGCCCTGGTCATCGACCCATCTCGGACCGATACCGTCTACGCCGCGGTAGTCCTGTATCATGGCGGCGTGGTACTGCGCACTGATAACGGCGGCGCCAGTTGGATCACCCTGGATGCCGGAAACCAGCTGCCACTGATGCTCCCGGCTGCCCTCGCCATAACTCCGAGCGCAAACGGGACCTCGCGCGTCTACAGCGCCTGGGGCCTGATGGGATCGAAAGGCCTGCTGCGGAGCACCGATAACGGGGCAACCTGGCAGAATATCACCGCCAACCTGCCCCCCGGTGGCTCCGGGATTTCCGGGCTCATTGCACCCGGCGCCGGTGCCGCGCTCATCGTCAGCATCGGCGGCACCAATTCGCAGACCAACGCCCCAGGAGGCGTCTACGTCTCGCACAATGGCGGCGATTCCTGGGACCAGCTCCGCCCGGCCAATGAGAGTGTCAGCAGGCTCGCGTGGGCGCCGGCCACACGCACGCTTTACGTCAGCACGCAGAGCGGCCTGCTGCAATACACGTTCCCTGAAAGCGGTTTCCCGCGCGCGGTGGATAGCAGGTTCGCCGACTACTACAACACCCACGATGGCCTGCGAGTGCTCGGAGGGCCAATATCTTCCGGAACGACCGTTGACAGGTACTACGCCCAGTACTTCGAGAAGGGCCGTATCGAAGACCACACCGGCGAGAGCCCTGACCCCAACTGGCAGTTCATGTATGGCCTGCTTGTCGATGAGCTTCAGCAGGGCGCTGCCAGTCTGCCCGTTGGTGGAGAATCGTCCACCGTAACCTACGCCACCATACAGGGCCAGGCCTCTGCCAGCCGGCGCGTTGCTGTTCCCGAAGGCTTCACCGAGGGAACGATGGCCCGCGCCGATGGCTCCGTCTTCATTCCGTTCAGCGCCGACCTATCACAGGCGCCCGGCCACTACGTCCCACCTTTCTTCTGGGATTATATCAACCGCACCGACCTGTTCCCCGGAGGCTGGCTGCATGACATCGGGCTCCCCATAACCGAGCCGATGGACGCAGTTGTCGACAAGGGAGATATCAAGGGACGCCAGATCGTCATCCAGGCCTTCCAGCGCACCGTCCTGACCTACGACCCGCAAAACACCTCAGAGTGGCAGGTCGAGCGAGCCAACGTCGGCGCCGATTACCGCAAGGCTTTCCCCGCCAAAGTGCCGAACTGAGCCATGCCTTCCCGCTTGACTTGAAGGCGGGGTTATTGTAGGATCACTCCCACAACTTCTTCTAACTACTTCTACTTTGGTGGGCTGGCTAGCCGGTCCCATCATCGCCAATGATCTCTTCTCGCCTACGTCGCCCTTACCCTGGAGACCACCGGCATTACTAAGGACCTGCAACGGCAGGTGGTGGCGATCCCGGTGGGTGGCGACAAAACGGACCTGGGCCGGCACGGATGATGCCATTCTGGCAGTGGCCGAGGTAATGCGACGGCAAAATACCCCGGACACATATTTCCAGAAGGCTCCGATCTCCATCCGCAATGGTGTGCAGAACCTGAAGGGGCCAAAGGGGGTGATGCGGAATCGGCAAAGGAGCAGCGAACGGCGAAGGACGGTTTATAAGTCCCGGTCAAGACCTACGCTCAAGAGGATGCGAAGATGGACGACGATGAGACTAAGGCGCGGATAGACCGGCGGCAATTTCTCAAGGCAGCTTCCCTGGCGGGTGGGGGTGTTCTTCTGGCAGCCTGTGCCCCGGCGGCGGTTTCCCCCGCCGGAACGCCGGCCCGTATTGCAACCCCAACGCCAGCCAGGCTGTCCTTCGCGGCCAAGGGGGCCTCGCCAGCCTTTGGCATGGCCCAGACCGCTGCGATCCACATTGGGGAGGTGAAGGGTTTCTTTAAGGAGGAGGGAATAGAGACCACCTGGACCGAGTTTGCGGGAGGTGCGGACCAGGTGCGCGCCGTAGTAACAGGAGGCTTTAACTACGGCATAGTATCCATGCCGGGTCCAGTTCCTTCTTTCGTCAAGGGGGAGCCCGTGAAGGCCATTTGCTCAGGGTATTGGGGGCCCATGATAGGGTGGCTGGTGCCCAAGGACTCCCCCCTCAAGTCGGTACAGGACCTGAAGGGGAAGCAGCTAAGCTACAGCCGTCCCGCCTCCTGGTCCCACTTCGTAGCTCTCCTCGTGGCCAGGGAGTTGGGCCTGAAGCCTGATCAGGACATCAAGCTGCTCTCTACCGGGGGTATCCCGGACTCCTGGGCGGCCGCCAAAGGTGGTATCGTGGACGCCACCTGGAGCTCTCCGCCACTGATGCAAAAGATGGTGCTGGATGGGGAGGCCCGGGTGCTCTTCTGGGCGCACGAAATTCTGAAAGATGCCCTGGAGCTATGCATCGTTACCACCAAGAGTTTCGCCGACGAACGCCCAGACGTTATCCGAGCCTTTGTCAGGGGGTACCAGCGCTCCATTGACTGGGTACGGGATCCCAAGAACCAGGAAGAGGCAGCCAAAGCGTGGAAGCAGCACCTGGACTCCGTAGGGATAAAGCACGACCTGCCAGTCCTTGCCCAGACCATCAAGGACATCCCCAGTGAACACCTTACCCTTAAGTTCAACAAGAAAGCCTTTGACATCCTGGAGAGTCTCATGCTGGAGTTTAAGCTCATAGACGGCAAGGTGGACTGGAACGGTTTTGCAGACCAGCAGTTCCTGCCGCCGGACCAGAGAATAACCTTGTGACGGGGCCTCCGCCCCAATAACATGAGTTTGGCCCCGGCCTCTCTGTAGGGCCTCAGCGTTGAGCGGGACCCGTTCGGACGGGCGCGGCCCGCTGTCGTTCTCTTCCTGCTGCAAACTGTAACCAAAATGTAGGTGCTGATGCACCGCTTTTGAGTTATCATTAACAGTACGATGTGCGGTGTTGAGTCGCCTGACAGACAGTCGTCCCTACGTCTGCTAGCCGTGGTTGGCCACCCGGATGACGAGACCTTTGATATTGGCGGAACCCTGGCCCTCTACGCCCGGCGCGGGGTTGAAGTACATGTAATCTGTGCCACGCTCGGAGAGGCCGGCGAGGCCCCTCCGGACCTCAGAGGCTTTGCCACTGCCGCCGAGATGCGCCAGGATGAGATGCGGGCCGCAACGGATATCCTGGGGGTGAAAGCTGTTCATTTCTTGGGCTATCGGGATTCGGGCATGCCAGGGTGGCCGGATAGCGAACATCCCCAATCACTGCTGTCAGCCCCCCTGGAAGAGGTTGCGCTGCGCATCGCCACACTCATCCGGCAGATCCGCCCGCAGGTTGTCATAACATTCGACTCGGTTGGCACCTACGGGCACCCGGACCATGTTGCGATCCACCGGGCAACTAACTCTGCCTTCACATTGGCGGGCGACCCGGCGATTGACGCCGGAGGCAGTCCGCCCTACTCGCCCGTTAAGCTCTATTACAACTTCCCCTCCCGGCGTGCCTTGCGATGGACGGTGCGCTTTCTATGGCTGTTTGGACAGGACCCGCACCGCTTTGGCACTAATCGGGACATCGACCTGGCTGCTGTGGCGAAAGTGAATTACCCCGTCCATGCTTCGATCTCGATCCGGGAGGTCGAGCAGCTAAAGGTGGAAGCTACCGCTCAGTACATCAGTCAGACCGGTGGCAATTCCCGGGCTGACCGCATCGCCGGTTACGTTGGATTCCTGCAATATTGGGTTGGCTTGCAGAACTGGCGGGGCGGATACGAAACATACATGCGGGCCATTCCCCCGGCCAGGCCGCGATACGTGGAACGAGACCTGTTCGAGGGGATATAGTCCTGTCTGCTGCCGGACGCGGCCCATCTATTACTGGGCACAAGCGTTACTCTCCCATTCCTCTTGGGCATGCGCTCAACGGAGTCCGTAACAAACCGGACGGTCTGCTCTGCTATGGGCGATTGAGGCTATCGGCTTAGATGGACCTGAATATTCCCTCCGTCGATCGGCAGTTCTGTCTGATTCGATGTGCCGGTGTAAGTCCCTAGAGAGTAATAGTTGCCGGTGGCGTTCCAAACTCGGATAGCATAACTGTCAGGACCAGCTCCTGGCGTCGAACCTGGCTCAGCCCTGTCGGTTACATCCACCTGGAATTGATAGTTGCCACCGAGGCTGGTTGCGACACCGGTCTCCCGGTCGACTGCGGTTATGTTGTTCTTGCCGGTGAAAGTGGCCGTGCAGACCTTCGGTGTAGTATTAGAGCATTCTTGCGCTAACCCCGCCATCGCGTTGCTCTTGATAATATAGTTGTAGTCCCGCACGCCGTGCCCGATGTCGGCCCGCACACGATAGATATAGAGGCTGTTACCCTGGACGTTTCCGTTCTTGAGATACTTCACCGTGAATCCGAAGTTACTCTTGCTGCCGAGAGAAGGCTCAGCGAGCCAGCCTCCGCCGGTGACAAAGCCGGTGCCCGGCAGGACGACCGTCACCGCTTGCGATTCCACCGGGGCCAGGTAGTAGTCGTTCGGCAATAGCTCAATCTTCACGGCGTAGTTGTCTGCTGTCAGGTCCACGGAGCAATTAGCAGCTCCGGTGCCCGCCGCTCCTACGGTTACCGGCGCTGTACAGGCCGCGACAGGGGCAGTCATGCCGGTGTCCTGGAACTTAAAGACCGAGAACTTGATTTGTCCGGTAGCAAGCTTGTTGCCCAGGTTTCCGTCTGCCTGTTCACGAATCACAGCCGCGAGTCTCAAGCTAGCGGTGCTATTATTGGCACTGCTGGACGTCGCCTTCAGTGAATCGCCGGTGTACTCTAAGCTGGCAGCCTCTTTGTTGATGACGAAGGCATCATCATCGACACTAGCCAAATAGAGATCATCACCGGCAAAGTTTGCTATGAGCCTCACGCTGGCCGCAGCCTGATTGATGACCAATGTTAGAGAAGCGGTCCCATCAGTCCCGGTGGAGGCTGATGCCGTCTGACTACCGATCGCAAAAGCGATTGGCTTTGCGCTTAGTGGCTGACCCTGAAGCGCCCCGCCGCCTTGATCGAGTAGCCTCGCTCCGATCGTGGCCGGGTCGGAATACTGTACCAGAGGCGTGGCGGCGTTCGTGATAGCGGTTGGCCGCTTGCCAACATTCACAGTGATGGTTTCAGCCGCCTTCGCGACTGGTGAGCCGTTGTCTGCGACTACGACCTGGAAGCTATGGCTGCCGATTTGCGACGAAAGAGGCGTCCAGCTAAAGGCGCCGGTGCTCGGATCGATGTTCGCACCGGTGGGAGGCTGTACCAACGAGAAGGTCAGTTGGTTGGCCGGCACGTCGAGATCGGTAGCGGCGGCGACGAACGAAAGCTGGTTGCCCCAGACTACCGACTTTTCGCCGATTGGCGCCAACTGCGGAGCCTTGTTGGCCTCGTTGACGGTTATGCGGAAGGTCTTGCTATCGGATAACTCCGGTGTGCCGTCATCGTTTACCCGCACAGTTATTGAGTAGTTGCCAGGGCCTTGGGCTTCCGTCGGCGTCCAGCTGAACAGTCCGGTAGCAGAGTCTATGGTGGCGCCATTCGGGAAGCCCGGGACGAGCGTGTAGGTCAGCCGGTTCGCCGGCACGTCCGGATCCGTAGCGGTTGCGGTAAACGTCAAAGTTGTTTCTTCGTTGACGGCTTTGTCAGATATGGGCGCAAGCGCCGGCGCTGTGTTGGCCACGGTGATAGACAGGGTAGTGCTCGCGATCGCAGACAATCCGTAGAAATCGCTGACCCTCAAGGTGATCGTATTGGCGGGCTGGCCGGGCGCCCGGGTGGGCGGGTGGGCCAGGCCCGGGGGCCGGGG
>ORJL010645505.1_pt1 | contig 81335 bp, 72 predicted proteins | sample 1779941 | NCBI WGS metagenome assembly ORJL01 (sample SAMEA104232317, study PRJEB22302) | groundwater metagenome | biome: forest; feature: aquifer; material: groundwater | place: USA | collected 2011-08-07 | depth 5.8 m | reverse complement strand
GCAGTTCTCTAACAGCTTCTTCGGCGGTTACCCTGGCTTCTTGAAGCCTGTCGGTCACCGAGGAGGGTAGCAGCTCGCCTTTGTCATGCATGCTATCCAGCCGTCGGCAAAGCAGCACCAGCGATTGAATTGTTCCGTCATATAGTTCCCGGGCAATACGCTGGCGTTCCTCCTCCTGAGCACGTATCACATAGGTGGTATAGGTCTTTCGCTCCGCCTGTCGTCCCTGTTCCTCAGTAGCGTCTCTGAATAAAACCTGAATAATGGGGTTACCTTGACCATCGCTAACTTCAGTAAGCATAGGCTCCAGATAGAGCTCCGCACCATTCTTAAGCTTATAGAGTAGCAAATCGGTTTGCCAGTTACCCCGATTGGAAGAGCCAAGGAGTTTATCCGAGCCGGCTGGCCCGAGTAAATCAGTAACAAGCAGGCCCTCGATGGTTGCTCTATTTCTGTCGAAGAGAATACTCGCCATCGGATTTGCCTCTAAGATGACGCCAGTGGAATTAAGAACCAAAATAGCCATGGGGCTGGACTCGAAGAGGCTTCGGTATCTCATTCTGGAAGCCTTGAGTTCATTAGTGGTAGCTTCTACCCGTTGCCGGGCACTCTTTTCTCGCTCAACCTGCTTTCCCACAAGGAAGGCTACGGTATTGACTACAGCAATCTGGAACATACATCCGAACAGTTCCCACCCTCTATGCCAGAGGATCCAATTTGGAATACTGAGGAGCGTGGCCCACAGCGCCGTGGTAACAGCGCCGACAAATCCGAAGGTCAGTGCGGCATATATCACCGGGACGAGAAACAGAGTGGTAGGTACCATAGATGGCACTCCCAAGTCATGGAGTACACCTGGAGTTTCGACCATGCCGTGCAAAACCGCGATGAAAATGACTGAGCTCTGGATCATCCAAAAGTGCCAGTTCTGAAATCTAGGGCGATATGCGTATAGGCGCTGCCGGCTCCATTCAAGCCATCTCTCAAGTTTGGCACTGTAGAAAGGAGGAACGGCGGGCACCTTCTGCCATGCTTGGTTCATGTCCCCTTTCCTTTCTCCAGATTGACAATTTGTCTAGATAAGGCATAGAGCACAGCTTCGAGGCGTGAGGAGAGCCCGAGTTTATTAAAGATACTGTTGAAATGCGCCTCGACGGTACGATTACTTATATCTAATTGGTCGGCAATAGCCTTATTGCGCAGGCCTTTTGCCGCCATTTGCAAAACTTCTAGCTCCCGATGGGTGAGTTGCTCCGTAAGCTCACGTCTTGTTTCATCCCGGTGCCGTACCCAGAGACGAGCCACTTTAGCGGCAATTTCTGGTTGTAGTACTGGCTCACCGAGGTAAACGCGTTGGACTGCATCTATTAGTTCATTCGCCCGAGCAGTTTTCAACAAGTAGCCTAATGCACCGGCGTCCATTAAAGCCAGAATGTAGTCGTCGTCATCGTAGGCAGTCAGCATGAGAGCCTTGACATTGGAATATTTTTCTTTCATCTGCCGCACCACTTCAATCCCGCTTAGCTTGGGCATTCGAATATCTAAAATCGCTATATCGGGTTGAAGACTCCCTATCAGTTCTAATGCCTGTTGACCATCTTCAGCCTCGCCAACTACTTTTAGGTCGGGAGATTGCTCCAGAATACGGCGTGTTTCGTCACGCATCATCCAATGGTCATCTGCCAACACAATTCGTATTGGTTCCATAGTAGCACCGCCAATCCTAATTTAATAATAACACTATAATTATTATACTTCATTCACCGAGTATATTGGTATACGTGCTTTCTCGTACTAAAAAAGGTAATAACACCGAACCAAAAATAGGCGTTTTTTGAGATGTTTCAATTCACAGTACCTTCTACACTTAGGATAAGAGTTGAGTAAGGAGGTGTCATTATGCGAAACGTAAACTTGGGTTTAGCTAAAGAAGATGTAGCCATGCAAAAACAGGGTGTACGGGTGGTTCTTGCCTCTGAGTACCCCCATGTGCGGCACTTGCTGAGGGAGGTAATCGAGCAGGAAAACGGGGTTGATATCGTGGGACAGGCACAGGATGCCAGGCAAGCGTTAACTCTAACGAGGAATCTGAGACCAGATATCGCAGTGATAGACAGTCACCTTCCAAATCATGCTGGTTTGAACGATAATCCGCTATCACGAATATATGGTCTAGATACCGCCCAGAATATCTCCGAAGAGATGCCAAACACACGAGTAGTCTTATTATCCAACTTGCAGGCAGACTATTTGTCTAAGAAGAATGTGGGTTTAGATAGTGTTACCATCTTTTCAAGAGAACAAACCGGGGTAAATATCCCGATAATATTTCGAGCGCTGTATCAAGAGACTTCACCACTAAGTGCTACTGTTTTTGCTGATATCAAGGTGAAGGAACAAGCAGGTCTTCAACAGAAGATCCGTGTAAGCGATAAACTTGTTGTTTTTGGTACCCTTGGCTTCGCTTTCGGGTGGCTACTTACTATCACTATGCTTTTGGCCCCGGTTGGAATTCCTATTGCCGCGCTCGGAGCAGCGACTGCGATGCTTGGTCTGCTTGGAAAGCTGACCTCGTCAATATGGCGTAATAAAATAAATAGCTCCGCTAAAAAAGGGTAATTTAACAAAGCAGATTGCTTTTTAGGTATTGCTCCTGGAAGTGGAAGAGAAGTAGAAGAAGGCAAAGAGGAATAACAGTATGACAATAAAGCAGGCCCTTAGACAGTGTAATGTCTTCTCGTCACTTGACGATACTGCACTGGAGCAAATTGCTGGTTTAGCCGTAGAGAAACAATATGAGGCCGGAACTACTATCTTCAACGAAGGAGATAATGCCGATGAACTCATTGTCCTTCAGGAAGGGGAAGCAGTCTTGCAAATAACGATTCGGGATGTACTGAAACAGGTGAACAAGCGGATAACCGTTGATATCACCAACCCAAATGGTATAGTTGGCTGGTCGGCTCTTGTCGAACCATATATCTACACTCTTACAGCAGTGTGCTTACAAAAAACCAAGGTATTGTCGATAGATGGCGTTAAGCTCCGGGGGTTACTGCAGGACGATAAGCTAGTCGGCTATGAAATACTGAAGGAACTGGTCAAGGTAGTTGCTTCCAGACTGAATGATACCCGGCAGGTGCTGATAAGCGAACGCTCATTGACAATAAAGTCGGTCTAACTTATGATGGGGGGAGTAGTAAAAATAGGAGGGGTCTAAATTGAAGCGAATTTGGTTGGTTGTATCACTACTGGTGGCGGGGTTGGGGTTGTTGCTGGTATCGGCTTGTGCTGCTCCTAAAGAAGAGGCACCACCGGCAGCACCAGCGGCACCGATTGCGGAACCCAAGGCAACGGCTGCCAGCATCGTCAAGGGAGGTCTAATGTATGATAAGTGGTGGAAAGTGGCTGAGGGAGCCGTCGAGCCAAAGGATAATCAAGCTCTGTGGGCAACTCAGACCACTAATGCCAACACTGGCAGCACCACCTGGCGCTGTAAGGAGTGCCATGGCTGGGACTACAAGGGTAAGGACGGTGCCTATGCTAAGGGTTCGCACCTTACTGGTTTCACTGGTGTTTATACTGCTGGCACCACCAAGACCAAAGCCGAACTCCTGCAGGTTATGAAGGGTGGCAATAATGCCCAGCATAACTTCTCGGCGGTTATAGGAGAAGCAGGGCTTCAGGATGTAGTCAACTTCCTCAATGAGGGACTGATTGATGACACCAAATACATAGACTACGCTACCAAGAAATCCATTGGAGCTAATGTAGCCCACGGCAATGAGCTTTATACCAGCACTTGTGTTGCCTGTCATGGTGCTGACGGCAAGCTAATACTGTTTGATGGCAAAGATAGCTTAGGTGTTGTGGCTAATGGTAATCCCTGGGAAGTACTGCACAAAATCAGGTTTGGTCAGCCGGGCGCTCCCATGCCCTCCGGTTTAGTCAATGGCTGGAGCACTCAGGATGCGGTGGATGTGCTGGCTCATGCCCAGACACTTCCGAAATAATAGGTGATGATTCCGGCTTAGTTCGGCCGAGTTAGGTGGAGAGCCAGGCGGTGAGAGTAGAGCCAGCGTAAGAGATATAGTTATTACGTCTGGCTCTACTACTAAAGCCCGCTTTGGATGGCTAGTTCTCAAAAAGCAGTTTTAGCATTGTAGGAAGGGTTGATTTTTTGTCTAACGACAAAGGTTTAGGCCAGCAAGATTTTATTAAGAAGTCGTCACTACCGGCAACGCAATTTAACGCTGAGCTGGTAAAGCAGGTAGCCAGAGACGCCCGCCAAGTCATTGCTGGAGGGCTCTCCGAGGCTGAGTTTTACCAAAAGTACCACCAGGCTTATCTCAAGGAATTCGGCGTTGACGACCGACCGGTATGCCCAACTGAGGTTATTGGTGGGACACCCGCAGACTCATCTTTGGCGAAACAGATATCTCGGCGTACTCTACTAAAGGTAGGCGGTATTGCTCTGGCTTCGATAGCTGGGGCACGTTGGTTAGGTGGGGCAGGCAGCAGGGTCTTCGGAGCCGGAGCTGCTATCGATAAGAATGCTGGCTTGCTGCTCGAGGGAAACGCAGAGCAGCCTCCTCCGGCAGCTACCAGGGTGCAGATGGGCTGGGTCGTGGACCTGGAGGCTTGTGATGGCTGCCTCAGTTGTGTCTACGCCTGTCAGAGGCATCACTTCAACTCGACAGGGGTTTTATGGATATATGTCCTCGCCTTCAAAGATATTAACAGGGAAGAACCGAACTTCCTGATTAGAACATGCCAGCATTGTGGCAACCCCCCCTGTGTAAAAGTGTGCCCGGTGCGCGCCCGGCATAAGCGCGACATAGACGGCCTTGTGCTGACTGACTACGACCTTTGTATCGGCTGCCGCTACTGCATGGTTACCTGCCCTTACGGAGTCAACTACTTCCAGTGGACACTACCCGATAAAAAGAATCTTTATCATGAAACTCTGACAGACTACCGCGGGAAGTGGGTCATCGGCGATCCGCCTAAAGGTTGTATGGGCAAATGTACTTTCTGCCCTGACCGCCAGGACGATGGCAGAAAAAATATGGTCTGTGCTCTGGTCTGCCCTAATAACGTCATTCATCCTGGTGATATTAACGACCCGAACAGCGAACCTATGCGCTATCTGGCTCAGAGACAGAAGGATGCCGGAGGAAATCTTTCGGTATTCCGGCTCCTGGAAAACCAGGGCACCAAGCCAAGTGTTATCTTCATTGGTCAGCAGCCCACACGGGCGGCCGTGCCTGTGGATGGACCGGTCTCCTATGCCGATTGGGGTCTGGTGGAGAAACGGCTGGATGTCCTGGAAGGCCCGCGGCCCTGGTTTATGGATGCTTTTGGAGGCGGTAAGTGAGGGACCGAAGAAGTGCCCCAAGCCGGGTAGATTCAATACTTAAGCCTCTGGCTAACCCTGGCAGGAATTATTTCGTTCTTGTGACGATTGCTGCTGTGCTTTTAGTCTGGTTCCTTCTTGCCTGGGCATGGCAACTCAGATACGGACTTGTCGTCACCGGCCTGGGTGACTGGGGGACCAGCGGTGGCGTTCCCTGGGGTATCTACATAGGTTCTTTCATCTGGTGGGTCGGTATCTCCCACGGCGGTATTCTCATCTCGGCAGGAGTCAGGTTATTCAAGCTGAAGGTCTTTTTCCCTGTCGCCCGCCTCGCCGAACTGCTGACCATCGGCGCCCTGACGATAGCCGGGTTATTTATCATCATCGACCTGGGGCGTCCCGACCGTGTGGTAACGAGTGTTCTCCGGAATTATGCCCTTACCGTTCAGACCTCGCCTCTGACCTGGGATTTAACGGTCATCACGCTCTATTTCGTGCTGACCTCAACCTACATGTTGCTGACGCTGCGTCATGACCTGTATATGCTACGCCGCCGTCTGCCGGAGCGTTTTGCTCCTGTGTACCAGCTGCTGACTCAAGGCTATCGGCAAGAAGAGGACGAAAAGGTGCAAAGAATGGCATGGTGGCTGGCTTTCGCCGTTATCATCCTTGCCCCATTCCTTCTCCATGGCGGAGTTATTCCGTGGCTTTTCCAGCTCATCGCCTCGATGCCAGGGTGGTTTAGTCCTGCCCAGGCGCCGACCTTCCTCAGTATTGCCCTGACCTCGGCTTTCGGTGGAGTCATCATCCTCTCCTATATTTTCCGTCGTGTCTATGGCTGGGAAGAGCTCCTTCCTGACAAGCTCTTCTCCAGGATGGGCAGCGTACTGGCGCTGGTGGGACTGTTCTTCTTATGGCTCCAGCTTCAGGCGATTATGACAGGTGCCTTTGCCGCGCCCGTCGGGCTCCGCACGGCTACGGAGGCCAAGATGGAAGACCCAGTCTATTGGACGGCTATCGGGCTTTGCGGTGTCGCCATCCTCTACCTTGGAGCTCAGACGATATGGCACTCTCTGTTCACTCTGAAACGTGTTGTCGCCGTAGCAATCATACCGGTGATAGCTACCCTTTTTGAGAAAACACTCTTTATCGTTGAAGGGCTACAACACCCTCTTTTCGATATTTACAAGGCGGTTCCGGGGACCTATGCCCCTACCTGGGTTGAATTTTCCACTCTTGGCGGGGCTGCTGGCATGATTGTATTATGGTTTGCCATCGTATCCAAGGTAATACCAGTTATTGAAGCTGAAGAGGAACACTAAGGACAGGCAGAAGAGATGTTGGAGTGGATAGGTCTTCCTATAGGTCGCTGGCTGGTCTTCGGCATTATCCTGGCGCCGATATACTGCATGCTGCTGGGATGGTTTTTAGGGAAGCCGCGTAATTTTCCGGTTGCTTTCCGCGGACTTGCCTACCTGTTAGGACTGATAGTAATGCTGTGGGGCGGGCTATTTTTAATCAGCGTGGTAATAAAGTTCATTTTCTTTACAGTAACAACGGCCGGGTAATTAGATAGAAATGAGCAAGATGAAGATAAAATCGGCTCGGTATTTAGGTGCAGTGCTGATGCTCGGGCTAGCTGCCCTGAGTGCTTCCTGCTCTCTGATAGAGCCACCTGTTCCACCGCTGCCGGTGGCAACGATTGCTCCGCCCTTTATACCACACCGGCTTGAGGGACGGGGTGATTGCCGTCTCTGCCATGCTACCGGAGTCGGGGGTGCACCTCAATTTCCGGTTGCCGACCATAGCCGGCGCCCCAGCGATGTCTGCCTGGCTTGCCACAGGCCGGCACCGGGCTTATACGCGGCTAACGAGGTCATTCCAATGCCCATGCCAGTTTTCCCGACTGAAACAACACCACCAGCCTCAGGCACAACACCTTCTACAGGGATACCACCAGCGCCGGTATCAGGTAAAGACCTCTTTGTCGCTAAGTGTGCTGCCTGTCACGGGATAAATCGGCAGGGAACTCCCGGCTTTGCTCCCGCTTTAACTCCAGACAGTCTTGCCAAGCTGAGCGATACTGATATCATGAACACGATAGCGGATGGTTACCCCGGTACGGCAATGCCGCCATTTAAGGCAAGCCTCAGCCCGGCGGAAATAGATGCTCTAATCCAACTGATCAAGCACACCTCGCCTTAATAACGAATATAAGGGCATACTAACCTTTAATCAGGTGGTGCTCTTTTAAGAAGAGTTGGAAAGCCGGGAATTCTAAGCGTAAGTGAAAAGGCCCTTATATTGTGATTAACATGAGGGCTTTGTAGCTTTGGTTTTTACTGAGCCGCCTGGGTCTCGAACCTGTAACCTGCTGATTAAGGGTCTGTAAGTAGCCTCTTTTCCTACTGTTCTTGAATCTACCTTGTTGTTTCGTGTCTATTCCTCTTTTGAGGCTAACTGTCCTATCTTTACTATTTAGATCGAAAACGATTATTGCCAACTAAGATACGGTCTGAAGGGATGTGCAATCTAAGCTGTTTAGCACCTTAAGTCACGTACCCCAATATTTGCTCTTGGCTGCATTGCCATGTAAAAGACAGAGGTTGGTATTCTGGCTGAGATTACTTCCGCAAGCGTGACAAGGCGTATGCAGCGAATGATATTCTTAAGGTTCTGGATGGGGAAATAGCACCCGGGTAAATTTATGGGAGATCTCACTGATAAGCCAATTGGCTATTACCTGCGTAATAGCACGTTTGAGTATTTTACTAAACTAAATGAAAGGCGAGGCACTCATAGCTCCGTTAACCTTCCACTTTGTTGCCCAGCGCCTGCTTTATGGTGGCGATCTCGTTGGTCGGGTAAAAGTCAATATTGTAGGACTGCTTCCCCCGTGTGGACTCAAAGGTGACTTCACCCATGACACGCCGCACCATGGCGCCTCGGTCCTGAGCGCTATGGGTTTGGCGGAACTTGACCTTCTTGATATCAGTATTGGCAATGGAAAAGTTCCCCGCGGTCTCCGCAAGAATCTGGTCCGGCGCCATGTTCTGGTACTTGTCGGCGTAAGCTAGGGTGATCGCTATCTGGTCGTCCCAGCGGGAAAGGAAACCCTTTCCCTCAGCCTTGCCCTGCTCATTGGCTTCCTTCGCAGCTTGCTTGAGCATGTCCGAAGTGAGTAAAGCAAAGATGCACCGCTCCCTGGTGAAGGCCACATTATAGATGTCCCACCGGCCGAAAGACTTGGGCTTCTTGATATTATGAAGGATACACCGTACCGTTTCAGCCTGTGGCGCCGCTTGAGCCTGTGGCGCCGCCGGCGGGGTCGGCCGTGGCATTACTGTCGGTGGGATGGACGCGCGGGGTACGCTGGGCACTGACTCTAATGCCGGTCGCGGGGTAGCCGCCGGGGCGGCGCAATAGCCGCAGTAGCGGGCACCCGTCTCCAGGGGTTTACTGCACTGGGTACAAAACTTCTTTTCCTCCATCTGTTCCTCCTCGTATCAGTCGTTCAGTTCCGGTGCAGACTTCACGGTGACTTGTACGGCAACTGCGCCGGGAAGGTTTCCACCCTGAAGGAAGCGGGCTTTGTCACTTCCCCGGTCTGCTGGTCCCTCTTGCCACCGACGAAGGTAATGACCCAAGTAAAATCGGCATTGGCCATTCCCGACCCACCTATCCATTTGGCGTATGAGTCGGCGGAGTCATGGACGGTGAAATAAACCGAGTAGGAAGAGCCGTTGAACCGCATCTGGCTGACGTTCAGGTTGACGGTAGAGTATTGTGTCCCTTCGTAGATGACCTGGTTATTCCTACTCCAGGTGTAGGTGTACGGGGGCTTGCCTCCGGACACTTTCACGCTGAAGGCGAAGGAACTGCTGTTGAGTGCGGTCTGGTCAATCATCATTTGTTCCGAATTGAGCGGGAAGGCGGTGGGGTAGCTGAAAGAGGTGACGATAGGATGGCCGGACCCGGTCGCCGTCGGCGTCGCCGTGACGGGAGCGAGGGGTTCCTCGATGTTGGCCTGGGCCTCCCCGCTGGTTATCTCCTTACCGTCCTTGTCAAACAGTTTGGCTTCGATGGTGTAGGAGTCCGCCGACTCGAATTTCGTGGTGAGTGTGTTGGCAGGGCCGCTCTTGACCATGTCACCGTCGATGAACCAGTCATAGCGGGCCTTGTCCGGCGGGCTCTCGGTCTTGGCGGTGAAGGTGTAGTCCTTGTCCACCTCGCCATCAAGCGCCTCCGGTTCGATGGTGAGGGCGCCAAAGGTGACGTTGATGTATTTGAAGTCTACATACTCCGGTTTACCTTCAACTGCTTTGGAGACTAAGACCCCAATAACATTCTTTCCGGGTTCAAGCTCGATGCGTTCCCCTTTGGTGGGAAGGAGGACACCATTCCTCCAATAATCAACAGTAATGTACTCATCAGCGGGGAAGCGAGACACGATGTAAAGTGACTTCGTCGGGGAAACAAGGCTGTCCTTGAGCGGATGAGGGTTGTTTTCGCTATCAACGTAAACAAGCTCGTATTGCGGAAATTTGTCATCGCCTATGGTCTTATTCTTTAACTCCGTCCAGTGCTGCGCAATCGTGCTCCAGTCCACCATGGCCGTCTTGGCGGCATAACCGATCTTGTCAAAGATGATGTCGTTGCCTCCGGATTTCAGCGCGGAGTCGTAGGGAGTGAACTTGCCGTTCTTGTACTCAATGCGTCTCTCCGTATTCCCGGGGTGATTCGGGTCAGCCACATACAAATCGCCCTGGAAAATGCGGTAGACGATTATGGCGTGACCGCCCTCGCTGCTCAAGATACTGGCGAACTGCGGTTCTCCGGTCAACTGGATGGAGTAAGCGAACGCCTTCCAGGCAAGTTCGTCATTCACGCCGCGCTGTGACCGGAAGAGTGACGCTCCCCAATCCCCCGACACATCAGTTTGCACAACTGAGGCGAACCGATAAGCCAGCGAGTCATCTTGCCAAAAACCAGGCGTCGCCGGCTTGTTGCCGTTGTTATCGTAACGGCCGTAAAGAGTCATGTCCTTGCCATCCGGCTGGTTGATGTAGTACCACATGGCGGTCAGACTCTGCCCGGCGCACTGCCCGCCCGGCGCGATGTACGAGCCGTAGTTGGTGAACTGCCAGTCATCAATGCCGGGCCTGAAGCCGGAGTCAATGTCCGGTTTCAGGTTGGTCTCCGGTATCATGCTGATGATGAAATTGGAAAAGTGCTGTGTACCGACCGTAATCGAATTAGCGTCTCGCGCCAGAGTGGGCAGTCCTTCCAGCTTCTTGGTCTTGTCGTCATACAGGAAACCCATAGCGAAGTTGCCATCAGGAACTTCGACTGGTACCCTGACCTCAATCAGCTCTTGCGCATAGCCGCCGCCGTTGTCCACCGTTATCATGGGGGTGACCGGGTTGAACGCCTCGCCGAAGCTGTGCTTCTCCACCGGAGCGTAGGATATCTTGAACTGCTTCGACTCGTCATACGAGTTTGCCGGGACGCTAATCTCCAGTCCGGCAATAGGACTGGATGCATCTGCTATGGTGACCTTCCCGCCGCTGGGTGATACTGGGACCGTGACCGCCACCACCGTCTTACCGGTGGAAATGGTGCCCGTGATGCCACGGGGCGGAGCCGGAGTTATCGCCGAACTAACTGGCAGTCCTGTCTTGCCAGTACAGCTGCTAAGTAGCATAGAGAGGACGAGCAAGATACCAACAAGAGCCGGGGCTATCACCACAAATCGACTCACTACCGACCGTATTACTTTGCGTTTCATTTTTGTCTCCTTACAATAATTCACAACCGTTTCTTGTTGGTTTCGATTCTAAAATAGGGTTACACCTCACCTGTGGTTAATCAGGCTCCGTAATGAGCTATGGTACTTTAGATTCCTCTCAAAATGATCTCCCCGCTTTTGTGTATATCTTGAACTGTTGTTGAATCTCCCTTGCCCTCGTTTCCTGTCCGTGGGGTACGGGCACCCTTACATCTCGTTCTTCCAGCCCGGTACGAGTCGGAGCAAAGTAGGAGAAAACGAGCAAAGGTGGGGTTTCCTCGACATATTCCACAGAGCCCAGGTAGGCACTTAACTGATTCCACAGGTGAAGCTGTTTATTGAGGTAGATGCCATCCTTGCTTATGTAGGTCTCTCCCTGATGTTTAAGGTTCTGACGGTGGTCATACCAACTGGTGAACCAGGCTACGAAGCCGATTATCGCGATGAGCGCGAGCATAACAACCAGCACCCAGACACCGCTTTCCCGATCAACAATCAAGAAGACAATCCCGACTACGAGAGCAAAACCCGATATGATAAAGAAGAGCATCTTCTTACCCCATTTTTCTGTCTGGTGCTCTTTCTCAGTGTACATTTGCCATTCATCCGGTGAATAAGTCCAATGCACAAGAAGGTCTTCACCCGTAAGAATACTATCGAGCGTTTTAGCACGGCTTCCGTATACTATCGCTGTAATTGTAGCCGTAATGAACATAATGAAGCTACCAAAAGCTAAAGCGAGAGCGGCGTCACCTATGTTAGAGGAAAACGAAAAGAAGGTTAGGAATAAAAATATCGGGGTAAGTATCCACCATACTAAAGAGGTCGTGCGCGCTGGGTTGACCTTGCTCACAACTACCTCTCCTTTTCAAGACAGCCAGTTAATCAACCAAACCCATAATCTCGCATTATAGCAGATTTCGGATATTAAGGGTAATTATGAGATTGTTGGTTCTGTTTGCATTTGGCTGCTTTCACTGTCATTGCGAGGAGTCCCGATTCTATCGGGACGACGTGGCAATCCGGGAAGAGTTAGATACCCCGTCCCTGCACCCAGATTGCTTCGCCTCCGCCTGCGTCGGATGGTCTCGCAATGACATCACCAACCATAACCGAATGTTACCGATTGTTTGGTAAGGGTATGAAAAGAGAGCGAAGCCTCTCTTAAAACAGCAAACGGGGCGTCTAAGAGGGGCGAAGCCCCTCTTCCATAACCTCCCCTTCCCTTTGATAAAGGGAAGGGGACAAAGGGGATAGGATTTAACAAACCTAACGGGGGGTAAGGTAGCTACAACATCAAACCCTTACGCTAGTCTTTGATATTGTGCTAAAATGAAGCTGATTAACCCTGAGACGGGGGCATGGAATTATTCCAAAAGAGGGTATTGTATTATGAACCGATTGGGTATTACCAGGTGCGGCAATACTGAGTTCCGTTGGGGAGAACGCACCTATGTTATGGGCATCATCAATCTGTCCCCGGATTCATTCTCTGCCGACGGCATTACCGACCCCGAAGTCGCCGTAGCCCAGGCACAACGCTTTGTCAGCCAGGGAGCCGATATTCTGGATATCGGTGGCGAGTCTACCCGCCCCGGTTTCGCCCCGGTCTCGATTGACGAAGAAATCAAGCGGGTAGTGCCTGTCATCGAGCGGTTGGCCGCCGCCGTTTCGGTGCCTCTGAGCATCGATACTTATAAATCAGAGGTAGCCCGTCGTGCCCTCGAGGCCGGAGCCACCATTCTCAATGACCAGTGGGGCTTGAAAAAAGACCCTCGTCTGGCGGAACTGGCAGCCGAAAAAGGCGTTCCTATAATCTTGATGAGTAACCAGCGGGATAAGGGAAGTTACGATCCCCTGATTCAGCGCGACACCGCCCACTATACCGACCTGATGGCCGAGGTAATTTCATCCCTCAAGCAGAGCCTGGAGTTGGCATTGAGTCTGGGTGTCCCCCGGGAGAACATCATCTTAGACCCCGGTTTTGGCTTTGGTAAGACCTGGCAGCAAGACCTTGAAATCCTGCATCGGCTGGCGGAACTAAAAGAATTGGGACGCCCCATTCTAATCGGGACTTCCCGTAAATCCCTCATCAAGATGGTGCTGAACCTCCCTGCTAATGAGCGTATCGAGGGCACTGCCGCCACCGTGGCTATCGGTATCGCCAATGGGGCTGATGTCGTGCGGGTGCACGATGTCCAGGCGATGGTCAGGGTCTGCCGGATGAGTGACGCCATCGTCCGCTGAATTTGCCCATCCTTTGTCTTAAACAGTCCTTTGTATCAAAAGTAAGTTCCTCCATGTCACCCTGAAGTCCCGATGCAATCGGGACTCCTCCAGAATGACACTTGATACAAGATTCTTAAACAGTCTCCAGTTCAGTTCTCACTAACTTTTTGTATGCCGCCATAAGTCTCTGGGTAACCGGTCCCGCTCTGCCCGAACCAATAGGTTTCCCCGCTACCTCGGTAAGCGGCATAATCTCTACCATCACATTGGTTAGAAAAGCTTCCTCAGCCTGATAGAGTTCGTCCAACCCGATGTCTTGCTCACGGGCGTTAATGCCCAGCTCTGGCGCCAGCTCCAGAATCGCCTCTCGGGTAGTGCCCGGCAGAATACCGCTTTCCAGTCCCGGAGTCTTCAGCACGCCATTAGTCACCAGAAAGATGTTGCTCGTGCTGGCTTCAGCCAGCAGGCTCTTATCATTAAGGAAAAGAGCATCGTTAACAGCGGCGGCTTTGGCTTCTTCCCTGGCTAGAATACTTTCCAGGAAATTGGCTGACTTGAATCGGGGAACGGGCGATTGACTATTGCGGCGGATTGATGAGACTACGGCGCTGAATCCTTTCTGATAAACCTCTTCCGTGTAGGGGCGATAAGGTTGCGCCATTATCAGAACCGTAGGTCGGCTACAGGTGCCGGGGTCGGGCACCATACTTCCCTCGCCCCTGGAAACGGTGAGACGGATACGAGCCTCACTAAGCCGGTTAGCCCGGATAGTCGCCATCACCGGGCCCTTCAAGTCAAGCCCCTCGATGGGCAACCCCAGTATTTCCGCCGAACTCAGCAGCCGCTTGAGGTGTCTATCCAGTCTAAATACCCGACCCCCGTAGGCACGCATTGTCTCAAAGAGGCTGAATCCGTAGAGAAACCCATAGTCCAGAACGGATATCCTCGCCTGACTGCGGGGCATTAAGTCACCGTTCAGGTAAACGATTTCGCTCATGGCTCTACTCCTTGGCCCACCTGGGTTGGGCATAATCCAAAAAATTCCGCAGCAAACTGTGACCCGCCTCGGTCATTATCGACTCGGGATGGAACTGCACCCCTTCTACCGCATATTCCTTGTGCCGCACCCCCATCACCACGCCGTCACTGGTCACGGCGCTCACCTCCAGCACTGCCGGCAATTCATCCCTTTGAATCACCAGGGAGTGGTAACGGCCCGCCTCAAAGGGATTGGTCAGGTTCTTATATATCGTCCGGCCATCATGATAAACCATGGAACTCTTGCCATGTGTCGGCACCGGGGCACGGACAACGTGCCCGCCGTAGACATCGCCGATACACTGGTGCCCAAGACAGACGCCCAGAATCGGAATTTGCCCGCCAAAACGGCGGATAATATCATTAGAGATACCTGCTTCCCGCGGAGTACAGGGTCCCGGGGAGATGATAATGTGGGATGGAGCCAGGCTCTCGATTTGCTCCAGGGTTACCTGGTCGTTGCGATAAACCAGCGATTCCCACCCAAGCTCGCCCAGGTATTGCACCAGGTTATAGACAAAGGAATCGTAGTTATCGATGACGATGACCATAGCTACCTTTCATCAGCCGATGCCATATTAAGGGCATCTATCAGTGCCCGGGCTTTATCCAGTGTTTCCTGATACTCCGCCTCGGGGTTGGAGTCATAAACAACGGCACCGCCTACCTGGAAATAAGCTCTTTTCCCTTTTACCAGAAAAGTGCGAATAGCAATATTAAGGTCAAGGTCGCCGTTAAAGCTCCAATAACCGATGCTTCCCGTATAGACGCTCCTCCTGGTCGGCTCCAATTCGTCGATTATTTCCATCGCCCGCACCTTGGGAGCTCCCGTGATGGAACCACCGGGAAAGGTCGCCTTGAGCAAATCAATAGCGTTCTTACCCTCTCTCAACCTCCCCACCACGCTGGAGGTAAGGTGGAAGACAGTCGGAAACACCTCCAGTATCGCCAGTTCCGTTACCTTCACGCTGCCGAAGCGGCACACCCGACCCAGATCATTTCTCTCCAGGTCGACAATCATAATATTCTCCGCCCGGTCTTTCGGGCTATTGAGTAGCTCATCAGCCAGGGCGGCGTCCTCCTCAGGGGTCTTACCCCGTGGGCGGGTGCCTTTGATAGGGCGTGTCTCCACCCGGTCGCCACAGAGACGGAGAAATCTCTCCGGCGAGGCGCTCACTACCGCGACCTCGTCAAAGCCGAGATAGCTGGCGAAGGGTGCCGGGTTTATCTGCCGTAACCGACGGTATAGCTCATAAGGACTGATGGTAAGCTCAGCTTCAAAACGCTGCGAGAGGTTGACTTCGAAAATATCGCCGGCGATGATATACTGGCGGGCTTGCTCCACGGCGGCAACATATTCCTGATGAGTAAAGCCCCCTTTCAGAGTCACCGGCTTCACCGAGAAAGATAGCGGCCTGAGTGGTGCTCCCCGGCTGGAACGGGACACACCGGCTATTTTATTCTTTACCTCATCGAGGCGCCCTCTGGCTCTCTCGATTCTTGCAGTCTCTTCCAATTCGGGAAAACCGGTGGAGATGATATAGACCTTGCCCTCCAGGTTATCGAAGGCGAGCACCAGGTCATAGAAGCCGAAGTAGCACTCAGGCAGCTTCAGGTCATCGACTGCCCGGCTCGGCAGGCGCTCGATGAAATGACCGAGGTCATAGCTGAAGTAACCCACCGCCCCGCCGATGAAGGGCACCGGTGAGTCCGCCAGGTCCAGGTGATAGACGGCTAACCAATGGTTCAGTATATCGAAGGGATTGTCACTCGAGTGGCTCTTTTCGGCGCCCCGTCTGAGAACACTCTCACGGCCACGGCTGCTCAGCACCAGGAAAGGGTCGCTACCCATAAAAGAATAGCGTCCCAGTTTGTGCGGGTCCATACCGCTATCCAGGAAGAAACTGAACGGCTCCTCTCTGAAGAGTTCAAAGGCATCGAGAGGTAACAGCTCGGTGGCAATCTCTTCTATCAGTGGACAACGCGATTCTCTGAGCATAAATCCAAACTACGGCGCAGAATTTACCCTTAGCAACGGTTACCTGCATCATAGCCCAGCAGCTAAACCCCGTCAATCGGGGTTTCATTGTCATTGCGAGGAGTCCCGATTCTATCAGGACGACGAAGCAATCTCAAAGATTTATATGGATTGCTTCGCCTTCTACGAATGGCTCGCAATGACAGAAGGAAAATCCCGCTCTGTCTCCCTTTACAAAAAGTTACACAACAGGGCGTTTAAGAGGGGCATAAAGGGGGTGAGGCTCATAAATACTTGATTCACTCCGCTTGACACATAACAAAGACAAACGATACACTGGAAATAATATACTCTATAGATTCCGCCTTAAATTAAAAGCAGAATTAAAGGAGGTTCCATTGAAAGAAGCAGTTATTGTAAGCGGTATGAGGACAGCTATCGGTAATTTTGGTGGCGCCCTGCAAAATATACCGGCAGTCCAGCTGGGTAGCCTGGCAATTAAAGCGGCAATGAAAAAAGCCAAGCTGCGACCGCAGGCCAGCGATGAACTTCTGAGTTGCGGCCCGGCAGCTCTTAAGGGAGCAGCGATGACCGACCTGGAGAAAAGCCACTACGATTGGGATGCCTCCCACCAGGGGGTGTCGATTGACGAAGTAATTATGGGCAATGTCCTCCAGGGCGGGCAGGGACAGAATATGGCCCGGCAGGCATCTGTCTATGCCGGAATTCCCAAGGAAACCCCGGCTTTCACAGTAAACAAAGTTTGTGGCTCGGGATTGAAGGCGATTACACTTGCGGCTGAGTCGATAATGCTGGGTCAAGCCGATATTGTCATCGCCGGTGGAACGGAGAGTATGAGCGGTGCCCCTTACGTCTTACCCAAAGCCCGTTTCGGATACCGCATGGATGTTAATGCCAGAGGCGAACTTATCGACATGATGGTTTTCGATGGCGTATGGGAAATATTCTACGGCTATCATATGGGTAACACCGCCGAGAATATCGCCAGCAAATATGGCATCTCACGCAAGGAGCAGGATGAGGTCGGACTACTCAGTCATCAGCGCGCCCGGGCGGCTATTAAAGAAGGTCTCTTCAAAGAAGAGATAGTCCCGGTCAGCATCCCGCAGAGAAGGGGAGACCCCATCATCTTTGATACCGATGAACGCCCTATGGATACCGACCTGGAGAAAATGTCTCGTTTGGCGGCCGTCTTTAAGAAAGATGGCTCGGTAACTGCCGGCAATTCCTCAGGCCTTAACGATGCCGCGGCGGCTGTCGTCATAATGAGTCGCGAAAAAGCCGAGGAGCTTGGGCTTGAGCCGATAGTCAGCATTGTCTCATTTGCTTCAGGTGGCGTAGAGCCGTCTTATATGGGACTTGGCCCCTGCCCGTCAATCAAAAAAGCCCTTAACATGGCAGAGCTTACTATGAAGGACATTGATGTTATCGAGCTTAACGAGGCTTTTGCGTCTCAAGCTATTGCCTGCGTGCGGGAACTCGGACTGAGCTGGGATAAGACCAATCTCCGCGGCGGCGGTATTTCCCTGGGACACCCCATCGGCTGTACCGGAGCCAGGCTTACCGTAACCATTATGAACGAAATGAAGCGGAGAAACCTGCGCCGTGGGCTGGTGAGTATGTGCATCGGCGGCGGTATGGGGATGGCAATGATAGTGGAAAGAAAATAGTCAGGTGATTGTTTAGCCAGGGGATGAAAAAGGACAGAGTTTCAGGTCTGCACTAAACTACTCAAAAAGGCCCTAACTATTTTTGGAGGTTAAAAGATAGAATGGGTGTAATTGTATGGGTAATAGTAGTCTTGGTGGTCATCTTTATTCTTGGGATCTCAATAAAAACAGTAAGACCAACACAGAGGGGCTTAATAGAGAGATTTGGTAAATATGCCAGGTTTGCAAGCCCCGGGATACAGTTTATATTACCTTTTGGATTAGAGCATCTTTATATTGTCAATATCACTGAACAAATGGTGAGTTCCGAGAAGAGAGAAATCATTACGGCTGATAGCCTCAATGCTGTAGTAGACTCCAATATCTACTTTAAAGTAAAAGTTGAAGAAGAAAATGTTAAGGCTTCTGTTTATGGAGTTAATGACTACCAGATTCAGATTGTCGCCTTGGCAAAAACCACGCTCAGGAATATTATCGGCACGATGACGCTGAAAGAAGCTAATAGTGATAGAAACAAAATTAACTCCCAATTGTTCGATATGCTGGCGAAAGAAACTGCTCATTGGGGCATTGAAATTGTAAGAACAGAGTTGAAAGAGATTGTGCCTCCTCCGGCAGTCCAGGAAGTGATGAACAGTGTTGTGGTGGCTACCAACAAAAAGATAGCTGCACAGGATTTTGCTACTGCCGTTGAAACTGAGGCAGATGGTGTCAGAAGAGCTACTATCAAGAAGGCGGAAGGCGAGAGACAGGCAGCGATACTTAAGGCGGAAGGCGAAGCTCAGGCTATTAAATTAGTAAACGAAGCGGCGAATACATACTTTGTCGGGAATGCTCAGTTATTGAAACAGTTAGAGACGGTCGCCGATTCATTAGCCAATAACTCTAAGATTATTTTGCCAACGGGGGAGAAATTGGTTAATGTCATTGGTAGTCTCGCTGGCATTGAGGGCAAATAGGCAGGCTGGTTGTGGTTAGCAGAGGGGTTACTCAACAATCCCATTACAGGCTCTGGCGAATCTGAGGAGAGGTAATTCTACTTCTCTGGCTATAGAGGCAACCGCAATAGTGCTGTCGGTAGAGAGACCATTGATTGGCTAGCTCTATCGCCCTATCGGAGCCGCCCTTTTTCTTAAAATCTCTCACCAGAAACCTGTCTCCGCCTATCTCCTGCCCGGCTTTATTAACCACCTCGGCCGCTTTGTCACGGCTTACCGTTAAAGTGGTCGTAAAAGCATCCCCTCCACAGTCCTCCAGATAGTCAAAAGTCTTTTGCAGACGAAGGCGGAAGCAGACGGCGCACCTCTTGCCTCCCTCCGGTTCATTTTGCAGAGACCTCGTTTCAGCCAGCCATTCTTCCGGTGCGTATGGAGTTGCTTCCAGGGGAAAGTTTAGCTCCCTGGCGACTCTATAAGCAACCTCCAGCCTTCTCTCATACTCTGCCTGCGGGTGAATGTTAGGATTATGGAAAAATCCCAGCACTTCGTGCCCTTCGGCAGTTAATCTCTCAACGACACCGCCGGCACAAACCCCGCAACAGATATGCAGAACTACCTTCATTACCAGGACTCCAGCACTTTAACTATCTGGTTAAAATCAGTGAAAGGGCTGCAATCAACCTTTGCCTGCCGGCAGCAAGCCAGCAGGGCATCGGTAGCAAAGATGTAATTGCACAGTTTTGCCGCCGGGAAATCCGAGGTGCCATTACCCACATAGGCCACCCGGTAGCCCTGACCGAAGAACAAATTGACATTGGCTACTTTGATACCTTCATCGTGATGCCTGCCGTCAGGCCCCAGATATTGAACTCTCAGACCTTCGGGAGGGAACTGTGTTGTAGCGGCGAAAAACTCGATGTCTACCAGACCCAAATCCTGCAAAATCGCCTTGATGTAAAAATCCAGTCCGTTACTGATAATAACCAGACGGAAGCCCTTGCTACGGCAACAGCTAACCATTTGCTGAAACCCGGCTCGTATCTTCACCGTGCGTCTAGCCTCTGCCAGCAGACTTTTCCGGTCAGCCTTGACCATGGCAAAAGCCTCCCTGTTGAAACGCCCGACCGATATCCTGTCCGCTTCATAATCCCGGTGCAGCTGCCTCCAGTCACCCTGGGCAAAAGCGTCCAGCAGTTGGAAGCTGACATCCTCCTCTGTAATGGTGCCGTCAAAATCACACTGGATTAAAATTTTAGCAGGTTGTTTTGAATTCATTAGTATCTTGTCTCCCAAAAAAAGTCTGCCTCCGCACCCCATCCCCCTTATTGTATTTCTATTGAGACTAAACCATTTAGCGTGTCTCGGTCAAGTGAGTTCTTAACATGTGGATTAGCTCTTTTTGATTTTTATCGTTATAATACAGAAATCAAAATATATGGAGAATATATTGAAAATCGGACATTGGCAAATACTCGTTACTTCTCCGTTGGGTAACGCTATTAAGAACATGTTGAAGGTCGTAAATTGGAAAAAATCATAGGCGGTATTAGTTATAACGTCTTCAGCGAAGAGATAGTAATTGGAGAATTGTTAACAGACTCGACTCAATTCAAATCATATTATGAATCACGACGAAAGAATATTAAGAAGCCAGTTCATTGGGCTTTAGACTCATCACCTGAACCTATTAGTGAAGCTTCCGCTAGAAGGCACTTAACCGGAGAACAAATTATTCTCTTAAGAAGAATACCTCCGCTGTTGACAGATGCTTTCATCGTTGCCCATGAGTTAGAGCATTTGGCAATGGACTATGAAGGGTTTGTTAATACTAGGAGCATCGTAAGTAACCAGGACATTGACGAACTGGCATCAGCCTTTAATGCCATGATTCAGCATCCTATTGTAAATTCAAGATTAGAGTTGTTCGGCTTCGATTTTAAGAAGATATATGAAGATGTATCTCAAAAAAGTCAAGCTACGTTCAGAAATTTGAGAGAACCTAGCCCAGACAGGATAATGAAGCTGCAATGGATTTTTATGAATGTAGATTTTATGTTGGCACATAATGTCGCCTACCAAACATGGCCAGATAAGCGATGGGTTAGAACTATGAAGAAATCAAGGTATCCCGAAATTGGGAAAGATGTGAGAGAACTCACTCAATATATTCTAGACAGAGGTTTGGATACTCCCCAAAAACAAGAGAAATTAGCAAATAAGATCATGGCAAAATATCATTTAGAAGATTTACTGGTAATCCATAAGTTTGATAGTTCGGCTTATAACGACAGCTAGTTCCGGAGAACCTTACTCTCGCGGGCCAAAGCTAAATACACATTTTTGCTGACTTTTGTAACCGGACTAACTGTTTGTATTTTATAGAGTTACAGAAGTTAGTGTGGGTAACAAAAATATATGTGTATGTAAATATTGGCTGTCCCTCTTATGTAATGACGGGCAACGCTCTGAGTAGTATAATGGCGTAAAAGCATGTATTCGTGAGCTAAATTCATAAGGAGGAGAAAAATGCCAATAGTAACCGTGGAAGTGTTTGAAGGTAAAAGCGTTGAACAAAAGAGTGGACTTGTAAAAGATATTACAGACGCAGTGTGCAAGAACTTTAAAGTGCCTGCTGACACTGTGACTATCGTGATATACGACGTGAAAAGAGAGAATCTTGGTAAAGCAGGTAAGTTGGCTTCTGAATGACCTTCTCGGTCAGTGTCAGTAATTCTCCGCTAGTAATTCATAATATGCCTGCGGGTGCTTACAGGCAGGGCATTGCTTGGGGGGTTCGGTGCCCTCATAAATGTAGCCACAGTTGGCACAGTGCCACTTGACCGTGGTCTTCTTCTTGAACACCTCACCGTTAGCTACGTTGTTGATCAGTTTTCTGTACCTTGCCTCGTGGAACTTTTCCACTTTCAATATCTGGTCGAATGAACCCGCAATGTCGGGGAATCCCTCATCACGGGCGATTTTAGCGAAGTCGGCATAGATAGTAGTCCATTCCATCTTTTCTCCGTCAGCCGCCGCTTCCAGGTTTGATTTGGTATCTTTGGTACTACCAGCCGCATAGCCGGCGGTTATCTCTACGTTGCCGCCTTCCAGCCATTGAAAAAATACCTTGGCATGTTCCTTCTCATTCTCAGCCGTTTCTATAAATATGTTGGCAATCTGTTCCAGTCCATCTTTCCTGGCTGCGCTGGCAAAATATGTGTATCGGTTTCTTGCCTGTGATTCTCCGGCAAAAGCGGCAAGCAGATTCTTCTCTGTTCGGCTACTCTTAATTGATTTGCTCATAACAACAATCCTCCTATATAGTATCCTGATTTTCCTGATTCGGTTCCCGGGGTGGACGATGATAGCCCGGCCTATTTACTGTTTACAATGATATACTATTTGTCCGGGATATTAAAACTTGACGCAGCGGTTGTGTTTTTTAGCGGATTGTGGAATACAGCTATCTGGAAAACCTACCATTTCCCTATGGAAAAGAGCCTGGGAAATATGGCTTTACGGATTTCTTCAATGATGAATAATCCACCACCGGCCATGACGATAATACCCCATTCGCTCAATCCAAGAGGTACCGTGTGGAATGCCACCTGGAGAAAGGGTACATACACAACGGCGAGCTGCAATAACACGGCTATCGTAATGGAGAAGACAAGGGCGCGGTTCCTGAAAATGCCTAGCTTGAAAACAGTATGCTCATCCGAGCGGGCGCTGAAGGCCATAAACCATTCAAACGCTGCTACTGAACAGAAGACAAGCGTTCGAGCTTGTTCCAGACTCATCCTCGCCTCCGCCCAACGGAAAATAAGAAATGAACCTAAACCTATCAAAATCGCTATAGAGATTATACGTAAGAATAGTCCCGGGAAAATTAGGCCTACACCGGGGCGACGCGGAGGTTGTTTCAATTCATCGCCAAACCTGGGCTCAAGTCCCAGGGGAATGTCTCCGGCAGTGTCAGTGACAAGATTGATCCATAGAATCTGTACCGCGAGCAAAGGTGATTTTCCAACAAACAATATAGAGAGAATTAGCACTATGAGTTCGGAGAGGTTAGTGTTCAGTGAGTAGAAAAGGACATTGCGCAACCGTGTGAATATGGCTCTGCCCTCGTCCACCGCTGCTACTACCGAAGCAAAATTATCATCCGCCAGTACCATGTCGGATGCTTCTTTTGCCACATCGGTACCGCTGATACCCATAGCAATACCAATATCAGCAGCTTTTAGAGCGGGAGCATCATTAACTCCATCCCCGGTCATAGCCACAATGTGTCCCCGGCTCTTTAGGGCATTAACTATCCTCAGCTTGTGTAATGGCTCGATACGAGCGAAGACCGATATCTTTTCTATGTCCCTTGATAACTCCTCATCGGTAATCTGGGCAAGCTCAATCCCGGTTACTGCCCTGCCTGGCGGTAAGTCTATCTGGCGGGCAATGGACTCAGCCGTAATCTTGTTGTCACCCGTAATCATGACCACTTTGATACCGGCCTGCCTGCAAAGTCTTACAGCTTCCTTGACTTCCTCACGGGGCGGGTCGGCCATACCCACCAGCCCTACAAAGACCAGATTGCCTTTGATAGCTTCTTCATGCAGCTTCTTCCCATCATCCGGCAATTCAACATAGGCAAAAGCAATAACCCGCAAGGCGCCCTTCGCCATACTAGTAGCGGCTGACATAATAGCCTGTGAATCAGCCTCCTTCAATAAGACAACTTTTTTACCTTTAAGCAGGTATTTACTCAACAAGAGTAGCTTCTCGGGTGCTCCCTTGATGTAGGCTACCCTTTTGCCGTTGGCTGAGTGAAGCGTAGCCATGTAGAATCTCTCACTCTCAAAGGGGATTTCATCCAGGCGAGGGAAGCTTTCCTCTAGTTTCTCCTTGTCTATTCCAGCCTTGGCAGCACTAACAAGCAGAGCGCCTTCAGTTGGGTCTCCGATAATTGAAGCTCGTTCCTTATTCGTCGTCAGTTGCGCATCGTTACAGAGTGCACCTATCTGCAGAATTAGATTTAGCTGACCTTCGGTTTCTGGAATAAATACCTGGCCATTCCGGCGGAATTCACCTTTGGGTTCGTATCCTTCGCCCGTGACTTCAATGAACTGGCCATCTGTGTGTAGTCGTCGTACCGTCATCTGGTTCAGGGTTAAAGTGCCTGTCTTGTCAGAACAAATAACCGTAACCGCTCCCAGGGTTTCTACAGCGACAAGCTTACGGATGATGGTATTACGGCGCGCCATTGCCCGCATGCCTATTGATAGCACCACGGTGAGTACCGCCGGCAGACCTTCAGGTATGGCTGCAACTGCGGCCGCTACTGCTAGCATGAACATATCGAGCCATCCCAGCCCTTTAAACAAGCCAACAATCAAGAGTAGTCCGGTAACTCCCAGGAAAATGAAAACCAGGTAGCGGCTGAGTTTTGCGATATTTTTCTGAAGGGGTGTCTCCTCTGATTTTATCTCTTGGATACCGGTGGCAATCTTGCCCATCTCGGTTGTCATGCCGGTCTTGACTACCATCCCGACGGCCCTGCCACTTGTTACTATTGTGCCCATGTACATCATGTTTACCCTATCAGCTACCGGCACATCTTCAACAATTACAGAGGTTTGCTTATCAACGGGCATCGATTCGCCGGTGAGAGCGGATTCATTTACCTTTAAGTTGGAGGCTTCTAATAGTCTGGCGTCCGCGGGTATTTTATCACCAGCTTCAAGCAGGACTATATCTCCGGGTACTAATTCTTTAGCTGGCAGTAATTCGATTTTACCATCGCGCTTTACCTTGGCTTTAGGGGCAGCCATCTCCGCCAGAGCATCCATTGCTTTCTCAGCTTGTGTCTCCTGGAAATATCCGATAAAAGCATTTACCAGGAGTACTCCGAATATAACTATGGCATCTATGAAATGCTGTATAACCAGAGAGACTGCCGCTGCGGCTAGAAGTACGTAAATAAGGGGGCTCAGGAATTGTCCGCCAAACACAAGAATGGCAGAAGCTTTCTTCTTGCTCTTTAGCTCATTATGACCATAACGAAGCAATCGCTCCTTTACTTCGTCTTCGGTGAGACCGGAGCGTCTGGAACCAAGCTCCTGCAATGCCAGTTCGACGCTGATGTTGTGCCAGTTTTCCATATATTTACCTTTTTGTACAAGCTGTAAATAATAAAAGTGACGAAACCTCATGCTTTGTCATGCCGTAACGGTCTCGCCACCAGTTCAAGTATCTAGCAGACAGCCTGTAGGCTAGCTCCGTAATGACGGCCATCCTTAATTGATTTGCTCATATTAACGACTCTCCTATATAGTATTGTATAGTATCTCGTTTTTTCCTGATTCGGTGAGGTGGGCGACGATAACCCGGCTTATTTACTGTTTACAATGATATACCATTTGCCGGGTAGATTAAAACTCGGCGCAGTGGTTACACTTTTCACCATTTTGTTCATTGGGGCTGCCCTGATAAGTTGTTGCTTAAATCTATGATATGATGTTATCTGGATTACATCATCGGCTTAATCAGTGCTATCACATCGGGAATAATGGGAGCGGTTTGGTATGAAAATCCGCAGGTCTATTGAAATAGCGGCAGTGTCGGAGAAAATCTGGCCTTATCTGGTTGAACCGGAGAAGATTCTAGAGTGGTGTATGACCTTGAAAACGTTCCGCCGTACCAGTGAGCAGCGCAGCGGCATGAGAACACCATTTTACTTTGAGGAAAGGGCTGTCGGCCGGCTCATGAAGATAAACTTCATCGTTACGGAATGGATATTAAACGAGAGTGTCGCCTTTAAAATGACCTCCGGAAATCTGGTGAAGGGCTATGAACAAAGGTACACCATAGTAGCTACTCCGTCTGGCAGCCTGCTGACTTGTTCGGAGGACGTCAAGCTGCCCTGGGGAATTATAGGTAAGTTTGCGGGGTTATTCCGGCGTTCCGTTTCTGAAGCCCATCTGAAACGCATGCTGGTCAAGCTAAAGAGTCTGGCGGAGGCATAAACCCCTCAAGCTAAAAAGGCTCCAACACTATGTTTTAGCGATAACCAGGTAATGGTAAGGTCCGCTATCCTTGATTGTTTCCACGGAAAAGCCGGCTGCCTCAATCAGGCGTGCCGCCGTTTCTTCATCGAATCTTATCCTTAAAGGAGGACCTAACTCCATTGGCTCTTTCTTCCAATCCAGGTTAACCAATCTGCCGGTGGGCTTGACCATTCTCCTGGCATTTTCCAGGACTTTTGACGGTTCTTGAAAATCGTGAAGTGCCATCCCGAAGAAGATAATGTCGGCACATTGCTCGCACATAACCGATTCTTCCGCTCTAGCTATAGTCAGGCGCAGGTTTGTAAGACCCTCTCTGGCACCTTGTTTCTTCAAACTGGTTATTGACAGGGCGTCGGTATCCAGTCCATATACTTCTCCTCTCGTGCCAACCATCCCGGCCGCCGGCAGAGCGAAGAAACCGCCACCGCAGCCTATGTCTATAAAGGTGAAGCCGGGTTTCAAACCAATGTCAGCCAGGATGGCTTCAGGGTTCTGCCATTTCCTTCTCTCCGGATCATCAGCCGGCCTGCGGATGCCCCTGCTATTGTTCAAAACACTAACCTTATAAAATCAACATCGCATCGCCGAAGCTGTAAAAGTGATATTGCTGGGCGATGGCTTCCCGGTATGCCCGGTCGATTAGCTCCTTACCCCCCAGGGCGCTCACCAGCATCAGCAGCGTGGAGCGGGGCAGGTGAAAATTGGTAACCAAGGCATCGACCACCTTAAACTGATACCCCGGCAGAATAAACAGGCTGACCCAACCGGCAAAGGCAGATATCTCCGCCGGCCCACTGGCTTGAGCCACCGCCTCGAGCAGCCTGACGCTGGTCGTGCCAACAGCGATGATGCGTCGCCCCTCTGCCTTGGCTTGAGACAACTCACCAGCCACTGTCTCACTGAGCAGCCCATACTCCCGGTGTATGTGATGTTCCAACGGGTTATCCTCCTTCACCGGCCGGAAGGTATCCAGTCCCACATGCAGAGTAACAAATAAACAGTGAACCCCTTTATTCTTTATCCTATCGATTAGCCCCGCCGTAAAGTGCAGCCCCGCCGTAGGAGCGGCGACGCTACCTTCCACATCGGCATAAACCGTCTGGTAGCGTTCGGGGTCTGCTAAGGGCAGATGGATATATGGCGGTAACGGAATTTTACCCAGCTCGGGCAGCCGTGTTGCGTCGGAAAAGCGTATTATCCGCGTTCCTCCTTCGCCCAGGCCGGTAGCTTCCCCGGTAATCCTGATATCTTCACCCGATACGGAGTTACCGCTTATCTCAATTCCGGTGCCAATCTGGACACGCCTCCCCGGTCTGACCAGCGTCTCCCAGGTATTTCCATCCAGCTTGCGCAACAGAAAAATCTCCAGCTTACCGCCACTATCCAGCCTCCGCCCGCTGAGACGAGCCGGGATAACCCGGCTGTTATTAAAAACCAGCACATCCCCGGCTCGCAGATAGTCGACTACATCCAGAAATTTGTGGTGCTTTAGTGAACCGTCACTGCGGTCGAGCACCATCAGCCGTGCCTGGTCTCTGGACTCAATCGGGGTCTGGGCAATAAGCTCTTGGGGAAGGGAATAGTCAAAATCGCTAAGTCGCACTTATGCTCACCGGTCGTCCTATCCTATTGAAGTCTATTATTACTACCATCCGAACCATTCTAGCGTCTGAAAAGAATCAGCGCAACATTTAACATTAGAGATTATTTAGAAACCTATCCTCCAGAGGGATTTAAATAAGGGGCGTCTAAGAGGGGCGTTAGCCCCTCTTCTAATATCTTTCCCCCTCTCCTTTAAAAGCTTGTATCAAATGTCATTCTGGAGGAGTCCCGATTCTCCCGATTTCACTTCGTTCATACGGGATGCCGTAGGAGTGAAAACGAATCGGCACATCGGGACGACGAAGAATCTCAGGGTGGGGCTGGCGTTAAACCAATAACCCCCACCGCCCTGAGACCCTTCGTCCCGACAAGTCGGGACTCCAGGGTGACACGGATGAACTTACTTTTGATACAAAGCTCATCGAAAAGCAGAAGGGCTCAACGACCTCAATCATCTCAGGATGATTTAAGAAGGGTTATTATGATAAGATAAAGGGCTGGTTTTCCGGGTACCGGCAATATGGACGGAATACGGTAAATATGGCTATCCAATTAGAATTTCTGAAGTCGGTCCCTTACTTTGCCGGACTGAGCACAGATGAGTTCGATTCGCTCAAGAAGCTGGTCTTTGAAAAAACGCTGCGCCGGGGTGAGGCAATTCTCCTTGAGGGTGAGCCAGCCGAGACTTTATTTTTTATCGTTGCCGGAGCGGTAAAGGTCTTCAAAACATCGGCCGAGGGGAAAGAACAGATTCTGAGTATCGTGCGCCCGGGAGAGTCCTTTAATGATGTCTCTATCTTTGATGACGCTCCCAGCCCGGCCAGTGTGCGCACTATGACTCCTGTTGTTCTCTACGGGGTGAGGAAGGACGAGCTAAAGACTATCCTGCACCATCACCCGCAGGTAGCCCTGAATATCATCAAGGTACTGGCAGGGCAGGTGCGCCAACTGCTGTCACTGGTCGAGGACCTGTCCTTCCGTCATGTTATCGGTCGGGTAGCTAAGATACTGCTGGAGCAGGCTGGTGATGAAACCAGTCCCCGGACACAGCTTACCCAGCAGGACATGGCAGCGATGGCGGGGACGGCTCGTGAAGTAGTCGCCCGGTCACTTAAAACCCTGGAAGCGGAAGGCTCTATCAAGTTGGACCGTCACCGCATTGTGATTACGGACAAAGAAGCTCTCCGGGGATTGGTAGAAACCTCTTGAGACAAAAGTTACAGACAGATGGTTAATTTTGTCCTTAAAATGATATAATAATAGATGAGGTGCATGGCGTTGGTTGTAATGCCAGTGGTTAATCAGGCAAAGTGTAACGGATGTGGCTTGTGTATAGACGTCTGCGGCCTTAAGGCTATCGTACGGGTCGGTAGCAAGGTCACTGTTATTGAGATGGAAAAGTGCAGTTGGTGCATTCAGTGTGAAATCGTCTGCCCCACCGGCGCTATTACCTGCCCCTACGAAATAGTCTTTGAGGAACACCCGAAGACTGATAGTCGGTCAGTCCTTTCCCCGATAGCTTTCCTCTAACCCTGCGGTCTTCCCCCCTGCTTACCAAGTAGCTTCTCCTCTGTCACCTTTTCCCAGCTTTGCCCTAAAAGTACCACATTTATGCCATTCTGAGCACATTCACTATGTTCAGTGTGAACTCCGCGAAGAATCCGTTTTATCCTCCCCCCAGAGCGGATTCTTTGTCGTTTCATTTATACTAAGTGAAGCGAATGTGCTCCTCAGAATGACTTTTAGGGCAAAGCCCCTTTTGTTCGGAATGAGATAAAAGTTACATACAAGGACTATATCTACGCCTAAAATAGTCTATAAGTGGGGGAGGAGGTAAGTCGGGATGGAGGAGGTGTAGATATGTCAGTATGGAAATTAAAGAGTTGCCCTCGATGTCATGGTGACTTATTTGTTGGGCAGGATTACTATGGTTGGTACGAGCAGTGTTTGCAGTGTGCGCATCGCTCCGAACTCAAGGAGTTGGCTGAGTTTAAGAAACAGTCGGTAGCTGGCGCTGGCACGCTAAGTAAGTGATACCTCTGTATCCGGCAGCGAATTGGGGTTACGGGTATTGTGCGGGTGCATCGAACTAGCTGGCTTGGCATAGCTGGCGTACTGTCGGATACTTGACATAAGATACTCCGCTGTTGCTTAATTGCTTTTATTTGCCCATTTTGTTAACTGCTCTACGATAGTCGGCGTGATTTCGCCGGTTTCCCCTGTTATCGGATAATCAGACATCCGTCCTCGGTTAAGATTCACCTCAATTATCGTTGCCTCTGATATTTCAATCACGGCATATCGGCTTTGTATCAAAAGTGGGTTTATCCCATGTCACCCTGGAGTCCCGACCTGTCGGGACGAAGGGTCTCAGGGTGGTGGAGATGAGTGATTCACTGCTAGCCCCACCCTGAGATTCTTCGTTGTCCCGATGGAATCGGGGCTCCTCCAGAATGACATTTAATGAAATACCCTTGGTAAGGAGAGGGGGATTAAGGGGGTGAGGTTAGTAGACAAACCTAAAGGATGAGGCGTAATCATCAATCTCTTTCACCGCTCTGAGAAGTATGGTATAGTAAATTCTATTATCCCGAGAGCATTGAGTCCATCGTTGGTAATATCTGTTCTCAGGATATAATCTTCAGACCCCATAAGCTCAAGCGTTGATGATGAAAGATAAGGCAGCCGATAAAGTTATGCCACGACAAAGGAAAATCTTCTACGGCTGGTGGATTGTGCTGGCTTCCGCCGTGATGCATTTCATCGGTGGCGGTACATTTTATTACGGTTTTACCGTCTTCTTTAACCCGATAAGGAACGCATTTGGCTGGACAGCCGCCGCTACCTCGATTGCCTTCACTTTGCAGAGGCTTGAGTCTGGCATCATGGGACCAGTCGCCGGATTCCTGGTTGATAGGCTAGGACCGAGGAAGTTGATGCTGGGTGGCTGGACTATTACAGGTCTGGGCTTTTTATTGATGAGCCGCATTAATTCTCCGTGGGCATTTTATGGAGCTTTCCTGGTTATCGCCACCGGTATGAGCTTTGCTTCGGGTCTGGTGAGTAATACCGCCGTAGCCAATTGGTTCACCAGAAAAAGAAGCCGAGCCTTGGCTGTTACGTTTATTGGCCCCGGTGCCAGCGGCCTGCTAGCTCCAGTATTAGCCTTCGCCATTCTTCAGGTGGGCTGGAGAGAAGTTCTGGCTTATGTCGGCATTGCTTTGTGGGTCATTGGTATCCCGCTTAGTTTATTAATGAGGCACAAACCGAGCCAATACGGTTACTTGCCGGATGGCGACTCTGCCGCAAGCGTCGACGAATCTGCCGTTAAGTCAGGCTCCAGTGCCCCAACTACCGAGTTTTCGGCCAGGGAGGCACTAAAGACGAAAGCCTTCTGGCTACTGGCTTTTGTCTCTTTCTTTCAGCAGGTCGGTACCAGCGCCGTTATGGTGCACATCGTGCCCTATCTGGAAAGTGTCGGTGTGCCCACAACAATAGCAGCTCTGTCGGTGACGGGCATGACCGTATTTAGCCTTATCGGCCGGCTGGGTTTTGGCTTACTGGGTGATTTCGCCAACAAAAGATACCTTATCGCTACGGCACTGGCCCTGCAAACTATCGGCCTTTTTATCTTCTCCCTCATCGGTGTCGATAGAATGTGGCTTCTCCTTGTCTTCCTGTTGACCTTTGGTCCTGGCTATGGTGGTCCAATACCGGTAAGACCGGCTCTACAGGCTGATTATTTTGGCACCAGAAGCTTCGGCACAATTATGGGATTGATAGGGGCGGTAGCTATGTTGGGTGGATTGGTCAGTCCCGTTCTTGCCGGTTGGATGTTTGATACCCTGGGGAGTTATCACCAGGCGTGGCAACTGTTTGCCCTGGCTACGCTTCCTGCCATACCGCTCATGTTACTGGCGAAACCTCCACGGGCTAAGCCCGCGATACACTTGACATAATTGTGAGCCAACTGCTATAATCTCACCGTTGCTTTCAGAGCTTACCTCGTTATTATTGCTACCGAAGCGGCTTCGTGCTACAATATTGCTGTGTTGGCGATTAGTCTAGCGGTAGGACAGCGGGCTCTGGACCCGCGTGCCCAGGTTCGAATCCTGGATCGCCAGCCAGGTTTCGGTTCGTGGCGCATTCGTCTAGCGGTTTAGGACACCTCCCTCTCAAGGAGGAGACCACCGGTCCGAATCCGGTATGCGCTACCAACTACTCTTTTGTGCCCCTTTTTTGCAAAGAAACCTTAAACTGTCGTATGTAGGATCCACCAGAGGGAGCTTTTAGAGCGACCCCTCTGGTCTATATCCTATTACTACTTTCTGCCTTCCTACTTTTCTACTTCTGTGGAGGTGGCACAAACAGGATGTCGTAGGATACGCTGCCAGCACATGTAGGTGGGCAGAATGATGTGTCAACTGACTTCTACGCAATTAGTTATAGGTACCGTATTTATCCCTTGCGCTCCTGTGCGCTCTCCTGCTCTCTGACCAGCTTTTCAATTTCATCAAGATGATCCAGTTCAAAGCCTTTCACTGGTCTGGGAACATTAGCCAGTACTGCGTTCAATGCCACTTCAAGTTGTCTAGCCAGTTCAGGCTTGACCCCTTTTTGCTGTACCAAGTCTCTGACGGCTCGCAGGATTATGGTGCCGCAGCGATGTATACTAGGGTTGAAAAGCTTCACGCACGCAGTCTGTTCACAGCATGCTTGAACTATGGCAGCATCGGTAAAGTGATTAACATAGAAGATGCCGCCAAGGAAACGAAAACTCCATACTGCCCTTATAAGGTAGCAGCCTGGCGGGACTTCAATCTCGAGGTGTCCGCACTTGGCTGGTATCACCACATATTTTCTCCCGCACCACTCAAGTACATTACCATCACAATCATAAATGGTGACGTACCATGTCCGGTTATCAATACCGCATGGGTCGTCCATTGCCGAAATCCAGACATTTAACTTAGCCATTCCCATTTTTCTTTCCTCCTATTTTCCTTGGGATTCATTCAGTACGTTTTGACGGTAGCTCATATTTCGAACTGCGGAATACAGTTGTCACATAATCCTCACCTCCTTTCTTTTCTGTATTATTTCGAGATACCTGCCAGTATATACATCGTACGTGTGGCATTGCCCAATCCTTAGTAGTAACTCCGGTAGGGATAATATTCGATGAAAGGACTGATTGCTTCCTCCGGTTCGCTCGACATCTCATAAGGCACCTGGTTAATTCGCCCTTGAGAGAAAAGCTCCTGATTTAGCATTAAACCTGAGTATTAATCTTAGATGCTTCTAATCCGCATCTTCATTATACTATATTATGTGTAATTATACTATATTATGTGTAATTATACTATAGTGAGGTAATATTTCATCGAAAAGTTCAATTAGCAATCCTGCAGTGATATGCCGTCCCCCAACTTTGAGGAGAACGGTATCTTGTCTTCTTTCTCCCTCCCCCCGCCATCCTCTCTTGTAAAGATAGAGTAACCTCGTTTTTTTAACCTGCCAGCCTCTGTATATCAGTTCATGAGCGGCTCGCCGGTAGATACAAGGCTACCGTAGAGTCGAATACTAAGTTCTCCGCCGACATATTTTAAGAGGGTGTTGAAGATGATAAAGGAAAGGGCAGACCTTCTTTCGAAGCCCTGCCCTCTGTTCGTTCCACTTTCTCCTCTGTTCGGTAATCACTACCGCAGTGCCTTTTAAGACCTTAGGCTACATTTACGAGGAGCCCGGGAACCTTCGGTTTCACATTTACTTTCCATCCGTGCACCTCCTTCTCTTTCATTCAACTATATTAAACCACTTCTCTTAATACCTGTCTGTAACTTCTGTCACCAAACACTTGATTGTCATCACTAGACCTCTATGCTAGAATAGCATTGCTTTGGAATTAACTGACAAAAACCTGAAATACTGGGTAGGCTTTAGCCTGATACCGGGTATTGGTCGCGTCCGACTAACTCAGCTTGAGAACCACTTTGGCAATCTGGTAGATGCCTGGAAGGCTACTCCTGCCGAGTTGAAGCAATCAGGGTTGGACGAAGGCTCGATACGCGCTGTTATCTCCTGCCGTACCAAAATTTCCCTGGAAGCCGAGCTGGAAAAGCTAGACCGCTACGGGGTAAAAGTGCTTACCTACCATGACCCGGATTATCCCTCCCGGCTTAAAGAAATATATGACCATCCGCCAGTACTTTACCTCAGAGGCTCTCTCCTCCCTGAAGATGAGTGGTGCTTATCCGTGGTCGGCACTCGCCGGGCCACTGTCTACGGCCGGCAGGTAACCGAAGAAATAGTCACCGACCTGGCTCGGAATAAAATCACCATCGTCAGCGGTCTGGCAAAGGGGATTGATACCGTCGCCCACCATAGCGCCCTGGAAGCCGGCGGCCGCACCCTGGCTGTCTTCGGTTGCGGGCTGGATATTGTTTACCCCAGCGAAAATGCCGAGTTAGCCCGCCGCATCATGCAGCAGGGAGCCATCATCAGTGAGTATCCTTTAGGCACCAAACCCAAACCGGAACACTTCCCGCGGCGCAATCGCATCATGAGCGGACTCAGCTTGGGAGTCCTCGTTATCGAAGCTGGAGATACCAGTGGAGCTATGATTACCGCCCACCTGGCACTGGAACAAAATAGAGAAGTGTTCGCCATTCCCGGCAGTATTCTCTCACCGTCCAGCCAGGGCACCAATCACCTCATCCAGGAAGGCGCCAAACTGGTCACCGACTACACCGATATTCTGGAGGAATTGAATCTGACAGTGGTGGCTCAGCAGGCAGAAATGAAAGGGCTTATCCCCCCATCCGACACCGAGTCCCTGCTTATGAAGCAACTGGGCGCCGAGCCGACTCATATCGATGAGGTCTGCCGCTCCAGCGGTCTGCCGGTAGCCACGGTCAGCAGCACACTGGCGATGATGGAGCTTAAAGGCCTGGTCAAGCAAGTAGGCGGGATGAATTATTCTCTCGCCCGGGAAGTACGGGAAAAATACAACGTAAAAGTAAACTAACGTTTCAACTGTTCCCGATAGCATCGGGGCGAGGAGTCCCGATGCTATCCCGATGAAATCGGGACGTGGCAACCTCTACGATTTTAAAATCACATAGTACCAAATAAGTACCAAATAAATATAAGTGAAGTGGAAGAATGACACCTAGAAAGACAAATCTGGTTATCGTTGAATCACCGGCTAAAGCGAGGACGCTGGGCCGGATACTTGGCTCTAAGTATGTTCTCAAAGCGTCCCTCGGGCACGTACGCGACCTGCCGAAGAGTAAGCTGGGTGTAGATGTGGAAAACTCTTTTCTGCCCAGCTACGTCGTTCCCAGGACGAAGAGCGCTATTGCCAAAGAACTGAAAGACGCCGTCAAAGGGGCATCCCACATCTACCTGGCAACCGATCCTGACCGCGAGGGCGAAGCCATCTCCTGGCACCTGCTGGAAGTAATGAAGGTCGGTAAGATTCCGACTCGCCGCGTCGTCTTCCACGAAATAACCGAAGAGGCAATTAAGGCTGCCTTTGAGCATCCCCGTGATATAGATATGCAACTGGTTAATGCCCAGCAAGCCAGGCGCGTCCTGGATAGGCTGATCGGTTACAAACTCAGTCCGTTGCTCTGGAAGAAGGTTAGAAGAGGCCTTGCCGCCGGCAGAGTCCAGTCTGTGGCTCTCAAAATCATCGTTGACCGGGAACGCGAGATTCAGAAATTTAAGGCCGTAGAATACTGGTCTATCGAGGCTGAGCTAACTAAAAAAACGACCCTTCGACAAAGCTCAGGGCGAGCGGCTAAAGAAGCATCCTTCAGGGCGATGCTGGTCGGACTGGCGGACGAGAAGAAAAAGCTGGAGATTCATAACCAGAAGGAAGCCGATAAACTAAAGGGTGTCCTCGAAAAAGCTGCCTACAGTGTTGCCGGAGTAAAAGTAAAAAAGGTGACCCGCCAACCTGCTGCCCCGTTTATCACCAGTACCTTGCAGCAGGAAGCCTGGCGGAGACTCCATTTCAGCGCCGCCCAGACGATGGCTATCGCCCAGCAGCTTTATGAAGGCATCGATATTGGCAGTGAGGGCAGTGTCGGCAGTGTCGGCAGTGTCGGCTTGATTACCTATATGCGTACTGATTCTACTAACGTGGCGAGCACTGCCATCGCCGAAGCTAGAGAGCTTATCGAGACTAAATATGGCAAAGAATACCTCCCCCTGCACGCCCGCACCTTCACCCGGGTAGTTAAGGGCGCCCAGGAAGCCCATGAAGCCATCCGGCCCACCCGTATGCAGCGGGAACCGGCACAGATTAAGAAATTCCTGACCGCCAGCCAGTTCCGGCTTTACGACGTCATCTGGAAACGGATGGTCGCCAGCCAGATGGCGGCAGCCATCTTCGATAACACCACAGTCGAAATTGAAGCCAAGTGCAAGGCTCCCGAACCGGATTACCTCTTCAGAACCTCCAGTTCCATCAACCGCTTTCAGGGCTTTATGGTTCTGTATACCGAGCAGAAAGACCAGGGTGAAGAAGATGAAGATAAGCTCGGAACACTGCCCGAACTGGCAAAGGGTGATGGGCTGAATCTGGTGGAGCTTTTCCCTGACCAGCATTTTACCCAGCCGCCGCCCCGTTTCACCGAGGCAAGCTTAATCAAGATGCTGGAACAATACGGCATCGGGCGCCCCAGCACCTACGCCCCAATATTATCCGTGATTCAACAGCGCGAATATACCACCAAGACCGCCGGCAGCCTCCAGCCGACCGAGTTGGGCTTTGTCGTTACCGACCTGATTAGCCAGAATTTCCCGGAGATTGTTGACATAAAATTCACCTCAGCAATGGAAGACAAACTGGATGATATAGCCGGTGATAAAAAGAGGGACTGGGTAGGCGTTGTCCGCGACTTTTACACCCCGTTTGAAAAGAAGTTAATCAAAGCCGGCGAGAGCATCGAGAGGGTGAAAATACCCGATGAGGTAACCGATGAAGTCTGCCCCGAGGGTCACCCGATGGTAATCAAGATGGGGCCTTTCGGCAAGTTCTTGGCCTGCAGCAAATACCCCGAGCACAAGTACACCCGCTCATTCCAGGTTAAGACCGGCGTCAAGTGCCCTGAATGCGGCACCGGCGACCTTATCCAGAGGATGAGCAAGAAGAAACGCGTCTTCTACGGCTGCAACAGATACCCTGAATGTAAATTCGCCATTAACTCCAAACCCCTTCCCACTCCCTGCCCACAGTGCGGTGGACTGATGACCGTCTACGGAAAAAACCAGGCAAAGTGCATCAAGTGTAGCCACAAAGAAAAGCTGGCGGAAGCAGAGGCAGCGGTAGCGGTGGGAGCTGAGAAGTGAAAATAAGTATGAAGCAGAAAGTCTGAGGGGTAGCTCCCTGACAAACTCACTACCGCTCCCTGTCGAGATTGTTAATCAGCCCGCTCAACTCGGTTCCGCCGTCCGTGAGCTGGCGGGCTCAAGCGTCCTCGCTTTGGATACAGAATCCAACAGCCGCCATTATTACCCCGAGCAATTCTGTCTCATTCAGATAGCCTCTCATCATAAAGTCTACATCATCGATACGATATCTCTTTCTGACCTCACTCCTCTCAGAGATATTCTGGCAGATGTATCCATCGAGAAGGTCATTCACTCCGCTGACTACGATATCCGCAGCCTTGACAGGCATTCCGGCCTTCACATCCGTGGCGTATTCGATACCAGCATCGCCGCCCGATTCACAGGCATTACACGGTTGGGTTTGGAAGCTGTCATCAGGGATATGCTGGGTATAACCATTGATAAGAGCAAACGACTCCAGCGAAGTGATTGGGGGCGTCGCCCCCTCTCTGCTGAGGCTCTTGAGTATGCCGCTGCCGACGTACGCTATCTGATTGCCTTGCGAGAAACCTTGGACCAGCGACTCCGAACCTTAGGCAGGGAAGAGTGGGTTGCTGAAGAGTGCGCAAGAATAGAAGAGGTACGATATACCGCACCAAGTGCAGAAACCGCATACCTTTCCGTCAAAGGGTCCAAAGATCTGGATGGACAAGAACTTGCTATTCTTCAGAGTCTATTTCTTTTTCGAGAAAAAGAGGCACGACGCCAGCACCGGCCACCATTCTTCGTACTACCTGACGCAACACTTGTCTTCCTTGCCACAAATCCCCAAGCAGACCTCTCAGAAGTGCCAGGTCTTGGTCAAACTGGTTTGAAACGGTTCGGACAGGATCTCCAGCAGGTACTCCACAATGGCTCAACTGCTTCACCAATACACCGTCCGCCCCGCATCAAGTCCGTACGCACCAGCGAAGAGCAGGTCCAGCGTCTGCGTCGCCTCAAAGAGTGGCGCACATCACTAGGCTCCAGTCTTTCCCTTGACCCATCACTCATTTGGCCCTTAACCAGCCTCGAACGGCTTGCTAAAGCGCCTGATAGTCTAAGCCTGGAGATTGACTCCGGTAACATCCGCCAATGGCAGCGCGATGTTGCTTTCCCATCTCTCAAATCTTATCTGGAATCCTTGCGGTGAAATAGACCTGCGGAAGTCATCAAAATAGGTATGGTAGAATTGCTAACGCCGCATAATAAAAAGGTAGCCATCCGAGAATGACGAAACCCAACTTCATTCTAGTAAAGGTAATCAGCTCAAGCAATCTTCAATAAATACAAAAAGGTGGAGCCGAATGCTCCACCTTATACCTTGCTCAACTACACCACCGATTTGCCCGGCTCACCCTGAATCAAGGGCTTCGATACCAACTACCCTTGTTCCTGACTAGGCAAGCCTTATGGCAGAGTAGAGGGTGAAGGCAATAATAGTTACCAGAGTAACGACGCCCAGAATTAACGCCAGCCGCCACCGCCCTATTTTATAGCCTAGATAATCGCCTATTAGCATCGCGGCGACTATTGCCACGATTAGACCCACAAATCGGATGGCGTCTTTCAATTCAAACGAACTACCAAACATATACTTCTCCTCAGCAAGCGTTAATGTCCATTACTGGCTGACGCGGATGAGTACCCCCGGGATGGGATATGTCTGTCTGAACACCAGCTGCCATTGATGCCAGTCAAGTTTGGCCAGGTCCGATGCCAGATTACATAGCGATTCATCTTCAGTCAGAGCGTAGAGGGAGACATTATTATCAGTAGATATTTTGACCACTCCTTTGTCGACCAGTTGTCTCAGAGCTCCCCTTATGTACATTGTCCCGTGGTTTGAATTCAAAGCGTGAACAACAGCGAGCTCACTAAACCGGGCATGGGGATAGCCACCAAAAAAACGTAGCAGTTCTAAAGAATAGTGGTCATCCACGTATCGCCTAATAAGCTGACCAAGTTTATCCGCCATAGCAATTTTATCCACAGCCATGCTTTTTCCTTTCTCACCTGTGCTTTTAGGCTAAACCGAGGAGCAGTAGAGCTTTGGGGTCTCTACTGCTCCTTAAGTACAATACTAGCGAGACCGCTGTCCGGGAAGGCTGCGCTTTCCGTAGCGCGCATATGAAGGAACTTCAAGCTCTTCTTCGCTCCGGCCGCCCTTAAGCAGCTTGGCGATTTCTTTTTCCCAATTCTGGCTACCCAGCATTTCATTATTAGCAAAACCGGTAGCGATAAGTGTCAGCCGGATCTCATTGCCCATGTTGGGGTCAAGGACAACACCAAAGATGACATTGGCTTCCGGGTCAACCGCCTGCCGGATGACCTCAGCCGCATCATTGACCTCAAACAGCGACAGACCAGGGCCGCCACAGATGTTAAACAACACTCCCCTCGCCCCTTCTATCGAGACATCCAGCAGCGGGCTAGAGAGGGCATCCTTGGCCGCATCTCTGGCTCGATTTTGTCCGGAAGCTTTGCCGATGGACATCCAGGCCGGGCCAGCATCTTTCATTACTGTCCGCACATCAGCAAAATCAAGGTTAATCAGTCCGGGTACTGTAACCACCTCGGCGATTGCCTGCACCCCGTGGAACAGGACTTCATCCGCCATCTTGAAGGCACCGTCGATTCCTGTCTTCTGGTCGCAGAGTTCCAGCAATTTGTCGTTGGGAATAATAATCAGGGTATCAACTTTAGTGCTCAAGTCGAGGATTCCTTCCTCAGCCACCTGAGTACGGTGTGAGCCCTCAAAGGCAAAGGGTTTGGTGACGACAGCAATAGTGAGCGCTCCGCCTTGCTTGCAGGTTTGAGCCACCATCGGTATTGACCCGGTGCCACTACCACCGCCCATACCCGCGGTGATGAACACCATGTCCGCCCCGGTAACCGCCTGCTTAATCTCATCTCGGCTCTCTTCAGCCGCCTTTGCACCTATTGTATGGTCGCCACCGGCACCCAGACCACGGGTAATCCGCTCGCCGAGCTGGATGCGTACGGCGGCTTCGGTAATTGCCAGGTGTTGAGCATCGGTATTCATAGCAATGAATTCGACACCCCGAATTTGTTCTCGTACCATACGGGTAATTGCATTGCAGCCGCCCCCGCCCAGACCAATAACCTTAATCCTTGCCCCGCTGGGGACATAACTTGTTTTTGCCATTTCTCTCTCCTCCTTTTATAGCTTCTTAACGAAAGAATCCGAACATTTTAGTCAATAAGCGGCGTACATTGCTTTGTGGTTGCCAGGTTTGCACGCCTTCATTTCTCTTCTTCCACAAGAGAAGACCGACACTGGTGGCATATGCTGGGTCATTCAGGGCATCGGAGACGCCAGACAGACCGATTGGTCTGCCGACCCGCACTGGGAGACGGGTCGTCTCTTGCCCTAGCTCGGCAATCCCGGGAAGATTAGCTGAGCCTCCGCAGAGAACCAGCCCTGAGGGGATAAGCTTGGCGTAGTCGCTGCGTGGTAGCTCCAGTATCATCAGACGGAGGAGCTCCTCAAGACGGACATGCAGAATCTCCGAAAGATCGCGGTAAGAGACACTGTGCCCATCTTCGGTCAGGGTTCTATCATCATTATTGTTCCTACTACTCTTACTATCGTTGACAAGCAGTAAATTACCATACTTCTTCTTCATGCTCTCGGCCAACTCAAAGGGAATGTTCAGACCCACCGAAATATCGCGCGTGATCTGGTATCCGGCGACCGGCAAGACCGAGGTATGATAAATGGTATTGTCCTTAAAGACAGCAATGTCAGTAGTACCACCACCGATATCAGCCAGCATGACACCCTTTTCCTTTTCCTCTTCGGTGAGCACGGCTTCGGCGCTGGCCAGAGGCTCTAGAACCAGGTCATCAATATCAATACCGATGCCGCGGATGCACTTGACCAGGTTTTGCACTGAGGTTACCCCGGCGGTAATGATATGTGTCTCGACATCCAGACGGAAGCCGTGCATGCCCACTGGATTTTTGACTCCCTCCTGACCATCTACCGCAAAAGTGCGCGGGATGACGTGGAGTAATTCTTGCTCATCGGGGACTTTAACAGTGCGGGCGACATTAAGGACACGTTTTAAGTCGCTCGGGCGCACCAGCTTGTCATTACGAGTAATGGCAATAACCCCCTTGTTATTCACTGAGCTAACGTGCCGGCCGGTAACGCCAACACAGGCCGATTCCAGCTTGTAGCCAGCTATTCGCTCCGCTTTATTCACCGACTCGCGGATTGATGCCTTGGCTTCGTTGGAATTGATTACCATGCCCTTATGCATCCCCTTGGACGGCACTATGCCCACCCCGAGAATGCGAGGCGGTCCATCCCCGTCGGTATCAGCCATTATGGTGCACACCTTGGTTGTGCCAACATCTATAGCTGCAACCCTAGTTCTTCTCTTCGCCATGTTTCCTCCTATATATTGTTTCTTGTTTTCTTGCTGGACTCTGGAATTTGCTGATTTTACCCCCTCATTTCCCGGTAGTGGACATTCCACTTAGCGCACAGAAGAGTGATAAAGGACTTGACTTCGGCGCTCGGCGCTCGGTAGAGATCTACCAGATAACCGTGTAGCAGCTCGCCGCCAGTCATGCCCGGAGTGGGTTCTTCTGGCCCCGGTAAGTTGACGTAGACTATCTCTGTCATCAACTTTCGGTATTCTATGGGTGTGCTCATTTGGTCTTACCTCCTTCCTTTTATTTTTTGATACTGAACATTTTATTGTGTGCCAAAAGCACCAGTCAATTATTGTCGTCTTTAATTCCACAAGTTCAATATTTTAGTGCCAGAGCCAAAACAATAACTTCTACATTAATTCCACAGTCTAAATCTCGCTATGCTGGAATAATAACGTATGTCTTGAAATTAAAATTCCACTGCGGTATAATCAGTAACTGAGGTGCCGCTATGGTTAAGGAAAGTGGCCGCAAGCTTCCACCACCCTATATTTCTTACCGTACCTTCCAGAACTTTCTGGAGAGGTTACAACAGGGAGTGCCGGCAAGGATTGACCAAAGTTACTGGAGTGAGCGGTTATCCTTTAGTAACGGTTACCAGTTGATGTCGGCTTTGCGTTTTATGGGCCTTATCGACGCTAAAGACGCGCCAACCAGTCGTCTCCGGTTGCTGGCCCAAGCTAGTGGTGCGCAAAGAGCCGAGGCTATGAAACAGGTAACCTCCGTGGCATTCAGCTTCGTGTTGCAAGAGTCCTTTGATTCCCAGTCGGCTACCTATGCCCAGTTGGAAGAGGTCTTCAGTACATTCGAACTGACTGCTGGTGTCAGGCGGAAATGCATTAAGTTCTTTGTGGAACTGGCCAGCGATGCGGGAATACCTCTTTCCTCTTTCATTACCAAACGGTTAAGGTTGGCACGTAGTAGCACTGGAACTAAGCCAACCATCAAAAAAAGGGGAACTAAACCGATAGGGTCGGCGCGTAATGGTACTGGAACTAAGGCGGTTGCTAAAAGAAGTGGAACTACACCAATGCGGAACTTGATAGTTCCACTACCTATAGAAAAAGTTCCAATAGAAATGTCCTGGGATAACACACTGCTGACAAAATTTCCCACTTTTGACCCATCATGGTCTAACGAGGTTAAATTAGGCTGGCTTCAGGTCTTTGATAGCTTAAAATTCCCCACTTTTGATCCGACTTGGTCCGACGAGGTCAAACTGAAGTGGTTCGAAGCCTTTGATAAACTGCTGAACCGGAAGTTCCCCAAAGGGAAATTATGATAAACTCCTAATAAAGGCAGGGCGTTAATAATCACCACTCTTTTTGTTTGTCAGCGGCAACCAGTTTGTGGCACCCCGGGGAAATGTGGTGGTCTGCCTGAAGCTTGGGAAAAAGGGCGGCTGTGGCTGGATGATAAGAGCTCTATCGCTCAGTGGGCCGATGTCATTACATTTCTCTCTAATTTCTGCGTGTAGACTCGCTGGTGTATGCTATAATACTTTTGGCGGGGCTGTAGCTTAGTCGGGAGAGCGCTTCCTTTGCAAGGAAGAGGTCAGGGGTTCGAATCCCCTCAGCTCCACCATAATATAATTACATTACTCCAAATCAGCTTGATTACCTTCTCTGGTTTGATGGTGAACTACTCTACAATGCTAGCGGCAATAACGGAGACAACTTAGACCCGATGCCCTCCCTCACCCGAACAACAGAGCAGAGTTTACCTTATATAAATCCTATGCAAGAAGTATTTAATAAATACACAAACTATCTCGAGGCGGAGCGGAATGCTTCGCCCTATACCGTGCGCAACTACACTACCGATTTGCTCGGCTCACCCCGAATCAAGGGCTTCTTTACCTTCCTCGCTGAAAGGGGTGCCAAATCGCTTAACGAGGTCGATAGGTCGCTGCTGCGTGATTACCTGGCATATCTTATGGAGCAGGGCCTGGCCAAAGCCAGCATTGCCCGTAAGCTCTCGGCAGTTCGCTCCTTTTACCGTTACCTGGTGCGGGAGGAAATATTGCCGATAAACCCGGTAAAAGAAGCCTCCTCACCCAAGCTGGACAGGCGCTTACCCTCCTTCTTGACCAGCGATGAGATAACGGCACTGCTGGCAGTTCCCGATTCAGCTACACCGACAGGACAACGCGACCGCGCCTGGCTGGAAGTGCTCTATGCCGCCGGTCTCAGGGTTAGCGAACTGGTCAGCCTTAATCTCGAACAGATCAATCTGGAGACCCGTGAAATCCGGGTCTGGGGAAAAGGCTCCAAGGAGCGAATGACGCTGATGGGTGAACCCGCCGCCAGAGCCCTGACTACCTACATCAAACAGGGTAGACCTGCCCTCTTGGGAAGTAAAAAGCGCGACGCCCTCTTCCTCAACCACGATGGGGAGCGCCTCAGCGCACGCAGTGTGCAATCCCTCTTGCAGGAATATGCTAAAATAGTTGGTATCGAGAAAAGGGTGCATCCCCATATGTTGCGCCACACCTTCGCCACCCACCTGCTTGATGGCGGGGCTGACTTAAGGGTAGTCCAGGAGCTTCTGGGACACGCCAGTCTATCCTCCACCCAGATTTACACCCATGTCAGCAAGAGCCAGGCGAAAAAGGTATATTTATCGGCTCACCCGATGGCTAAAGAGGAAGAGAACGAGCTTAAGAATGAATGATAAGCGGCTGAAGCCAAGTGATTTTACTAACCTCCCCCTCTTGGACGCCCCTAAAACTAAGGGATTGAAAGGGGCTTGTCCCTTTATAAATATTCTCCCTCTCCCCTTACCAGGGGAGAGGGATTAAGGGTGAGGGGTTATTAAGCAATCGCAAAGATGCAAAAATAGATGGTAGTATTATAAGAAAGAGAAATGAGCCTGAACATAACTGACCGACTGAATAAACTACGCCAGAATCTGGGCGAAAAAGGGATCGATGGCATCTTCATCTCACAACCAGAGAACCGGCGTTACCTTTCCGGCTTTAATGGTTCGGCGGGTTATCTGCTGATTACGCCACGGGATGCCATTTTAGCTACCGACTTCCGCTACCTGGAACAAGGCAAGGCACAAGCCCCCGACTTCCAGATTTTCTCGATAACCGGTATTATCTCGGAGTGGTTTCCACGGCTGGTAGCCGAACCCAACTTGAGCCGCTTAGGCTTTGAAGCCGAGCATATTACTTTCGCCCAATATCGGCAGCTATCTGATATACTAAAAAAAGCTCAATCTCCGCTCCATCTGGTGCCGGTAGACGGACTGGTGGAGTCCCTGCGGGCAAACAAAGAGCCTGAGGAAATCGAGCTTATTGCCCGAGCCGCCCAGATAACCGACCGGGCTTTTGCCCACATCCAGGATACCATCCATATTGGTATGACCGAAAAAGAGGTCGCCTGGGAGATTGAGAAATTCCTGCGTGAGAACGATAGCCAGAACCTACCCTTTGATATTATTGTAGCCTCGGGTCCCAATGCTGCTCTGCCCCATGCCCAGCCCTCGGCACGCCTAATCAACACCGGCGAGCCAATAGTAATTGATATGGGCGCCCGGATCGAGGGTTACTCCAGCGACCTTAGTCGCACCATCTGCCTGGGCACCCCTGATGCTACCTTCCGCAATGTCTACGATGTTGTTCTCGGCGCCCAGCTCGCCGCGTTAGCCCTGATTAAAGAGGGGATGAGCGGTGGGGAGGCTGATAGCTTGGCCCGGACAGTGATTGAAGAGGCCGGCTATGGCGCCGCCTTCGGTCACGGACTGGGACACGGTGTCGGGCTCGTTGTCCACGAACAGCCACGACTTGGTCCCAACTCGACCGAGTTGCTTGCCGCGGGCATGGTTTTCAGTGTTGAGCCCGGTATCTACCTAAACGGCTGGGGAGGAGTGCGGATTGAGGATTTAGTAACATTGGAAACTGGCAAAATCAGGATGCTCTCAAAAGCCCCAAAATAAAGGTCGTCTCGTAAGGGGATTAAAAGGGGCAAAGCCCCTTTAAGAAATTACTTCCCCCTTCCCTTATGAAGGGGAGAGGGATAAAGGGTGAGGGGTCAGTAAACAATCTCAAAATAAACACTACTGGAGTTTAAGATGATAAGTGGCAGTGAACTCAGAAAGGGAATGATTATCGAACTGGAAGGTAAACTGTACCGGGTTATCGAACACCAGCATATTAAGATGAAGCGAACTGCCCTGGCCCGGGTAAAGCTCCATGACATCCGGGGGAAACATACCCTTGAGCGTACCTTTCCCTCCGATGAAAAGTTCACAGATGTAGAGCTGGAAACCCGGCACATGCAGTACCTCTATAATGAGAACGATTTGTATTATTTCATGGACGAGGAGAACTTTGAGCAGACACCCATTAGTGTCCGCCAGCTCGGTGATACGATTTACTATCTCAAAGAAGGGCTCTCGCTGCAAATATCAAGTTACAAGGATGAACTGGTAGACGTAGCGCTACCCATCACTGTTGACCTTAAAGTCACTGATACCACTCCTGGTTTTAAGGGGGATACTGTCACCGCCGGTACTAAGCCAGCGATACTGGAAACGGGGCTTACCATCCAGGTTTCCTTGTTTGTCAACACCGGCGATATTATCAGGGTTAACACCCGCGACGGCAGCTACCTGGGGAGGGCTACTTAGCATTGAAATTACTCAGGGCTGACTTTCACATTCACACCGCTTATTCCATGGATTGCGCTACATCTCTTGAAGAGATAATCAGCCGCTGCCTGGAGACTGGCATTAATTGTATTAACATCGCCGACCATGGCACGGTCGAGGGGGCACTAAAAATGCAGAGTCTGGCGCCCTTCCCGGTAATTGTCTCTGAAGAAGTTTTGACCCCTCATGGTGAGATAATGGGCATGTTCCTTAAAGAAAGCATACCCAGTGGTCTGTCTGTCGAAGAAGCAATATCTCGCATCAAGGCTCAAGACGCTCTGGTCTGTATACCCCACCCTTTTGACCCATTAAGGGGGCTGCGATTAGATAGCAAGAGATTTGAAGAACTGGCTGGACAAATCGACATTATAGAAGTGTTTAACGCCCGGTGCACTTTTACCCGGGACTCGACTAAAGCTCAAGCTTTTGCCCGAAAACATAATATCCCGGGCACAGCCGGTAGCGACGCCCATAGTCCTCATGAAATCGGTAGTACTTATGTCGAAATGGCTGAATTCAACAATAAAGACGAGTTCCTCCAGGCCCTAAAAAAAGGCAAGATGAACCGGCACCGGTCAAGTCCTCTGGTGCACTTCGACAGCACCTGGACAAAGCTAAAAAAACAATTCTAAAAGTATGGGGCAGCCTCTTCCTGAAGATTCTCCATCGAGCCTCAAGAATTATAGGGAGAGTACAAAGAGAGGCGAAGCCTCTCTTAGATAAATCCTTCCCCCTCTCTTTTACTAAGGAGAGGGGGATTAAGGGGGTGAGGTCAATTAATCTTTATCAGCTTGGCTGGTTCTCCACCGGTAGAGACAAAGCTGCCCGAGACCTCCTTACTGCGGTAAATAACAGCATCCGACGGGCAGAGATTAAGGCGGAGATAGCCTTTGTTTTCTGTAGCCGTGAACCCGGTGAATCAACGGAAAGCGATTTATTCATCAAGCTGGTTGAGGATTACCGCATTCCACTTGTCTCGTTCTCTTACCAGAAGTTTAGAGCCAGCGAGGGGACTGCTATTGACAGTCAGGCAGGCAGCCTGCCATCCTGGAGACTGGACTATGACCGTGAGGTAATAAACAGGTTGCAAGCTTTCCGCCCTGACCTGTGTGTCCTCGCTGGTTACATGCTGATTGTGGGTCAAGAGATGTGCCAGAGATATAATATGATTAACCTGCACCCGGCGTCTCCCGGTGGACCTACAGGGACATGGCAGGAGGTAATCTGGCAGCTGATCGAGGCTAAAGCCCAGCAAACGGGGGTGATGATGCACCTGGTAACTCCGGAGCTGGATAAGGGAGCACCAGTAGCCTACTGCACTTTCTCTATTAGAGGCGAACCATTCGATAGATACTGGCAGGCAATAGATGGGCATCACCTTGAAGAACTCAAAAAACAGGGCGAGAATAATCCTCTGTTCCAGCTCATCCGTAAACACGGGCTGGCCAGAGAATTCCCACTCATCATCGCTACCCTGAAGGCTTTCAGCCAGGGTAAAATCAAGGTAACCGCCGATAAAAAGGTGGTTGATTCTCAAGGCAGACCGATAATAGGTTATAATCTAACCGATGAGATAAACGAACAGGTAAAAGGGATGCTTGCCTGACGAACCTGATATACCGTTTTTCCAGAGAAGATGGGTAGTTTACCCTAGGGTTGATTAAATGAAGGAAGAATAAACCCAATTACCATCGTTAGAATGATTATAATGGTAATGACGATATAAATAGTATTGAGAACTGCCTTATGAAGTCTCATCTATACAAACCTCAATCTAAACAAACGACGTTCTTACAGGTACATTATACACAGGTCTACGTCGTTAGAAAAGTGGGACAATTTTGCCTGAGATGACCTTACCCCAATCTTGGTGCCGCCCGAAAGATTGACCTGAATTTGGCTTAGGTGGCTCCAGGGGGTATAATGGTTTTCTGACATACGCTATGCAGAGGCACAGCCAGCGTGAACCAAATGGCAACTCGTGTATCCAGTTGCGAAACCGCTCCCGAGGTGGGATAAAGGGGGTGAGCTAGATGAACAACTTCATTGCTTTTGACCTTGAGGGACCGCTATCGCCTCAGGATAACGCTTATGACCTGATGAAGCTTTTCCCTGATGGCGATAAGCTCTTCGAGGTCATCAGCCGTTACGATGACCTGCTGACGCTGGAAGCCAGGGCAAGGTCAGGATAATTTATAAGACAGTAGTGGGTATTGATAAAAAATCCATTAACGGATATAATATGACAGATGAAATTAACAAAAAATTGAAGAGGCAATTTAGAAATGACTAATTCAATAGCTCATCCTAAAACACTGCTTCCGCAGCAAGATAATGCCTACGAGCACATGAAGCTACTCCCAAATGGTGCTAAGGTACAAACTGACAGAAGGATCAATCTTGTAACAAACTTCATATGCTTTGATCTTGAAGGGCCGTTATCACCTCAAGATAATGCCTTCGAATTGATGAAACGTCTACCCAACGGTGACAATATTTTTAAGGTTATCAGCCGCTACGACGATTTATTAACGCTGAAAAAGAGAGAAGATTATGAACCAGGTGACACTTTAGCATTGATTATGCCATTTCTCCTACGCGCGAATATATCGCAAGAGGACATGAAGATTGCTTCAAGCAAAGCAACTTTGATTGATGGTGCAAAGGAGTTTATTTCTGAACTCAGGCTTAGAGGATGGTGGGTCGGCGATATTACTACTTGCTATCAGGATTACGGATATCCAATCACCACAAGGGCCGGTATCCCATGGGAAAATGTGGCCTGCACTCGATACCCTTCTCTGGATTATTATAGACAAATAATAAGTAAAGATGAGCTAGCTATGGTTGAGCATCTAGAAAGTCAAATCGTAGCATTACAACCTTATAAGGATGATGAGAAGATCTTAGAAAGGCTAGACCTGTTCTTCAATAAAGAGGCCACTGGCACTGTCTTGGGGAAGATTATAAAGGACGTTCACCCTATGGGAGGGAGACGTAAAGCAAAACAATTAAGAGAATTTGCGAAAAAGTATAGGTTTCAGTTGAACCAAGGGTTGGTGGTTGGTGACAGCATTACTGATTCAAAAATGTTAGAAGCAGTTAACAAAAAAGGCGGGGTTGCTGTAGCATTCAACGCTAACGAGTATGCACTACGGTATGCAAATGTCGGTCTCGCTTCAACGAATCTAGGTGACCTACGACTTGTTACGCAGGCCTGGGAAATTGGAGGCAAAGAGGCAGTTGAGAAAGCGGTGAGGGCACAGGAGAAAGAAGAGGGTACAGGGAATAGAAATCACTTCCACTGGTTATCGGGCAGAAAAAATATGGATGTGGTCATCCAGATCCATGACAGGATACGGCGCTTAGTGAGGAAAGAAGCGGGTGAGTTAGGATAGTCCCCAGGATGAGTAATATTCAACTAGTCGGGCTGGGTGCCATGAATATGGACTACATCTATAAAGTCGAGCGTATTCTGGGAGATGGAGAAACAATAGAGCGTAGTCCTGAATACGAAGACTCAGAGTTGGAATTTTTGGGCAAATTCCCCGGCGGCTCAGCCGCAAATACCATCTACGGATTAGCCAGGCTGGGCATAAAAACCGGCTTTATCGGCGCTATTGGGGATGATGCTGACGGTAAGGTATTAGTTAAGGACTTTCAAACAATCGGCGTAGCCGCTGGTCAAATCAAAGTAAAAGCCAATGCCAAAACAGGTTTAGCAACATGCCTCATCGATAAACTCAATTCCCGCAAAATCTCGGTCTCTCCCGGCTCAGCCAATAGCCTGCTAGCGATGAAAGATATAGACCTGGATTATTTGAACCGGACAGAGGTGCTCCATGTATCTTCCTTCGTCGATGACAAGCAGTTCAAAGTATTGCTTGAGCTTATCGGCAGGCTGGAGTCATCTGTTAAGATTAGTTTTTCTCCAGGCTCATTATATGTTTCTAAGGGACTCCCAACTCTGACGCCATTACTCGCCAGAACTCATCTGTTATTTATCAACCAGAGTGAAATGAGGCAACTGACCGGCGGTGATTTCGATTCCGGCGCCAGGCGCTGTCTTGACCTGGGCTGCCATATCGTTGTTGTCACCCTGGGTGGGGGGGAGAGCTACAAAAATCGAATGGCAACCAGCTACATCAGAACCGCGGATGGGGAATACGTGGTTGAACCCGGCGACAAAAGCATAATATCGGCGGCAGATACCATTGGTGCCGGCGACGCTTTTGCCACTGGCTTCCTTTATGGTTATCTAAACGGCAAGGGACTTGAGGAATGCGGACACCTGGGAGATATTGTCGCCCGGTTCTCAATTAGCAGGGTAGGCGCCCGAACGGGATTACCTACCCTGAATCAACTGTCCCAGCGCTACCGGGAGCTTTATCACCGGGAGCTATAACTATTTCTTTTCTTCCGTTTTCGCTTTGCGCAGGATTTCATCGACAATTCCGTATTCCACCGCCGCCTCAGAACCCAGGTAAAAGTCACGGTCAGTATCATGAATTATCTTATCCATTGGCTGACCGGTGTGTCTAGCCAGGATACCTCGAATTATGTCCTGCATTCGCAGAATCTCGCGGGCGGCGATTTCGATATCGGCAGCCTGCCCCTGCACACCCCCGGATGCCTGGTGCATGTGAATGGTAGAGTTGGGCAAAGCATATCGCTTGCCTTTAGCTCCGGCACAAAGCAGCACCGTTGCCATGCTGGCGGTCATCCCAAGGCAGATGGTAGATATCGGCGCCCGTATCAGCTGCATTGTATCGTAAATAGCCAGACCGGCACTAATAACGCCACCCGGGCTGTTAATGTAGAGGCTGATGTCCTTGTCCGGGTCTTCCCGCTCCAGATACAGAAGTTGAGCAATAATGGCATTAGCCACCTGGTCATTAATCGGCGTGCCCAACATAATGATACGCTCTCTTAACAATAGTGAGTATATGTCCCAATATCTATCGCCCCGTGGCCCACTCTCAACCACCCCAGGTATAACATTCATCGGCTCGGTATTCATTTTTCCTCCTTTTCTACTGTCTCAATTTCTTTTGAACCCCTGGCTATCTCTACTAACCGTTGTATCACTTTCCGGGTAAGTAACGCCTGCCCAAGCGACTCACGCCCTTCTGGCGTATTGAACACTCTCTCCACTGCTTCTTTATTCTCAGTAGCGCCTTCCGTCATCCTGGCAATCTCGGTAGCTATCTCTGGGTCACTGACCTCAATCTTTTCCTCGGTGACAACCTGACCCAGCACCAGTGACCTGGTAACCCGCTGAGTTGCCAGTGGGCGCAACTCCTCACACAGCTCCGCCTCTGTCTTATTAACACTGGTCAGATACTCTTCCAGACTCTGGTTAGTCCTCTGGAAACGCTGGTCAATGATGCGGGCAATCTCCATCTCAACCAGAATCGGGGGGAATTCAACCTCAGCCGGACCAGCTACGGCATCCATTACCCGCTCTTCAAAAGCTACCCGCGCTTTATCTTCGGCTCTGTGCTTGAGGTTAGCCGAAACCTCCTCTCGGAGCAGGTCCAGAGTGGCAAAGTCAGCATTCAATTCCTTGGCAAACTCATCATTAAGCTCCGGGAGTATCTCCTGCTTTACCTCGGTAACTGTAACCTTAAACCAGGCCTCTTTGCCTGCCACTTCGCTTCTGGGATAATCGGCAGGGAACTGGAGTTTAAACTCTTTTTCTTCATTTTTCTTCATCCCGACCAGTTGCTCGGCGAAGCCCGGCGCCGGGAAGGACAGGTCATGCAGAACCTGGAATTGAGCTCCCTTCTGATTTATGAACGGCTTGTCTTCAATACCGCTTTCAACATCCAGCACTACCATATCATTAAAGTCGACAGCACGCTCTGCCGGCTCCCAGACAGCCCGCTGATGGCGCAGTTGCTCTATTACCGCCTGGATAGTATCCTCAGTCACTGCTTCCGCTGGCTCTGGTGTAACCTGCAGATTGTGGTAATCACCCAGCTTAATCTTCGGCTTCAAGGGCACTATTGCCTTAAAGACCACCGGCTCAGTCTGCATCACTTCAATCTGCGGGCGAGCAATCGCTTCAATCGCCTGCTCCTTGAGGGCCTGCTCATAAGCCTCGGGCACAAGATGATTGAGCGCTTCTTCAAGCAGACTCTCTCTACCGATATAGCGTTCCAGGATAGCCCGTGGTGCCTTGCCCTTGCGGAAACCGGGAATCTTGGTTCTCTGCACCAGTCGATGGTACGACCCCTCCATAGATTGCTCAAGCTCGGCTGGTTCCATCTCCACCGTCAGAAACGCCTGACTATTTTCTGTTTTCTCGTTGATTACTTTCACTATTCCCCCCGTAGTTGATAATTACTCTTCCCGTATCCTCAAGTGTAATTCCTTCAGTTGTTCTTCACGTACCGGTGACGGAGCTTGAAGCATCATATCGATGGCCCCCTGGTTCTTTGGGAATGCCATCACTTCGCGGATATTCTGTTCACCGGCCAGCATCATCACCAGGCGGTCGATGCCCGGGGCGATTCCGCCGTGCGGAGGCGCTCCATATTCGAACGCCGAAATGAAGCTGCCGAACTTGTCCTCGATTTCCTGGTCGTTATAACCGAGGAAGCGGAAAATCCGGCGCTGTAACTCCGGCTCGTGGATACGGATGCTCCCGCTTGCCATCTCAAAACCGTTGCAGACAAGGTCGTAGCACTTGGCTCTTATCTTCTCGGGGGACTTCTCAAGTGCCTCGATATCCTCAGACCAGGGCATTACGAAAGGATGGTGCTCGGCTTCCCACTTTTTCGCATCGTCACTCCAGACGAAGAGCGGAAAATCCACGATGAAAGCGAATGCCAGCAGATTTGGGTCAGCCAGCTTGAGCCTCTGTCCCATCTCCCGCCTTAGTTCCCCCAGCGCCTTGTCCACCCCCTTTGGTTTACCGGCCACTATCAGCAAAAGGTCTCCGGGACTGGCTTCTACGCGCCCCGCCATTTCTCTGATTTGTTCAATAGTCATATATTTGGTGGCTACTGACTTCACCATCTCGCTTGTCAGTTGCTCTAAATTACCAGCTTTGCTGTCGAGGGCGAAGGTGAGCAGCCCGCCGGCGCCATAGCCCTTCACAAACTGATTCAATTCTTCAAGCTGAGTGCGGGTATATCCGGCGCAGCCCTGAGCGCAAATGCCTTTAACTTTGCCGCCTTCGGCGACTATCTTCTTAAACACCGAAAAGTCCGTTTTAGCGGCGACGTCCGTAAAGTCACGCATCTCCATACCGAACCGCAGGTCGGGCTTATCAGAACCGTACCTTTCCAGAGCCTCCCGGTAGCCGATACGCGGGAAGGGCTTCACCACCCTCTTCTCCGGGGTTACTTTCTCGACAATTGCGGTAAAGAGTTCCTCGATAAGTCCGAGAATATCGTCCATTTCAACGAAGCTCATCTCGATATCGAGCTGGGTGTGCTCCGGCTGGCGGTCGGCGCGGCTATCTTCGTCGCGGAAGCACTTGGCAATCTGGAAATACTTTTCGAAGCCGGCAATCATCAGCAGTTGTTTCATTTGCTGGGGAGACTGGGGCAGTGCATAGAAACTGCCTGGGTATAGCCGGCTCGGCACCAGGTAGTCTCTCGCTCCCTCAGGGGTGCTCTTGATTAAGATCGGAGTTTCCACTTCAATGAAGCCGCGCTCATGCAGAAAACCCCGCATGAAGGTGATTACCCTGTCGCGCAGTATCATATTATTCAGCATTCGCTTGCGCCGCAGGTCCAGATAGCGGTACTTTAGGCGCAGATTCTCATCCACTTCGACCTCTTCGTTAATGTAAAAGGGAGGCGTCTTTGAGGCATTAAGTATGGTTGTTTGCTTAACGATAACCTCAATCTCACCAGTCGGCAGTTTGGGGTTATCTGTCCCCTGAGGACGGAGGGCAACCTCACCCCTCACCTGTACTACATATTCATTGCGCATCTCGCTGGCTATCTGGTGACACGATTGGGATATTGCCGGGTTAAACACCACCTGAATGATGCCGTCTCTGTCCCGCAAGTCAATAAAGGTCAAGCCTCCGTGGTCGCGGCGGCGGTCTACCCAGCCTGCCAGAATTACCTCGGTGCCGATATGTTCCCTATTCAACTCACCACAACCATGGGTCTTGAGCAAAAGACATCTCCTGAGATAGACAGACCGGTAACATTACTAATTGATTATAGCTTATGTGAGGGTATTCTTCAACCTGTACCAGAGAAAATTTAAGAGAAATGAAGCCTATTTTTCAATTATCTTGCCCTCCCCTGTCATTGTGAGGAGTGGCCATCCCCTCTCCCTTGACGGGAGAGGGCTAGGGTGAGGGTGAACTAAAACTTAATACGGGAGCGGGAATCTACTGTACCCCCATCTGGATCCCGATTTTCATCGGGATGACAATTCTCTGGCTTTGTTTCCATATAGGGGCGTTTAAGAGGGGCGAAGCCCCTCTTCTATACCCTCCCCCTCTCCTTTGTAGGAGAGGGGGACTAAGGGGGTGAGGGTGAATCAAATAATGTCATTCCGTGCTTGACACGGAATCCAGACTTCCCCTGTCATTGCGTGGAGTGACATCGCCTGGTAAGTTGCCAAGCCCCGCTGTCTAATGTTATTATTTTAACGATAGGGCCAAAACAACAGGGAGCCGAAGAAACAGCAATGAGCATCAAGATACATATTCCTTCTTACATGCAGCTTTTTACTGATAAACTGCCGGTGGTTGAAGTGAAGGGCAGCACCGTCGGTGAGTGTCTTAACCATCTGGTGAAACAGTTCCCCGCCATGGAGAAGTTGCTGTTCGACCGAAATGGCAAGTTGCTCGGTGAATTTAGTATCTATGTTAATAGCGAGGACGCTTACCCGCAGCATTTAGCTAAAGCGGTTAAGGACGGAGACGAGCTTCATATACCTTCCCTCATCGCTGGCGGATAACGAAACAAAGCGATGGACTTTAACCTGACTGAAGAACAACGGCTACTACAAACGATGGTAAGGGATTTCACCGAGCGTGAAATCGAGCCGATAGCCAACCAGATAGACCGCGAAGGCAGACTACCCGATGACCTCATTAAGAAGTATGCCGATATCGGGCTATTGGGAATGACCGTCCCCCAAAAATATGGCGGGACTGAAGTGGGTGATTTAGGCTGTATCTTAGCTATCGAGCAGCTGGCTTACGCCGGGACAGGTGCCTGGTGGCTGGTCGGATTTCACAACTCCATTAATGAGACCATTGCCCATTTCGGCTCGGCAGAAATAAAAGAGAAATACCTGAAGCCGCTCTGTGATGGCACTGCCTATGCCAGCCTGCAGTTCACCGAGGAAGATAACGGTTCAGATCCTGAGGCGCTACTGACCACAGCCCTGCCCGACGGGGATGATTATGTGATAAACGGGATGAAGCGTTTCAGTACCTTCGGTGCCAGGGAGGGTTATGCGGTTACCTGTGCCAAAGACGAGGAGGGAAATTGTACAGCCTTCATCATCGACAAGAAATGGCCGGGATATCAGGTTGGTAAAGTCTGGGAGCTAATGGGTGGGGGAGGTATGGAAGCTGCCGATGTCTACTTCCAAAATCTCAGGGTGCCAAAGAAAAACATACTGGGCAAAAAAGGCGATGGCTTCACCGCAATATTGCATTTTATTGCCCTGGAGAAACTGGAGCAGTGCGCCGTATCCACAGGAATAGCCCAGGCTGCTTTAGATGAAGCAATAAAATATGTGAAGACTAGGCTGAGCCGGGGAAAACCAATTTCGGGTATGCAGGGTATCCGCTGGATGCTAGCCGATATGCAAGCTAAGATAGAAGCCTGCCGCTGGCTGACCTATAGAAGTGCCTTTGTCGCCGAGCAACGAGCATCAAACTGGCAGACAGAAGCCGCCACGGCCAAGTTATTTGTCGTGCCGGCCGCCATGGAGGTGGTAGAGATGTCGCGGCGCCTTCACGGAGCCTATGGCTACACCAAAGAGTTCAAGATAGAAAGATTGTATCGCGCTATCGCCGGAGGCACGGCAATTGCCGTTAGCCTTGAGATTAACAAATCAATAGTCGGGAGTTCGCTGCTAAGGTAATCAGATAATACATTAAACCCGCAGGTCTCGTTTTTTCAGCCATTTTTCTTTTTGCTCCAGCCGCACCGGCTCGTCGGTCGGGTGGTAGCGTGCCAGGAACTCATCACGGAAAGCAGCGAAGGTGCCATTCTGCAGGGCACTTCTCATCTCCTGTACTAAAGAGCTGATAAAGGTTAAATTGTGGATAGTGGCCAGGCGATAAGCCAGCAGTTCTCGGGCATTAAAGAGATGGTGCAAATAGGCCGCCGAGAAATTACGGCAGGGAGCGCAACCGCAATCCGGGTCAATCGGTTCTTCTCTCTGGCGATAGATCGCATTGCCGATATTCAGCCGCCCTCGGCGGGTAAAGAGGGCGCCGTTACGCGCCACCCGCGTCGGCAAAGCACTGTCCATTATATCGATGCCTCTGGCTACGCCCTCGACAATATCTTCCGGAGAACCCACCCCCATCAGGTAGCGTGGCTTGTTCACCGGCAACAGGGCTACCGTATCCTCAATCATCGACAGGGTTACTTTTTTAGGCTCCCCCAGACTTAAACCGCCGATAGCATACCCTGTAAAATCCAGTGCTGTGAGGTATTCCGCCGACTGGCGCCGCAGTTCAGGGAAGACCCCACCCTGGACAATAGCGTAGAGAGCCTGGTCTGGCCGCCTTTGAGCTTGCTGGCATCTCTTGGCCCACTGGTGTGTTCGGCTCACTGCCATCTGCACCTTTCCCAGACTCTCACCTACCGCCGGGCACTCATCCAACACCATAATAATATCAGCACCAATAGACTCCTGATACTGGATGGCTAGCTCCGGGGTAATCAGGTGCTCGCTGCCATCGATGTGGGAACGGAAAACGACACCATCATCGCTGACCTTGCGCAGCCGTGCCAGACTGAATATCTGATAGCCGCCACTATCCGTCAGAATCGCCCCATCCCAGGCCATGAATTTGTGCAGGCCTCCCAGTTTTTCAATGACGGCAATGCCCGGCCTGAGATAGAGGTGATAGCTGTTTGCCAGGACCATAGCAAACCCCAAACCCTTAACTTCCTCAGGGGTCAGTGTTTTGACCGAGCCCTGGCTGGCTACCGGCAAGAACACCGGCGTCGGCACGACACCGTGCGCGGTTAGTAATTCACCGGCGCGGGCTTGAGTATCCGGGCAGGTTTTTAGCAAATGGAAAGTATTAAGATTGCTCATCAACCCTCTGGTAGCTATCCTTCATATTAAGTAAGGCGAGCCACATCATAATCGCTAGATATCCGGATACGATATTTGTTGGCGGTTGGCTTTTTCTTCCAGGTAGCCTTGCAGAAGGACAGCAGCGGCTACGTCATCATCCCGGCTCTTTTGCCTGTTTTTTTTGGAGCGTGAGGTTAGCATAATACGCCTGGCCTCTACTGTGGTCAGAGTCTCATCCCGGAATTCTATGGGCACGTCCACCCGGCGGGAAAGGATTTCAACAAAGGTCTTTACCTTTGCCGCCTGTTGACCGATACCGCCATCCGTGGAAAGGGGTAGACCGACGATAATTTGACCGACCTGATGCTGGTCGATAATAGCAACAATCTCTTCCAGTGCCTGTTGTTCATCCCCACGGTCAATAATAGTCAGCGGGCTGGCCAGTATGCCCATCGCATCACTGAGAGCCAGCCCAATCCGCTTATCCCCGACATCCAGTCCCAAGCTACGCGTGACGATACCCCCTTTGCGTAATCCCTTCTCCCTTGACGGGAGAAGGTTAGGATGAGGGTGAAACTGAGACTACCCCTCACCTTAATCCTCTCCCTCAAGGGGAGAGGAAATATCTTAATAAAGTCCCTTCTCCCCTCAAAGGAGAAGGTATTATTCTAGGACTTAATTCCCTCTATATACTTCTTGACCTGTTTGAGAGCCTCGTCTAATTTGTCCTTGTCCTTGCCCCCGGCCTGAGCCAGAGTCGCCTTACCACCACCGCCACCCCCGGCTACTTTCGCCACTTCTCGGACTATCTTACCGGCGTCATATCCTTTAGTCACTAAATCAGGGGTTACTGCGGCTAGAAAAAGAGGTTTATCCTCATAAAGCGTGCCTAAAACTACTATTGCGCTTTTTAGCTGCTCACGGAGACGGTCATTCATTTCCCGTAATGTCTCAATCCGGGAATCGGGTACTCTGGCAACCAATAGCGTTACTCCCTTGATTACCTCTGTCTTAGCTAGTAAAGATTCAGCGACCTTTCTGGACAACTCTCTTTCTAGAGCCAGTCTCCGTTTAGTTTCATTATCCAACTCGGCGACCAGGCTAATTGCCCGGTCTAAGACAGCCTCCGGTTTAGTTTGCAGGGATTCGGCAACTCTGGTTAAATCCGACAAGCGCCGGGCAAGATATTCCTCAGCTCCCCTGCCGGTAACCGCCTCGATACGGCGTAACCCCGCCCCGATACTGCTCTCACCGATAATATGGAAGAAACCTATTTCTCCGGTGCTGCTGATATGGGTGCCGCCACAAAGTTCGGCGCTAATCGGGGGTCGACCGATTCTGAGTACCCGCACCACATCGCCATATTTTTCAGCAAACAGGGCGGTAGCTCCTGCCTTGATAGCCTTTTTATAGGGCATCTCCCTGTCATACACCTTCAGGTTTTGGCGGATTCTCTCATTAACAATATTATTTACTTTCTGTATTTCCTCATTGGTCATGGCTGCCAGGTGAGAGAAGTCAAATCTAAGCTGGTCGGGGGCGACCAGTGAGCCTCTCTGCTGGATATGCTCACCCAGTATCTGACGCAGAGCCGCCTGGAGCAAGTGGGTCGCCGTGTGGTTGCGAGCGATGTCAAGCCTACGCGACTCAAGCACAGTCGCCTGAACTTCGTCTCCTGCCGCCAGATAGCCGGCAAGAACATACCCCTGATGGACAATGATGTCCGGTGTCATGTGAACAGTATCGGTAACGATGAATCTTCCGGTAGAACTGTGTATCATGCCTTCGTCGCCTAACTGTCCCCCCATTTCGCCATAGAAAGGGGTGGATTCTAAAATCAGGCTGGCTTCGTGTCCTTCTTGAACCGTGCTGGCAGTATCATTATCAACCAGGATAGTGAGAAGCGTAGTTTTATGGGTCAGGCTGCTATATCCGGTGAAGGCAGTCTCCGCTATGCTGAGCTTGTTAGCCAGGTCGCCTTTTTCCGCCAGTTCAAATTTATGGCTGGCTCTGGCTTTCTCACGCTGCTGCTCCATCTCCCTGGCGAAACCTGCCATATCTATAGAGAAGCCACGCCCGGCCGCAATCTCCTGGGTAAGCTCCACAGGGAAGCCGTAGGTATCGTGAAGCTTAAAAACTTCATCGCCAGAAACCTGCTGACCCCAATGCTCAATCGCATCAAGAATGTCTGGGGCAACTTCACATTCCTCTTCCAACGCTTCAAGAAAATCGTGAGTCAATTGTGAAATCGTCTCGGCAGCCATTTCTGCTCCAATTTGGCGTCCTGTTTCCCAGCCACTACCTATAAACCCATATTGTTCTAAAACCGCCGCCGTATTTTCGGATGCGGGTCTAAAATCACGTAGGAACGGGACTAGCTCCGGTATCGCACCTCGATGAACTTCGCGATAGTCCAGTAGACCCCCGATGACTTCCAACCCTGTATCAAGAGTGTTACTGAATCTTGCTTCCTCAAGCCCAATTACCTTAAGAATAAAGTCCTGCCTTTGCTGTAATTCCGGATAAACTTTACCCATATAGCCAACCGTTGCCCCGGCTATCTGTCCGAGAAAAGGTTTATCCAGCCCTAATCTTCGACCGTAAAGGGCAGCCCTGCGTAACAACCGTCTAAGCACATAGCCACGCCCTTCGTTACTGGGCATTACTCCATCAGCGATAAGAAAAGTTAAAGCACGTCCATGCTCAACTACTACTCGCATTGCTTTATCCGCTTCATCGTTTGAACCGTAATTCTTCCCGATAAACTTAGAAATATTATCTAGGAGTGATGCGAATGGTTCGGTTTCATAGACCGAGACTTTACCCTGCATGATGGCGGCTGTCCTCTCCAGCCCCATACCGGTATCGATGTTAGGCTTGGGCAACAGAGTGCGTTTGCCGTTCTTGTCCTGGTTATACTGGGTGAAGACCAGGTTCCAAAATTCGACAAACCGCCCGCAATCGCAGCCCGGAGCGCAGTCTGGCTTACCGCAGCCAGCCTTTTCCCCGAAGTCGTAATAGATTTCACTGCACGGACCACAGGGCCCGGAATCGCCGGGCGGTCCCCAGAAATTGTCCTTCTCGCCCAATCTCACTATTTTTTTCTCGGCAACACCAATCTGCCGCCAGATATGGAAAGCCTCGTCATCATCCTGAAAGATAGTTATCCACAGCCGTGCCGGCGGCAGCCTGAGGTGCTGAGTAAGGAATTCCCATGCCCAGCTAATCGCTTCCTTCTTGAAATAATCACCGACACTGAAGTTGCCCAGCATCTCGAAGAAGGTGAGATGGGTAGCGTCACCTACCGATTCAATATCGGTGGTGCGGAAGCACTTCTGACACGATGCCAGACGGCGAGCCGGCGGTGTAGATTCACCCATGAAGTAAGGTTTAATTTGTACTACGCCGGCTGTAGTGAGCAGCAGAGTCGGGTCCCCGTGAGGTATCAATGAGGAGCTAGGGATAATTTTATGCCCTTTACTCTCAAAAAAGCGTAAATAGGCTGTCCGCAGTTCATCACCAGTCACTTATTTTTCCCTAGCCTCCAGTAGTAACGATATTACACGATTTTTTAATGAGATTGAGGGTGGGATATCAGCCAATAAACTGGAGCGGAAGACGAGATTCGAACTCGCGACTTCCTCCTTGGCAAGGAGGCGTTCTACCGCTGAACTACTTCCGCTTGTATCTTCGTGGTGCCGAGGCCCAGAATCGGACTGGGGACACGCGGATTTTCAGTCCGCTGCTCTACCAACTGAGCTACCTCGGCACTGAAGTTATTCTAGCGGTTAGCCCTATGGGTGTCAAGGTCGTGTTGCTCCGTAGCCGGGACACACTATCAATCGCCCCATACCGGTGACCAAACTGCGGCAAAACATTTTGACAAACAGTGCCAGTCTTTGTAGTATAGTCCGAATAGCCGACATCAATGAAATGGACCGGTAGGCTGAGGAGAAAGAGATGGCAGAACAAGCCAAGACAGACAATGGCAAGAAAATCTGGGGAGTTCATCCCAATGTCTTCTTTCTGGGGCTTACCAGCTTCTTTACCGACGTGTCCAGCGAAATGATTTTTACTCTTGTGCCCCTCTTTCTGTCCAATGTTCTGGGGGCAGGAACGGCTATCATTGGTCTGGTCGGGGGGCTATCCGATAGCACCGAGGCTATCTTCAAGATATTCAGTGGTCGGCTCAGTGATAAGATACACCGCCCCAAGCTGCTGACCGTGTTTGGCTACAGCCTGGCGACCATTGTCAAGCCCTTCATGTACTTGGCAACGAGCTGGGGGGCAGTGGCTGTAATCAGGCTGGGAGACAGGATGGGCAAGGGTATCCGCGTGGCGCCTCGCGATGCCCTGGTGGCAGATTCTGTTGCGGCGGGTGAAAGAGGTCGGGGCTTTGGCTTACGCCAGACAATGGATACTGCGGGAGCGATGCTGGGGTTAATTATCGCCGCCATTATCATCTATCTGGTGCAGGGTGGCGGGGTGGAACTCAGTCTGAAAAGCTACCGGTGGATGGTACTTGGCGGCATAATTCCTGCAGTACTGGGAGTGTTGGTGCTGGTAATCTTTGTCCGGGAAAAACAGAAAAAACAGCCGGCCAGTGCCAGCCAGCCCACTGGGCAATCTACAACCGTAGCGAAAGGCGGTTTCGACACCCGGTTCAAAATATTTCTGGCGATTTCAGCCATTTTTATGCTGGGCAAATCCAGCGATTTCTTCGTTATTTTGCGGGCACAGAACCTCAATGTCCCCCTGGTTCAGGTAGTGCTGATGCTGGTGCTATTTAATATCGTCTATGCCCTGAGTGCCCTGCCCATGGGCATCCTTTCGGACCGGCTGGGGCGAAAGCGTATTATAATTGTCGGTTGGTCTATCTATGCGCTCATCTATCTGGGTTTTGCTATGGCAACAAGCGTCTGGCAAAGCTGGCTCCTTTTTGCGGGCTATGGGCTGTATTACGGGGCATTCGAAGGGGTAAGCCGCGCCCTGGTGGCTGACCTGGTGCCCGTAGAGAGGAGAGGCACCGCCTACGGTCTGTATAACGGTGTGGTCAGTGCCGCCCTTCTCCCTGCCAGCTTGATTGCCGGCTGGTTATGGCAGGCGGTCAGCCCGGCAGCTCCTTTTTATTTCGGAGCCGCTCTTTCCTTTGTGGCGATGCTGGGCATCGTGACGCTGATTAAAGAATAGTCAGGTCACCCCAGGGCTTTGTTTGCCAAACTATCCGCTTCAGTATTTTCCTCACGCGGTATGTGAGTAATAGTGAAGCTTTTAAGTTGACCCTGTAATTGCTTTACCTGCTGATATAAGGGTTGGAGAGCCACGTTTTTCACCCGGTATCTTCCGTTGATTTGCCTGACGAGTAACTCTGAGTCGGAAAATAACTCAACCTGTTCAGACTGCAATCTGATAGCTTCTTCCAGAGCGACAATAATAGCCCGGTATTCTGCCTGGTTATTGGTGGCCCGGCCGATGGCTTGAGAAATGGCAGCAATAAGCTTACCCTGCTCATCTTTTATTGTGACACCGATGGCGGCTGGTCCCGGGTTACCTCGTGAGGCACCGTCAGTATTTATTACCACTGTTTTTAGCTTCACGGTGTTTACTCTCCGTTTTGGAGCTTTGTATCAAAAGTGAGTTCGTCCATGTCACCCTGAGCTTAGGGGTGGTGGGGATTATTGGTTCACTGCCAGCCCCACCCTGAGATTCTTCGTCGTCCCGATTCCATCGGGACTCTTCCAGAATGACATTTGATACAAGCCCCCGTTTTAGTAAAAAGGATATGTCTGTAGCTGCTGCTGGTTCAGGTCAAGAAGAGGATACGCCCGCAGCTACCGCAACGCACCAGATTACCGCTTCTGGCCAATTGTAATTCGGCAATGGGTAGTGATATACGACAACCTCGGCATATCCCCTGCTCCACCTTAGCTACGGCTGTCCCCTTTTGTTTTTTTAGCTCCTGGTAGACCTCAACCGCTTGGGGGTCAATCTCGCTGGCCAGTAGTTGCCGCTGCTGCTTAAGGGTAGACACTATCTTCTTGACTTGCTCCAGCTCAGCCGATAGCTGTTTTTGCTGGCTTTGCCATACCGATTCCTTTGCCTTAAGCTCGGTATCTATGGCAGCTACGTTCCTGGTGGTGAGTTCTGCCTGGTCCATTATTGCCAGCGTCTCATCCTCCAGTTGCTTACGCCTGGCTTTCAGCAAGTTAGTCTCCTGCTGAAGATTAGATAACTCTTTGGGATTGCGTATCCGGCCGCTGTATAGCTCCTTTTCGGCAGTATCGAGCTTATTGGTGATGTCGTCTATTTCCCATTCTATAGAGCGTTGCTGCCGTCCCAACTCCTCCAGATGCTTGCGTTCCGAGGCGAGTTTGTTACGGACGCTGACTACCGCCTCGCTTTCTCCGAGTTGGCTGGTAATCTGTCGTAGAGCTTGTTCACTGGCTTCAAGCTCTAGGTCGACTTGTTGTAGCTGGTAAAGCTGCTGGGCAATACTCATTTTCGTCGATACCATCTTATACTAGCCATAAGGTAATAGCAATTCAAGATTGTCTATCACCTCACCCCCTGTATCTCCCTTTTCTTGAATGGGCTTTGTATCAAAAGTCGTCATTCCCGTGAAGCTTGTCCTGTACTTGATACGGGAACGGGAATCCAGATTGATATGGTTAGGCATGATTTCTAGATTCCCACTTGCGTGGGAATGACAAAAAGAGTTAAAAACAGCACTTATGATACAACCCTCCTTGAAAGAGAGAGGGAAAATGTTAAAAGAGGGGCTGATGCCCCTCTTAGACACCCCGATGAGAGGTGTTTGGTAAACGTCACCTTTAGGTAGCTTACTTGAAATATGACAAAACTCAGTAGTCGCAATAGAACATATGTGCTATTATCCAGATATTCAGAGGCAGAGGAAATACGGAGAAGAAAGTTGGCAGGTAAAAGAGGGGCACAGGAAGGGAACCAAAACGCTAGAAAACATGGCTTCTATTCCAAGGTTCTGGATGAGGCTGAGAAGCGCGACTTCGAGCTGGCCACTGGCGTCGAGGGTATCGATAATGAGATTGCTCTGTTAAGAGTAAAGATAAAGTCGCTCCTGGAGCATGACCCGGAGAATTTTAAGCTTATCATGCAGGCAACTAATGCCCTGGAAAGACTTGTTAGAACCAGGTTCAAAATCAGCAAGGAGGACAAGAAGGGACTGAAAGAGGCAATCGGTAATGTCCTGAGAGATGTTGCTTTACCCCTGGGTATTGGCATCGGCACCGGCCTTATTAAAAAGTAGGGGGGCAGGTTGAACAACAATCTTCATATCGCTAGGCTGCGTCCCTATCAGCAAGAAGTGGCTCTGGCCGTGCTGGACAGTGTTTTTGGCCGTAAGGGTCTTACCTTCTCGGTGGAGATTGCCCGGCAGGGGGGTAAGAACGAGCTATCGGCCCAGCTCGAGCTTTTGCTGTTAACCCTCTATATGACGGAAGCACAGAACCTGGTGAAGTGTTCACCCACCTTCAAGCCGCAGACCATCATCTCGATGACTCGCCTCAAAGACAGGCTGAACGATGCCGGTTTTAAGGGCATCTGGGTGGCGGAGCAAGGTTATATCATCAGGCTGGGGAACGCCCGGGCAGTTTTCCTGTCGGCGGATGAATCAGCCAGCGTCGTCGGGCACACCGCCCATATCCTCCTGGAGGTAGATGAAGCCCAGGATGTGAGTAAAGAAAAGTACAGCAAAGAGTTTAAGCCGATGGGCGCCACCACCAATGTTACCACGGTGCACTATGGTACTACCTGGGATGATACTACTCTGCTGGAAGAGATAAAGCAGACTAATGGTGAACTGGAGAGAAGGGATGGCATCCAACGCCACTTCCGCTACGACTGGCAGACAGTGGCTGAGTATAACCCGGACTATCTGGCTTATGTCGAGGGGGAGAGGGAGCGCTTGGGGGAGAACCACCCTCTCTTCTTAACCCAGTATTGCCTGCTGCCGATTCGCGGTGGCGGGGGGTTTCTTTCCTCCCAGCAGAGGGCACAGCTTCAGGGGGAGCATGCCAGGAAACACCAGTCCGAGCCGGGACAAGTTTATGTCGCCGGTATCGACCTGGCGGGGGAGGCTGAGACAGAAGAGGGCGCCCGGCTCAGAGCCATCAAGCCCCGTCAGGATTCTACAGTAGTAACTATCGGTGAACTGGATTTTGCCCTGGCTAAGGGTGTAAACCAACAGCCCGGGGTTAAGGTCGTCGAGCATTACCGGTGGACCGGCAAGAAGCATACCGAGCTTTATGCTCAATTGGTTGACATAATAAAGAATGTCTGGCACTGCCGCCGGGTAGTGGTAGATGCTACCGGAGTGGGGCAGCCGGTGAGTTCCTTTCTGAAACAAGCGCTGGGTTCGGCGGTTATTCCCTTCACCTTTACCGCGCCAGCCAAGTCGGAGCTAGGCTTTAAACTGTTAGCCGGCATCAATTCGGGTAGAGCAAAGATGTATGCCGGCGATGGCTCGGCGGAGTACCAGCAGTTCTGGCGGGAGATGGAGCAGGCGAAGAGCCAGTATCGCCCCAGCCAGACGATGAACTTCTACGTTGATCCTTCTAAAGGACACGATGACTTCCTGATGAGCCTGGCGTTGCTGGTTGAAGCCGCCGACCAGTACCAGCCGAGGGGGGCAAGAGGGAGCTTACAATAACTTGACGTATATTACCACTCCTAGCGGGACCTATCGTAATAACTCAAACCAAGCGCTTGCTACACCGCTTGCTACACCTTTTGCGCTAAGGTTAAGGAACGGAATATTGCTAGGTAAATGGGCACTGATTTGTATGTCATAGACATAGTGCCCATTACTAATTCTTCTTCTCAGAACGATACCGGCTATACCATAAAGTTCAGCTGATAATTCACCAGTAAAGATAATCCGATCTCCCCTTGCGTAAGTAGGCATTTCAATCTCCTTATCAGTTGGTTGCTGATTTTCCATTACTGCATATTCTTCAATTTTTTGTCCTTCCTAACCTTCCTATTCGTATCTGGATGGCGGATTGTTCCCTTTGGAAGCTTAAGTTTTCTTTCTATTCCGGCAACTGTAATATCTTTCCTAACTTTTCTTGGCGACATTTATCTCCTCCATTGTCGGCAGCTAATTTTACGGGGGGGGGTACCGAATTATTTTTGGCTTATTCTTTAAATCTTTTGTATATGTCAGCTGCAGCTTCGGCCACCTTTATTCCTGTATATAACGCGGGATGCGTGGCACCCATAACAATTTCCCCGACCAACTTGAGCGATTCATTGTTGTCATGCCGAGACTGATTTGGACTTGGTTTATGTCCATCTAATGACTTTCTGTAATGACGCCAATAACCTTCTCCCAAGTATATTATTCGTTTTCCGCATTCCGTACAACGATATATCTTTCTAGCCAATATATTTCTCCCCTCCTATTATTTTGTCTCCTTATCAAAATTCATTTTACCTAGAAATAATAATACGATAAATTATCTTATGTTGTCAAGGTATAGAAAAACGTAGTGTTAGCAAGTGCAGAATAGATTGAGAGAGTATAGTTGTTAAAATCTATATCATATAAGATATGTGATTGCCATAAACAAACTGCACCTAAGCTGCAACCAATCTATATGGACAAGAATGCGTCAATACGGAAGATAAATACGCTATTACGTATTATTATACCAGCTTCTTTGAAAAATTCAAGTTGATTGAGGGTAAGCATAAGGATGAATCTACTTGAGCCACTCCACCTGGATCCCGATTTTCATCGGGATGACAGTTAAACGGGTGTGTTTGACCATCGCCCTGCCTAAAGTGTCAGTTTCCGAATGTATTCTTCTCCTCTCCCTTGATGGGAGAGTCCCGATTCACTCCGTTCATACGGGTTTCCGTATGAGTTTACGAATCGGAAGATTAAGGTGAGGGTGATAAACAATATATTTACCCCTCACTTACATCTCTCCCGCAAGGGGAGAGAGAAACCACGCTATTACGCTTTCGGATTCAATTAGCACCGTTGATGGTCTTCTGTTTGACCATCGCCCTGCCTCAGGCTATAATATGGGCTTAGCGACCCCACCCTGAGATTCCCCCTGCAGCGGGGGTCGGGGGTATACTTCCCTTCGACTGTGTTCAGTGTCCAGAATGACAAAGGGTGGCAATTTATTACTAGGAGCTTGCATTATGGCAAAAACAAAAAAAGTAGCTGTTATCGGTTTTGGGAACATCGGCACCGGCGTGGTCAGGTTGCTTTATGAGAAAGGCATCGCCGGTCTTGAGCTTGTCCGGGTAGTCGATACCGACATAAAAACAAAACGCCCTGTCGAGCTGCCGGCGAGCTATCTTTCCACGGACTGGCGGCAGGTGGTCGCCGACCCTGATATCGATATCATCGTCGAATTAATAGGCGGTATCGAGCCGGCGAAAAGCATCCTCTCGGAAGCCCTCAAGCAGGGTAAGGATGTGGTAACCGCCAACAAGAAGCTGCTGGCTAAAGAAGGCGAGAGCATTTTTCAGCAGGTTTCGACCTTGCACCGCCGCATCGGTTTCCGTGCCAGTTTTGTCGGCGGGCATTCGCTGATTCACGAGCTTGGGCTGGCGGGTACGGGGGCCAAGAAATTCAGAAGAATCTACGCCATATTGAACGGCACTTCAAACTACATCCTCTCCACAATGTCCCGGGAAGGGCAGAGTTTTGAAGCGGCTCTGAAGGAAGCCCAGGTAAAGGGCTTCGCGGAACGCGACCCTTCGGACGATATCGATGGGAAAGATACTGAGAATAAGATTCGTATCATGCTGGCTCTCATCAGCAATTCTTACCACTCAGCGGGTCACTTTCCTGTTGAAGGTATCCGGGATATTGTTCAGCAGGACATCCAGTATGCTGACGAACTGGGCTACTCGGTGAAACTGGTTGGTGTCATCGAGCCAAAAGAGGGCGTTTTCGATGTTGCCGTGCATCCGGCGTTGGTGCCGAAGGTGTCCCTGCTGGGTTCCCTTCAGGGAGCCTATAACGGCACCGAGCTTGAGGACGAATACGGGGTAGTCTCTGGCTTGATTGCTCCGGGGGCGGGGGCTTACCCCACGGCGGATGCGGTGGTTAAAGACTTGCTGGATATCGCTGAGGGCAGAACGCTACCCATGCCCAGGTCGGCCGAACCTCTGGTTTTAGGCCCGGCTGAAGCTGTGGAGCGGCGCTTCTACCTGAGATTAGGCGTAGCCGACCAGGCGGGCGTGCTGGCTCAGATTTTCAATATTTTCTGGAAGTATAATATCAGCATCACCGCCGTTATTCAAAAAGAAGCGGTTTCCCAGGAGTGTGTGCCCGTGGTGATGACCACCCATCTGGCTAAGGAGGGCGACCTCCAGGCAGCCATCGAGCAGGTGGATAAGCTGGGCGTGGTCAAAGCCAAAACCAGGATTATCCGCATACTCAAAACCGACGCCTAGTGCCTAGGCGACGGCTTTCACTGGTGTAGTTTATGACCTCACCCCCTTTTGTCCCCCTCTCCTCCAAGGGAGAGGGGGAGATAATTAGTAAGAGGGGCGGTAGCCCCTTTTAGACACCCCCTACTACATCTACATCGAAAGGAAGGTGGACATGTTGTTTCTCCGGTCGTTGACAGCTTACACTTAAGCGTGTAAAATGTGAGTAATGACTAAGGATAGAAAGCAACCACTACAGTGGGATAGCCAGGGCATCCTCACCCTGCGGCGCCACCTGGGGCTAACCCAGCGCGAGCTGGCTAACCAACTGGGGACTCGCCAGCAAACAATAAGCGAATGGGAAAAGGGGATGTATCAACCTCGCGGTGCCTCCTCAACTCTGCTCTCCATTGTTGCGGAACAGGCTAACTTCAAATACGAAGCTACCCCAGCTAAGAAAATACCAAAGAAGACTTGACAAGTTACACGGAAGCGTGTATTATATTTAGAAAGTTGGAGCGGTTCAGAGCCGCTTTTTTTAGGCTATGTGATACACGTTATCGTGTTAAATAATAGAGAGTTGAAGAGAGGCAAAGTCCCTCTTATGTCGCTGTTTTCATCTCCCATGGTAAGGGGGTGCCCTAAAAGTGCTATGTTCATGTCATTCTGAGCGTAGCAAAGAATCCGTACTATCCTCCCTGAGCACGGATTCTTTCGTCATCCCGACTTCATCGGGATTCCTCAGAATGACATTTTAGGCAAGACCCCCTGTAAGGGAGGGGTTCTCCCTGAATGGGATAAAAGGAGAGAGTTGCCCGATAATCTTTTGGAAAGTCAGCTTACCCAAATCTGGCAGCGCCAGTTACTGGCCAAGACGGGGCTGGTCACGGAAGGGGGTGAGCCGGTAGAGATAATCTACCCGGGCCGCATTAATGATGACCGGGGGGCTGATTTTCGGGATGCGATTATTGCTACTGGCCGCCGCTTAATCAAGGGTGATATCGAACTACACATCAAATCGAGCGGCTGGCTGGCACACCAACACCACCGGGATGTCGCCTATAATCGGGTAATCCTGCATGTCGTGCTGTGGCACAACAGCCAAACAGCCACTATCCTGGAGAACGGAGCCGAAGTGCCTGTCCTTGCCCTGCACCGCTACCTCACACTGCCGATTGAGCAGTGGTCCAATCTAGCCGGCTCGCCCGGCAGTACCAATACGCCTTGTTTCCAGACCAGGCAGTGGCAGGCAACAGAGCGGCTGACCGGGTTGTTGGATAGGGCCGGGGAAGCCAGATTTTTAGCCAAGTCGGCACGGTTTCAAACCGATTTACGTCAAACAGAGGCCAGCCAGTCCCTCTACCAGGGAATAATGGGGGCGCTGGGTTACTCCAAGAATAAGCTGCCCTGCCAGGAGTTGGCCCATCGTTTACCGCTTCACCTTCTGGAGTCGGTGACACGGACCAGCAAATCAGATGAGGAATGTCTCGCCCGGCAGCAGGCTCTGTTGTTGGGGACGGCAGGGTTGCTGCCCTCGCAGTGCCAGGATGGATATCCGGGCACTAGCCTGGATGAACGGTGGCTGGACAGATTAGAAAGGCTATGGTCTGCTTACCAGCGCCGCGGGGTGATGTCACACCATGACTGGCACCTGTTTAAGGTCAGGCCGAATAACGCTCCCGAGCGTCGTCTGGTAGCGATGAGTTACCTTATCCTCCGCTACCGACAGGAAGGACTTCTGGCAGCGGTAGTTAATATGGTAAAGGTAGCATCCGGTGACCGGTGTCACCGCCGCTTAGCCGCAGGATTAGTGGTGACTACTGAGGGCTCCGGGGCAAACCACTTTAATTTTGGCTTGAGCCGCTACAGCCAAAGCTCAACTCTGCTGGGCAGTGGACGAGCCGCCGATATTATCGTTAATGTGCTGCTGCCGTTCACATTTGCCTGGAGCCAGTTTACCGCCCAGCCGGAATTAGCCCGGGAAGCCCTCAGTCTTTATCAGAGCTATCCCCGGCTACCCCTAAACACGGTGGAACGGCACATGATGAGACAGCTTGGACTGGATAGCACTTCAGTCAATTCCGCCCGGCGGCAACAAGGGTTAATCCACATCTACCGGAACCGGTGCGCTCAGGGCCGGTGTAATAGCTGTCCCTTAAGCCAGCTTGAGGTTGGGCACGACATCTAAATCTAAATCATCTATCTTACCCGCCCGGAAGCGATAGTAGCCGCAGGCGGCAATCATAGCGGCGTTATCGGTGCATAATTTCACGGGAGGAATCAGAACGGGCAGGGGAGATTTTGCCAGCAGCCGCTGGCGCAGATGTCCATTGGCGGCCACCCCGCCGGCCAGTAAGATTTGCCGCACCCGCTGCTCACGGGCGGCGGCTACCGTCTTGGTCACCAGGACATCAACCACGGCTTCCTGAAAGCTGGCGGCGGCATCAGCTTTGTTGGTAACCTTACCATCCTCGACCAATCGCCACAAAGCGGACTTGATGCCACTAAAGCTGAAATCATTAGTCTCCTTCAGCCAGGCACGGGGTAGCGGGATAGTGGCCGTACCGTCGCGGGCAACTCGCTCAATTAGAGGGCCACCGGGATAGCCGAGGTCCAGTATCCGGGCGGCTTTATCGAAGGCTTCGCCGGCGGCATCATCCCGTGTCCGCCCCAGCAACACATAGTCGCCGTGCCCCTTCATCAGCACCAGGTCACTATGTCCCCCGGAAACAATGAGGCATATTAAGGGGAAGGTAGGTGCGGCATCAGGCTGAAGCTCCACCAGCCAGTTAGCGTAAATATGACCCTCCAGGTGATTCACCCCGATAATTGGTAAGCCCTGAGCCAGGGCAATCGCCTTAGCCGTATTGACTCCGACCAGCAGTGAGCCGGCCAGGCCGGGGCCATTGGTAACGGCAATGCCGGCCAGGTCGCTCCAGGTAACCTGAGCCTCAGCCATCGCCTGCCGGATAATAGGGATAATGGTCAGCAGGTGCTGGCGTGAGGCGACTTCGGGCACAATGCCCCCGTAGCGGGCGTGGATTTCTACCTGTGAGGCAACCTGATTGGACAGGATACTAGCTCCGTCCTCGACTACGGCGGCGGCAGTCTCATCACAGGAGGTCTCAATGCCCAGAATTTTCATACCCCCCGATTATAACAGAAACAAGGGTGGCTGTTTAGCTGTCATTGCGAGGAGTCCCGATTCTATCCCGATGAAATCGGGACGTGGCAATCTGAGTGGAGAGGTTCGCCCCACCCAGATTGCTTCGCCTTCCGACACAAGTCGGAAGGCGAAGCAATGACATGGTGATTCATAGAGATTACTTCGCCCTCATGCTGAAGACTTCGGCTCGCAATGACATCAATAACCATAACCGAATAGTACCTATCTCTTTTGACACCCTTTGCCGCCGATGGTATTATTTGATTACATAAGAGGTATATGACGGACATTAATGGTTTATATTTATTGCTCTTTGTAGTCAGCCTGGGGTTGGCTGCCTTTTTCTGTAGTGCCGAGACCGCTTTTATCGGCATGCAGAGGCTGCGCCTGCAGCATCTGATACATACCAATCAGCCCCAGGCCAGAATAGTGGCTAGAATCCTGGCGCAGCCCGAAAAATTCCTGGCGACGGTGCTTTTAGGCATCAACCTTTTTGAGACTACTTCTGCCACGCTGGGGACACTGATAGCAGTGTCCCTGTGGGGAGAGAGCTGGGGGGCGGCCCTGGCTATTATTATGGTGACTCTGCTGACTCTGATCCTGGCCGAGCTTATTCCCAAAAGCCTGGCTACCCGCTATGGGGAGAGAATGGCATTAAGCTATGCCCGACCGATAGAGTTCGTCGCCACTATCCTCTACCCCCTGGTCTATGTGCTGCACCATATCGGACTGAGATTCACCAGGCTGGTCAGCGAAGGTAGCGAGTTAAAGCCAACGATGAGCCAGGAGGAGTTCCGTACCGCTATCAGAGTGGGGGAAGCCGAGGGGACGATGAAAGAGGCTGAAGCCGAGATGCTGCACAATGTCTTTGACTTTGGCCACCGTCCGGTGCGTGAGGTGATGGTACCCCGCCCGGAGGTCGTCTTTATAGAGCAAGGTGTTACCGTGGCCGACTTTCTGGCTATCTATGTCCAGTCCCCGCTTTCCCGCTTCCCGGTATATCGGGAGAACAGGGATAACGTGGTCGGTATCCTGGAAATCAAGGATGTGCTGATGGCTCTGGCTAAGGGCACAATGAATAATGAGAGCAGTATTGATGAGCTGGTGCACCCGGCTTATTTTACCCCGGAGAGCAAGCAAATTAGCGAGCTTTTTGCCGAGATGCGAGACAAAAACCATCACATGTCGATAGTGGTGGACGAGTTTGGCGGCACGGCGGGGATAGTCAGTCTGAACAGATTGGTCGAGGAAGTGGTGGGGCCGGTAGGGGATGAGATGGGGGGTGGGGCTAAGGAATATGAGATAATCAATGAGCACACCTTTCAAATCGAGGGGGGTATGCGCATTGAGGAAGTCAATGAAGAGATGGGACTGAATCTACCCGAGGGCGATTATGAAACGGTAGCCGGTTTTGTACTCAGTCTTCTGGGACACATACCAAAACCGAACGAACAGTTAAGGTATAGGGATTTGAAGCTGGTGGTCATCGAAATGCGCGGGGCTAAGATTGAGACAATATTAATAACCAGGGAAAGCCATGCAGCGTCTGCGGATTCGGCTTAGCCGAGGGCAAGAAGTAAAATTTATCTCCCATCTTGACATAATACGGTTGTGGACGAGAGCACTGCGTCGCGCCCAGATACCACTGGCTTACTCAGAAGGGTTTAGCCCCCATCCTCGAATGTCACTTGCCGCACCCCTCCCGGTAGGGGTAACCAGTGAAGCGGAGCTGATGGATATTTTTGTCACCGGACTGGTCTCGCCGCATTGGTTCACTAACGCTGCCGGCCAGCAGCTACCGCCCGGCATTGGCATACTCGGGGTGTATCCTGTAGCCTTAACTATGCCCTCTCTACAATCGCAGGTTCGCTATGCCGAGTATCGGGTGGAAGTGGCAACCGACCAGCCAGCCCCGGATGCAGCCGCCGCAGTGGCTGCCTTGCTTTCCGTAGAGCACTTACCCTGGCAGCATCAGCGGGATACCGGTGTGCGCAACTATGACCTGCGGGCTTTAATCGATACCCTGTGGCTTGTTGATTGGCAGCCTGCCTTGTGCACCATTGGGATGCGGCTGCGTTGTGGCAGCAGCGGTTCGGGCAGACCGGAGCAGGTTGCTTCCGCATTGGGTTTTACCCAATATCCGCAGTCCATTCACCGCACCCGGCTCATCCTGGAAACCTAGCAGTCAGATGTCAATGGTCAGGGTTGCTTCCACTTAGCCCATTATGACACTGAAGATTGTTTTAGTAAGGGGATTAAAGGGGGCGAAGCCCTTTAAGAAATTACCTTCCCTCTCCCCTTCATAAGGAGAGAGGGATAGAGGGTAAGGGGTTAGCAAACAATCTCTATTATATTAGAATGGCTTTAAATTGAAGTGTGCATAAATGGTAAAAAAACAGGGATACTCAGCAGAATTAGAGCCGAGAGTGCTGGGTTTCATACGGGAACATAGCCTGCTTGGCGGTCAGCAACAGCTGGTGGTAGCGGTATCCGGTGGTCAGGATTCGGTGTGCCTGCTCCATATCCTGGTAGCACTCCAGGAGCGGTTGAAGCTCAAGCTGCATGTGGCTCATCTTGACCACCAATTGCGTGGCGATGAGTCGGCGGCTGATGCTCAGTATGTGGCTCAATTAGCGAAGCAGCTTGGTATCCCGGCGACGCTGGACCAACGTGATGTAAAAGATTATCAGGCCCGTCAGCGTATCTCACTAGAAGAAGCTGCCCGTGAGGTTCGCTATACCTTCCTGGCTGAAGTCGCCAGATCTATCGGTACTGACCGGGTGGCGGTCGGGCACACTACCGATGATAATATCGAGACGATACTGATGCATCTTATCCGGGGCGCAGGCACCCGGGGACTGCGTGGCTTGCAACCCGCTAGCCAGTGGCAATCCGCCGGCGCCAGCCTGACGATAGTGAGACCTCTGCTGCAGGTAAGCCGGCAGGAGACCGCCGACTATTGCCACGACCACCAGCTTATACCCCGGCTCGATAGCTCTAACCTGTCGCTATTACCACTGAGAAATAGAATTCGTCAGCAGCTCTTACCACTGCTGCAGAGCTATAACCCGCGGGTGACTGAAGCCCTGCTGCGGACGGCTCACATTGCCGGTGATGACCTGGCTTTCCTGGAGCAAGAGGGCGCTCGGTTATGGGATAGCATCGCTCAGAGGCAGGGCGACACGATTATACTGGGCAAGACAGGGTTTCTTGCTTTACCGGCAGCGCTGCAACGACACCTGCTGCGGATGGCGATAGCCGAGTTGTTAGGCAACCTGAAAGACATCGAGACACGCCATATTGAAGAAATAATTGCGATATTAACCAGGTCAGCCGGCAAAAAACTCAGTCTACCCGGAGGCTTGGTCTTTACCATCGAATATCAACAGTTCCGGCTCAGCCTGGACACGGAGCCTTTATCTCCCTTCCCTGTACTCGATAATGAGTTCGTCCTTAAGATACCCGGGGAGACCTGGCTGCCGGGCTGGCGTGTGCAAGCAAGCATCGTCGCTCCCCCGGTAGCACATGGCAATCCCGAGGGGACTGATGCTTCTTCGGGAACTATAAGCCACTTTACGGCTTATATCGACCGGGACAAAGCTGGTGCTCAAGTGCTGGTGCGCTGCCGCCAACCGGGCGATAGGTTGCAGCCGCTGGGGATGAGCCAGCCGAAGACGCTGGGGGAGTTTATGATTGACGCTAAAATCCCCCGTAACTGGCGCCAGGGAATCCCGATTGTCTGCTCACATCAGCATATTCTGTGGGTGGTCGGCTGGCGCATCGATGATAGAGTTAAGGTTACACGGGATACCAAAGAAGTGCTTTGTCTGAAGTTTGAGCGTACCGACGATACCTTGAGCCAAACTATGCGTCCCACCAGGATTAGGCTATCAGGAAGCATATAGGCTTACTGAATTTTTCTGCCTAGCTCCTGACTAAGGTGTAAATAGTTGATTATATCAGCACGTTTCAGTATCCCGGAGCACTGTCCCTGTTCGCTTATTATTACCTGGTTGAGGTCATGTTCGGCAAGCAGCTTTAACGCAGTGTCTACCATGTCTTCAGCGGTTACCGTGTAAAGAGGGCTGCGGGTCATAGCTTTTTCCACAGGTGTCGTTGCCCATTTATCTTTGGGCAATCCTTTGATGTCAGTCATGGTAATGATGCCGAGCAATTCTCCATTCTGGCATACCGGCACGGCACGCTCATACTTTCTGTGAAGAATGCCTGTGACAACCTGTTCCACAGAGGTATCCGGAGATACCGTATCCATGTTACTACTCATGACTTCCTTAACCTTGATGTGGCTGAAATGTTCCCGTAGGGTGACCTCCTTACGGTTAACATCGGCAGCGTGATTAAGAAACCAGCCGATAAAAGCTGTCCATAGCCCCCCCAAGTTACCTGCCAGCAACACGACGCCTACTCCATAAATTATCAGACCCCATCCAAAGAATTGACCTGCCAGGCCGGCAGCATTTGTTGCCTTGGTGAGGTTTCCGGTTTTAGCCCAGATAATGGAGCGTAATACCCTGCCGCCATCCAGGGGAAAGCCGGGCAGGAGGTTAAATATGGCCAGTATGAGGTTTATCAATGCCAGGTAACCTACCAGAGCCCCCGCCATACTCTGCGGATTCAGTACTTTGCCTAGTCCCCAAAACATTCCGGCTAAGACAAGGCTCGTCAGGGGGCCGACGATAGCCATGATAAACTCAACTCCAGGCTGCTTCGGTTCTTCCTGTAGATTACTGACCCCGCCAAAAAGAAACAGGGGGATGCTGTTTACCGACATGCCTCTAGCCCTGGCAACCAGGGAATGTGCCATTTCGTGAAGCAGGACTGAAACAAAGAGCATTACGGCAGTTAGAGCTCCTATTATCCAGTAAGACAATGTGCCCCAATTCGGGTACAATTGGGGAAAGTACCCTTGAGCCAGAGACCAGGTAACCAGCAGAAAAATAAAGAACCATGTGTAGTGGATTCCGATATCAATTCCGGCAATGCGGAAGAGACGAATAGAGCTTTTCATAAATATTCACCCCTTTTAGATTTCGTAAGCAGATGGCTGTTGAATTCGACATCACTACAGGTATTATAGCTCAATCACCAACAACAAGATAATATGTATTTGGATTCAGAGACTTGATTTATCTCGCACGTTTGCAGTAGAATTGAACATCTGCGGGCCATTAGCTCAGCTGGTTAGAGCACAGTCCTGATAAGACTGGGGTCTGTGGTTCGAATCCACAATGGCCCACCAAGAAGGATTATCCCACAGCCAATTCCGCAAGTGTTTTTCGAATTACTCTAAACTCAAGAGAAAACGTCAAGGATCGATAGTATCGAATGCTCTCTATATTGCATCTCTGATAGAAAATTACCAATTAATGATTTAGCCATCAGCGGATTTTTATTGTACCGTCCTAAATACCCGACCATGAGACCTTGGGAAGTTCAATCTGTTATAATACTGGTGAAGAAGGCTACATAGTAATAGCACAGGGAGCCAGTTATGGACTTGAATGGTGTCATCAAACTTGTTATTAGTATCCTAGCCAGTTTTGCCGCCGGAGGCGTCGGCAGCCTTTTCACCTTCAAAGCAATACCAACCTGGTACTCCGGACTGAAAAAACCACCCTACACCCCGCCCAACTGGGCATTTGGGCCCGTTTGGACCACCCTATATATTCTGATGGGAATCTCCGTCTTTCTTGTCTGGCAAAACGGATTAGCCACTAATGGCGCGTTGCTGGCTTTTACGCTATTCTGGATTCAGCTTGTGTTTAATGCTCTGTGGTCAATTATCTTCTTCGGGGTAAAGTCAAAGGGGGGAGGAGTCCTAACGATTATTGTTCTGTGGCTCCTTATTCTGGCAACGACAATTACTTCTTTCCGGGTTTCTGGATGGGCAGGGGCACTTCTTATCCCTTACATCGTGTGGGTCAGCATCGCCTCATACTTGAACATTGGGGTCTGGCTGTTGAATAAGTCTACAAACAAATAACAGCTATGTAATTCTACCTGTAGAATGACCTTACCAGTATTAGTAGCACCACTATCTAAAGTCCAGCCGCTTCTTGGGCTTACTCCTTGTGTGTTGTTCCGTTCAATGAGCCATTTTAGGATTCTTGGATATATCGAAGACCCTCTAGTTAGAGTGTCTAGCCTGGCTGTATGGCTGGTCAGGACTGGGGCGAGTCTGTGAATTAGTTTCGGGTTGGGTTAGCGACCATATACGTGGGCTGTTAGCGCGCTAACAGTTAGCTCCCGCTAACAGTTAACTGCCGCTAACTAACAACTCCTTACCTCTTGCTGACCGGCCAGAGGGGCTATACATGACCGACGGATAACCGATGCTGATAGCAATCCCCAACTGATACCCGACAATGATGCCGCTAATCGATACCGCTAATCGATACCTATCAGCTAGTGGCGGTATTCCACGTTAGCTCTTTTGGTGACTCATCAAGCCCAACCATATACTCCCAACCATAGAAAGCGTAGGTCGGTTAGCTCGCCAGTTAGCTGCCCTGTTAGCTACTATAGGGAGTTAATTAGCGCACTAACTAACCAGCTAACTCCCGCCCCCCGCTAACTGGCCGGCTCTATTGACCTTTCCTCCCGAAATTTACACTTTCTTGTCTATTCTTTCTTCAGTTGAGTCTCGCTCCCCGCGACGACACACTTTTCCGTAGGGCTTAGGTGTTAAGCTATAATGAATGAATGGATACAATAACCTGGAACCATCCCTGCTATTTTTGCCACCGTCCAATAACCCGAGGCAGGCCTGCTCTCCTTTTTTCAACCGGTGAACCTGTTCTTATTGGAGTTTCTCATTCCACCTGCTGCGCTACCAAATACCGTTATGGACACCTTCAAACCTGTCCACCTAATCGCCTTACCAGCGACCAGGTTTCGTTCATTACTCATTTCTATCCCATGCTTTATAGTCTTCCCGGCGGCGATAATCCCGATAGAGAATTGCGATGGAGTCTGGCAAGGTTATTTGATAGGTATCCAGCTTCCGTGAAAAAACCTAGGCCGATTCTTAAAAGATTCGTTAAGGAACAGCAAAGGTGGGGGATCGAATGGCTATACACAGGTGACTTGGAAATGGATTTTCTCAGGTTTCTCGGGCGGGTTCAGAGAATGGCAAAAGAGAATCCGGTAGAGGTCAAGGTAGATTTTAGAAGATAATGTGAGTTAGCTCTTCGGTCTCCGTGATACTCAGAGTTAAGGATGTTATTACGGCTCTAAGGGTAAATTCCAAGGGGATTCGCCAAGCCCAGTCCTATGCCCCTAACCTCGGAAAGTGTAGAGCCAGTTAGCTCGTTAGTTAGCTGCCAGCTAACTAACCCCCCGCTAACTGTCTAGCTCTATATTTTTATTCCTTTATTTGCCACCAAAAACAGACACGCTCACAAACTGCTCTCCAAAACTCTGGACCGTCCTATGAGGCCATTACGATGCATCGAAGACACTCTATCAAGAGTGTCACCTCCTCGCTGCAGGGCTGGCGGGGACTGAGATGAATTAGTTGCTATCGGTCTAGGGAAAGGTACAAGAACCCACTTGACCTGAACATGGCAAATGGTTTAGTCTCAATACAAATACAGTAAGGAGGATAAAATATGCAGGCTTATTGCGTTAAAGACAGAAAGAAGGTAGAGATTAAGAACCCGAAAGCAATTACCATGAAGAACGGGCGCCCGGCGACTCAAGGCATTTGCCCGATATGCGGCACGAAAGTATTTAGAATCGGCAAGAGCTAGATCTCTTCACCATAGACCAGCAGAATCTCAAAGGGGGCTGAAATATTCCCAGTATCGGGATATCCAGCCCCTCTTGTGTATCTAATCACACTAAACAAGCAAAAGTGACCTACGGACGACCTCCAGCCGTTAGGTACGATCATCGTCAGTTAAACGGAGGCATTATTTACTCTTGCTTGTCTAAGATGGATAATAGGAACATTAGCCAGGGCATAAGCAAAACGCTGGCGACCGTTGCATGGAAAAGTCCAACCGTTGGGGTTGGGGTATGCGTATGGCAGTGGAGAATAACTAGAGGAAATGGTGTGAGCATAAATAATGAAGTCTTAACTTGCATCCATGAGCGGAGGAGTACGCGTCGGTTTGGTGACCAACAAATATCATCAGAACAATTGGATGCCCTGCTTGACGCTGCAATATGGGCACCGAGTGGCGGTAACAGCCAGAGCTGGTTGTTTACCGCGATCCAGAACAAAACTGTGCTACTTCATCTGAACGAGCTTGTTCGTGAAGGATTCCAACATTGGGTCCCTGACGACGACTACCCCGGAAAACTACGCATGAAGGAGAATTCCCAAAAAGCCGGCTATAACTTTTGTTACCAAGCGCCGACGCTTATTATCGCCTCCAATGTCCCGAATTACGAAAATGCAATGGCAGATTGTTCCCTGGCACTGGAGAACATTTTCCTTGCGGCCCGGTCTTTGCGCTTGGGTAGTTGCTATATCAACCAACTTCATTGGCTTCGAGATGATCCAGGTGTCCGAGCGTATCTATTGGAATTGGGCATTCCGAGGGAGCACACGATCTGCTCGTCCGCGGCTATCGGTTTTGCGGCCATCGAATTAACTGCGCCTATTCGCAAGCAGGGCACTACACACATAATTCGATGAAAAGATGGAATGGGGCTCTAAGCGCGACCAAATGCCTAACATTCCATCATGATTACAAGAACATCGGGAATGGGCGAGGTGATGACCGCCACCCACAACGAGGCTCGTCGGACGAGGGCAACAAAATGGACATTCGTGCCCTTCGTTGAACAAATTACTTGAATGGTACTCTTTCAAATAATCTTGGTTACTTTTGTTATTAGTTATATTTCACTATTTATGCGTGTTTTGTACTTGTTGCTGTTATATATAATTTACCGAGATTAAAAGAGGAGTTAATTTAGTTGGACGGACATTCCATTCTCGCAAGCACAGAATTTCAGATGAGCCTGCTTATGTTTGTGGCATTGGCGGGTTACCTGATTTCCTACCGGATAAATCAATCGGCAGTTGTCGGGATTATTCTAGCCGGTATATTAGTCGGTCCAAGTCTCCTCGGTCTGATTACCTATACTGATTTTGTAGCCACTCTGGCCCATCTTGGCGCCGTGGTGCTTCTGTTCACTGTCGGGCTTGAATTCAGCATCAAAGATATCGTAAAAATCCGTTACTTCATCATTGCTCTGTTTGGCGTTATAGTACCTGCCCTCGGCGGTTTCTTCCTGGCCAGACTGTTCGATTTTGATTTTAACGCTT
>ORJL010677782.1_pt1 | contig 81501 bp, 97 predicted proteins | sample 1779941 | NCBI WGS metagenome assembly ORJL01 (sample SAMEA104232317, study PRJEB22302) | groundwater metagenome | biome: forest; feature: aquifer; material: groundwater | place: USA | collected 2011-08-07 | depth 5.8 m | reverse complement strand
GGTTAGAATTGGCGACAAAGAAAATACCAATGGGGAATTGGCGGCAGGGAATTCGGTATGGGATAAACAATTGAGGCAGGTAATCGATAAAACTGACGGGTTTTTAAGTTTTTATTAAAGGGTGATCAGCTTTGACTTCGGCGAAAATCCGGCCGCAGTGGTCATGGCGAATGACAAAGAAATTTTGCGGATAACCGGTGATGATATTGATTCCGGCGGCTATCCCAACGATTCCGGCTGGCAACGGGCCTTTTTGGACTTAAGAGATTTGACTGATTCAAAAGTTGAATTAAAATTTATGGCTGGAAATACCGATAGCGCCAAAACTAGCCAATCATGGATGTATGTAGATGAAGTTACCACTGGCCGGCCGGCGATGAATTCCACCTCTGCCAATATTAGATTAACCGGAGCAGATACCAACGGAATTTCATCAATTACTTATAGTTTGGACGACGGGACTGTTTGGACAACATCTGCTGCTAATCCGACAACTGTTTCCGGAGCCGATCTATCAGCAGGTATAAATAAGGTTTTATTTTATGCAACTGATAATGCCGGAAATACCGAGGCAATTCCGGTTCAAGCCACGGAAGTAATTGTGGATAATGATGCTCCCGATCAACCGGTAGGGTTATCGGTCAGCTCTTTGTCGGAACACGAAATTCAAGTTTCATGGACTGCCCCTGTTGATAACGGTTATTTCTCCAGAGCGGCCTATTACAAAATGAGGTTAAGTCTAGATCCGGTGATTTTAACCACCGGCAACTTTTCAATTACCGGTTCAGCGGTTCCCAACCTGCCGGCTCCGGCCAGTTCCGGGAAAACTCAATCTTTAATTATTTCCGGACTGGAAGGCGGAGCTAATTATTGGTTGGGAATTTCGGCCTGCGATCCGGTCAGCAACTGCTCGGTAGCGGTGATTTACGGATCGGCAGTGGTAACGGTGGTCGAACATGACCCTGACCCGGGCGACGTGGTCATCAATGAATTGATGTGGACGGGATCAGCCGGAAATGCCGCCGATGAATGGCTGGAGTTAAGGAATATGACGGATAGCCCGGTGAATTTGTCCGGATGGCAGCTGACTAAAAAACTAACCAGCGACGGGACAGAAGTTTTAATGTTCACTTTTTCTGGCGGAACCACGATTTCCGCTAATGGTTTCCTACTGATTTCGGAATTTGATAAAGCCAATTCCGGGATTAACGTTGACCCGGATTTAATTGCCGGCACGGGCAACGACAATAATGCTGATTTTGCCCTGGCCAATGATAATTTACAGATCAAGCTTTACGACGCTGATTTTTCGGCCGGCGGAGTTTTGATCGACACCGCCGACGACGGCAGCGGCGTTCCGATGGCCGGGCTGGACAGTCTCAACGGTTCGGCGGTTTATTATTCGATGGAAAGAAACGCCATTCCCGGCAATGGGGCCGAAGCCGGTTCATGGCATACGACTTTTGCCGACACCGGCGCCTTTTTTGACGCCGGGTTAATAACCGTCAAAGGAACGCCGAAAGCAGATAACCTTTCTCAGCCGGGGTTGAAAATTAAATTCCAAATAGAATTAAAAATTGAAACTTCTCTGGCAATTTCCGCGTCTACGGGTTTGGAAATTTTATCGACGTCTACGCCCACGCCCGAAATGACCGTCACCCCCACGCCTCAGCCAGAGGCTGATCGTCCTTTGGACGAAACTCCGACCCAAGCTTTATTACTTGATACTAGTCTGAAATCATAAATATGAAAATTAATTTTCCCCTGCAGAGCAGGGTCCTGCTCCGCAGGATAACCATCTTAACCCTCTTTACAATCTTAACCCTTCTTTTATTTTCCCCTTCCCCCTCCTTCGCCCTCATCAAAAAATCCGGCGACATCGAATTAATTACCGCCGAGCCGCTATTTCCCTCTACCATTGTCTGGTATCCGGGATTGCGGGTCGAAAAATCAATTCAAGTCAAAAACCGTGGGTCCGGTCCCAAAAAAATCGAAATCGAAGCCATGTCGGAACTTACGACAAAAAATCTGGCGGATGTTTTGCAATTTGAAGTTAAGGAAGGAACTAAAACTTTATATGGCTCGCCTTCTAAAACTTTAAAGAATTTCTTTGACGCTCAAACTTTGGAATTATCTGAAATTTGGGTTAATGATGACGGCAAAGCTTATTCTTTAATTGTTTCCATGCCGTCAACCGCAGGCAACGAATATCAAGGCGGCAAGGTTAGTTTTGATTTAAGGGTTGGATTTCCCGGCGACGCTAATTCATCTGTCGTAATTTCTTCTAATACCGCTACTTCAACCAATGTTTTGACAACCTCGACTACCCTGCCGATTTCTGTTCCTTTGATTCAGCCGGTCTCTCAAGTATTGGGCGAATCCGTTTTCCCGACGCCGGTTATTTCTGCAACCGGCGTTATAACCTCCGAAAATCCATCAAACCAAAATGAACAAACAGGAAACATCTTAAAGATTATTTTATGGCTGTTGGCGGCCGGAGTAATAATCTTAGCCCTTATTCTGCGGAATTTTTTTCCCCGCCGGCCGTAAGTGTTTACGGAGCACCCGTCATCCAGGAGATCTTTATACATATTGATACTTGAATTATCAATCGGTATGAGATATGTCAAAAAGGTCTGACTTTTCCGGTCAAAAATTTCAGAGTGGGTATAACAGCCGCGAAACGTTTATAATTACGCAATGCGAAGGATTAAACAACTTCTTTTGAGTGAACGGCGCAACATCTATTTGTTTTATCTATTATCTGCGGTAATGAGTTTTTGGTTCATTGCCAGCAACTGGATATATTTCTGGACCAAATATATGACCTTCGGACAATTAGGATGGGTAGACGCTCTTGGCTTTGGGTTCGCCATGCTTCTTGAAGTGCCATCCGGCGCCATTGCAGATCTTATCGGGAAAAGGAAAACGATTTTTTTTGGAGCCGTAGCCGGAACAATAGGGGTATTCATAGTTACTTTTTCAGGTTCGCTGACAGGAATTTTTATTGGCTGGATGATTACTCAAATATGTTACGCTTTTTATTCCGGAGCAGCCGAAGCGTTAGCTTATGACACACTGGTTGATCTCAAACAGGAAAACCAGTTCGACCACGTCATCACCAAAAGTAGCCAAATAGAAAATTTTTCAGGGGCAATTGCCACCTTTATCGGAGGTTTACTTTATGCAGTCAATTTTAGATTGCCCCATATCCTTTGGGGAACAGGATTTTTGTTTGCGGCAATTTTTGCCTACCTTTTAGTTGAACCAAAAATTGATACCGAGAAGTTTTCTTTCAAAAGATACAGGTTTCAACTATTTGCCGGCTTAAAAGAACTTGCCCAAAAAGGTTTACGCGAATACATCGGTTTCTTTTTTGTCTTAACAGGTGTTTATTATATATACTCCTGGGGGTTTATCAGGCCGGCGATTGCCACCAGCTTCGGTTTTTTCTCCAGGGAACAGGGGATTATTCTTCCAGTTTTGACAATAGTGGGAGCTTTGTGTGTACGCGCAATTCCCGCTCTCAAGAAAAGAGTGTCCGAACTTATGGGATTAGTGATTCTGTCAGTATTTATGATACTTGGATTTGGGATTGCGATTTTCCCGGTCGGTTGGTATGGGCTAATTGCCATGGCGCTAATTGCGGTAGCAGGCCATATGGCTTCGCCGTGGATTTCAATTATCGTAAATAAAAAAATCACGTCTAAAAACAGAGCCACAACCCTCTCGACCATTGCTTTAATGACCAAACTCCCTTACGTATTAGTAGCAGTTATCGCCGGAAGGTTGGTGCAAAACGGACAATTGGCTGTATTTAATAAAACTGCGATGCTGACGATGTTGTTTATAACAATGTTAAGTTTAGGTTTAATAGGTATTAAGAGATTGGCGAAGTCGAAATCAATGTATTAAGAAGCTTTAGATAATGTGGCGTTCGCGGAAAATCTATCCAAATTCTTCCCCCTGGGGGTTAAAGTGAAACAAATGTCATAAAAAGCAAACTTGACTTATAGAAATAGGATGCTAACATATAAATATGATCCAAAGGCAGATATTACCGGCATTAAAAGATCATTTGTCCCGGCCTGAAATTACGTTGCTGGTAGGCCCGCGTCAGGCAGGAAAAACCTATCTGATGCAAATCCTGAAGAGTCAATTAGACAGGGGAGGCCAAAAAACTTTGTTTTTGAATTTAGATTACGAACAGGACCGCCAGCAGTTTGATTCTCAGGCGGGGCTGCTGAAAAAAATTGAACTAGAGCTGGGAAATTCCAAAGGTTTTGTATTTATTGACGAAATCCAACGCAAAACTAATGCCGGACTTTTTTTAAAAGGCATCTATGATCTGAATTTGCCTTACAAGTTTATCGTTTCCGGATCAGGCAGTCTGGAGTTGAAAGAAAACATTCATGAGTCGCTGGCGGGCAGAAAGAGAGTTTTCGATATCACCCCGTTGACATTTGAGGAATTTGTAAATTACCGGACCGGGTACCGGTATCAGGATAAATGGAATGATTTCTTTACAATCGATACTATCCGCAGCCTGGAATTGCTGGAGGAATATTTCATGTTTGGCGGGTATCCAAAAGTGGTTTTGTCTCCCACTTTTGAAGACAAAAGAGCGGCGATGGGCGAACTTTACCAAAGCTATTTGGAGCGTGATATCAAGGCTCTGTTGGGGGTTCAGCGTTTAGACGCCTTTTCAAACCTGGTAAAAATATTGGCATCACAGATTGGAGGAATGGTCAATATTTCAGAATTGGCGAGTACAACGGGGGCGTCTGCGCAAACTGTAAATAATTATTTGTGGTATATGGAAAAAACCTTTATTGTCAGACGGGTTAGCCCGTATTTCCGTAATGTCCGTAAGGAAATATCCAAGTCGCCTGTTTATTATTTTTGTGATTTGGGACTGCGCAACTATAGTCTGGGATTGTTTGGCGTCCCGGCGATGCCGCAGACTTTGGGGCACTTGTTTGAAAATTTTATATATTTGCAATTGGTCCATAATTTTAGCAGTCCGGCAAAAATTCACTATTGGCACACCCGCGGAGACGCGGAGGTGGATTTTGTAATAGACACCGGATCACAAATAATTCCCGTGGAGGTAAAATACCGCAAAATTAAAAATTCAGCAGTCAGCCGTTCTTTTAGAAATTTTCTCGAAGCTTATACTCCTCAAAAAGGGATTATTGCGCATTTGGGTGAATTTTCTCAAACCCAAATTGTCAAAACCGCTGTTTATCATATTCCCTTTTATCAAAGAATTGGAGCTAATAATGGGATATAATATATTTTATGCTTGCCCATTTGGTTCACTCTTTCCTGCATTTATTTACTCCGCACCCAACCAATAATCACCGCCCGAAAATTTTTCACCCCAAATCTTTGGTAGTTTTAGCCGCGGTCGTCGTCGGCTTAAATAGCGGTATCGGGCCTTTGGCCGGATTCAGCGGCGGAGTATTGGGTTATGCCAGCGATATTCAAGCATTCCAAGTTTTTGACCAGATAAATCAGCAGCGGGTGGAAAACGGATTGCCGGGATTGAAATTAAATGACAAATTGTCCGAAGCCGCCCGCCGCAAGGCCTCCGATATGTTCGCTTCTGATTATTGGGCTCATATTAACCCGACTAACGGCCGAGAACCGTGGTATTTTTTCGATTCGGCCAACTATGATTACCGCTACGCCGGCGAAAATCTGGCCCGCGATTTTTCAACTACCGGCCCGATGATTAAGGCCTGGATGAATTCTCCGACCCATAAAGACAATATTGTCTCCACCAGATATCAGGAAACCGGAATTGCCGTCGTCAACGGGGTCTTAAACAGAGTCGAAACCACTTTAGTAGTCCAATTTTTCGGGACCAAAAAGTTGGCGGTGGCCGCGGTCCCCCAAATTACCAATACCGGTTTTCAGGCCGAAGGCTTAAGGGCCGGAATTCCGGCAATATTGCCGGCTGAAACCGAAAAATCATTTCCCGGCCGCGGTCCGTTAATTTCGCCGTTTGACCTGTCGAAGTCTTTGGGGCTGGCGACTTTGGGATTGTTGGCCGTAGTCTTAATGGTTGACTCAATAGTTATTTGGCGCAAAAGAATTCCACGGTTGGTGGGCCATAATTTAGCCCACTTAATATTTTTGGTTGCCTTAATCGGAGTTGTCAGTATTATGTCGCAGGGGGTGATCCGATGATCGTTTACGCCTTATTGCTTGGGGTTTTGGCTTATCTGGTTTGGGGAATAATCCACCATTGGCACAAAAAAGATTTGCATTTGAAGGTCGTGCTAGAATATCTGGGAATTGCTGTTTTAGGACTGGCAGTTATCATGACCGTTATTAAAAATCTATGAAAGGCGTAATTTTAGCCGGGGGGCTCGGGACCAGACTAAGGCCGCTCACTTTTATAACCAACAAACATTTGCTTCCGGTTTACGATAAGCCGATGGTGTATTACCCGATTAAAACTTTGGTTCAGGCCGGAGTGACTGAAATTATGATTGTCACCGGCGGGCCGCATTGCGGCCACTTTATGCGGGTGCTAAAAAATGGCGATGAATGGGGAATAACTCATTTGGAATACGCTTATCAGGAAACCGAAGGCGGGATTGCCCATGCTTTGGGTTTGGCTGAAAGTTTTGCCGACGAGGGGCCGGTAACGGTGATTTTGGGCGACAATACCACTGATGCCGACATCAGCTCTGCCGTTAAAACATTTGACAAGGGCGCGCGGATATTTTTGAAAAAAGTTCCCGACCCGCAACGATTCGGGGTGCCGGTTTTTGATAAAAAAGACCCCTCTAAAGTAACCGGGATTATCGAGAAGCCTAAAAATCCGGCTAACAATTTCGCGGTAGTCGGATTATATATTTTCGACAACACTGTTTTTGACCGGATCAAAAAACTAAAAGCATCTCCCCGAGGTGAACTCGAAGTTACCGATTTAAATAATCTATTTATTGCCGACGACCAATTAAAATGGGCCGAGCTTAAGGGTTTCTGGTCCGACGCCGGCACCTTCGAATCTTTGTTTAGGTCCAATGAATTCTGGGCTAAAAAGGCTTTAGAAAAATCCGCGTGATGCTGTTGGCTGATTCTTCCCGTCCTCTTAATTTAAACGATTTCGTCGGCCAAAAACATTTGGTCGGGCCGGATGGGCCGATCCGGAAAATGCTGGCGGCCGGCCAAATTTTTCCGCTGATTTTCTGGGGTCCGCCGGGGTCGGGCAAAACCACGCTGGCGCGGATTATCGCTAAATCCGTCGGGGCTGACTATCACGAACTTTCCGCCGTCTCCGCCGGAAAAGCTGATATTAGGGAAATCGTTACTTCCATTAACCATCAACCCGTTAACTCATTAACTCATTCATCCAAAAACATTCTGTTTTTGGATGAGATCCACCGCTTTAACAAGGCCCAGCAAGATTATCTCCTCCCCTTTGTCGAACGCGGCATTTTAACTCTCATCGGCGCTACCACCGAAAACCCCAGTTTTGAAGTTATTTCGCCTTTATTATCCCGTTGCCGGACGTATGTGTTTTATAGTTTAACCGAGGACGATTTAAAAAAGATTATTAATAGAGTTTTAGCAATGAAACAATTTAGCAATTTAACAATTGATCAAGAAGCCATAAGCCTTTTGGTTTCTTATTCCAACGGCGACGGCAGAACGGCCCTCAATGTCATTGATTTAGCCAATAAATTGTTTCCTAAGAAGAAATTATTGTCGAAAGAAGATTTAGTTCTTGTTATCCAGGATAAACGCCTGCGTTATGACACCTCGGGCGAAGAACATTACAACACGATCTCGGCATTTATAAAAAGTATGCGGGCCAGTAACGTCGATTCGGCCCTTTATTATCTGGCCAGAATGGTTGAATCCGGCGAAGATCCGTTATTTATCGCCCGCAGGATGGTGATTTTTGCCAGCGAAGACATTGGTATGGCCCAACCGACGGCTTTAGTCGTCGCCAATGAAGTTTTTAGAGCCTGCGAAACTATAGGCTACCCCGAATGCGCCATTAATCTGGCCCACGGAGTTACTTATTTGGCTCTTGCCAAAAAAGACAGAGGATCGTACAACGCTTATTTTTCCGCCCTCAACGATGTCAAACAGTTTGGCAATTTACCGATTCCATTAAATCTCCGTAACGCCCCGACAAAATTAATGAAAGAATTAGGGTACGGGAAAGGCTATCAAAAATATACCACCGAATCACTTCTGCCCGACGAACTTAAGGATAAGAAATACTATAATCCTTCAAAATAGACTTTTACATCTCCGCCGAAAGTAGACGCAAAGCGCTTTAAAAATGAGAGGGAGGCGGTTGTTTGAGCGTTTTCGACTCTTGAAATTACAGATTGCCGGGTTTTAAGCTTTAAGGCCAATTGTTTTTGAGTTAACTTGTATTTAGTCCGGGCCAAAATAAAAGCTCTGGCAATTTCGTATTCAAGCCTGGATTCTTTTAAGACCTTTTTGAATTCAGGGTTTTTTAATAGTTGTTTTTTGTGCGTTTCCCAGTTCATAGTGAATATAAAATATCACAATAATGCGATATATGTCAATAGCTAATTTAGCCTTGATAATTTTTTAACCTTCTCATGGCTGTTTTAATTTCTTTCGGAGGCGTTTTTTGAGTTTTTTTAGTAAAGCCGTGAAGGAGCAAAAAAGAATGTCCTGATTTCGAGATGTAGAAAAATCTCGATGATTTTTCGCCTAAAATTCTTAATTCCCAAAGAGGCGTGCCGTTAATTTTTTTAGTATGCGGCATGCCAAGCGTTAGTCCAAACTCTGTCAAAAGTTCTAAAGTGTTATAAATTTTGGTTTGTGACTTGATGGGGAGTTTGTCAATAAAATCTTTAACGGGAGACTTATTGGAAGAAGTCTCAAAATAATCAATTACCCACCGGTCCATGACTTTATTCTAACAAACTTGTTGAGGGTTATAATTTCAGATAATGAAAATCACCCTCGCCCAGCGCCGCGTCGATGTCATCGATTTTTCTTTTTCATCCCCCTAATCTCCCCAATCTCCCTTACCCCCCTTATCCCTTTTAGCCATTTATCTCTTCTGCCCATTCTTGCTTCCCCTTATTAATTCTGCTACTATAAAAATAGCTTTAGCGGCGGAAACAAATCCGCGACCATTGCAGCTAACCAAAAAAGGGGAGCTGCCTTTTTTATTTCCCCTCAAACGCGTATGAATAATTTATCTATCGACAATGCTATCGGTCTAATTTTAAAATGGCATGCCGGTCAGGTAAGAAAGGGTGACGGCTCTCCGTATATTATTCATCCGGTCGCGGTGGGGACAATTCTTGCCAAAAACAATTTCAGCGACGAAATAATTTCGGCCGGATTTTGCCATGACCTTCTGGAAGATACGGAGTGTCCTGAACAGGAGATTGTTAACGCATGCGGAGAGAAAGTCCTAGAAATTGTCAAAGCGGTAACTAACGACGGGAAATTATCGGACGAAAAAGACTGGGAGAAAAAGAAGCTCAAATATATAAATTCCGTCAGAATCGGTCCGGTGGCAGCGAAGGCGGTTTGTATCGCGGATAAAATTCATAATCTCCGGTCGCTTTTAGCGGCATATAAAATTCAGGGCCCTAAAATGTGGGGAAAATTTAACCGGGGGAAGAAACAAAAAGTCTGGTTTGAAAAACTTGTTCTCAAAATGCTCCAAGATTCATGGAAGCATCCTTTAATTGATGAATATCAAAAATTGATTGCAATCGAAGAAGCGTTGGAATAAAATTCCTTAATCGATTTTTGGGAAAAAGAGTAAAATTAGGTTTGTTTATGGTTAAAATATAGACCCCAAGGACTCTTGACATAATGTATAATCTTGCATATGCCAAAGATACTTAAAAAATATATCTCTATCGATCCCCATATTCTAGGCGGAACACCGGTGATTTCCGGTACCAGAATCCCCGTCGAGAGAGTTTATCAATTGGTAAAACAAGGTTATTCAACTCAGACATTAGAGGATACTTACCCCCACGTGAATCCCCAAAAAATCCAAGATGTAATTGCGTATCTAATGTTAGCAGGATTAGATGGCTATACGAACACGTACAAGACACAAGCTTCTTCTCGATGAAGGACTGCCTCGCAAAGAGGCTTATCCCCGAGCCAATAACTACCACAATCTCAAGCACATCGTCCATGATATTGACAAAGGCGGAGCTAAAGACAAAGACGTTTACGCTATTGCAAACAAAGGAAAAAGATTCGTGGTTGTTTTTAACACCAAAGATTTCAGACCGCTGATATTTCCACAATCTGTATCCGTGATATCGCTTTCAACGAATTTGACTGATAAGCAAGTTGATCTCAAACTATGTAAGGTTTTGAGATATCTGAAGCCGAGCGAGACAAAAGGGCATCTGATAATTATTACCAATAATAATATCGATGTTGTCAAACCAAAGACCAAAATCTTTGATTAAATTCGGCTGCAGAAAGAAAAAAGAGTAAAATTGAGTTTGCCGATGGCTAAAACAAAATATTTCTCCAAACAGCCCGCTAAGCCCTGCCAAACCATATATGCTTTTATCGATCGATAGCCAAAATTTGAATTTGGGAACGGGCAAAGATATTTATAAAGGAAAAAAACTTATATACAAAGGCTGGAAATTGAAAGAAAAAAATAAAGCGGGAGGCATAGCAATATGACACGTAGTCATAAGGTCGTTTCTCCCTAATGATAAAGGTATTATAACTACAGCATAAAGCTCAAGTCAAATGAAGCTTAAATCTCGCCACCTCCATTGGAGATATAAAAATTTAACCCTGACGTTAATCAGTATTTTGCTGGCTTTATCGATTTCAAAAATCGAAGCCGTTCATCAATTTTTATCCGGTTTAGGCAATTTTGGATACGTCAGTGCTTTTATCGCCGGCGGCTTATTTGTATCTACTTTCACCGTTGCCGCCGGAGCCATAATTTTATTTTTCTTAGCTGAAACTTTTACCCCTTGGGAAATTGGTTTGTTTGCCGGATTGGGAGCGGTGGCTGGCGACATAACAATTTTTAAGTTTGTAAAAAACGGCTTGGCCGGAGAAATTAAAGATATCTATAATCATATCGACGGCCGCCATCACCTGCGGAAGCTGTTTCATTCCAAATATTTCAGTTGGACCCTGCCGGTGGTCGGGGGGCTGATTATCGCCTCGCCTTTGCCGGATGAATTGGGAGTAACTCTGATGGGCATTTCCCGCTTAAACACCATTCAATTTTTAATAACTTCTTTCTTTCTCAACTCCATTGGAATTTTTCTGATCGTCTCCGGAGCAGCATTGTTTAAATAGTCTTTTCCACTCAAAGCCGCCGGGAAAAAGAGTAAAATTTAATTTGTTGACGGTTAAAAAAAGATTTATAAAGTATGAAAATAAAAACTAAAAAGCCACAAATTGCTATCTATCAAGCTCTTAGCGGCGAGCAAAAAATCCGCGTCAGGATTGAAGATGAGAATGTTTGGCTGACGCAAAAACTGATTGCCGAGCTTTTTGACATAGACGTGCGTACGATTAATGAACATTTGAAAAATTTGTTTTCGGAGCAAGAATTAGACGAGAGTTCAGTTATCCGGAAATTCCGGATAACTGCCGCGGACGGCAAAAGTTATGATACTAAGCACTACAATCTTGATGCAATTTTGTCAGTCGGCTACCGAGTGCGGTCTGACAGGGGAACGCAATTCCGTAAATGGGCGACAGAAAGACTGCGGGAATATCTAATCAAGGGCTTTACGCTGGATGACGAACGGCTCAAGCAGGGCGGTGGCAGGGCGCGTTATTTTCAGGAACTGTTGCAGAGGGTGCGGGATATTAGGAGCAGCGAGCGGATGTTCTATCAGAAAGTGACTGATATTTACGCGACGAGCATTGATTACAAGGTTGATATAAAGCTGACGCAAAAGTTTTTTGCCACTGTCCAAAATAAAATGCACTATGCCGTGCACGGGTATACGGCGGCGGAAATTATCGCCTGGCGTGCCGATAGCAAAAAACCGTTGATGGGACTTACGAGTTTTAAAAGCGATTACATTACAGTCGATGATATTGTTATCGCCAAAAACTATTTGACCGAGCCGGAGTTAAATCAGCTGAACCTGATAGTTTCACTCTATATTGATTTTGCGGAATTGCAGGCCGTCAGCGGCCGACTGATGAAGATGCAGGACTGGATTAAAAAGCTGGATGAATTTTTGACCGCTTCGGAAAAAAAATTACTGCATTCGTCCGGTACGGTGAGCGCTAAGCAGGCGGAAAAAAAGGCAGCGAAAGAATATGAAATATACCGGAAAGCGCAAGATAAAAACTATATTTCCGACTTTGACCGCGAGGCGAGAAAGATTTTGGAGATGGAGAAAAAAAGTAAAATTGGACTCAGGATAAGATGAAAAAACAACGACCCCGGTCGCAAATAATTATTTATAAAACAGAAACGGGCGAGACTAAAATTGACGTCCGGTTCGATAGAAACACGGTCTGGTTGAGTCAGGATGAAATGGCTCGGTTGTTTGATAAAGGCCGTTCAACTATCGCAGAGCATATTGCTAAAGTATTTAAGGAAAAAGAACTGATTGAGAGATCAGTTTGTCGGGAATTCCGACGTACTGGCGCTGATGAAAAAGATTATCAGGTTAAATATTACAACCTAGATGTTATTATCTCCGTTGGTTATAGGGTCAAATCCTTCCAAGGAACTCAATTTCGCATTTGGGCAACTAAACGCCTTCACGAATATATCATCAAAGGATTTGTATTGGACGATGAACGGCTGAAAAACCCCGATCTTCCGTTTGATTACTTTGAAGAATTAACCCGTCGTATAGCAGATATACGCACTTCAGAAAAAAGATTTTATAGAAAAATTACCGATATTTATGCCACCAGTGTTGACTATGATCCGACCGACAGAAAGAGTATTTTATTTTTCAATATCTCGTATTTGCCCAAGGACAGGCGATACAGAGGATTCCCATGTATATGAATGATTGGATAGACAAGCTCCACGCATTTTTGCAGATAAACAATAAAAATATTTTGAAAGATGCCGGTAAAATATCGCATGAGCTGGCAATAGAAATAGCTGAAAAGAATTTTGATGAATACAAGAAGACGGAAGCAAAAAAAATTGACGATGATTTTGATTTAACAGCTTCACGCGTACTCGAAATGGCAAAGAAAAAGAGCTTGTCCTCCGAATCGCGTAAAGCAAGAAATTAAAATTAAAATTTGTCTTCATATAGTTAATTTTTCAAAAGGCGGGGGAAAAAGAGTAAAATTGGGGTTGTATATAATAAGCTGTTCGTCTGTCGGTTAGACGTAGAAGTTAATATATGAATTATATTTTTGTTGACGAATCAGGAGATCCGGGAAAACCATATAAAATTGTCGACGGTCAAAAAGTCGCGACAGGTGCCAGCAAATTTTACATTGTTACTGCGCTATCAGTTACATCCTCGGAACTTTGATAATAACGGATTGAAGAGTGTTGTTAACCGTCAATTATTAAGGAAGGTCTGGTAACAAAAAAGAGCGGGCACTCAGACCTGGGACACGCTCAACTGTTAGAATACAATAGCAAGCAGGTTATGTCAATAAATGAATACTGATTTAACCTTTATCACCAACGAGCCGGACACCAGCCTCTTAAACCGGTTCAGGGTTTTAACTTGTACTTAAGCGGTGTCTTATTTAGAAAAAGTTGGATTTGAATTATGAAAGTCATACACATTTATTCGGATGAAAGCAGACATAAAAATGAAAGATTTATGTTGCTTGGGGGTATTTGGATAGAAGATGGGAAGATTATTCAGGCTCAAAAGGAATTGAAAGGGCTACGACATGAATGCGGTTACACTGACTCTACCGGAAAACATATTGATTTTATCGGTGAATTTAAATGGCAAAAGATCTCAGACAAATATTTTGATGTCTATAAGAAATTGGTTGACGTATTTTTTGAATGGGTTTCAAAAGATACAATACGCTATTGTTGCATGCTAATAGACATGCACGACTCAGCAATTCAGCAGTTTAATAATTTACATAAAGATGGCTATTTCAAACTCCTTTATCAACTGTATTATCAGAACTCGAAAATACCCGCAGTATATAAGATATTCCCGGATAGTATTTCAAATGAGACGGTCAAAGTAAATTTACCCAAGCTTGATGAATGCTTAGATAGAGCATTTAAGAAAAAATTTGCGTTGCTAGTTAATCCATCCGAAGCACTGCAAGAGAGGGGTTACGTCAACAATATTACGCCTATAAATTCAAAATCATCGGGATTTATTCAAATGGTCGATGTCGTTATAGGGGCAATTGGGTATCTTCAAAACGGGTTATTCCGCAAACCAGAAGCAAAAAAAGCTAAAGTTAGGATGATGAAATACATTTTTGAAAAAATCGCATTGTCAGGGGCTGTGTTTGTCTCAGGAAAAAGTTATTATGTCGCAAAATCAACCAAATTTAATATCTGGATGTTTAAACCCAATAAAAAAAGCTCAGGCTAGAGCTTTTTTAGTGGAGTCCTGGGTTCTGGGTCAATGCCCATACGACATTAGTCGTAGGATACGTAACCCAGTAACTCCACGCATATTGTATCAGAATTTGTAAAGATTTTGTCAATAGGCAATTTGAGCCCAAAAATAGCCTTTTCGCTCACCGCGCTAAGTCCGTTTATTTCAGGGAAAAAAGAGTAAAATTAGGTTTGTATATGGCTAAAATAAAAGATATGCCAAAAATTGACCGGCCGCGGGAAAAACTGGAAAAGTATGGGCCCGAGAGGCTGTCAAATTCAGAACTATTAGCGATTCTTTTGGGAACCGGTCAGAAAGGAATAAATGTTGTTGAACTTTCAAAGAGAATTTTGAGTAAATTTAGCGCGGACGGATTAACCAAAGCCAACGTCAAAGAACTGAAAAATACATTCGGGTTAGGCAGCGCCAAGGCCTGTGAGATCGTGGCTTGTTTCGAGCTGGGCCGCCGACTCTTGCAAAATAAGCAATCGGCATTACTTCTTTCGCCCAAAGACGTGTGGGATGAACTCAAAGACATCCGTGATAATAAAAAAGAACATTTCGTGATATTTTTCCTTGATACCCGGAATCAAGAAATCAAAAGGGAAATTATCTCGATTGGTTCTCTCAACGCAAACCTCGTCCACCCGCGCGAAGTCTTCGAGCCGGCTGTCCGATACTCGGCAGCCCAAATTATCGTGGCCCACAATCACCCCTCTGGCGACCCAGAGCCATCGGAAGAAGATTTAACCATCACTAAGCGTCTTGCCGCCGCGGGTAAAATTTTGGGGATAGATATAATCGACCATATTGTTGTCGCTAAGAACAGATTTATGAGCTTTAAGGAGAAGGGTTTAATTTAATTCTTGACAAAATCAGACTATATGTACATAATAACGTCCATTGGAGAAAAATGATAACTACCCCAAATCCTTTCATTACCGCGACAGACGCCAGAAATAATTTTTTTGAACTTTTAGAACAAGTCAAAAAAGCTCCGTATCCCATTAATATCACTATTAAAGGAATTCCGGAAGTGGTAGTTATGAGTAAAGACGATTATGACGGTTGGCTGGCAACCATTGAGACGCTTTCTGACCCCGAGCTAATGGAGGCAATCAGGCAGGGCGATGAGGATATTAAGGCCGGAAGATATAGAAGTTGGGAGGAAGTAAAAAAAGATTTGAATAAAGAGAGTTATCTAATAGCAGATAAAGGTAAAAAGAAATATACTGTCAGGCATGTACCAAATATTCCTTTCAAACAAAGCAGAAAAAGATCTTAAAAAATTGGATAAGATTTACCGCTCAAAAGCGGGAAAATCAATCGATTTTTTAGCCAACAATCCTCTGGTTGGGGCTAAAATGGGAGGCGAGTACAAAGATTCCTATCGAATTAAAATCCCCCCCTTACGCATCATTTACACTCCTGATTTTAAGAATAAAATAATCTGGATCAGAGCAATTGGATTTAGGGGAGGAGTTTATAAATAAAATAAACAATATGGCAAAACAAACTTCTGCAAATTTGGGATTCGAATTAAAATTATGGGCGGCGGCAGACAAAATGCGCAGCAACATGGATCCATCGGAATATAAACATGTTGTTTTGGGCCTCATTTTTCTTAAATACATTTCTGACTCTTTTGAAGAATGTATGTATCTGATAAAGAAGGAGCCAGAATTTCAGGAATGGGAAGTGCACGACAGGGATTCTTATACAGCCAGAAATATTTTTTGGGTCCCGCCGGAAGGCCGTTGGAATTTTCTTCTCCAAAATGCCAAAAAATCGGAAATTGGAAAAATCGTTGACAATGCGATGGTGGCGATTGAAAAAGAAAATCCATCGCTTAAAGGCGTACTTCCCAAGGATTATGCCCGACCGACACTTGACAAACAACGACTAGGAGAACTGATCGACCTTATCGGCACAATTGGTTTAGGAGATAAAGAAAGCAGATCAAAAGATGTGCTTGGTCGTGTTTACGAGTATTTCATCGGCAGATTTGCCGGCGCTGAAGGCAAAGGTGGCGGAGAATTCTTTACCCCACAATCTGTAGTAAAACTTCTGGTATCAATGCTTGAGCCATATAGGGGCAGAGTTTTTGATCCGTGTTGTGGCAGTGGAGGGATGTTTGTCCAAAGCGAACAGTTTGCGGAAAGCCATGGCGGACGGGTTGAGGACGTTTCAATCTTCGGGCAGGAGTCAAACGCTACCACCTGGCGGCTTTGCAAAATGAACTTGGCTATTAGAGGCATAGAAAGCAAACATATCTATCTTGGTGACAGTTTCCATAACGACCAACATAAAGATCTAAAAGCAGATTTTATCCTTGCCAATCCACCGTTTAACATCAGCGACTGGGGCGGTGAGCGATTACGGGAGGACGTACGGTGGAAATACGGCACTCCTCCGACCGGAAACGCTAACTACGGTTGGATTCAGCACTTCATCCATCATCTGTCACCAACAGGCATAGCTGGGTTTGTTATGGCGAACGGGTCGCTGGCTTCCAATACTTCCGGTGAAGGAGAAATTAGGAAAAATATGATTAAAGCCGGACTGGTCGATTGTATCGTGGCTATGCCGGATAAACTTTTTTATACGGTTCAGATTCCTGCGTGTCTTTGGTTTGTTTCAAGAGATCGTTATAACAACAAATTCAGAGATAGACACGATGAAATACTCTTTATCGATGCCCGAAAACTGGGGAAATTGGTTGACCGCAGACATCGTGAGCTATCAGATGAAGAACTGCAAAAGATTTCCCAAACATATCACAACTGGAGAAACAAGAACAGTAAATATGAGGATGTTAAAGGTTTCTGTAAAGCAGCACCTATCGAAGAAATAGAAAAGAACGGATACGTTTTGACTCCCGGCCGTTATGTGGGTACGGACTTTGTGATGGAAGACGTCGAAGTCTTTAAGGAAAAGATGGTACGGTTATCAAAGGAACTGTCAGAACAATTTAAGCAGTCAAAGGATTTGGAGCAAAAAATTAAGGAGAATTTGAAAAAAGTTGGGTTTGAGTTATGACAACAATAAAAACCTTCACATTCATTGATGAAAGTGGAGCCTTAAATCCAACCCATGACGGAAAGTCTTATTTTGGCATTGGCGCTTTTAAGTATACAAAACCAATCGAACTCTTAGAAAGAGTTCATCCAATATACGAGGGGTTGTGCAACGAGTTGAAAAAGGATGAAACAAGAGTTGAGTTTAGTTTCAAAAGCACAACTTCTAAGAGTATCAAGTATGATATTGCTTTTCTGGACAAGCTAGATGGAGATTATGACTGGGAATTTGACTGCCTGTATTTTGATGCCAACAACAAGAGCTTTATAAAGCCGAGCAATCATATCCAAAGGTGGGAGAAGTATGTTTCTTACATCAAGATGTTGGTAGAGAAAAATCTATGGAGTACTGAAGAAACAATTGTCATAGCGGATTACCAACGGAAGCCAAATGACTCCAGAAAAAAGATAGAATTTGTCGCACAGGATATCGCCAAGGTTTACAATATTCTCCAGACAGAATCTCATGGTGTTCTACCTATACAACTAGCAGATATGCTGCTTGGCGGGTTTCTCTATTCTCTTAGTCCGGATTCAGGAGATAAAGAAGGAAATAAAACCAGAATTGCTCAAAAAGTGCTGGAACTCAAACGAAAAGTTGGGAAAAATAAGTTTAATTGTTGGGAGGTAGATTGGAGTAAAAAGTAGCAGGATCGGGAGGGTATAGATGCAATCTATGCCTCTCTGCTGGTAGGTAAACCTACCCAACACCTGCATAACTAGTATACACAATATGTCAAACAAAAAGCAAATCAAAATCACAAAAGAGGATTTAGTCGTCATTTACGGCAAGGACCACCATCTTTTTGAAGAAAAAATCATCCCGAATTGCTATTGCCACATGTGCAAAACGTCATATCAATCAACCATCGTCAATTACGAAATATTTCTAAATGACCTGAACGATCTTGTTTTAAAAGGATTTTGCGCAAAATGCGGTAGTCGCATAAATCGGTATTTAGAAACCGGCGAAGTGCTGGAGTATCAGGAAAGAATTGAAAATATTAAGGAGAACTTACAAAAAGTTGGATTTAAGGTATGACAACACATCAAATCAGTACACAAGACACATACATCCATCTGGTAAGGGAGAATATTTCTCTTGTTAAAAAGCTACTAGATGATTCCAAAAAGGAAATTATAGCATTTGATCCAAACGACACTTCACCTTTTTATCAAGCAAGAGCTAGACACTTACAAACAATGGCGTTATTAGGAATTACTGCCGAACATTTACTTAAATTGATTGTTTTAAGCCGAGGTTTTTCTATTTTTGAGGTGGATTATGTCAAAAAAAATAAAGACGAATCAGAAATCACATATTCCGATAAAACCATCTCTTTCGATAAAACATCTAGCTTATTCAAGAATTCAAATCCAGATGATTATTTTAAGGGTATGAAAGTCTATGACTTCAATACCCATGACATTGACTATGAATATTCCTACTTGGGCTACAAAAAAATTGATCCAAAAACGTGTATTAGTCTCCTGCAAAAAATACGAAATAACTATCTCCACAAAGCAGATTCGCATGGCGAATGGAACGGGATTATCTGGTATGCATATGACTTTATTATTTGGCTTGCAAACAAAGAATTCAGTAGTCACTTTTCTAAATATGAATATATTGGAAGCGATGAGATAAAGGCATTATTCAAAAATGAAAAATAATCACTACAAACAAACAGAAATTGGTGAAATTCCAGAGGATTGGAGTATTTTTTCACTATCCAAAATCGTAAATATTATTGGTGGCGGTACCCCAAAAACGACCGAGCCTGAATATTGGAATGGCGATATACCATGGATATCAATTGTTGATTTTAATGGTGAAAATCGTTTCGTATATGAAACGGAAAAGTCGATAACAGAAAGTGGTCTTAAAAATTCAAGCACTCAATTTTTGAAGAAGGGTCAAGTAATCATTTCTGCTCGTGGTACAGTAGGCGCATTAGCTCAAGTAGGAAAAGATATGACGTTTAATCAGTCGTGCTACGGATTAGACGCAAAGGAATTGTTATCAAACGATTTCTTATATTATCTTCTAAAACATCAAATAAATTCCATAAAACAAAAAACTCACGGATCTGTTTTTAATACGATCACAAGAGAAACATTTAATAATATTACCGTTGCTTTACCTCACATAAATGAGCAAGCTGGTGTAGTAAATATTCTTTCCTCCCTTGATGACAAGATCGAACTCAACAAAAAGATGAATAAGACGTTAGAAGAAATCGGGAAAGCGCTTTTTAAGAGATGGTTTGTGGATTTTGAATTTCCAAACGATGACGGTAAGCCGTATAAATCAAGTGGTGGCAAGATGGTGGATTCGGAATTGGGAGAGATACCTGAGGGGTGGGAAGTAAAAAATCTGGGTTCAATTTCAGAAATAAAAAATGGTTTTGCTTTTAAAAGTGAGGACTACATAGACGGAGGAGTATTCCTTTTAAGAACAAGAAATTTTGCACAAAGTGAATATATCGTTAGAGATGAAGTTATATATTTGCCTGAAAGTTTTTATGAAGATTATAGAAATTTTCAGCTTAGGAAATTTGACGTCCTATTAGTTATGGTAGGAGCAAGTGTAGGAAGCATGGGTTTTGTAACATCGAATGTATTGCCTGCTCTTCAGAATCAAAATATGTGGAACTTTAGAGCAAGAGATTTTAGCAATCAAATATTTATCAAATTTTTAGTATCAAAAATTGTAAGCGAAAATATTGGCTCGGCTTCAGGTAGTGCTCGGGATTTTTTTAGAAAAGACTTTTTCAGAACTATCAAAACAGCATATCCAAACGACCAGACGCTAAGTAAATTTAACAAAATTGTATCTCCAATGTATGAAGTTTTGGATAAAAATCAAGGTGAGACCGAAAAATTAACTCAGATTAGAGATTCTCTTTTACCAAGATTAATGAGTGGAAAGTTGAGGGTGAAAAACTAATATGTTCCAGCCAATTCATTTAATAAATACAAATATAGACGAGCTAAAAAAATATCAAGAGCGGTGGGAATCTGATAGGGGAAGAAAGATTCAAGAGTATATTATTGAAAAAATTAAAAAAGGAGCAGGTGAGGATTTTCTACAATATGATTTCGAAAGTGGAAAACTTCCAATATTAGAAGGCGAGTGGGATTTAAAAGGGATTCAAATATGGAAATTGGACGTTGTATTTCCCAAGAATGACACATTTGAAGCAATAGATTTTTCCTATAGCAGATTTTGGCATTCTACGTTCAAAAACGCTGCTTTTGTTGGTGGGGGCGGTGGTTCTTTTGCAAGAATTTATAACTGTCAATTTATCAATTGCCTCTTTTATTTATGTGGCTGGAGAGGATGCACATTTGAGAAGGTTAAATTTACAAAATGCGATTTTATGGAACATACTTATTTTGTAAATTGTGAGTTTAAAGATTGTGAGTTTGTCGGTTGTTTTCTGAAAGAGAATGTTTTTTCTGACTGTCTATTTGATGTTAACTCTTCTGTTGGTCAATTTGAGAAGCAGACAAACAATTTCGGTAAACACGTTTTAGATAATAAAGACCTACCAGGAATATACAAGGGGATAAAAGATGCCTATAGTGCAGGAGAAGTTTATGACAAACATCGGGATTACTTTTTCAAACAAAAAGCAACAGAAACTCAATATTTAAGAAAGGGGTTTTCAAAAATATCTGCTCAAATTCAAGAATCTATGACAGGTTATGGGGTGAGACCTTTAAGAGTTGTCGAGTGGGCTGTATTCATCATTTTGATGTTTGCAATTATCTACTTTTCTATTTTCAAACAATCGATAGATATAGCATTTATTACAAGTCTAAGTGCATTTTCCACGATGGGAAATGTGCCCAACATATCCTTTATGAACTATTTATACCTTTTTGAATCTCTGCTCGGAATAGGATTTTTTGCATTATTTATAACCGTCTTGGCAAATGTATGGTTTGGGGAGAAGTAAATATGGCTAAATATACAGAATCGGATTTAGAACAGGCAACGCTTGAGTGGTTCGGGGAGCTTGGGTATCAGATTGAATATGGACCTGATATATCACCGGAACTGATCGACCCCTCGGATAAAACAACAGGTCAAATATTTCTTGAAGCTTTAAATAAAGGATCAATGAAAGAGCGCGAGAGTTATTCAGATGTTATATTAATAAATCGACTAAAAAGTTCGATATATAGATTTAATCCTGAAATACCGGATGAAGCTAAAGAAGAAGCGCTACGGAAAGTTCTTCGTGTTCCAACAACCAGCCCTAAACTCATAACTAACAATAAAACGTTTCATTCCATGCTTCGGGATGGGATAGACATCGAATACAAACGGCCGGATGGGTCTATTGCCGGAGACAAAGTGAAAATTATTGATATTGTCAACCCGGACAACAATGACTTTCTGGCAGTCAATCAATTCACTGTTATTGAAGGCAGATGTCAAAGGCGGCCGGATGTAGTTATCTTCGTCAATGGTTTACCCATTGCAGTTATCGAGTTGAAAAACCCTGCAGATACGGGAGCTACTATCGGCGGTGCTTTTAATCAGATCCAAACGTACAAAAACGATATTCCTACTTTGTTTGCTTTCAATGAATTGTCAATTATCAGTGATGGTATGGAAGCCAGAGTTGGTACGATTTCGGCTAATATGGAGTGGTTTACCCGATGGCGAACTGTTGATGGCGAAGCGTTGGCGCCCAATTCCTTACCTCAACTCGAAGTACTTCTGAAAGGAATGTTTGAGAAGAAAAGACTTTTGGATATCATCAATAACTTTGTGGTGTATGAGACAGACGGAGAGAAAATTATTAAGAAGTTGGCTGCGTACCATCAATATCATGCCACGAATAAGGCAGTTAAAAAGACAATTGAAGCCACAAAGATAGATGGAGACAGACGGTGCGGTGTTGTCTGGCATACGCAAGGATCGGGCAAGAGTTTAACGATGGTATTTTATGCCGGTAAGATTATTGGCGATCTTCAAAATCCAACAATTGTTGTTTTAACCGATAGAAACGATCTTGACGACCAGTTGTTTGGGACGTTCTCCAGATGCTCTAATCTTCTTCGGCAAGCGCCAAAACAAGCAGAAAACAGAGGACAACTGCGGGAATATTTAAAAGTTGCCTCCGGTGGAGTGGTTTTTACCACGATCCAAAAGTTTTTTCCTGAAAACGGCAACAAAGAATATCCGTTACTTTCAGACAGAAAAAATATTATCGTGATTGCCGATGAAGCCCACCGTAGCCAATACGATTTTATTGATGGGTTTGCCAGGTATATGCGCGATGCCCTTCCCAACGCTTCGTTTATCGGTTTTACCGGAACGCCGATTGAGTTAACCGATAAAAACACCAGAGCGGTATTTGGAGATTATGTTGATATTTATGATGTATCACAGTCAGTGGAAGATAAGGCCACCGTACCGATCTATTATGAAGCCAGACTTGCCAAGATTGCGTTAAATGAAAACGAACGACCCAAAATTGATCCCCAATTTGAAGAGTTAACCGAGGGAGAAGAGGTGGAGCGAAAAGAAAAATTAAAAAGTAAGTGGGCCCGACTCGAGGCGTTGGTTGGGGCTCCGAAACGGATTTCCCTTATCGCTCGTGATATCGTTGACCATTTCGAGAACAGACTTTCAGCAATTGAAGGAAAAGGCATGATCGTGGTGATGAGCCGAAGAATTGCGGTGGAACTTTACAACGAAATTATCAAACTTCGCCCCGGCTGGGCCAGTGATGATGACAACAGGGGTTTTCTCAAAGTAGTGATGACCGGATCGGCCATGGATCCTTTGGGTTGGCAAAAACATATTAGAACCAAACAGGCACGGCATGATATGGCAAACCGCATGAAAGATCCTAATGATGAATTGAAGCTGGGTATCGTTCGGGATATGTGGCTTACGGGGTTTGATGTACCAAGTTTGCATACGATGTATATTGACAAACCCATGAAAGGCCATGGACTGATGCAAACAATTGCTCGAGTCAACAGAGTGTTTAAAGATAAACAAGGAGGGCTGATTGTTGACTATTTGGGAATTGCGCCGGAGTTAAAAGACGCTCTTGCTTATTATGCCGATAACGATCGGAAGAAAGTAGCCATCCCGCAAGAGGAGGCAGTACGGATTATGCTGGAAAAATACGAGGTAGTTTCCGGGTTGTATCACGGATTTGATTATAAAAAAGATCTTCATGGCTCGGCAACGGCGCGAACTCGATTGATAGCTTCGGCGATGGATTTTGTTCTTGGGTTAGAAGACGGGGAGAAACGGTATGTTCAGGCCGTAACAGAGCTTTCGTTTGCTTTTTCTTTATCTGTGCCTCATGAAGATGCAATAAGAATCAGAGATGAGGTAGCGTTTTTCCAATCCGTTAAAGCCGGAATAAGAAAAGCTGGGGGTGGAGGCGGTGGCAGTGGAGGCCCTACAGATGAAGATTATCAGGAAGCGATAAAACAGATAGTTTCCGGAGCGATTGTTTCGGAAAAAGTGATTGATATCTACTCGGCAACAGGATTAAAAGCGCCGGATATCTCAATACTCTCAGATGAATTTTTGGCTGAAGTTAAAGGACTACCTCATAAAAATTTAGCCTTTGAGATGTTAAAACGATTACTTAACGATGAGATCGTAACCATGATGAGAAGCAACTTGGTAAAATCCCGCTCGTTTGCCAAGATGCTGGAAGAAACGATAAAGAAATATCAGAACCGCACAATTGAAGCAGCTCAAGTTATAGCCGAACTGGTCGAGCTGGCTAAAAAGATCCGAGCAGAAAAAGATAGAGGAAAAGATATTGGACTTACTCCCGAAGAAGTGGCTTTTTACGATGCACTTTGTATTAACGAGAGCGCCATTCGGGAACTTGGAGATACAACACTTATGCAGATTGCCAGAGAATTAGTTTCCATGCTTAGGAAAAATACAACGATAGATTGGACAATAAAAGAAAACGTTCAGGCCAAGTTGCGGGTATATGTTAAGAAATTATTGAGGAAATATAACTATCCACCTGACAAACAGGAAAATGCCACACAGACTGTTTTAGAGCAAGCGAGCCTACTCTGTAAGGATTGGAGCGGCGAAAACTAAGAAAAACTTTCTGCAGTGCAAGAATATAAGAATAAGTTGATCGAACAACGTATAAAACTGAAAGAATTATTTGATAGTGTATTGTATAAATCAATATGCCCATGAAATCCACGAATGATACCATCATTGCAACGCTCCGTGGAATCGAAACGACGCATGAAGTAACTATCCTCTATGCGGCAGAGTCCGGAAGCCGGGCGTGGGGCTTTGAGTCTAAAGACAGTGATTATGACGTTAGATTCATTTATTGCCATCCTTTAGAATGGTACGTCAGCATTTACGATAAAAGCGATGTCATTGAATGCCCGATTCAGAATCAGCTAGACGTTTGCGGCTGGGATATACGAAAAGCGCTGACGCTCTATAAAAAATCAAACCCTCCGTTTTACGAATGGCTTGTTTCTCCTACTGTTTATATAGAAAAAGACACGTTCGCGCAACAGTTACGGTCGCTCATGCCAAAGTACTACTCGCTAACCGCCAGCATCCATCACTACTTACATATGGCAAAAGGGAACTACCGGCAATATCTAAAAGAGAATGTTGTTTTGGTCAAAAAGTACTTTTATGTCTTGCGGCCAATTTTTGCCTGTATGTGGATTGAGCAGTATTGTGCTCAACCGCCAATGGAGTTTATAAAAATGCTTGCAGGACTTCCCCTCGATAAGGCAGTGAAAGAAGGGGTTGAGCGCCTCTATGAAAGAAAAAAGTCAGGAGAAGAGTTGGATAAAGAAAAGAGAATTACCGTTATCAACAATTTCTTAGATGAAAAAATACGGTATTTTGAAAAATACGCGCAAGAAATAAAGCCCGAACGGGGATCAAAAACGGATCCATCGCTGTTAGATCGCATCTTATGCGAAACGTTAAACCGGAATCTTGAAGACCACTTGCTTCTTGGAAAAAGTCTTAAAAAATAAGAATGATAAATGTGCCTGAAAGACAATTTGATCCACCTTTACTAAAACTGCGATGGGCAGGCAGGTTGGCGAATGGGTTCGACAAGCTCACCATAAAGAAGATTATCAATACAACATGAACACAATTAAAGAATGCTTTGAAGAAATTCTGCGGGGAAACAAAGATGAGAGCCGGCGGGCAGCGCGGCGAGTGAGGGAATTAGCATATAGTTCAGGGGTAAACGATAAATATGAAGATATTAAGAATCTGATCAAAAATGCGCCGGCAGCGTATGAGAAAATTTCCGAAGATTGGAAGCGGGAGAATTTTACGGTGGCTGTTTCAGTTATATATTTTTTGCGCGATGAAGAAATTGGGCCGGACTTTCTTTTCCCTTGGTTTTTTCAATTATTGCTGCATCCTAATGGAGTAATCCGCTACGCGTCAGTGCGAATGCTCTCTTGCGATCTCGGACCGCTAACTGTTTATATTCGCGTTCCCGGCTTCAAGCCCGATGGTTTGGTTAGCTTAAAGCCGGAACAAGCTGACACCATCTTATTTTCTCTCTTTATGGATTTAAATAAACTATTGGAAATTGCATGGAAACCAGAGTTTAAAAAATATAAATATATTTCTTCTCTCCCGTCTAGTCTTTATAAGTCAATCCAAATGGTTATGGCAGAAATAGACGAGCTTTGTGGAACGGGGTATATGGTTGAGCTTGCCGAGAAATACAGTCAGAAGATCCATTTGATAGCGCATTGCATAAATCAATGAGCAATGAATAACATTCTCAAATTCTTGAGAATGTAAGAATGTTATCGTTGCCAAACCCCACCAAATCCCATAAGTAGTTACGAGGAAATTGAAATTTGTGGTCTGCTCTTAGCTCGGTCGGAAGGGAATACGTTTAATAAAGGCGAGACTGTGATTACCGCGGAAGAAACAGATGATCTGCGATATGAAATATTAGCGATGAAAGACATTTTGATTTGGTGTGAGTCAAAACTGGAAAGAAATATTATGGATATTCATTTAACACAGGCTAAATTAGAAGTATAAAATTTGACTCCGTTTTGCCCAAAAGCATAAAGGGGGAGAGTTAACCCTCGATTTGTTTATTGCTGTTTGATAGTCTAGTATCTTATATGTATGGAACTAAAGGAGAGGTTTTATAAAGCTTACAATAATTTGCCATTGGGACTGCGGGAAGAGATAATTTTGGTTATAAACGACGAACCGATTACTTGGAAAGTTGCCCGTCTGGAAGTCGACAACAACACCTCCTTATCCAAGGAGATAGTAGAAAAACTCGCCGCGATGGAGATTATATGAAAATTGTATCGGATTCCGATATTAGAAGCCTCGTCATTGCCAGATTGCGGGCACTTTCGAGCGGGAGAAAAATTTCCATGGGGTCGGCTGGTGAATTCAGCAAAGACGAATTAATCAAACGGGTAGCAAAAAACGACGAAATCGGGAAAAAAATCGTAGAAATCCAGCTCCAGTATTTGAGATCTTTAAAAGAGGGCTTCCTTCTGGCTGATTAGTTATGCTTATCACCCGCCCAAACCACGACGTCACGACGAACTACCTTTATTTTTGGAGTAAGCCCATCTTGGAGCAGGCTAAGAAAAGCAAGGTATCCTTTACCGACTTAGGTGGAAGAAGAGCAAATGGTCACGGGAGTGAATCCGTTGTCGCCGGTTACGACAACGAATACCTCGTGGAAGCCGGAAGGAACGACAAAATTCTGGCAGGGCGCGTCGTCTATGCTCGATCTTGTAAGTCTGCAAAAATCCTTGGCCCCAGAAGTATCGTTTCGGGATGTAAAGCATATATTGGATACGATGACGATTTTGTTTTCTTTATTGAGGAGGGAAAGACAAGTCGTCCTCTTGATGATAAAACAGCTACATTATTTATAGAGCCGTCTAATCAGGTGGTCATTTCGCTTCTCAAAGGACATTCGGCAAGCGATTCAAACCGTAGATCGAAAGAGAGACTTAAACGCAGTATCCAAAAAATGGCAACCAGCGCATCTTCTAAAGAAGAATCAGAGTTAGTTTCTTATATGGTATGGAACTATACACATCAAGTTTGCCTTGGTGACGGTTATATGTAACAAAATCAGAAGACTCCCGTCGAGAATCCTCTGAGAAAATCAACCCACCGGCTAGATAGCATTTTTTTGATTCCATTTTGTACAAAAGCATGACCGTGGTGGAGCGGGCGCGGCGGAGGACGGCACGGCACCCTGACAATAAGTTTTTTCGTCCCGAAAATCCAATTGTTACTATTTTCCTACGATCGTCAGAAAGTATTAACATTCTAATATTCTCAAGAATTTGAGAATGACTAAATAGGAGATTAATTAATCGCAGTTGGGGGCTTTCGTAAATCCGGCTTTTATGGCTTCGGCCTCGGCGCAAAACCAGTCGTCTCCGAAACTCTTTTTGACTATAACTTTGGAATAATGGCGGCAGCTGGGGGTAAAGTAATATTTCTCATTGGCGGCGCGGTCATTGACATTGCCCTTGATGGCGCATTTTAGATTTGGCGGAGTTTCTTGATAGCAATCGGGGCTGAAGATCCCGACTTTATTTTCCCGGGCATATTCGTTGGCAATTTTAATGTTTGCTGTTTCTTCTCCGGCTTGGCGGGTTGATTCGGCAAATCCGTTTTTGATCATAAAATTATTTACATGCGCCCCGCCTACATACGCTTGGGCGATAATCCGGCCGTATCGGTCGGTTCTTAAATCATTTAGAACAACTCTTTTGTTCAGGATTTTTTCCGTTAAGGCTTTCGTCGCTTCTGGCCCAAAGCAACGATCTTTGGCCGGAGCGTCCAGGCTAGCCAATCTGATTGTCTGTTTATTGGAAATTTTAAACGAATCGCCGTCAATTACTTCCGTCACCAATTCTCCGCGGGACGTCAGCCAGCCGCCGCCGATTATGCTTCCGGCGGCAAGCGCGGCTATGAATTTCCGCCACTTTCTGATCTTTTGTTTTGCCATCTATTTATAGTATAAATGAATTTTTCCTTATTGTTTTAACATCATTCTTAAATTCTTGAGAATATGAGAATGATTTGATAAACTGGAATTGTGTTGAAAACCAAGAAGCTTCAAAGAATCGTTAAGGGTTTTGCAAACCACAGAAGAATTCAGATTATGGAATTGCTGGACAGACATCCGGAAATCTCGGTTTCGGAAATTTCCTCGAAACTTAACGTTAACTTTAAAACCATCAGCGAGCATACTCGGCGATTAGCCCTTTCCAGATTGGTTTTCAAACGATATAAAGGATCCAGCGTCCTTCACGTTCTTTCACCCCTTGGCAATAACATTCTCAAATTCTTGAGAATATTAGAATAAGAAAGTCGCGGAAAAAATGATATTTGTGTTACCATTTTGATGAATGACCGGAAAAATTATTAAAAACATTTTTTTATTGGCGGTATTGGTTATGGCGGCGACTTTTGCGTTTCGGCAGTCACCGTGGCAGGATCAAGCCTTAAAACCGCAGCTTATCGAGGCGGCGGTTTTTTCTAAGTTAGCCAAAGACGAAATTAATTTTCTTTTAGACGTGCATGTTCCGGAACAGGTCCATATTCCGGGGACCAAAAAATTTATTCCCTTCGATAAAATCGGCGAAAACATTGATCAACTTCCGGCTAATAAAAATACCCCGATTCTGGTTTATTGCCGGTCGGGGAGCATGAGCAAAATCGCAGCCCAAAAAATTTTGGAACTGGGATATACCAATGTTTATGATCTGAAAGACGGAATTGACGGATACAGGGAATCCAATGTTGAAGTAATAATTTCTCCTGACTCCCGCGATCTGGGAGAAGTGGTTTACGGGGATGTGGCCACGACCACTTTTCTTCTAACTAATTTTTCTCCGGCTCCGTTAAAAATTACCGGAATTTCCACTTCCTGCGGTTGTACCAAAGCCGAAATGGAAAAGAAAGAATTAAAGGCCTACGAGGCGGCCGAGATCAAAGTCTCTTTTAATCCGGCGGTGCATAAAGACGATACCGATCTGGGGGATATTATCAGAACTATTTATATTGAAACCGACAATCCCAATTTTCCCCGTCTGACCAGTACCATTACTGCAAAAGTTATCAAGAAATAGTTTCAGGAGTTAAGACTAGCCTTCCGGCTCTGGGGGTAAAAATTCTTCGCCGCCTGAATTTTTGTCGGATGAATAATCGCCGGGCTTAAGCCATTGGATATAAGTGCAGCCGGTGGCTTCGCGTTTGGCGCTGTCCCAGCCGCTGGTTGAACACTTTTTCATTTTCTTGCCGGAGGCGGTGGTATAAAGAACCAGTTTTTTACCGCATTGCGGGCAGTCTTCGTCCAATTCTTGAGTTTTTCCGTTGATCCATTCTATAAAATCGCAACCCTCGGCTTTTTTAGTATCTTTATTCCAAACATTGGTAGAACACTTTTTCATCTTCTTTCCGAATCTGGTGACGGCCATAATTAACGGCGAGCCGCATTTGGGACATTTTTCATCCAGAGTTTGCGGTTCCGGAACAATCCATTTGACATAGTCGCAGCCTTCATTTTTCCGGGTGTCTTTATTCCAACTGCCTTTGGAACAGCGCTGAAGCTGCTTTCCGGTAGAAGTTTCGGTAATCGGTGATAGCGCCGCTCCGCATTTAGGACATTTTTCTTCCATATAAACAATATATCAGATTTTTATTTACAATACCATACTGGTTTCGTCGGGGGTATTATTGAAGCCGGATTTGGAAACGATATAAATATCTTGCTTAAAATCATTGATGCCCACCTGCTCGCCTTTTCCGGCCAACACCGCCAAATATGGCCGGCAAACCCGGCAGCCGCCTTCGCCTTCAGGGCATTTAAACCGGTTTAACTGCCGGGCCAATTTCATTTGTTTAGCAACTTTTAATAGTTTTTCATGGGATTCTTTTTTATCCGGCAATGTTAATTCATCCAATTCTTTGGATTGTCCCAAATACCAATAGCTGGCCTTGGACACGGCCCGGTTTTGGCAGTTTTCGGCCAGAAGATAATAGATCGGCAATTGGAGAGACTCGGAATTTTCCCTTTTTTTGCCGGTTTTAAAATCAATAATGTGAATTTCGTCTTCTTCTTTTAGGTATTCCAGCCAATCGATTTTGCCGCATAAAATAATATTATCTTCTTCCGACAGCCAAAAATACGGCAGATCGGATTTGATTTTTACCGCTAAATTCCGCAATGGCCCCGGATTTTCTTCAATCATCTGCAGCATTTTCAGGCCCTGCTCTTTGTAATGGTTTTCGGTAGCCGTATCTAAAAATCCGCCCTTTTTACCGCTGACTTTTAGAAAGGCCAACTCAAATTTTTTCCACAACGGCTCCCTGAATCTTTCTTCAATTCCCAAAACCGACAGCGACTCAACTACTTCGTGAACTGCCTGCCCCAAGGCCAATGGCGGACTTACCAAAGTCATTTTATGCCGAGTGGTTTTATCGCGGTAAACATTATGCAGATAATAAGCTTGGGGGCATTTGAGGAAATCCGAAATTGATGAATGCGATACCCAAACAGCGCTGAATTTATCTTTCATTATTTATATCCTACTACTTTTTTAATATAGCTGTTTTAAGCTGATTTTCAACCGCTTGGAAATATAATTCAACTTGACGTCTAATACCCCGGGAGAGTATTCTGATTCTTGAGGAAAGGGGGTGAAAAAATATGAAACATGAACCAAACGCTACTGCCAACGCGATGGCTGTAACCGTGGCAATAATTTTTATTACCTGCCGCCTAGCCGTGGCTCTTTTCCCTGACTTGGCGATGACTATTACCCAATCATGGTTCCATGGACTGGAGATAGGCAAGGTCTCCGGATGGAATTTGTCACTCGGCTCGTTTGTCCTGGGCCTGGTTACGTCTGCCGGAGGGGCTTGGCTAATTGGCTACGTTTTTGCCAATACCTACAACTATTTTGTAAAAAAATAGCAATTAGGAAACATTCAATTCAATGGTAAAAAAATCTTTATCGCCTGTCTGGGATTAGCCATTATTGCGGTCATCGCGTTTTCAGTTTTCAAAGTATCTATAAGATCGTTGTTTTTTGCCGGCGCTATTTTGGCATGTCCGCTTATGCACATCTGGACGACTGGTGGTGAGCATGGACGAACCATGAAAGATGGAAAACACAAACATTAGTTTATGAATCCTCTGATCGGCGCTTCGGCTATTACTTCTTTTATCGCCGGCGACGGTTCTTTTTGATCAGGATAAAAAGGTCTCTGCCAGTTACGGTGTTTTGACTTTGTCGTCATCAATGCACAGAGGCCAGTTTCCCGGGCATACTTATGTTTTAATCGATAAAAACGGGGAGGTGAAGTTTGTTTGGGACGATCCGCAAATGGCCGTCAGAAATTCAGAACTGTTGGCTAAAGTAAGCGCTTTGTCGCGATAGGCTTTGACAAACCATATCTTAATCAGATACAGTAATTTTGATGATAAGAGTAGTAAAAAATTCCGGCCAGATGGAACCGTTTGACGCCGGTAAAGTTGAAAGGTCTTTGAAAAACTCCGGAGCCGACGACAGGCTGGTTGATTCCGTTCTGACGCAAATTAATCAGGAAATATTTGACGGAATTTCCACCCGTCAGCTTTATGACAGGATCTACAGCTTATTGCGGAAAGGCAAACAGTTGGTCAGTGACAGATATAATTTGAAATCCGCCATAGCCGAATTGGGGCCGACCGGATATCCGTTTGAAAAATTTATCGCCCGGCTTTTGGCTCATTATGGATATCAAACTCAAACTAATATTATTGCTTCCGGAAAATGTGTTACTCACGAGATTGACGTCGCGGCGGTTAAAGGTAAAGAAAGATTGATGGTAGAGTGCAAATTTCATGTTCGGCCCGAAGGCCGGTCGGATGTTAAAGTAGCCTTGTACATTAAGGCCAGATTTGATGATTTGGTCTTTGGAGCCAATCGCTCTAATCAGAATTTAAAATTTCATAAAGCCTGGCTGGTGACCAATACTAAATTGACTTATGACGCCATTACTTACGGGGAATGCGTCGGATTAAAAATGCTGGCCTGGAGTTATCCTAAAGTCGACTCATTGCAGAATTTAATCGAGGAAGCCAATCTTTATCCGGTTACAAGCTTGTCATTGTTGTCAGCTGAACAGAAACAAAAATTATTATTTGCGGATATTGTCTTATGCCAAGACATAATGAGTAAAAAAGACGAAGTGGTCAGACTGCTTAGTTTGCCGAGGCCAACCGCCAATCAACTGTTTAAACAGGTTGTTGCCCTTTGCGGTGCGGTATAATAATGTTTATGAAAAAGAAAAATTTAAAGATCCTTCAATTCAATGCTGTGTTTCAGGAAGAGGACGACGGCGGATTTTCGGTTTGGGTGCCGAATTTGCCGGGTTGTTGCTCGCAGGGAGATAATTTTGAAGAGGCTTTTAAAAATATCAGGGAGGCGATAGATTTGTATTTAGAAGAAGTTCCGGCTGAAGAAAAAGAAGAATCGGAAGACAGAGCTAAACAGTTTTTGATTCCGGTAAGAATTTCTTCTTATGCCTAAATTGCCGATTGTGTCAGGTAAAGAAGTTGTCAAGGCCTTGAAGAAAATCGACTTCGAATCTATTTCTCAGAAAGGTAGCCATATGAAGCTCCGGCGGATGAAAGAAAATGGTTATACGGAAACTGTAATCGTTCCCAATCATAAAGTTATCAGAAGAGGCACGTTGCGAAACGGAATCTTAAAGCCGATTAATTTAAGCGTTGATGACTTTGTTAAACTTTTGAGGTAATTTTTTTATGTTAGAGAAAACAATTATCACCAAATCCGGTAAAACATTGACGGTCAGATCGCCAAAACCAACCGATTTACATCAAGTCTTAACTTATATCAACGACTTGATTGCCGAAGATACTTACATCATTATGTCTGGAGAACCGGTTACAGAATTAGAGGAGAAGGCCTACCTAATGACCCTTCTTAAAGAAGTCAACCAGAAGCAAGCAGTGGCCCTGTATGTATTTGACGGCGATAAATTAGTTGCTAATGGTCAGATAAAGAAGCGATCCAGACGACTGTCTCATATCGGTGATTTCGGAATAACTGTGTCTAAGGAATATCGTCAAGATGGGGTTGGATCCCAGTTAATGGTAATGTTACTTGAAGAAGCTAAGGCAATTGGAGTAAAAATCGTGACGCTAGAAGTGTTTAGCAATAATGAAAGGGCTTGTCATGTATACAAGAATATGGGCTTTACGGAATTTGGAGTCTTACCAAAATCAGTTGTCTACCGCGGAGAAACTATTAATTTGATACAAATGTATAAGAAAAATGAGTCTCCAAATTAAAAAGCACCTAATCTTCGACTTTGACGGGACGATTGTGGATAATTTTGATTTAGTTCATAAAATTGTAGTCAAGGAATTGAAAGATCGGGGAATTGCGGTCACCAAATCCAAAGAAGAATTACGGGAGTTAGGAGTGAAGGTGGCTATGGCGGAATATAAAATTTCCAAAGTTACTATGCTAAAAATGGTGTTGAGGCTTAAAAAACAAATCCATCTTGAATTGTTTGACTATCCGCCGGTTAAAGGATTGACAGAAGTATTGAAAGAAACTTATAAAACTGAAAATTTATATATTCTAAGTACGAATAAGCTGGAGAATATTAGAGAATACTTAAACAAGTTTGGTCTAAATAACTATTTCAAAGAAATTTTTGAAGATAAATCGTATTTTGGAAAATCCCATACCATAGATGGTTTATTAAAGAAAACTAAAGCAGATAAAAAAGACGTTTATTATATTGGTGATGAAGTTCGGGATGTGGAGGCTGCTAAAAAATCCGGAATCAGATCAGTGGCGGCGGTTTGGGGATTTGAAGGTGATGGTCCGTTAAAATCGGCAAATCCGGACTTTTTATTTCACCGTCCTGAAGAATTGCTTAATCTAATTGCCTCCAAAGCATAATAGAATATACTTGACAATTGATATCGATATAATTTATTTTTCAAAACTTTTTGGAAATGAATATAGATTGCGATAATGAACATGATTGGTTTAGAGAGAGATTGAAGGAGTCGGGAGATGATAAGCGGGCGGTCGGGGATAAGAAGTATTTGAAATCTCCGTGGAAATTTTATGGAGTAAGCGTCCCGCTCCGCCATAAAATTATCAAAGAATGGTTAAAAAAACATAAGAAGCTTCAACTGGATGACGCCGAAAAGTTAGCCGAAAGTTTATGGGATAGCGAGTGGCACGAAGAAAAATCGTTGGCAGTCGATATTTTACGGTTAGTTTCCGGCCGTCTGACTGTTAGGCAGATGCCGTTGGTGGCGAAAATGATAAACAGCGTTACAGGCTGGGACCATCTGGACGAAATTGCTGCCCGCGTTATCGGCGCCATGATTGATAATGACAAAGCAACGCTAAAATTTTTGCCCAAATGGGCCAAATCCAATAATTTCTGGGTTCGGAGGGCGGCGATTCTGTCGCAGATTTTGCAATTCAGGCGTCGCGCCGGAAACAAGAAATTATTTTTTAAATTGGCGGTGCCGATGTTTGAGGAAGGCACGCATTGGTCAAAAGAAGAAAGATTTTTTATCAGAAAATCCATTGGTTGGGCCATCCGGGAAATCGCCAACGTGGAACCGGAAGTGGCATTCAATTTTGTAAAGCGGTATAAAAGCGAAATGTCCGGCTTAACTTTTCGCGAGGCCAGCCGTAAATTGCCTGTGAAGTTTCGTAAACTTCTCATTTGAAATCATGTAGATTGACTATGCTATAGCATATCGATTCTACAACATTAGGCTCATCTTTTAGAATTCAGGCTTAAGATTTTTTCCGGCGCGAGAGGATCCAGATCGCGATTAAAATCGGCATCCAAACCGGGGCGTAGACCACGATCCAGATCAGAGCAGAGCCGATGTTTCTTAGATTTGCAACCAGCGATCGGACTGCTAATTTGAAAACTACATTTGGCCGCCATGGATCAGCCGGAGAATACGGCAGGGAGAACTCATCTGTGGATAAATACACCGTAATTCTGGATAATTTTGCCGATTGCGACAGATATTGCTGTTGGCCCTTTATCGAATCAATCTGCGATTGTAAATTTACCAGTTCCCGCTGGACATTCAATAAATCCTGCACTTGAACCGCTTGGTCTAAAATTTGTTCAAACTTTGTTTTGGTTTTATTCAATGTCATAAGTCGCGCTTCCAGATCCACATATTGATCTGTAACGTCCTGCCCGGAAATATATTCATCAACAACCCTTAAACCGGCTTTGCGGAATTCTGCCAATGTTTCAGTTAATTTAGACTCCGGAACCCTGACGGAAATTGAGCCGCTGCCGGATTCCTGCGGTTTGGAGAGATGGGAGTTTACTAGGTACCCGCCTGATTTTTCCGCAGCCGCCTGAATAGTTTTAATTGATTCGGCCACGTCTTTGACCATTAAAGACATGGTGCTTTCTTTAATCACCATTCTATCGGCGCTGTCAGTCGGAGCGATATCATTATTTACCGGTGGGATAAATCCACGCCCGGCCTTAGGCAAGGCATTACTAACTGCCATTTCTTGGCCTACTCCCTGACGGGAAGACATAAGAAGCGGTGAGACCGGGCTTCTATAGTTTTGTTTCCATAACAAATACCCGACGGCAATTATCAATATTACCGTTAGTTTATTCGATTTGAACCAGGATATAAGTTTGGTCATTAAAAATATTATATACCTCTTTTTGTTTTGTGTGGTTGATTGAAAAATAACGACTAATAAGATATATGAATGAAGCTTGGAGAATTTCGCAAAACTGGAGGTTACAGCCAGCTAGATATGGAACAGGATCAGGGGGATTGAGGGGAAGTATTTGCCCGGAGGGTCATCCACAGTTTCCGCCCAGAGAAATTTGCCCGGAGTGCTCTCGGGAACAATCGTCGGATATACCAATAGAGTTATCTCCCGCCATAACAGAATTTCTTGAGTCGTTAATAGATGCTCAACAAGATAGTTTATGAGCACCAATGAAATTGTGTTTTCCGGCAAGGGCACTATTTATTCTTGGACCAGAGTGGAACGGGATTATGCTCCGGCGGGATTTGTTGACTTAGCCCCATATTATGTGGCCTTGGTGGATTTAGACGAGGGGCCGCGGGTGACTGCGATGTTGACAGATTTAGATACTTATTTGCCTGTAGGCAAAAGGATAAAAATCGGCCAGCCAGTAGAAATGGTGACCAGAAAGTTAAGGGAAGATGGCGATCGGGGGATGATTGTTTACGGTTATAAATTTAGGCCGATTTTAGAACCTGCTCCGCCCGATTTTTATTTTGATCCATTTGCCACGATTTAATTGCTTGGACATTAGATTCAAAGGCCATGTCAGGTAGATTGTCAGGACTAAACCAACCGATTTCGGTGACATCGCTACCCCTGACCGCTTTTATTTCACCATCGGGAACCTTAACTTCGTAATAAATATCGGTGTTATATACGTCTTGTCCGCCGAAAGGGTAGTAAGATGGTCCGAAAATTCCGGTCAGTCTGACGATTTCGATTTCAATCCCCAATTCTTCCCGCATTTCTCTTTTCATCCCTTCTTCAGCTAATTCCCGCTCTTCCAAAAAACCACCCGGTAGGTCCCATTTACCTTTGCAAGGATTGGCTGACCGGTGGCACAAAAGAATTTTTCCGCCGCGGGAAATAATCGCCGATACCGTCGGCCGGGGATTATGGTAATGAATCCACCCGCACTTGCCGCATTTCTCCCGCGGAAATTCGTCTTCCATGAAAGGCGTCATTGATGACCCACAGACGGGACAAAACTTAAAAGTCATAGTTTGATTGTATCAGGGTTAAAGGATTTTAAAGGACTTTAAAGGAATTTAGAGGATTTTAAAGGTCGAGCCGGATTTTAAAGGCAGGGTCGAATTTGAAATTTAAAATTTGCTAAACTATGTACATATCCGATGCATCTGGGAAATGATGTCAAAAAAGCTTTATAATACCCGAAACTGAATATATGAGTGGAAATAATTGGTTGGAACTAGATCCGAGTCAATCGCCTGGACTTCGCCGAATTCAAGAAGCCCAGCAAGCCGCCACGCTTGCGAAAGCGCAAGAAGCGCAGAGGGCGCTCGCTGAACGATTAGCTAAAGAAGCAGCAGAAAAAGATTTGAGAAATAGAGAAAGTCATCGAGAAATGGTCGTAAAGCAAAGAATCTCAGAAATATCTCCCCTTTTAGCAGAAATTAGGGATTTCGCGAATAAAACAAAAACATATCCTGTTTCAGAAACTTACGTCAAATGGCACAAGGGCGATTCTCAAGAATTGATTGAAGCGGCAGAGACGAGAATTACAAAAGTTGATTCTGATGGTTTTGGATATATTGACGTAAGTTACGCCCATAGAGGGAAAGCAATGCGTGCAGAAGCAGATCATGACCCTGACAGCGTTCATACACATTACCACTATGTTGACTTTCCCGCAGCATGTTTTGATGGTATCCGTATTCGGATGAGCGGCGATACAGGAGCAATGGAGTTACTCTCCCATAGAGAAGTATTAGTTCCTTCTAAGAAACCAACCGCCGACCATTGGACTTCTGGAGGACGGAGTAGCGGTTTTGTACACGGGGAGCCTGGATGGGCGGAGCATATAGAGCAACAAAATTTCTGGAATTCATTGCCTAGTGATAAGCACGCGATGCGACAGGCTCTAGCTGATGCGTTTCATGACCCTATGCAATTGGATACTCAAGAATTATTTGAATCTTATGCTAGGCCTGAAGTTAGTCAAAGAGGAGACAAAATACTGGAAAGTTTTTTAGAATCGGCAAAAGGAATTTTGCACTTCATGTTTGGTTAAGTTAGCAGTTCTTGGCTTTGCGCCAGCCGGCGGACATTGCTTCGTCTTCCGAACAAAACCATTTTTCCCCGCGGGAGTCGTCGATTTTAGTTTTGTCGTATGAACCGCAACCGGGAAGATGATAAATTTTTTCGCCGGTTGAACCGATGTTACCTTTGATGAGGCAATTAGAAGTGGAATTTGGGAGTGAGGGCGAAGAAGTAATTGGGTCCTGCAGAGCAGGATCCTCTGGCGGAGCCAGATCGGGCTTCGCTGGACGCTCTGCGGGACAGTCGGACCACAGTCCGCGTTGATTTTCCCGGGCTTCAGATTGGGCGGCAACAAATAAGTCCTGATATTTTACGTCCGGAGGGTAAGTATAAGAATGGGCAAAACCAAGTTTAACTAATTCAAGATTAACAAAAGTTGATGACTCCTGTTCCGGGTCGCCTAAATAAACATACCGCAGTAAACGGCCGTATTTATCTTTATCGGAAATATCTTTAACTAACCATACCGGTTTTCCTTCCACCAATTCTTTATTTTTGGCCGAGGCATTTTTGCCAAAACACTGCACCGGTTTCCGGGGATCCAGAGTTTCCGGAGTGTCAATCCCGATGTAGCGGACTTTCTCTCCGTTATTCAGTTCAATCGTGTCCCCATCAATGACCCGGGAGACAAGATAGAGATTTGAGACTTGAGATAGAGAAGGAGAGGGGGAGATAGAGAGCTGAGATAGAGACAACGGTGACGATTGCCGACCGATGAGAAATCCGATTGCCAACAGGATAATCCCCGGCAGTATTAAAATCGGCCAACTTCGTCTGATCATTCAATTTTCGCTGATCGGCTGTGACACGCTTCTTCCGACAGGTTTGAATTTTTTATTCGCTTCACGAATAGTTTGCAATTCATCGGGCTTTAAATTTTGAGCCCCCTTATTCTTTGCGCCTAATAATTTAGCCAACAGATTTTTTTCTTCGGTTGTAACCTGGCCTCCACCGATGTTTGCCGACGGATAATCTTTTCCGCTATCCATTTTAATTCACCTCCTTGCTGATAAATTTCTTAATAATATCCACCTGATTCTATCTACTATATTATAAATAGTATAGATAGCCGGATTGAGGACTAAATCCCAGGTTCCGACGAACTCAACCAGTTTTCCGCCGTAGCCTTCTTTAAACCGGTGAAATCCGTACCATGGGTCTTTTGTATCCGGTCCGCCAGCTGGCGGAGGCCCCAAACTCCCCCAGAAATCAAACATTTTACAGCCTGATTTTTTAGCCAATTTCAGCGCTTCCCATGCCAATAAATTGCTGGCCATCAATTCCCGGTTTTGGCTTGAGCTGGCGCCATAAGGATAGTAGCCGGTGCCGCTGAAGAAGAAGAGGACCCAAGCGGTAAGAATTGTTAAATTGTTAGATTGCTCAATTGTTGATTGTTTTAGACGAGCGATCAGAAGGCGCGCAATTCCCGCCTTTCTCATTGTCTGCCACATTAGCTGGCGGTATTTCCGGCCGTGAGCGAAAAAGCGTTGGCGGGCGGTGGTTTCTTCAGTTAATTTTTGAAATTCTTCAAACGCTTCGTCAGAATTATCTTCTTTAACCACAACGCCTTTTTTCTCCGCCAACTTAATGTTATATCTGGTTTTCGGTTTCATCCCGGCCAGTAATTCGTTTTCCGGTTTGGTTAAATCGAGTTGAAATGTAAAAGGGGTGAAGAGGGGTTTGCCGGAGCGAAGGCCTAAATCAATAAAGGCCTGGCCTTGAAACTCCAAGGCCAGGCCTTTTAACACATCCGGCTCAAACTTTACAAACACGCAGTTATGTTTTTTTACCTCGGTTTTAACCGCCTCTATCCATTCTTTATCCAACATTACCCCTCTGGGACAATATCCGATTGTCCATGGGGTATGGGGGATTTGGTGGATTGAAATTTGGATTCCCTCGACCAATTTGTCTTTCTGAAATTTTCCCAAGCGGATGATTTTCTGGTCTAGCTTTTCCCGGAATTCTCCCCAGGGCCAACTTTGCAAGGGATGGACTGCCGTTTTGTCAAAGTCTTGACGGAACGTTGTGTCAACTGTTTTTATTATCATAAATTTTCAATTTTCAATTACCAATTTTCAATCAAATCACAACGATTTAATTTTCAATTTTCAAACAAAAACTGTGTTTGTATCATTGAAAATTTAAGCATTTAAAATTCATTGTAAATTGAAAATTGTAAATTAATTATCATCCCACTCTTTCTAAATTTTCCTCTCCAATTTCTCCGATAAACCGGCTGGGAATTGAAATTCCTCTGGATCCAAAATACATCCGGCTTCTGGCGTTAGTCAAATATAAATTGTCCATAGCCCGGGTGATTCCGACGTACATCAGCCGCCTTTCTTCTTCCACGTCTTCCGATTTTAATAAGCTGCGGCTATGGGGAAGCAGACCTTCTTCCAGTCCGGATAAAAATACCGTCGGAAATTCCAAACCTTTGGCGGCGTGAAGCGTCATCAGGGTAACGGCGTCGGTTTCGCTGTTTCTCCTGCGCATTTGCTGATCCTCCAGCAAAGCCACCTGCTCTAAAAATCTTCCTAAGTCCGGATAATTTTCAGCCACGGACAAAAGTTCTTTGACGTTTTCAATTCTGGAAACGTCTTCCGGATCTTCGGGGTCAAACCGGTCCGCGTATTTAGTAGCGGCGATAACTCCTTCCAAAATTTCCCGGGTGGTTTTGACTATCAGATTGTCCGTAAACTTCTTAAATTCCAGGTAGCGTTTTTGGCCGATTTTTAAGGCCCTCGTTAAAGAAAGTTTGTCGGCTGGATTAAATATTAATCTTAAATAAGCCAGACAATCTTTTATTTCCGCCCGCTCATAAAATCTGATCCCACCGACTAAAATATACGGAATGCCGGCTCCCAACAACGCTTCTTCAAAAATCCGCGACTGGGCGTTGGTCCGGTACAGAACCGAAAAATCTTTAAACTTAAATTTCCCGTCGGCCTTAGCTTTTTCATAACCGATTGAAGTCACTACGAATCCGGCCTCTTCCTTTTCCGAAAGAGCGGTATAAAGTTTGGGCTTGAAATTCGATTTTTTGTCGGTCCATAGTTTTAAAACAGGATGTTGTTTGTTGCGGGAAATCAGGTTGTGGGCGGCGTCTAATATCGGTTGATTGGAACGGTAATTTCTTTCCAACTTAATTTCTTTAATATTCGGATAATCTTTTTTTAAATTCATCAAATTCCGGAAATTAGCCCCGCGGAAAGTGTAAATTGATTGCGACATATCTCCGACCACGGTGATATTTTTATATCTGCCCGACAATTGTTTAGCTAATTTATACTGAACGGAGTTAGTGTCCTGATATTCATCTATCAATAAATATTTTATTTGTTCCTGATAGCGGGACAATAATTCTTGGTCGCGGTTGAATAACCTGACGGTTTCAAACAGCAAATCGTCAAAATCCAATCCGCCGGATTGGGCCAGCCGTTTTTGATATTCGCTGTAAATCTTGGCGATGGTTTCCTGCCATTCGCCGCTGGCTACTCCCATATATTCAACCGGAGTCACCATTTCATTTTTGGCTTCGGAAATTATGGCCGAAACCGAATTGGGGCGGAATTTTTTGGAATTTAATTTAGAATCGGAAATTATTTCTTTGATTAATTGGCGCCGGTCTTCTTCATCATAAATCAGCCATTCAGGCTTGAGTCCGGCGCGGGCGGCGTGTTTTCTTAAAATCCAGGCGCACCAAGAGTGGAAGGTGCCTGAGAAGGGAAGGAAAGGCCGAAGGCCGAAGGCCGAAGGCCGAAGGTTAGAAAGAAGATTACTAACTCGGTTTTTCATTTCTCCGGCGGCCTTGTTGGTGAAGGTTAGCAGCAATATTTTATCCGGATCTATCAGTTTTTCTGACATCAGCCAAGCCACCCGGTAAGTCAAACAGCGGGTTTTGCCGCTACCGGCTCCGGCTAAAATCAATAGCGGTCCGTCGCCGTGGGTCACGGCTAATCTTTGCTCGGGATTCAGGCTTGATAACAGGTCTATCGTCATTGATATAATCGTACCATGCCGTTTGAGCTGATAGTTGCCAACTGGAAAGCCAATAAAAATCAACAAGAGGTAATTAGTTGGATGGATAAGTTTTCTTCGGCGCCTTTGGAACAAAAAAATCTGCAGGCGGTAATTTGTCCGGCGGCGATCCATTTTTCATTGGTTAAGTCTCTGATTCTAACACATGGTTTCCCTTCGACAGGCTCAGGGCAAGTCCCTTTTCAGATTTCTGCCGGCCTGCAGGATTTGTCAATTTATCCCGGCGGGGCTTATACAGGAGAAATTACGGGGAGAATGGCGCAGAGTTTGGCTTCTTATGCCATTCTCGGACATTCAGAAAGAAGAAAATATTTTAAGGAAACTGTTCAACAGACCGCCCAAAAAACAATTCAGGCGTTGGATAATAATATTATTCCGATTGTGTCGGTGGATCGGGAAAATTTCCGTCAACAATTGGGGCAATTTGATGACGATATGCTGTCTCAAATTATAATTATGTACGAACCGCCGGAAGCGATTTCTGTTCAGGAGGGTCCGGTCGGCAAGGGGAAATCGGCAGAGGTTTCAGATATTGAAGACATGATTAAAAATTTAAATCAATTGGCTCCAGACGCTAAGATCCTTTATGGCGGAAGTGTTAAAAGCGCCAATATCGTCAACTTTTCTTCCGTTCCGGGACTGTCGGGAGTCGGGATCGGCAGCGCCAGTTTGGATCCAAATGAATTTATCAAAATTATCCGCCAGATTTAACATTTTGAAACGCAAGTTAACGCCGTACAGGTTGCCGGTTTTTTGGGCATCAATTATTGTTTTAGTTATGGCGATAGGAATTATTCTAGTAAAATTTGTTTTTCCGCTGATTTCCGCGGCCGGCAATTATTTATTTAAGCCTTTGTCCACAATTTCAATTCTCAAAGATCCAAGCAGCGCTTTGAAATCCAATGACGGCCGGACAAACATTTTAATTTTAGGCAGAGGCGGAGCGTTTCACGAAGCTCCTGATTTGACTGATACCATGATTGTTTTATCCATCAGGCTAAAGGATAAGCAGATTAGTTCCATTTCAATTCCGCGGGACATTTGGATTAACTCCATGAAAGCCAAGATAAATTCGGCCTATTATTACGGCGAGAAAAAGCAGCCCGGAGGCGGGTTAATTTTAGCCCGCGACGCGGTCTTTCAAATCACAGATTTGCCGATTCATTACGCGGTGTTGGTGGATTTTACCGGTTTTAAAAAAGCCATAGATCTGGTCGGCGGGGTGGAGGTGGAGGTAAAGAGAGGGTTTACGGACGAAAAGTATCCAGTAGAAAATAATGAGGAGAAAATAATGAGTAATGAAAAGCCAAAAGAGCCGGCTTATGAAACGGTGAAATTTGAGGCTGGATGGCAGTATATGGACGGAGATACGGCCTTGAGATTTTCAAGATCAAGATATAGCGCCGATCCCGAAGAGGGCAGTGATTTTGCCCGGTCAAAAAGGCAGCAGCAGATTTTGGTGGCCTTAGCTTCTAAAATCAAGCAAAAAGAAACTGCATTGAATGTCGACAGAATCAAGCAATTACGCCAGATTTTTGACGACTACACTGAGGCGGATTTAGGGGATGATGAAATGCTGGCTTTGGGACGGATCGGAATCGGGATTAATCTTCAGGGTATTCAACAGATTAGCTTAGACGAGGGGACGAAAGAAGAGCCGGGATTATTAACCAATCCTCCGATAGCTAAATACGGCCAATGGGTTTTGGAGCCGCGAGCCGGAGATTGGGGCCAAGTCCATTCCTACATAGGAGAACAGCTATCGTTGTGATGATTGTCGTTAGCCAGCAGGTAAATATTTCCTTTTAATGGTGATAGACATGTATCCGACTCCGATCATTGATAAACCGGCAATTACTAAAGCTAGGGGCCAGCCTAAGCCGCTGGAAAAATATTCAGAAGTGATTTTGAGAATATAAACCATCAGGAAAAGCGTTCCCCAAACCAAAAAAGCATTGCTCTGAATATAGACGCTTATGAATAGTGCTCCAAAAACCAGAATGGGAAAAATCAATTCCCACAATATATTTTGATTCGGTTTCCAGCCGCCAAGAGCCAAGCTAGCCCCCAAAAATCCAATAATTCCGAAGCCATAGAGAAACCCGCGAAGCGGAGCGCGTTCTGATTTCGAGAATGTATAACCGAGCAGGATATAGGACAGGCCAGCCAAAAGGGTTCGATATTGATAGAATTTCCAGTCGTTAAAATACGGATTGCTTCCGACAAGCAGACTAGTTAAGCTAAAAAATAACCAAGTCCCAAAAATAATACAAAACAAAGTGAAAATATTTTTTCGTAAAACGATATAAGAAAATATATAAACACTGAACAGTATTCCAGAAATCAAGCTTTGTAAACCGAAACCCGTAGTATCAAATCCGGCATGATCAAAGATTACGTACAGTCCTAATGGAGCTACTAAGGCAGAAATAAGATAAAAGGCAGAACCAACCGCTTCCGTTTTTGTATTTTGACTTAACAAAAGTCCGACGAAATATGCCGCCATGCTAGCGCCTAACGTGGCTAAAACTTTTGTACCAAATCCTAATATTGACCAATTTTGGGCCATTAAAATTGAGATTCCCAAAAACACAATCCCGCCGCCGATGTAATACAAAATTTCGACAATGCTAACTTTTTTGGTTAAAATTTGATCTTTATTATCGTTTATCCCTTCGTTATAGGCAGCCATGACTTCTTCCTTGCTGACTGTCTGCTGTTGAGCCAGAGTAGTGATATAAAGCAAAATTTCTTCTCTAGTCGCCATATTTTTTTATTTTATCCACCCTACAAAACGGAAAGTAAAATAATTTAATTCGCTTGATTGGACATTGATTTTTTTGCTGACATTGTGACCCTTGAGATATTTAGTATTGTAATCCGTTCCCGGATAAAAGAAAAACGGAAACCCCCCTCCGCCTTGGCTTCCGTTAACTATTTCAAATCCATCCGGAGATTTAAGATTGGGATCAAGATTTAATTTTAGAGCCTGCTCGAAAGAAACTTCTTGGCCTATATTGTTAGTCACGCCATAGACGAATAGTTTTGATTTATTGCGTGGCGGATTATAGTCTCTTATTCCTGACAGCTCGATTTCATTATTGATAAGTTTGCTATTTACGACGGAATACATTTGTTGACCATTATAAGGATAATTATCATCAATAGTGTACAAAAAATTAAACTTGGGTTGAATTAATAACCCGGGGATGTAAATACTGGCGGCGATAAGCAAAATCATGGCAATCGGAATAGAAATGCCCAAAATGAAGGTAATGTTTTTCCTGATAAATTTCATGCCGTCCTTTAAGCCTATATTAATAATACAATATAATCAATATTTATGATTGGTCTTAATGATATAAAAGAAATACTGTCAGCTAAAAACAAATTTTGGGTTGCGTTTACTGGCGATTAGACAACTAGTTGCGAGTGGGTTAATGTCAGGAAACTCTGTCCGGAGAAAAGTATCCGGGGTATTAATATTATTGTGCTTAAGCCTTTGCTATAATTAACTCATGGTTAACTGGTCGACAGATGAGAAAGAGTTTAAGAAAAAAGATCCCCGAGGATACCGATTATGGCGGTTGACGCAACTTATCAATTATGGTTTGGATGGAGAAAAATTAGATAAACAAGTTGTCAAAGATTCGTGGCCCGAAATCAAAGACGCCCTCGACCCACACAAAACGGTATACTTAGAATATCTATTATGGGGCAAAAAACCATCCTCTCGCCAATTCAGCGAAAATTTTTGGAAATTGTCCAATCTGAAAGCTATCTAACCTCGCGATACTATTGGACAGGCGGAACAGTCCTTTCAGTTGGGATTTTCTCTTCGTCGATTAATTAATTTGGCCAAAGCTAAATTTGACTGGGATATAAATCCGATACAGCTGGGAGAAAATTTGATGAAAGTCATAACAGTTAAAGATTTCCCTCGAATGCTTGTGCCGCTTGACAAAAAGAAGATGGATGATTTTTTCTTCGGTCTGGCTAAATCCTTGGAAAGCGATATCTTCAAATCTCAGTAATTTTTTCGTCAGAACCAGAACGGAATTAAGGCTGTTGCGTTGAAAAATGTTGGTGGTGAAGCTATGGAAAAGATAAATACTTCAATTATTTAAATAATTGAAGTATTTTTATATTGATATTTATATCGATATTTTAAAATATCGATATCGTAATGGTTTGCTCAAAATGTTCTGAGCCCGAGATATTTTTTAATTAGAGACGGAGAGGAGACAAAATTGTTGCGCTGGAGGTAGAGACAGGATAAGATGAAAAGTAATGATCAAAGTTGCAATTAACGGATTCGGGAGGATTGGGAGGACTTTGGTTAGGATTTTGGCGGAGAAATATTCCGATAAGATTGAGTTGGCGGCCATAAATACGTCAGGGTCGATGGAAGTTGAGGGTTGGGCGCATTTATTAAGATACGATACCGCCTATGGCAGATTTAGCCGTAGTGTGAAGTTTACGAAACTTCACAAGGTGGCCGAGGCAACGGAGGCTGATCCGGTCATCGGGCAATTGATGATTGAGGATTTGCCCTCGCCGGTTTTATTGCTGGCCCAACGGGACCCAGCTAAATTGCCGTGGAAAGATTACGGTGTTGACGTGGTCTTGGAATGTACCGGAAAATTTACGACTTTAGAAAAAGCCAAAGCCCATTTATCAGCCGGAGCCAAAAGGGTTTTAATTTCCGCTCCTCCGAAAGGTGATGGAATCGGAACTTTTGTTTTGGGAGTCAATAAATACCAGACAGGCGAAATTATTTCCAACGCCTCCTGCACCACCAATTGCGTGGCGCCGGTGGCTGCGGTTTTGCATTCCAAATTCGGGGTTGAAAAAGCTGTCTTGTTGACAATTCACGCCTTTACCGACGATCAAAATTTGCAGGACGGTTCCCATAAAGATTTGCGCCGGGCCAGAGCCGCGGCCCACAATTTGGTTCCGACCACCACCGGAGCGGCAATCTCCACCGCCGAAACAATTCCAGAATTAAAAGGTTTGTTTGACGGCTTGGCAATAAGGGCGCCGGTAATTTCAGGGTCAATTTCCGACATCACCGCGGTTTTGAAAAAAAATACCACGGTCGAAGAAGTTAATCAGGTATTTATCGAAGCCAGTCAGATGTCGCGGTGGCAGGGGATTCTGGCGGTGACAGATGAACCCTTGGTAAGTTCAGACATCATCGGCCGGCCGGAATCGGCGATTGTGGATTTATCTTTAACTCAAGTTATTGGGGGCAATCTGGTCAAAGTTTTGGCTTGGTACGACAACGAATACGGTTATTGCCATCGGCTGATCGAGCAGGCGATAGAGGTGGGAAAAAGTCTTTAATTTTGAGGCCCGGATGGGAATTGCACCCATCTGAACGGTTTTGCAGACCGCTTCCTAACTACTCGGACACCGGGCCGTCGCTAATGACTATTCTACCAAAGCTGATATACTTAAATCGATAAACTTAAGATGAAAAAATTACCGCTGTTACTTTTAGCTTCGTGGTTATTGTCGGGCTGTACGATTCCTTTTATCGGCACCAGTAAAGCCGGATTAAAAGTGACAACTTCTTCCCCGGCCACGGTAATTTTAGACGGCAAGCAAGAAGGGGCTACGCCGTTTGAAAAAATTGATCTGAAATCTAAAACTTACCGCTTGCAGCTTATTCCTCAATCCGGCCAACCATGGGAAACCACCCTGACGCTCCATGATAATTTATTGGCTGTAGTTGAACGGACAACCGGTAATAACGATCAGGAGTCGGAAGGCTACATTATGGAATTAGAAAAAATCTCTGACAAAACTCAATCGCAGTTATCGGTCGTCACAATTCCTGACCCGGCCGCCGTCAGAATTGACGGCCAGCCTAAAGGATTTGCCCCGATCACCGTGATGCTTTCCACTGACGGAAATCATGAAGTGATAGTTTCTTCGGCCGGATATAACGATAAAAAAGTTCCTTTGGCAGTTCCAAAAGGCCATAAATTGACTTTAACGGTGCAATTATCCCGAACCAAAATCGTGTCTCCGGCTCCGGAAGCAACAGAATCGGCTGCGCCCAACGAAACTTCAATTACGCCAACTCCCACTCCGATCGGCGCCAAAAGCCAAGTCAAGACCCCCCCGACTCCAAAACCGACTCAGGCCGCCTTAACCAGACCTTATGTTGAGATTCTAGATACTCCCACCGGCTGGCTAAGAGTCAGAAGCGAGCCTAATTCCAGCAGTGGTAAAGAACTGACGAAAGTAAATCCCAAAGAGACATATAAATTCTTGGAATCAACAGACAGCGGTTGGTATAAGATCAAGCTTGACGACGGACAGGAAGGCTGGATTTCCGGCAAATACGCTAAATTGTTCCGTTAGAATTTTGCCGGACAAAATGATGTCGCGGGTTGTTTTATAAAATTAGTTTCTATCCATTTAATTCTGGTAGCGGAAATTTTAGCCGTATCGCAGGCCATAATACTGGCAATAGTATCGGCCAAATCTTCGATATAGCTGGTTTTTCCGTAATCGGTGGTCTTTTGTGATTCGGGATCGGTTTTTAGAATCGCGTAACTGCTGTCGCCATATTCGTCATATTGGAATTCCCAACCGGCGGTTTTGGCGAAATCTTTGTTAAACGGCGAAATTTTCATAACGACTATCAGATTTCCGGGTATGCTCAAATACTCTTCGCTAAATGTTTGCAGAACTTCATAGTGCTGAACGATATGAACATATTCGTGGAATAAGGTAAATATCATATCTTTTTTGGTGGCAGAACCCAGAATTGAATCTTTGAGAATTCTGTTGGTGAAAAAAATATTCAGTCCGCTGGCGTATGCTACAGCGCCACCATTGGCGGCGGAAGTCAGACCTAGCTCGTTGTTGGTTGCCGAAATAAAACTGACGACCGGATGATCCTTAATAAAAAATTCCGGCAAAACATCGATTGCTGCTTTAATCCACGCCAATCTATCTGGCGGAATCGGTTGGCCCTTTGTCCATTTAATCGGAATTCCTTTGTAAATTTCAGTTTGGGTAAAAATACTTTCGTCGGAAATAACAATATTACCGAATGTCATCCCAATTCTTTTTTGGACTGCTTGGGCTTCGGTTATAGTCGCCCTAGCCGACCGATAATTTTTTAGATTCCATTCCGGAGTTCCTGAAGGGGCGATAGTTTTTGGCAGAGGCGTTGGAACAGGGGTTGAATATACAAACGGAGTAATAGTCGGCTCGATTTGGTTGTTTGTCAGAAGGCTGTCGGAATTTGCGGTTTGTCTGGCTTTGGCTTGATTATTAATGAGCGCAAAAGAGATTGTTCCGCCAATGCTGATTATAAAAACCACGATTCCGAAAATAATCCACATTAAGGGAAATTTTTTCTTAATTATCGGTCGAACTTCGATTGTTGGAGGGGTTATGGGATTTGGTTGTGGTTGTGGCGGAATGGAATCAACTGTCGTATTTTGGGTGACGGGATAAGCCGCGGACGGCAATGGAATATTTATCGGTAACGGATCGGGCATTAAATTCATAATACATAGTTGTGTTATGTTTGGCAAGGCGTTAACTCTAGCAGTTTTAAAACAATTTAGCGTCCTTGACTTTCCCCCGGTTTATCCCTAATCTTTAAGTCAATGATCCCGGTTCCCGTTCAACCTCAACCGTCAATCGATACCGTTCCGGTTCAGACCGTGCTTGACGTAACGCCAAAAAAGAAAAATCATTCTGTTTGGATTTTAGGAATTCTGATTTTGGTGATTATTCTTGCAATTTCCTTCTTGATTCTAACCGGCAAATCCAAATCGATCACGACTGGTTCCTTAATACAACCGCCTGTTTCACCAGAACAAACCACGGTTACCGCTACCAATATCGATATGTCAAGCTGGAAAACATACGTTAATTCCAGTCTTGGCGTTACCCTTCAATATCCGCCCAATTGGATTGTTAACATGGACGATAAAAATGCCAAAGTTACAATTAAAGCCGATCCAACCGATCGGTCATCGGGAATAGAAATATCCAGTCTGAATAAGCAAAACTACGTCTCGTTAAGTCATTGGTTAACTCAAGTTGACAAAGACTGCGAAGAAGCAAAACAACTTTCAGAAAAAACCGGTGGGTCAACTGATTGTATTCAATATAAACGTCTCGGAGAAAGAAAAATCAATCAATATACTTCATCAAAAATTCTCTGGAATTGTTGTGGTACCGGACCGACGATAAGATATTTTATAGAGGGCCCTGACAAAATATATTTTATTGATTTACTTCAAGATTGGGATAATTTTAACCTTGATACTGTCGGCGATTATGACGAGGGCGATAGCAAATTAGCTAAAATTTATCAGCAAATCTTCTCCACTTTTAATTTGGAGCCAGTCAAAATAGATGACACTCAAATTTCAGTGACTAATACAAAAACCGGCAAGACCACAATTATTGATAAACCAAAAACGGTCCATCCGGATATTGCAGACAGAGATATTAATTCCCCCTACATACCTGTCAAACTAGCCGATTCCCGCTTTGAAGATACATTCAAGGATGAATTTGACGAAACTTTATGGAAATACTCTTTTTCCCCGGATAACTCCAAACTGGCTTTTGTGGATGCTAATGGCGTTGGTATTCAACAAATAGTTGTTATTAACTTATCAATACAAAAAATTGAGTTCGTAACCATCGACGATAAGGACACAAAACATCCTCTTAAACAAAAAATTTCTTGGTCCCCCAATAGCACGAAAATTGCTTTCACAGAGCTTGACAGTTTCGGTACTGGAGCAGGATACGACGAGACACTATTTATACTAGATACCCAAACCAAATCAGTTAGAGAACTAGGGCGCTTAGCCGTATTAGCCAAACTTGAATTTTCCGATATCGCAGCATCAACCGGATCCATAGGATGGATCGATAACAACACTATAAAAGCGGGGGCTAGCACCGTTTCGGAATCAAAAGAGTTCACTCTAAAAATAGATTAACTTAATCAGAATTAACTATTTGATGATATTCCGAACATCAAAATATAAAAATGGCTAACAAAAATACTAACTCAAAATCCATTCTTTTTTACACACTATTAGTGTCAGGAATTATTGTTTCTATTTTATTGTGGACGAAAGTTTGGATTTTCAAACAAAACAAGTCGTATTTCAACACAGAAAACACTACATTCGTTACATTTACTTCCAAAAAATTGGGTGTCGAATTTGAACACGATCCTCGCTTAATTATAATGGAAAAAGGAAATAAAATTGTTATCGACGACACCGATCCTACTGAGATATATCCACATTATGTTATTGAAGTTTTCAACAAGTCTAAAAGTACAACATTAGAACAAGCCATTAATACAGCACTTTTAAACAAATACCATAGAGCTAAATGTTATGCAAAAAGGATTGACCGGGGAAATCCTACCCATCCAGGATACTTGATGGCCGTAGTAACATACCCATCCAATAGGAATCCCCAGGATGAAAACAACCTTCCAAAATGCAATCCTGACTATTATGAAACCAATGGCGCTAGAATTTTTTGGATGGATCCCGAGAACTCAAACAAGTTTGTTTTCATTTCTGCTGGTCAAAGTGTGATCTATAGTACCGGAGACATTAATTGGCCAGCATTTAAGATATTGCCGTAGGGTTTCAATTCAAGCCAATCTACCTATCCTTCCAAATCCATTGATTGCAACCTTGACCATATAAATTATATACTAAATCAAATGGAGCCCGATAACAATCTCCCCACTTCTCTGCCTGAACAATTTACTCCCGAAACTATTGTCAAATCCAACCATAAAACTCTCTACGTCATCTTAGGCACAGCCATTTCTCTTGTCCTAATTTTATTCTCCGTATTTTTTTTGTTACTCAAACAAAGAACCCAAATAACTTTCGCTCCTTTTCCCACACCAACCCCATTCCAAACAATAGAATCCGACCTCAACAACTGGAAAGTCTATTCTAGTAATGTCTTTGGATTCTCTTTTTCATATCCTTCCAGCTGGAAAATTAAAGAAATTGGTGGCTACGGCAAACAGCCTGGAGGATATGACACACTACTCTTAATGGCACCATATATTCAACAACCAGTAGGAAAAGACTATGTCTTCATGTCAATCTATAACTTTCCAAAAACCGCTTATATTCCAAAAACCAACGAATTTGAAAAAGTCACCCAAAAAGAAATTTTAATTGACAGGCTGTCCGCTACAGAATACCAAATAGAAATAACTAAAAATCCCCAACCACCAGTAGAATCTCAATATCCGGATGGAACCAGTTACACTAATATCTATATTTCTCGCCACGATAGCTACTTGGTATTAGAGCACGTTGATAAGGACAAACCCGGAATCTTTCGAAAAATCCTCTCCACCTTCAAATTTACCGATGCCAACTTAATTAGTTTCGTCAAAAGTAAACTCAGCAACTCCCCGGAATCGTCTATTTCAGTTGAAAAAAACGAAGGAGCTTATGCGTTGGGATCTGCTAGTACTGCAGATGGCTCAGGATTTTATTGGGCCGCGGCTAAAATAAATAATCAATGGTCATATCTTATGTCTGGTAATGGAATACCCTCCTGCAAAGACGTCGAAACATTTCCTGTGGGAACATTTAGGTCGGGGTTCGGGGAGGACGGAAAATTTGATATCTGTTATAAAAGCCAACTCGAACTTATCAACAGAAGAACTGGGTTACCCATAAAATGAACAGTAAATTAATAAGCACCTTAGTAGGAAAAGAAAGAGCATGGAAACTGCTAGTTGTCTTGGGAATAACTTTAATAATTATTATATTTATTTCATTCCAATTACGTAAGAATTTTTCTATAAACGATCTTTCAGACAAAAGTGATCCCAAAATTGTTCTTAAAAAGATCAAAGAATCTTTCCCCAAATATTTTTCTGGTTCAGAAATTAAAGAAGGAGACGCAGTATTTGACTTGGGCAAGGGCCTGATATTATTAGAGAATGGTGTTGTAATGTCTGGCAATAATATATGGCCTGATAAAATAGATAATGAGGACAGAAAAACGAAGGAAGTCTTAAATTTTATTGATACAAAAGTTAAAAATTTTTTTCAGCATAATGGCTTTTCTTATTCAGAAAAAAACTCCATAAACAAGGGAGTTGCGTATTCTTCAAGAGGGTATGGGCTAAACAATTCAAAATGTCGAGTAGAGTTCAGTTCTTCTGGTTATCCCATGCTCATAAACATGTCGTGCGGACTTCTTACTCCAAAAGCAGAGCAAGAATTTTCAGAATTTCTCCCAATTAATCAATATCCCCATGAATCATATCTAATAGTGACCAAGAAAAATGATTTATACGCGACTGGTGAAAGGCGAAGCCTTTTCCCCGGTAGCGGGGTTTGGCTCGCAAAGAAAGTAAATGGTGTTTGGAAAGAAGTTGCCGGTGGTCAAGACTACGCTCTGTGCTCTTTTTACAAATCTATAAATATCCCTTCTGAATTCTATCTTCTTGGCGGATGTTTGAAAGATGATGGAAAAACTTATGAGTGTATCACTCAGAATTGTAAAAAATCCGTTGAAGATATTCGATCTCGGTGGGTGTCCCCGTAGACAAAAACTCCAATATTATCGTCCTGAGCGAGTTTTAGCGATGTAAATGTATAAACGTCTTTTGTACAAAGTTGACAATCTTTACAATTAATGATTTAATCTGATTATGAAAACTTTGTATTCTGTGGCCGAAGCCCGAAACGAATGGGCGGAAATTATCAATACAGTGGCTTATTCCGGAGCGGTAATAACGGTAGAAAAGTACGGCAAACCCATTGTTAAAGTTATGCCTGTGGTCAAAAAGGATTCATCTGCGGTGGATAGATGGGCCGGGATATGGAAAAATAAAAAGTGGGCGGCCAAAGTAGGCAAACCTTCCAGAATTTTCCGAAACAGGGACTACTCTTCATGAAGTATTTGCTGGACACAAACATTATAGTTGGTTATTTAAGGGATAAGCCGGGAAAACGAAAATTAATTAAAAAGTTGTTCACAGAAGGAGATTTAACTGTTAGCTTAATAACTTATGGCGAATTGGAGTACGGCGCCAGAAAAGCAAAAGAGTATAGAACGGAAAAGGGAAAAGTAGAACAATGTTTTGCCGATTTGGAAATCGAGACGCTGCCTTTAAAAAAGGCCACTATGGAGATTTTCGCCAAGACAAAGAGAAATTTAGAGCTAAAAGGATCAGGCTTAGATGATTTTGACTTGTTAATCGGAGCAACGGCCCTGGAAAATGGCGCTGTTTTGGTAACCGACAATGCAAAACACTTCAATCGCTTGCTCGGTTTAAATATTTATAAATAAAAGCTCTTCCTCCCTTGACTTTCCTCCGGTTTATCCCTAATCTTTAAATCAATGGTCCCGGTTCCCGTTCAACCTCAACCGTCAATCGATGCCGCTCTGGCGCAGGTCGTGCCCGACATAACGCCAAAGAAGAAAAGCTATCTTCCTTGGCTTTTGGGAATTCTGGTTTTGGTGATTGTTTTTGCAATTTCTTTCTTGATTCTAACCGGCAAATCCAAATCGACTCCGGCTAATTCCTTAACACAACTTTCAGTTCCACCAGAACAGACCGCGATTGATGCCGCCAATATCGATATGTCAAGCTGGAAAACATATATAAATGAAGTCAGGGGATTTGAATTTAAATATCCCAACAATCTGGAGATTTATTCTGACATGGGTATGGATTATTCGGATGATTCTATCTACCTTTATTCAAAGTCTGAAAAATTTCCTTACTGTGGAGTTCAGAGTATCTCTAAGAAGATCGCTGCCGAAGAAGAAAATCTTGGTAATATGAAAGCGAGTTCATTAAAAGAATTGATTGATAACAGTTACAAGCAAGCAATCGAAGACCAATATACTCTTAAAAGAGTTGTTCAGCCAGTGCAAGAAGGCATTTTTGCCGGAAAAAAAATGTATAAATATGTGGTGGAAGAGGAAGGAATGTATATGATTTGGGGTTCAGGGGTTAAGAAACGATCAATTTATACAGTTTTGGCCTTAGAACACAATGATTCCTACATAATGATTGGGTGTGGGGATAATAATGTATATAATCAAATCCTCTCCACTTTCAAATTCATAGACACTACGGCGGTGTCAACAGATGTTCCGATAGCCATCAACGATCCCGAACTGACAAAATTTGTAAGAGAATATCTAAAACTAAGTTCAGAAGCCCAAATCGGAATAGAGAAAATTGAAGGAAATTACGCTTATGGTTCTGGCGGAGCAAAGGATGGAGCAGGCTTTTATTGGGCCGCAGCTAAAAAAGACGGGCAGTGGAATTATGCTTTTGGCGGAAACGGTATCCCCGATTGCTCTGAAGTAGAAATATTCCCGGTGGGAACTTTTAAAAACGCAGCAGGAGGAAAATTCGATGTTTGTTATAACAGTCAAGTAGATCTCATAGACAGAAGAACTGGATTGCCTGTAAAATAAACACGCAATGAACCTGTTTCGAAACTCTTATTCCGTCATTGCGAGAAGTCTTCGACGTGGCAATCTTGGGCCAGAGGCCCATCAGCCTCTGGCCGAGAAGCGAAAGACAGATCGCCATTCCGCCAGCTGGCGGAGCAACCGTAAAATCGCGCGAGCAAAAAATAGTTACCATATATCTAGTTGTGTTATGTTTGGCAAGGCATAAACCCTCACGGCTTTAACCGTTAACTTGACAAACCATAGGGCGATACCTTACACTTGTAATTGTGAAAAACCATAGGGTGAGGAGGAATATATGGACGATTTAATAAAAAGACTGATAGAAAAAAAACAAAAATTAGATGGCTACAGGCCGTTACCTTCAGCCTTGGTTAATAACCTTGAAGAATGGTTTAAGGTTGAGTTAACCTACACTTCAAACGCAATAGAGGGGAATACTTTAACCAGGAAAGAAACGGCTCTTGTGGTTGAAGAGGGTATAACGGTAAGAGGTAAGACCTTAAAAGAACACTTGGAAGCAATAAATCACGCAGAAGCTCTTGATTTTATAAAAGAGCTGGTTAAAAAAAAGCGTCAAGAGATAACCGAGCGGGAAGTTTTAGATATTCACGCTTTGATACTTAAAAAAATTGACGATGATAATGCGGGACGATATAGAGATATTGCAGTCAGAATTAGAGGCACAGACATCATATTGCCGAATCCCTTGAAAGTTCCGGAACTTATGGAAGATTTCCTTGCATGGTTTCAGGGTAAAAACAACAACCCCGCAGTGAAAATTGCGGCCGATGTTCATATTAAGCTGGTTTCAATCCATCCTTTTTCAGATGGCAACGGCAGGACCGCGCGGCTGCTTATGAATTTACTTTTAATTCAAAAAGGCTACCCGCCGGCGCTGATTCGGAAAGAGGACAGAGACGTGTATATAAACAGCATTGAAAAAGCGCAACTTACCCAGGATTTTAGCGATTACTACAAAATCATCTACAGAGCCATTGACCGTTCGCTTGACATTTATCTTGACGCTGTAGAAGGAAAAACACTCAATGCCGTTGCGCAAAAAAGATTATTAAGAATAGGAGAGCTGGCAAAAGAAACAGGGGAGACGCTAAATGCGATACGCCACTGGACTGAAAAAGGATTGCTTGAGGTAACAGAGCATACAGAAGCCGGTTATCAACTCTTTGACCGATTTATGATTGAAAGAGTAAAAGAAATACGAAGGTTGCAGAAAGAAGAAAGATTGAGTATTGACGAAATTAGAAAAAAATTCAGCAAGGCGTAAACTCCCACTTGACCTATTCGTGTTTTTTAGGTATAACAAAGCCCGAAAGGTAAATGTGATCAAATCAGCCAAACCGGTCAAAGAGCATAAAACTACCGGCCATCCAAAAGATATGGACGAACGGTTGGAGGCGGTAAATTTAGCGATGCAGCAAATCCAAAAGAATTACGGGGCCGGAGCAATCATGCGTTTTGGCGAAACCAGCCCCGAAAGCCGTCAAGTTAAAGCTATTTCCACCGGAGTTTTATCTTTAGATCATGCGATTGGGATCGGCGGCATGCCCAGAGGTAGGATTGCCGAGATTTTCGGGCCGGAATCTTCAGGCAAAACCACTTTATGCTTGCATATTATCGCTGAAGCCCAAAAGGCCGGCGGCGTAGCGGCTTTTATTGACGCCGAGCATGCTTTGGATCCGACCAGAGCCGTCGGTATCGGAGTTAATTTAGACGAAATGTTGATCAGCCAACCGGATACGGGAGAACAGGCTTTGGAAATCGCCGATACTTTGATTAGATCCGGAGCGGTGGACGTAATTATCGTAGATTCGGTGGCGGCGTTAGTTCCTAAAGCCGAACTGGAAGGCGAAATGGGAGATTCCATCATCGGGCTTCAGGCTCGATTAATGAGCCAGGCCATGAGAAAGTTGGCCGGAGCCATTAACCGCAGTAAAACGGTGATGATTTTTACCAATCAAATCCGGATGAAGATCGGAGTCATGTTCGGCAACCCGGAGACCACTCCCGGCGGCAAGGCTTTGAAATTTTTCGCTTCGGTCAGATTAGACATGCGCAAAATTGCCAATATTACTGATACTTCCGATGTAATCACCGGCAGCCGGCACAGGGTCAGAGTCGTTAAAAATAAAATTTCTCCACCCTTTAGGCAGTCGGAGTTCGACATTATGAATACCGGCGGCATCAGCCGGACCGGAGATCTTTTGGATTTAGCCGAGGAGCACGGAGTGGTGGAAAAATCCGGTTCATTTTATAAATTTGACGGCCAAGTTTTAGCTCAAGGCCGGGAAGGGGCTAAAGACGCCTTAGGCGCGGACCCCAAGTTATTCGCCACGATCAAAACGAAAGTTGTCGAAATCCTAACTGCCAAAAAGCCCAAAGCGTGATTGACGAAGAGCTGGAAATGGCCAAAAGACAAACGCTTCATTTTTTATCCTTTAGACTAAGGTCAATTGAAGAGGTTAGAAAATTTTTATTCAAAAAAAATCATCCGCCGGAAGTAATTCAAAAAGCCATAGACGAACTATCAGAACATAAATTTCTGGACGATCAAATATTTGCCGATTGGTGGGCTGAATCCAGAATTAAACAGGGTTGGGGACAGGTGAAAATTAAAAATGAGTTAAAGATGAAAGGGGTGGAAGAAGAAATCATAAATTCCGTTATAATCCGTGATTGGAGGGAAATAATCAATCAGGCTATCAGCAAACAATCGGGGAAATTTGCCGGGCTTAATGGCAGAGACCGGAGCTTAAAAATCAGGCAATGGTTGGCGGGAAAGGGTTTTAGCTTTAGCCAAATCAACCGGGCGTTTGACGATTTCGTCATTAACGGATAGAATACATAGTTAAGAATGAAAATTAAAAACGATTTCAGCCATTCCCAGAAAGGATTTTATGAATCGAGTTTCCTACTCCGATCCTACTTCCGGAACCTCTAATCAAGGCGAAGAGCTATTGAAGGCGGCCAAAGAAGAACTGGCTCAGATTAAATCCCAGAGTCAGCTTATCCAAAAGCAAACAGATGATATCCAGCGTGATAGAGACGCTTTGGACCGGGCCAGAGAGGCGTTGTCTCAAGACCGCCAGGAATTAATTGACAAGCTGTCCAAAATTTCTTCCCTGACCAAAGACGAGGCCAAAAAAGAATTATTGGAGGTAGTGGATAAAGAAATGAATGAGGAAATAGCCAAAAAAATTAGATCTGCCAGCCAAAGAGTTAAACAAGAATCTGATAAATTGGCGCGGGAAATATTAGTTGACGCCATGCGCCACGGGGTGACTGAAACTACGGCCGAGTATACAATTTCAACGGTTAAATTATCCGACGAAGGCGCCAAAGGCCGGATTATCGGCCAGGGCGGGCGGAATATCCGGGCTTTTGAAAGAGCCACAGGCGTAGACGTTGATTTGGATGAAACTCCCGGAGAAATCCGTTTGAGCTCATTTGATTCCGTCCGGCGCGAGATTGCCAGAATTTCGCTTGAAAAACTATTGCGCGACGGCCGGATTCAGCCATCCAGAATTGAAGAAATAGTTCTAAAAACCAAAGAAGAAGTCGAAAAGATCATGCTGGAAGAGGGCAAGAAGCTGGCTGAAGCCGTCAAAGTATTTTCATTGCCGACTGAATTATTGCAAATATTAGGCCGTTTCAAATACCGCTTTTCTTACGGCCAAAGCATGATTCTGCATACTTTGGAAGAAACTAAAATCGGGATTGCTTTGGCCCACGAGTTAAAAGCCGATGTTGATACCGTCAGACTGGGATGTTTATTGCATGATATCGGTAAAGTGGTAGCCGACGAGGAAGGCAGCCATATTGAATTAGGAGTTAAGCTCTTAAAGAAATTCGACTTGCCGGAAAAAGTTATCAACTGCGTCGCCGAGCATCATGAAGATCAGCCTTTTAGCTCTGTCGAGTCAATAATTGTTTATATTTCCGATGCTATTTCCGGCGGCCGGCCCGGAGCCAGATATGAAGATTATGAGGCCTATGCCACCAGACTTAAAAAGTTGGAGAGTTTGGCAATGTCTTTTGCCGGAGTCCAGGAAGCTTTCGCGATTCAGGCCGGACGGGAAGTCAGGGTGATTGTCAAACCGGAAGAAGTTACGGACGCGGCGGTTACCCGTTTAGCCCATGATATAGCCAAAAAAATTGAAGCGGAAATGACTTACCCCGGGACTGTCACTGTCAACGCTATCCGCGAAGTCCGCGCCTCCGAAGTTGCCCACTAAAATTCCCCCTTGTTATCCTTGTTATTTAGATATATAAACAGATTGTTCCTTTATATCTACGAGTTTTGCGCACATTAACTCGTAATATCTTATTTAATTGGAAATAATGCCGAAAGGGGGTGAAAAGAAAATGACAAAATCAGATTTATACGCTGTTGTAGCCAAAAAAGCTCATTTGCCGAAGAACGCCGCCGAAGAAGCCGTTAACCTTTTCTTGGAAGAAGTTAAAAAAGCTTTGAAGAAAGGCGAAAAAGTAGTTTTGTCCGGTTTTGGAACCGTGTATGTATCCAAAGTTGATGACAAAAGAGTGGTCCCGTTCGGACGCGAGAAAGAAGCTCGGATAATCAAAGCTCACAGAGTCGTTAATTTCCGGGTTGGCCGGCCGTTGAAGAAATTGATTTGGTAGTTTTAGGTTTTAACGGAGCGGAAAAAAGAGGGATGTGTTTTGGGCCCAAATGCCTAAGGTCGGATTTATAGGCCATGATTTGCCTGATGGGGAACTGAAAGCTCTTAAGGTTAATTTTGGTGTTTTCTATCAGATCCCGGAGCTGGGAAAATTGGCGGTGCTTACTTTGGGTTTTGATTTTGGCTAAAGTTATGTGCGGGGAATAAATATCTCCGGAAGTTATAATTTTTACCCCGAACCGCATTAAGGTGTCAATCAGTTTTTTGGTTAATAGATTCAATTTATCTGATTCGCCTCCCAATCCGATCCAGATAACCGAAGGCCGGTTAATCCTTGGGAAAGCCGATAGAGTTGTCGGATAAACCGAAAATTCCGTCATGGATTCAGCTACAAAAGTAGCGGCCCGCTCTACCCGTTTTTTAGTTTCTGCGGATATCCAGCCCAAAAAAGCCAAAGTTATATGCAGTTGGTCGGGGTTAACAAAATTAAGATTGTCTGAATTATCAGCCAAATATCTTTGGACTTTAGCCAGTTCCCTCTTCAGTTCATCCGGAATTTTTAAGGCTATAAATACTCTTTCCGGAGATTTTTTAAATGCGCTCATATGAGTATTGTATCAATCTGACTGGTAAAACCGTCATTTATATAGGATTTTTTCTCCGCCGCTATTCCAGCGCTTCTTCGTAATGTTTTGCTATACTTAAATAACTATGAACGCGGTTCAATTTCAGGATCAACTAAAAAAGGTGGTTCAGGCAATCGTTAACAATTACCAGCCGGAAAAAATAATTTTATTCGGGTCAGCAGTTGCCGGCCGCATGCATGAAGATAGCGATGCCGATATCGCCGTAATCAAGAAAACAAATAAAAATTTTTATGACCGGATTGGCGAAGTTTCCGGTGTCGTTCCCCATGGAATTCCGCTTGATATTTTAGTGTATACACCGGAAGAATTTCAACAGATGAAGAATGATAAATACGGTTATTTTGTCAGAGATGAAATTATAGGAAAAGGAAAAGTTTTATATGAATCGAGTTAAAGATTGGTCGTTAATGGCAGATCTTGATTTAAAAGCCGCTCGCGGTTCATTAAATGAAGATGTCCCGAATATCGCTTGTTTTTTATCCCATCAGGCCGTGGAAAAAGTTTTAAAAGCATATTTATTGCAGCGTGATTTGAAAGTTCCTAAAATACATTCTTTGATTGAGCTATTAGACATGGTGGCATTGGATGCGATTGGGCTTAAAGCGTTTAGCGATCAGATTGTATTTCTCAATCAATTTTATATCCCAACCCGTTACCCGGACGCTTTGCCGGGTTCTCTGCCAGAAGGATTGCCATCTATAGAAGTTGCCGAAAAGGCAATTATTTACGCTACCGAGATCGTCGAATTTGTAAAATCGCTTCTTAAATCCTAGCTGCCGGCGGAGGAGTAGTGTTTGAGGGAGCATTGCCAAAATTTCCGCGATAGACTTATAAATACTTCCTAAATTCATCCGCCGACAATTTAATGTCACTTAAAATTGACCGCATCAATCCCGGACCGATTGTCTTCCCCGGATGAACCGGTACCACTGTTGTTTTTCCATCATTATGCCTGAAGAAAAAATGACTGCCTCTTTTTCTTGTATTTACAAATCCTAATCTCCCCAACGCCCCGATTACTTCTTTTGACTTTAATATCCGAAGTTTGCTCATGCCGCAAAACCCACTTTTACCGGCAAGTCAATTATCCCCAAAAAACGAGCAGTCTTTTCTTCTTCCGGCCAAACAATTTGCTGACGATAATCTATATTTTCTCCGGCTTCTTCTAAACACAACTCAACCGCTTCTTCGATATTTTTCACCGCCTCCTCGTAAGTTTTTCCCTGAGTATGGCATCCGGGAATTGCCGGAACACCGGCTATAAACCAGCCGTCTTCGTCCTGCTCAACAATAACTTTAAAATTCAATACTTTAGGCATAATTAGCATTATACACCCGTCCGACTCCAAAATTTTAACCGCCGGCGTTGGTGTAGCGCCGCAGGGAATACAGCCAAAATTTGCGGGAGAGAAAATTGATAGAATTAGTGGGTGAAAAAATATTGGACTCTGTTTAAAGTTGATCTAGCAAACAGCCTTGAGTATCGAGGCTTTCTAATAATTTGGATTTTAACCGAGTTGGTATCTCTGTTTTCGGCGATATTTTTGTGGACGGCTATTTTCAGGACAAACAATATGGTTGGCAGTTACGATCGTCAGAAAATGTTGACCTACTATTTATTGTTGCCCACAGTCGGAGGCCTCGTATCAACTTTCATCTCAGAAAGGTTGCCAAAAATGATAAAAGACGGAGAAATATCAGTAGATTTGTTGAAACCCTATAGCTTCGCTGCATCTATGATGATCAGAAATTTGGGTGTTAAGGTGGTTCAACAGGTATTCAAAGTTCCGATCTATATTGCCGTGCTTTATTTCGGAGCAATAATCTTTGATTTACATCTGGCATTGGGATGGCTGTCCGCTGGAGTTGCCATTGCAGTATTAGCTTATTTTCTAAATTTTTGGCTATCCTATAGTTTGAGCATGGCAGCTTTTTGGATGGATGATATCTGGGCTCTGTCTTTATTGAATACGGTAATGTTATTAATTTTTGGAGGCTTATCTTTTCCGATAGATATTGTTCCCACTTCTTTTCGATGGTTATTTAACCTATTGCCATTCAGGCTCATTTATTATTTCCCGGTATCCGTTGCTCAAGGCAGGTTTGACTACCCGGATGTTTTTGTTGGCCTAGTAAATATGGTTATTTGGTTATCATTCTTTTGTCTTTTAAGCAACGTGTTATGGAGGCGTGGGTTAAAAAAATATGGAGCTTATGGTCAGTAGCATGATAAAACATTTAAAACTATACTGGCGATTGGTAAAACTGGCGATTATGATGGAAACGGAGTATCGGGCCAGCTTTGTTCTGGAGATTGTAGTAGAAGTTGCTTTTTTCGTGGTGACATTGATTGGCGTGTTTGTTATCTACGGAAACGTGCAGGAGGTAGCAGGCTGGCATAAATCAGAATTTTTGGTACTGATCGGACTGAATATGGTTTTTTCAGAATTAATCTTAGGATTGGCTTTTATTTTTAATCTGCGTAATCTGCCAACAAAAATAGTAAAAGGTGAGTTGGATTTGGTTTTGACAAAGCCAGTGAATTCTCAATTCGCTGTATCTTTGTGGCGACCGTATTTTGCCAGCTTGCCAAGTTTAGTAGCAGGATTAGCGGTAATGTGGTGGGGCATTAAAACCGGGGGCATTTTGTTAGATTGGCAAAATCTGCTGCCATTTACTGTGATTTTTGGAGCCGGAATAATCATGGCCTATTCCATAGGAATGATTATTACCACGTTGTTAATGTGGCTAGTGAACGCAAGTCCATTGCCAATGTTGGCGCAACAATTATTATTTATGGCACAAAATCCTTATAGCGTATTTTCCGGCATATGGAAAATACTCTTTTTAACTTTGATACCAATTGCTTTCATGGTAAGTTTTCCCGTTCAAGCTTTGTTGGGAGATTATCACTGGTGGCAGGGGCCAATAGCTATATTGTTAGCGATAATTTTTTTGAAGCTTTCTAACATGTTTTGGAATTTTGCCCTGAAACACTATGCGAGCGCTTCGTCTTAAGCTATACTCATTCCTATGCCAATCATTCAGGTCAACCATCTCAAGAAATTTTACAAGGTTCATCAGAAAGAGCCGGGGTTGGGAGGATCGATAAAGTCGTTGTTTCATCGTAAATATTACGACGTCAAAGCGGTGGATGACATTTCTTTTGAAATTGAAGAAGGGGAGTTAATCGGTTTTATCGGTCCCAACGGCGCCGGAAAAACCACTACTCTTAAAGTTCTCTCCGGCCTCTTGTATCCCACTTCCGGCCAAATCAGCGTTCTTGGCTTTGAACCCTGGAAGCGCGACCATAAATACTTAAAACAAATGTCCCTTGTCATGGGTCAAAAAAACCAACTGTGGTGGGACCTGCCGGCCCAAGAAAGTTTTGTTTTAAACAAAGAAATTTATGAGGTCCCGGATGAACAGTACAAAAAAACTCTTGGTGATTTAGTGGAATTGTTGGACGTGAAAGAGGTATTGAACATTCAGGTCAGGAAATTGTCATTGGGGCAAAGGATGAAATGCGAGCTGATTGCCGCTCTTTTACATTCTCCAAAAGTCTTATTTTTAGACGAGCCGACTATCGGTTTGGATGTAGTCATGCAAAAAGCGATGCGGGATTTTATCGCTGAATATAACAAAAAGTATAAGGCGACGATCATTTTGACCAGCCACTATATGGAAGACGTTAAAAAGCTGGCCAAAAGAGTTATCATCATTGATCACGGCAAAATTCTTTTCGACGGCAAGCTCCAAGATATTATTGACAAATACGCCGAAAATAAAATTCTCACAATCGAATTATCCGAAGAAGTCAAACGCACCGATCTGGAAAAATTCGGAGTGATTGATCGATTGGAATTCCCCCAAGTGGTTCTCAAAGTTGATCGAGCCAACGCCTCAAAAGTCGCCGCCGCCATTTTGGAAAAACTTCCAGTCGCCGACATCAACATCGAGGAACCGCCGATTGAAGCGATTATCCGCCGCGTGTTTAGCGGCGGAAAGAAACAAGAAGCAGAAAGCAAGAAACAATGACATAAAAAAATTATGCAAAGCGTGTGGAAAGAAAATATCATCTTACGAAAAGCAAGTTCTCTTGCTCATCTGGTCTACCAAATTACAAAAACATTTCCTACTTCTGAACGATTTGGTCTTACCTCACAACTAAATAGGGTAATTGTTTCTGTTGTTTTAAACATGATCGAAGGATATTCGAGATTCTCTCGTATAGAACACGCCCGATTTTTGGAGATGTCATTCGCTTCTCTAAAAGAAGCACAGTATCTTATCGAATTCTGCACAGAAGAAGGCTTTATTAAAGAGGATAACTCTCGCGAACTTTTATCCCAAAGCGAAGAGATATCTAAGATGCTCTACGCTAAAATTCAGACGATGAGATCAAAAAAGTAAAACGTATGATCATTGTTCCCTGTTTCTTGCTTCTTGTTTCTTTCTAAAAATGAAGAAATATTTTACTTTGGCAAAAATCTCCTGGTCTAACGGTCTCGTTTACCGCCTCAACTTCGTCATGTGGCGGGTAAGATTAGTCTTATCGCTAGTGACGGCATACTTTTTGTGGGCGGCGGTTTTCGGTCAGCACCAGGAATTATTTGGATACACCAGAGATAAAATGTTGGCCTACATTTTTATTTCGTGGGTGATTCAATCATTGGTGTTATCCAGCAGATCAATTGACTTGGCGGGAATTATTAATTCCGGCGATCTTTCCAACATTTTAATTAAGCCGTTAAGCAACTTAAAATATTGGTTTTTTCGTGATGTAGCCGACAAAGCCCTGAATTTATTATTTGCCGTAGGGGAGCTGGCATTTCTGTTTTTGATTTTGCATCCGGCGGTTGAATGGCCATCGCCTGTGAATTTAGGGATTTTGGCGGTTTTGGTTTTGCCGTTGGCGACAATCCTCTACTATTTTATTAATTATCTGTTCGGGCTGTTTGGATTTTGGACGCCGCAAGTGTGGGCGCCGCGGTTTTTACTGTTTGTGATTTTGCAATTTGTAGCCGGGAGTTTATTTCCGCTGGACGTTTTGCCGGTCGGATTGCAAAGGGTTCTCGATTGGACGCCATTTCCATACCTGATTTATTTTCCGACCCAAGTATTTTTGGGGAGAACAGGCAATATCGGAATGGCTGGGGGAATCGGAATGACGCTGGTTTGGACGATTATTTTCTACCTGATAGTTAAACTGGTGTGGAAGAAGGGAATATTGATTTACTCGGCCGAGGGGCGATGACTCTTAATGATAAATTTGCGTATGAGTAAATATATTAAAGTTTGGTTCCAGTTGGCGCACATCAGCTTTGCCGAACAGTTGGCCACCAGATTTAGTTCGGTATTATTTTTAATCGGTAAAACCGCCAGATTTATTTTCTTTCTGGTATTTTTATTCAGTTTAGTCAACCGGACCGGAGGGTTGGCTGGGTATACCAAGGAACAGGTGATTATTTTCTTTTTAATGTATAACTTAGTGGATATTTTAACCCAGTTTTTTTTCCGCGGGGTATATTTTTTCCGCCAAAAAGTAGTCTCGGGTGAATTTGATTTTTATTTAGCCAAACCGATGAACCCCCTATTCCGGATTATGGCCGGATACACGGATTTTTTGGATTTGGTTACTTTAGCGGCCTTGGCGGTTTATGGGATTTGGTTTATCGGCCAAAGTTCGATCCGGCCTGACCCGATGACAGTAATCTTACTACTGATAATGTTAGCGGTGAGTTTTCTGATCGCTTTGGCAATCCATATTATCGTAGTGGCTATAGGAGTAATTACCACCGAAGTTGACCATTCGATTATGGTGTACCGGGATCTAACCAGCATGGCTAGAGTGCCGCTGGAAGTTTATAGCCAACCGGTGAGAATTTTTTTAACTTATTTAATCCCGATTGGGTTTATGATCACGATTCCGGCTAAGGCCTTGTTAGGATTGTTGACGCCGCCCACCTTTTTATTATCATTGTTTCTTGCTTCTTATTTCCTGTTTCTTTCCCTGCGTTTCTGGCGCTACGCCCTGTCTCAATACTCTAGCGCGAGTAGTTAGTGAGTAGTGAGTAATGAGTAATGAGTAAGGAGTAGAAAATAGAAAGTAGAAAGTAATGAGTAACGAAATATATATAAAATGTTGTACTACATTTTATATTTTTGAGGAGGGGCAGAGTTTATTTAGAGGACAATTCTGGCAATTAGGGTTTTGGGCTTTGCAGATTGCGCGCCTGCCCGCCGAATAGCGCGCCATGAGTCGTGTACGCCCGCCCGCCTTTGGAGGGAATAGTACTGAAAAGACGAATGGCAAGCGAAGGCGGGGCCGTGATCTTTCCTTAAGCTCTTGATACTGGACATAGTTTTTTCAGAGGGCAGTCTTTGCATATCGGTTTTTGAGCTTTACACAAAGCTCTTCCTAAGTCAATCAATAAATACGTCAGGGTGAACCAATCTTCTTTTGGAATAATTTTCATTAGCGCTTGTTCAATTTTTTCCGGAGAGGCGTCCTTGTAGTAGTCTAATGTCCTTTTGAAATAGATCGGTTTTTTGCCGGGACCAACTTTTTGCGGATCTACCAGTCTCAACCGTTGCGACAGACGCAAGACGTGAGTGTCAACCGCGATGCCCTCAACTATTCCATAGGCGTTGCCCAATACCACATTCGCCGTTTTGCGGGCAACGCCGGGGATTGTCAGCATTTCTGCCATAGTTTTTGGCAACTCTCCGCCGAAATTTTCCAAAATAATTTTCGTCGCCCTCTGAATATTCTTGGCTTTATTCCGATAAAACCCAGTCGACTTGACGTCTCTCTCTAGTTCTTCAATTGGCACGGAGGCAAAATTTTCTATCTCAAGTGCTTCGTCTGTCATCGTTTCTTGTTTCCTGTTTCTTGGTTCTTTATATTTGAGGAAAAGTTTTTCCGTCACCTCATTTACTTTCTTATCTGTACACTGGGCCGAGAGAATTACCGATACCAGTAATTCCCAATTATTTTCGTAATTCAATACAATTCTGGCATCGGGATAAGTCTTTTTAAGAATATAAACTATATGTTTTACTCGATTTCTCATATCACTCCAATCATTTTCCGCCAAAGGCGGATCAACCTCTGGTTGAAAAATCATTGGAAAAGATTATCTTGTGTTACTTCGATTATTTTCATGGCTGACTCTGACTTTTTGGTTTCTCCGATTCTTTTTTCTGATCTAACAAGCACATCATCGGAAATATAAGCCAGTTCAGCTAAAGCCCTTGTAGTTTTTTGATTAGGCGGCTCAGAAAAGTAATTTTGCAATCCTCGATGCCATTCTTTAACTACTTTATCGGAAGTGTACCTCCTTTCTTCGTCAAGAATAGAATCTAAATAACCCCTTGCCCTTTCCCAATCGGCAAATCGCCGATAAGTAAACTCATCTTCAATGAATTTCATCGCATAACTGGTAAAAACATCCAGCGGAAAATGATTGTAAAATCCAAGTTTATTCACCACCCTTTCTCTCTCGAAGTCAATTAAACAATGAACATATAGGCCGGTCTGAAACGATGACAGCTTATCGTCCATCAATAAATCTGGCGATTCTATTACAACGTGAGTTTTAAGCTTTTCCAACCTAGCTCGATAACGAATATCTGGAAAAAGCGTCCCAATAAAGAAATCCCGTAAATCCAAATTCTTTTTCTGTTTCAAAAACTTATCTAAAACCAGCTGTCCATAGATTACATGCGTTATCTGTGAAGCCATAAATTATGAAGTTTTAAGAATTTTTTCAACTACATTATTGAATTTAGATTGAGAAAATGCGTAAATACTATGATTTCTGATGTCTTTGTCAGAATCGAAGGTAATGATAAATTTCCGATCCAGAATTCTTAAAGAAAAGTCTTCTCGATCTTCTGTCATTAAATAAGAGTCGGGGAATTTATAAAGACAAACTGAGAGAAGAAAATCGGTATATTTAATTCCCGGGCAAACTCGTTGTTGAATAATCATAAACACTTTCATCCTCTGCTCATCTAAACTTCTTTCTATTGGATAAATCATCGCCAGACTACGAATAAATTTGGTTTGCTTGTCAAAATCGAGAATAGATTGTGCCGTCCTTGTAAACTCAAACAGAACTGAAGGGATTGTTACCAGACTGCAACCATTGTCTCTTAAATTAAGCAACAGTTTACCGATATAGTCTCCATGCTTACTGGCGGCAATAAAAGTGTTGGTATCGAGGAAAAGAAATTTGTTTTTAAGATTAGAAACTAACTTGGGATCGTGCAATATAATCATCGGGGAAAGTTTTGCTAACCTCGGTAGCCATCTTTTTAAATTCTACCTCGCTTAATCGAGGCTGTTTGGTTTTAATATCTTCTTCAAATACAATCCGAGACGCGACTTTTTTAAGTTTATCGATAGCCGATAGGCGGTGTTTAACAACAAGTCTTTTCATATTTTTATGATAATCTATTCAAGTTAATTGTCAACCCCAGTTCCTTTAAACTTACTCCATGCCTGATATACTTCTTTATAAGGAATAAGACATGGATTACAAAATTTATTACATCAAAACTTTTGGTTGTCAGGCGAATAAATCTGATTCGGAGAGGATTGAGGGGGACTACCGGGCCAGAGGATACAGGTCGGCTAAGTCCTGGAAAAATGCTGACGAGATTATTGTCAACACCTGCGCGATCCGCGAACGGGCGGAGCATAGGGCGAGGGGGTTTATAAATAATGTGAGAATCTATTTGAATAGATTCCCGATCAAGTCGGGAATGACAATGACAAGGAGGCCCAAAATAATTTTGACGGGCTGCATGACGCATCACGGTGAAAAAAAATTGCTGGAGATGATTCCGGGATTAGATCAGGTTTTGCCGATAAATGAAGTCGGATTTAATCAGTCCGCTGTCAGAAGGGATAAAATTCACGCCTGGGTGCCGGTTTCGGAAGGATGCAATTCTTTCTGCACTTTTTGTATTGTTCCTTATTCCAGAGGCCGGGAAAAAAGCCGGCCGATGAAAGATATTTTGGAAGAAGTAGATGACTTGGCTGAACAAGGATACAGGAAGATAACGTTATTAGGCCAAAATGTCAATTCTTACGGATTGGAAAGGATCGGAATCGGATATCGTAAACTTTTATTGAACAGAAATTTCACGCGTTCACAAATTCCCCTCAATCAGTCTCAATACATTAAGCCAAAGGGAATTCCGCCATTCGTGAAATTGTTAAAAGAAATTTCTAAAATAAAAAAAATTGAGAAAATCGGATTTTTAACCAGCAACCCCTGGGATTTTTATGACGAATTGATTGAAGAAATTTCCCGAAATAAAAAAATTGACAGATTTATTCATTTGCCGGTTCAGTCGGGGTCTGACCGGATTTTGAAATTGATGAACAGGGGATATACTGCTCAAGACTATTTAGGATTAATTACCAGATTAAGAAAAGCTGTCCCCGATGTAGTTATCGGAACGGATATTATTGTCGGATTTCCGACTGAGACAGATGAAGATTTTGAACAAACCGTTGAGTTGGCAAAAGAGGTTGATTGGACAGTGGCTTTTGTAGCCCAATATTCGCCCCGGCCGGGAACGGCGGCTTTCCGGATTTATAAGGATGATGTTCCGCCGGCAGTAAAGAAAGAAAGATGGCTAATTTTAGAAAAGCTGATTAATAGAAAGAATCTGGATAAAAGGCCGGTATTTTATGAATAAAATGTTAGTCATCTCCGGTCCGACTGCGACTGGCAAGACAAAATTGACATTTAAGCTGGCGAAATTATTTGATGGTGAACTGATTTCTGCCGATTCCCGGCAAGTTTATAAAGGGATGGATATCGGGACGGGGAAAGAGTTTTCCGCTGAAATTCCGACTTGGGGGTGCGATGTTGTTAGGCCGGACGGGGAGTGGAGCGCGGCGCATTTTGTAAAATTGGCGGACAAACTTATTTTTGAAATTCAAAGCAGGGGAAAACTGCCGATTGTTGTCGGCGGAACAGGCCTGTATATAGCAAATTTATTGAATCCGCCAAAGACATTGAATATCCCGCCGGATAGGAAGCTTCGCCAGAAACTTGAGGAGTTGGCTTTATCAGAGCTACAAAGTAAATTAAGGGGTATTAACCCGAAACGTTTTAATCAAATGAATGATTCGGACAAACGAAATCCCCGCCGTTTAATCCGCGCTATAGAAGTTGTTAAGTTTCGTAAACTTCACAAGCAGATTGCCACGTCGCAGACTCCTCGCAATGACACCTTACATATTGCGCTTACGGCTCCGATAAAAGAAATTGACCGCCGGATTGAAGAAAGGGTCCGGCAGAGGATCGATCAGGGGGTTGAGCAAGAAGTGCGCGGATTGGTTAAAAAGTACGGCTGGAATAGCGCTTTAAGTTTTACGATTGGATATAAAGAGTGGCGGCCGTACTTAAGCGGCCAATGTTCTATAGAAGAAGTCATAAAAAACTGGACGATCCACGAAAAACAATATGCCAGAAGACAGTTGGTGTGGATGGCTAAATATTCTCCGGATAAATTATTTAATATTAATAAACCGGATTATATCCCGGATATTGAGGCTTATGTCACTCGGTGGTATCATGGAAAAGAATGAAATCTATGGCAAAAAATATTCTGTCTGAAGGCCGGCACACCGTAGAAATAAGTTATAAGACCATTGTCTTTATAGCTTTATTTATAATCTTTCTGGCTGTTTTAAAAAAAATAGACGGGATTTTAGTCGGATTATTCGTTTCTTACTTAATTATGGCGGCGGTTAATCCGCTGGTGAATATTCTGGAAAAATTTAAGATTCCCCGTCCGGTTTCGGCTTTAATAATTTTAATCGGAATTTTATTCACGATTATTTCTACTATCGCAGCCCTGATTCCGCCGATAGTGGACCAGACCGGGGCTTTTTTGTCCCAATTACCGAAACTCTTGGGCCAATTAGGGGTTCAGCTGGATCAATCTTTGGTCAGCAGCCAACTGGGGTCGATCCCCCAAAACGCTTTTAAGGTGATAAGCGGGGTATTTTCCAATGCTTTAGCGGTATTTACGATTTTAGTCATAAGTTTCTATATGATTTTGGAGCGCCGGCACTTATCCGGATGGTTGACCAGGTGGTTTGGCGACAGCGAAGCGGTAATCGAGGATTTATTGGTCAAAATTGAAATTAAAATCGGGGCCTGGATCAGAGGCCAGGTAATTTTGTCCTTAATAATCGGAACAGCGGTATATATTGGTCTAATTTCTCTGTCAATTCCCTACGCGGTGCCTTTAGCGATTATAGCCGGTTTGATGGAGTCTATTCCGAATATCGGTCCGACCGTATCCATGGTTCCGGCGGCTGTAGTCGGTTTTACCATTAGCCCTTTGCACGGCGGAGCGGTAATTCTGTTGTATTTTTTAATCCAACAATTTGAAAATAACTTAATAGTCCCTCTGGTAATGCGCCGGGCAGTCGGATTAAATCCGCTGATAGTCATAATATCGTTAATGGTTGGATTGGCTTTGGGCGGACCGGCCGGAGCGGTTTTGTCGATACCGGTGGTATTGATTGGCGAAGTATTGATCCCCTACTTTATTGACAGATCTAAGAGTAAGATTTAGTTTTTTAGTTTGTCATTCCGTGCCTGACACGGAATCTATATAAATAATTATTCAAATAGATTCCCGTTTTCACGGGAATGACATCGAGGCGTGGAACGACATCGAGTGATTTCACTAGAGCTGTGAGATTTGTCAACTTCACTAATGATTAAACCCGGAAATTTAATCCGTTATAATTGCCAGCATGCGGATCAGTGATTTGGATTTAATTAAAAGCGGTTTATCTACCGGTTTGCCGGAAGTTTTAACGGATCATAATAAATATTACATTGATATCAGGGTGGAAACCGGCGAAGGAGTCGGGGCTTATTCTGAAAATGGCAGTTCTAAGGTTACCAGCCAGGATTGGTCATTTTCGCTAGGGATGAGGGTAATTGATAAAAGCGGAATTCCGGCGGCCGGATTTTACGGCCGACAGCTGGGCGGGAACGACTTGAAACACTTTACTAAAATTGCCCGGGAAATGATTGAAGTGGCCAAGGCCCGGGCCCGGGAAAATTCATTGGCCAAGGCCGGATTTAAAAAGAAATACGGAAAATTCGCGGATTCCATAATGCCGACCTTTTTGGCTCCGGTTAAAGCCGTAGTTGATACGGTTCCGGCAATTTACGAGAAAGACCCGCGCAAAGTCACTTCTAAAGAAATGACGGAATTGGCCAAAAGCGTTTCATCTGCGGCATTGTCTTTTAATAGTTACATCAAAAGATCGGATGTGATCGTCAGCACCGGAATAACCCGGCAAATATTTTTTTCTTCCGAGGGGGCGCTGATTGATCAGTCTTGGTGCAGCAGCGGAGTCACGATTTTTGTTTTATCGCAAAATAATTCCGGCGATAAACCGGTTGATTTGTATCACCACACCGGAAATCAACTTGGTTTGGAGGCTTTAACTAAGGCTAAAAACTCTCATCATAAAACCGGTGAGGAGTTTGCCAGACAAATTGCCGGGGAAGCGGTTTTATTGGCTGATGCCAAGCCGGCGCCGTTCATAAATAAACCGGTGACGGTGGTATTGGATCCGGATTTAATTGCCCTGTTCGCCCATGAGATTATCGGCCATCCGTCGGAGTTGGACCGGGCTTTGAAAATGGAAACCGGATATGCCGGCAGATCGTGGTTATTTTCTGATTTGAAAAATAATATGGTGGGCGAACAAGTCGGGTCGTCAATTCTGACGGCGTTTTCCGATCCGACCCTGACCGGGGGATACGGTGTTTATAAATATGACGATGAGGGGACGCCGGCAAAACGGGTTTATCACATTAAAAACGGGATATATCATGATTTTATGAACAGCCGCCAAACCGCGCCGGTTATCGGAGCTCAACCAAATGGCCATTACAAGGCCAATAACGCTTCCGCGGTTCCTTTAATCAGAATGTCGGTTTCGGCCATTGCCGGCGGGACCACGCCTCCGTCTAAAATTATTTCAGAAGTGGAAAACGGATATTATTGTGTTGGCCACCGGATTCCGTCAATTTCCGAGTCGCGGGAAAATTTTCAGATCGCTCCCAGACTGATTTATGAAATTAAAAACGGCAGGATAGGACAGGTTTTCCGCGACGGCAGGGTGACTTCCGATTCAAAGGATTTTTTTATGTCAATTGACGCTTTGGGAAATGATTTCACCGTTTTTCCGATTCCGAATTGCGGTAAGGGCCAGCCGATGCAGGCAAAGCAAGTGGGTAACGGCGGGCCGACTGCGAGGGGAAGGGCGAAAATCGCCAGAGGAGATTGATGGTTAAACTTAATAAATTAAAACAAATTGTCAATTCAGGCTTAAAACTTGTTAAACAAGAGAAAGGCGTTATCGAGGCTCTGGTCTACGCTTCGGTAAATCATCGGACTGTCGGGCGGATTGTTTATACAACTCACGTTCCCTGTAACGGCTTGGAGGAGCCAAAGTCCGAAGAGGATTCCGGAGTGGCCGTCGAGATTTGGTTTAAAAAAGGAAATAAAAAGTTAGTCGGGTTTGGCCATGAGCCAAATGATATTTCTTTGGCAGGGGTGAAAGAAGCTCTGAAAAAAGCCAAAAGAGACGCGGTGGAGGATCCGGATTTTAGCGGATTTTTAAAACCGGACAAAAATGTTTCCAAAATAAAAGAAACTTTTAACAGTAATAAACTAATGGATGTTGATTTTAAAAAAGAGGCTGAATTATTGGCTAAATTGAGCTGGGAAGTTATTGAAGGATCAATTGACGGATTGGAGCAATATGCTAAACAAAATAATTTATCCCCTAAAGATTTGGCGTTTATTTTAAACGGCGATAATTTTATTATCCGCGAAAGAATGGCCTTGGCGTCAACCAACGGAATTGAAGATGGCGATGAATCGACGGTATTTTTGTCCTTCATGACCGCGATGCTGGAAAAAGAAAATGCCAAAGGTTCGGCCTGGGGGAGCAGAATCGCTGCCGACGACGGATTTTCAGCATACGAAATCGGTAAAAAAGCGGCTTTGGCGGCGGTCAACGCAGTCGGGGGCAAAAGGATTGAGGGAAAAAGATATAAAGTGGTATTCGGGCCGCAGGCGGTGACGGAACTGTTTGGAAACTTGCTTTTGCCGAATTTGAATTTAGGAATGATGGACTTTGGGGCTTCGATTTTTACGGCTAAATACGGCCAATATGTGGCCTCCCCGCTTTTGACCCTATATGATGATGCGACTTTGCCGGGCGGGGCCGGGAGCAAGCGGATTAGTTGCGAGGGTTGTTTAACCGGGAAAACGAAATTAATAGAAAAAGGGAAATTGGTCGGATTTTTGTCGGATTTCAGGACCACCAGCAAAATGTTAAGTAAATCCAAAGAATCGGCGGTTAAATTAGGAGCCGATCCGTATGAAATCCGCCACGCCATCAGTCCCAGAAATGGTTTCCGGTTTTCCGAAGGCGGCGGCCGGATCGCGGCAGCGTCGGTCGGAATTCACGCCACCAATTTGGTAATTGAATCCCACCAGCCGATGACGGAAGGGGAAATTTTAAATAAAGTCGGGGACGGAATTTACATCGGCAGGTTGTGGTACACCTATCCGGTTGGAGGAATTTCTTCAGGGATTATTTCCGGAACCGCGATTGCCGATAATTACGTTATTAGAAATGGCAAATTGGCCGAGCCGATTTTACCCAATACTTTAAGAATAGAAGATAATATCGGCGAGATGATAAAGCGGATTATCGGCATCGGTAACAATCAAATTCCGACTATCCTCTGGGCTTCGGACGAAATTACTCATGCTCCCTGGGTAGCGATGGATTCAGTAAATTTTGTGGAGATAAATAAGGGGAAGTAAATTTTTTATTCCTGACTGCCGACCCGCCTGCCGGCGAGGCAAGTCGTGAGAAAGTATTAACAAACGCATGATAGCTCCGGTTGATTCCGTTCATATAAAATTTTCCCTAAATTACGCGTCTGGAAGATTTTAGTTAGAGCAAAAGCGGCCGCCCTATTCCCAGAAAAATATAACGATCCCGTAAAAGAAATTGAGGGAAATTCAAAATCTCCAACTTGGAATTAAATAGACAGTAGTTTTCTATTTACGAGTTTCACCAATAACTTTTAATGCCTTCGACTTTTAACAATTGACGGTCAAAACTAGCCAAGTTTCTGTGAGAGGTTTGGGCGGCAATAATACAATCAGCCATATCTAATTTGGAGCGGCTAAATAATTTTACCGCGTTTGGAATATAAGCATTGACGGTTAGATTTCGCAAAGAAACCAAAGACTCAAAAAAATCAGTCAGCTTATCGCGGGATAGGCCGTGGGCTTTGGTTAGAACATACTCCAATTCCGGAAAAACAACATCGGGGATATATAGTTTTTGCCGCGATTTTAATAGATTCCTGACTTTTTGAGATTTCTTCTCGTCATCCCGGGTGGCAAACCTAATCAGTGAGCTGGTATCGAGTGTAACCGAAGGCGCTAGGGTCATGATTGACGGTTTTTGAACTTATCAATCACGCCGTCTCTGATAATTTTCTTGTATGCGGATTTTGTCAGGTGCTTCTTGCTATGTCCTGCAATGCCGAATATTTCGTCAACAGAGCTAAGCGGTTCGGCAATAATCCGGTCTCCATCCAGCTCAAACTTGACCAAGTCAAAGGGCCTCAACTCTAGTTTTTCCCGAATATCTTTAGGGATGACAATTTGTCCTTTTTGAGTCAATGTTGAAATTCCATTCATAGTAATACTTATAATATCTGGTTGAACTATGACTGTCAAGTATTACTTATTGAACAAAAATTTTCTTTATGATAGCATGGCTTAATGTTAGCCAGAGTTTTTTCCGGGGCAAACGTCGGTCTGGATAGCTTGGTAGTTGAAGTAGAAGTGGATGTTTCTGAACATGGTCTGCCCCATTTTGATATCGTCGGGTTGCCTTCGCAAGCGGTCAAAGAAAGCAAGCAGAGAGTTTGGGCGGCTTTAAAAAACAGCGGGCTTAAATCTCCGGCCCGCAGGATAACCATTAATCTGGCTCCGGCCGATCTGCCCAAAGACGGTCCGGCTTACGACCTGCCGATTGCCGTCGGAATTATGCTGGCGTTTAATCAAATAAATTTTGACTCCAGCCAGGCTATGTTTTTTGGAGAATTGTCTCTTGACGGTTCATTACGCCATACTTCCGGTGTCTTACCTTTGGCGCTTCTGGCTAAAGGCCACGGATTCAAACAGGTTTTTTTGCCGAAAGCTAATGCCAAGGAAGCGGCGGTGGTCGACGGAATCGAGACTATGCCGGTGGTTTCCATCCAGCAATTAATAGAACATTTTTCCGGTTTAGAAAATTTAAAAATCGTCCCTCATCCCCCGATTGATTTTGGCCAAATTTTATCCGAGCCAACGGCGGAATTTGATATGAGCGAGGTCCGCGGACAGGAAGAAGCCAAAGAGGCGGTAAAAATTGCCGCCGCCGGAGGCCATAATGTATTTCTGCAGGGGCCGCCGGGATCGGGGAAAACCATGCTGGCGCGGGCCATGCCGTCGATTTTGCCGGACTTAACTCAAGACGAAGCTTTGGAAGTTACCAAGATTTATTCGATTTGCGGCTTGGTGCCGGAAGGGGAATCGATTATTAAATTAAGGCCGTTCAGATCGCCGCACCATACTACCAGCAGAGTCGGCTTAATCGGAGGCGGAACCCATCCCCGGCCGGGGGAAATATCTTTGGCTCACCGCGGAGTTTTGTTTCTGGATGAATTTCCGGAATTCCCCCGGAATGTTCTGGAATCTTTGCGCCAGCCTTTGGAAGACGGAGTGGTGACTGTCAGCCGGGCTATCGGGACGTGGACATATCCGGCCAATTTTGTTTTAGTGGCCGCGGCCAATCCCTGCCCGTGCGGCAATTACGGCAGCCGCTGGAAAGCCTGTACTTGCCCTCCGGCAAATGTAGAAAGATACCGCAAAAGAGTTTCCGGCCCGATTTTAGACAGAATTGACCTCCATGTTTCGGTTAAAGAAGTCAGACCGACCGATTTAGAAAATTTATCCACCGGAGAAACGTCGCTGATCGTCCGCCAAAAAGTTCAAGCGGCCAGAGCCCGCCAGACTTTGCGGTTTAAGGGGACAAAAATTGTCTGCAACGCGGATATGGGGATAAAGGCGGTTAAAACTTTTTGCCGGTTGTCAGCCGAATGCAGTGAGTTGGTAACCAAATTATCTTTGCATTACCGGTTGTCGGCCCGGTCCCATGTTAAGTTGATTAAAGTCGCCAGGACCATTGCCGATTTAAAAGGCGACGACAATATTTTATCAACCCATTTATTACAGGCCGTCAGATTCCGTCAAGCCGGAACTATTCCCGCTTAAGATCTTTGCGGACACCGCTATACCATTCGGTTAGGATGTCTTTAACAATATCTTTGCTCCCCAGACCCAGAGCCAGTCCTAATCCTAGCGAGAGCATGGCGATGGTTCCGGTAATCAGAGTATTGATAAAATTGGCGGCGATCCCTAATTCCGAAATCGCGGCTAGCGTCGCGAAAATCATGACAATCCAGCTGGCGAGTTTCCCTAAAAATCTGGAAACGGAAACAGCTACCGATCCGACCGCGCCCTTTACTAGACTCTCGACCAGTCCTGCCAAAAGAACTCCGGCCAACAAAATAATGGCGGCAGAGAAAACTTTTGGAATATAACCCAAAATATTATTTAATACTTGGGATACTGTAGACAGCCCCAAAATGTTGATGGCGGCAATAAAGAAAATAAAAATAGTCAACCAGCGGACGGTACTACCCAGGATGTCTTCTATTTTTCCTCTTATCTCGGCCTTTTTCAAAAATGAATCCACGGCGGTCCCGGCAATCAAAGCGTTTAATTTAACCGCCCCTAAAATTTTAGACACTAAAAATTTAAGCCATGATCCAGCCAGCCAGCCGATGATTAAGATTAAAACCGCGCCTAAAAGATTGGGAATAAAAGTTGTCAACTGGTTTAATACCGAGGAGCCGGCGACAATTATCGCGTCCTGCCAATTAGAAATATTTTCAGGCATTTTTATCACCTCCGATCTATCTGATTTTAGATTATACAGTGTTATTTAATTGGGCAACAACCAAAGACCCCCAAAAGTTTAAATGATTCGAATCATCAAACCTAGAAAGGAACTTCTGTATCTTCGGCTTTATGCCAGCGGTTGCGGGCGTCGGATTTCCAATTATAGCCGGGAGTGGGAATAAATTGATTTTCCAAATCCCATAAAGCGTCGCCGTGCTCGTTTTGGAGTTCCGAATCTTTTTTGATAACTTCGGAAAGAAGCTTGCGATAACCTTTTCCTTTGGCGGAAAGCCAGGTGCTGACTTTCCAAATGGTTGATTTGGAAACTTTAAGCTTATTTTCGATTTCTTCATAAGTATTTTTCTTGAGGATCATTAAAGCGATGGCGACTCGTTTGGAGAGCATAATTTTCTCGGTGGGAGTTAATAGGTCGTCAAGAAATTCGGCGACGGTATTGTCGTCATGGCATTGTTTGACGCAATAAGAGAAAAGATCCTCTATTTTTTTCTTGACCTTGTTATCGATATATTGCGATGAAACTTGCGGCATATGATAAAGATAAAATGATTCGAATCATTAAACCTTATTAAAATATGAGTATAAAGTACAAGTTAAGTATAGACAAATTTGGAATGTTGCGTCAAGGAGCCTTCCCCAGAGATTTTCCTATAAGTTTTTTTTAGAAAGAACTAGAGGAGATTAAGGTCCTGCGGAGCAAGATCTGGCTTTGCAGGAGAATTTAGGGGAGATTAGGGGAGAATAAGTTTTGGCGAGATTTACTAGAAAGTTAGAATTAACGGCGGACTTTTATGCTACGCGCAAGCCGAATTTTTCCGGATTGGTTAAGACGTTTTTGATGGAGGAGAGAAATGCCTCAAAATCATCAAGGTCATTCTGAAGAATTCCATGAAGTTCTCGCGGTTCGATTTCGGCGTAGAAGTGAACCAGGCGATTTCGATATTTTGCCATAGAAACTAATTTTGTTTCGGCAAATTCTTTAGGAACAATTTTATATTCGCCCATTTTCAACGCCATTTCTCGATATTGAGCGGCTTGGCCTCCGGGGATGCGTGAAAGGATGTGGGAGCTAATATTGAATACTCCCTCTAGAGCCCGATGCAAGTGAAATTGGGCTAGTTTCCAGCCATCACCGGCAGAAAATTCGTCAAAAGAAATTTGGGCAAGCTTTCTTAGCTCCGACAGTTCCAGCTCAATCCCTTCAACGCGTTTAATAACGACGTCTTTTTCTATAACGAGTCCGGTCATGCGGAGATCCTTTCCAGCGTTGCTTGTTGAAATACGCGGCGTAATGGCTCAAAGTCGGCATAGGTTTCCATAACGTACGATTTAAAATCGGCAAATATCATAGGGTTCTCTTGGAATAGCGGTTGGCCGTATTGAGCTACATGGTTTTGAAGTTCCATCGGCGCTGTCGATTGGAATACGATATCAATATTTACCAGTTGTTGAATTTTTCCGGAAAGCAAATTATATAGAAAATCGTAAGCTTCAGGCGAGCGGCGGCCGATAATAAAAATGTCGTAATCGCTGGTCGGCCGGCTAATTCCTTGGGCGCGGGAGCCGAAAAGAATAACCGCTTTAATCCCTAATTGAAGGAATTCGCGCTGTTCTTCTGGGGTAAACGCTAACTGTGTTGTAACTAACATAATGCCTTTATTGTATCAGTTTGGCGGAATTTCAATCGAGATTTACGAAAAAGCATGTCCTGAGCGTAGTCGAAGGATTAGAACCGAATTTCGCAAAGGTTAGCTCGCCTCGCTGGAGTTTATCCTGAGCGAAGCCGAAGGATTATTTTTTGCGCGCGACTTTTGATCGCGTTAAGGACTTGACCTGAATTCCAAAATCTCACGAGCCTGGTCATTACCCTGGCCAGCTGCATTTCTTAGCATTGGTTCTGTCCATAAGTAGATATAGCTTTCTCTACCCTGTGGAGAAGTTGGTCCCGCATGAGTACCTTCCTGTCGAATATTCAAATGAACCT